>Ga0102812_10003049_pt1 | contig 11045 bp, 8 predicted proteins | sample ColrivemetaGS713_FD_79334 | JGI IMG/M metagenome (GOLD analysis project Ga0102812, IMG submission 79334) | Estuarine microbial communities from the Columbia River estuary - Flood tide ETM metaG S.713 | ecosystem: Environmental > Aquatic > Marine > Intertidal zone > Estuary | place: USA: Columbia... | reverse complement strand
TTTCTACTTTTTTACCCACGAACAACTCTGGGTCAAACTGCACAGGGTCGTAACCCCATTGCTGGTCAAACGTCGACTCGCCTAAGAATTTATTAACGGCTGCTCGGCGCTCTGGTGTCAAACTCTTTGCTGCCTTTACTACGTCTTGAAACGAGCGCTTTATTTCAGTGCGCGTAGCTTCGGCTTTGAGCATGGCGTCGTTCCAACGGCCCAACGCTGGCATACTTTCTCTGTTCTCACGTACGATGTTATGAACAAACTTCAGCGAGTTGGTTGCTTTTCGCTGCACTTCAACGATGTTGTCGAAGACCTGTACAGCTTTCTCGCCACCGAGTTGATCTCTGACAAATTCGCGGTTGACGATACCCATGCGCGCGGCGTTCATCGACGACGTCACCATGGGGTTTTGTACATTTGCTTCAGACACACCGTGCATCAACTCCACGCGCGCAGCACCGTAGGCTAGGTCGACAATGTCTTGCGTGGTGAGAGCGTTTGTCTGACCGAACCCAATCTTATCAAGCGCAGTAATAAACAAGTCTCGTAGTTTCTTGACGAACTGAGCAACCGTAGTGTTTACCGTGGGATCAACGCCAGCGAGAGAGGCTTCTTCTAGGAAGTAAGCTATTGTTTCCGCCAACAGAATCGAGTCTTCCTGCATCGCCTCGGCGTCTAGCACACGAGCGGCGGTAACTCGACCTATGGCTCGTCTCGAAATTTGGCTTTCTAGTGTATCATCGCCTTGCTCTGACCAATCCATAATCTGATTAGCTAGGGCTTTTCGATCTTCCAACGGGATAATAGTGTCTACGCCGACGTGGCTTCCCACTTCGTGAAGGAAGGCTGATTTCTCACGACCCGCAGATACGCGATCAAGGATGAAGTGCGCGTGAGGCTCGCCGTTCTCGTCTTCTATAACCCAGCCGTAGGGCTTGGCTTCCTTCAACCGCTTTACGTCAGTGTTAGGCACGTCGCCGTTTTCGATGGCTCGCAGCGCTTCGGCCTCTGTCTCAAACACATGAATACGCATGTTGGTTGCGCTTCCAGTAAGGTTCTTAACTTCCTGCTCAAAGGCGGCGCGTGTAGACGGCTGCTCTGGGGCTACCGGTAGACCCAACTTGGGTTTGTTAACGAGTTTCTTTTTCTTTGGTTTAGTCTCTACGACTGTTTGTTTTTGGTTTCCGCTCTGGCTATTACTCTCTCCCCCAGCGCTGACAGTTTCCCGCCCTTTGCTTTGAATGTCTGATACGCTGGGGTCACTGTCTTGTCGAACTCGTTTTTGAACTTCAGCAGCTCGCTCTTGGTTGGCATTTTCGGTTTGTTCATTTGCGGTCTCCCCTTGCGCTTGATTATCCATCTCCATAACGCCATTCAAGTCTTCGTTCAGCGAAGCAGCGTCTCTCGTGTCCATAAACTCACGAACCGCGAGCATCCACTCGACCTTTTGATCTATGGTTAGATCAGTGTAAGCTACCGCATCTGTGCCGTTGCCCCACAGGGCGCTGAGCATTTTATCTTGAGACTGTACAATCGTTTCGTCTACGGCTCGTTTCTCTGCATTTCGCTCAGCAGCTACCGCAGCTACCTCTTCATCTGTGGTGGTTCGGCTCTCAGAGAACGCTTTATCTTCTTTATACACACCGTCGTAGTTACCTTGGCCCACAGAAGCTACAGTGGTGGTGATACCGGTCTCGGCAAAAATGCTGCTAGACCCTTCACCGTCATCAAACGCGTCTTGCATATAAGCGTTGGGGTCTCGGTCTACTGTTTCAGTGAATGACCCATCTGCATTCTGCTCGGCTGTGTCTGCGACGCCGGTTGGCGCAGCGGAGGTCTCAACCGGGCGACTTGCTTTAATTTGTTCTTGGCGTTGCTCTTTGGCGCGAGTTGATAGGCTTTCCGCTAGTGCTTTGACGGCGGCGTCTTTCTCAGCTTTGGGGCTATTACGCTTGACCGTGCCTTGGTTCTCCACGACCTTAGTCATCATGCGTTCAATAGTTTTGGAGACGTTAGACTTACCTTGGTCTTTCGTATTCTGCCCGACACCAGCAAGCTCAGCAATCTTGGTAGCTAAGAACTCACCTCCAGCGTACACTGTGTCGATGTCGTACTGCTTGTCACCTGTGAAGCGATCCGCAATGACCTTAAATATCTTAGCCTGATCTTCGCTCAAACCCTCTGGTGCAGTTAATGTAGCAGCGGCGTCGGCGACTTCCGCAGCGGCCTGCGTAGACGGCGGCGTAACCCCATCTGGTAACGTGTTAACAGGTGTAGGCGCTGGTGGGTTGACGGCTTTATCAAGAGCTTCGGCGTACGTCTTACGATTAAACTTAGGCGCGTTTACCGCAGCCTCTAGGTCGTCGTACTTACCACTGGCGATCCAGTCTTTACCGAACATACGCTCGGTCTGCTCGATGGCTTTGGCGGCACTCAGCGCTGGCTTATCTACTTCGGCTTGTCGTTTTTCTTGGGCTGTAGCTTGGTTAAAATCTAGCTCAGTTTGCATTGCCGCAGCTTCGAATTCAATTCGCCTATCAAGCTCTGCTTTGTACTCTTCGCGCACGGTTTCTTTAGTTTCTCCAACAGACTCTAGGTAAGAATCCAGAAACGCTTTCTGTTCTGATTTTATTTCTGCTGGAGTAATTGCGTCGCTATTATTTAGGTGCGTTTGAAACGCAGCGCCTATCTCCGTTTGAGGGTTAGTTAAGTCGGCGTCGCGTTGAGCAGTTCTTTCCGCTGTAAATTTCTTAATGTCATAAGTCTTTGCTAACTCGCGGCGCAGAGGTTTCTTCGCGTTTTCAGCAGCTTCAGCTACCTGTGCTTCTTGTTCCGCACGTTGTTGCACAGCGACTTGCTGTGTCTGTATCTGCTCTGGCGTTGATGGATCGTCGAGGTCTAGTTGTAGTTGCTCCCCGACGTCGTCTTTGGCAGCTTCCAGAACTTCGTTCACATCAGTGCCGCTCTCTTGCGGCTTTGCATTAGGGCGTCGTAAGTTTACACCCGCGCCGAGGGCGGCTCCTGTCGCTAAGCCAAGCACCGCAGAGCTACCAACACCTTCGTAGACAGCGTCGTCGTTGGCGAGGTTAGAGAATACTTGTTCTGAACCACCTTGCACCAGTTCTTCCGCGCCCTCTGCGGCTGCACCTTTAGTCACTCGGCCCACTAGACTGCGATTAACTAAGTCTGTCGGTTTCGTTCCTGCGCCAAAGGCTCTAGCGGCTAAGGTATCTGCGTCTGCGACCCCTGCAACTTTTCCGCCCACGGCTCCTACGGTAGCTGTAACAGGCGCAGTAAGTAGACCATATAGCCGCCGGGAATCGTAGTCATAATTTCCTTCAGCGCGTTGGCTTATCGCCGTGTTTGCACCGACGTCACCAGCTGCGACAAGACCTTCACCGATAGCTCCGGCGTATCTACCGCCCGTCTCGGCTGCTTTAGAAGTCAGCCCTTTGGCTTTAGAACCGATAGAAACTGCGTTGTCTATTAGGTTAAGCCCTGTACTCGCCGTTTTCCCAAGCGCGCCGCCTGTAACAATATATGGCACGGTTTCAGCTATGAAGTTGGCAACTTGACCGGGGTTATCTTTTAAGAAACTGCCCGCAGCCCCTCCTTGGTTTATGACGTAGTCTGCGACGTACTTAATTTTATCACCAACCGGCGCGTCTTCGGGGTATGGCGGCATGTCTTGCAACGCGGCTTGCAAGTCAGTCTGCAACTCGCGTTTCTTACTGAGCTGAAAATCAGAAAGAAGTTTTTCGTCAACGTAATCTGCGGTTCCATACAAGAACTCTGCTACTGGATCAGCAATTTTATTTAGGCCGCGAACATACGTGCCTAGCCCCACCGTGGCACCAACGCCCCTGTAGATACCGCTAAAAGCGCCTGATGCTAGGTCCGCACCTTTGCGCATATATCCGATGTCGTCGGGGTTATCAGGAACAACTCGTTTGGGCGTAGTATCTATCGACGAGACTAACGGAGGGTTGTTTGGGTTACTTATGTAATCAGCTATCCCACCCCCACTTAAACCCATCTGCTGTGATCGGTACTCTGGTGTAGAGGTGTGAGCGTCGTACTGTTTTTTAAGGTCGGCAAGACGTGCGTTTTCCTGCTCAACTTCTTGACCGGATACAACTCTGCCTCTAGCGCCGCCGTTCTCACGAGCGAACGTTTCCTCGATCTCTTCCACAGATGTTCCAGCGGGGGCATTTACTTTAAAGCGTTTACCGTTTGGCCCGACAATTATCATATCGCCCATTGGTGGCTCTCCTTAGTCGGCTGGATCGAAAGTTATTGCTGTCTGTTGACGCGATGTCAGGAACTGTTCAACCAGAGCGTCAATGTCCATATTTGGGTCCATCGCGAGCAACGGTAGATTTTCAGTTAAGAACTTATCTAACGCCTTCTGGTCTCTTTGTGACGCAAGCTCGGCTTTGCCCTCTGGGGTGTAGTTCTGACGCAACTCTGCTCTTATTTCTCTCGCCCTTACGTTTGCCAGATCAAGTTGAGCTTTAGTGTAGGCTTGGCTACCTGCTAAGCCTTTTGTGTTCTCTATGGTAAACTCTGCCGTCGCATTAGCTTGTGCTGTAAGAGCTTCGTCTTTGCCGATACCTGCTTCTTTGGAACGCATCTCCAAGATAGATGCGGCTATCTCTAGGCCAGAGCCGGGGTCTGTAATCTGACCCATGAGCTTAGCCTCTAGTTCCGCCTCAGACGCACCGCTGTGAAGTACAGTCTCAGTGCGATTATCTCCCGTTCCTTCGATCCTAAACAGTTCATGCACCCCATCGACTACTCGGGTATCTAGTTTTGTCTTATCGCCGTCGTCCACGCCGTCGTACCACTTAATGACCCCGGCCACACCACCCGTCTGAAGTTCGTTTCTCGCAGCTTGGGCATTTTGCGCGGCCACATTCTGTAACTGACCAAGCCCGTGTTTATTCATCGCGGTCTCTACGGCCATCTGGCGTTCGATTGGAATGTTAGAGTTTTTGTATAAACCTAGCAGCGCCGCTTGAGCGTCTTCTTCTGTTTCAATATTGTTTGCCGCCCGGAAAGCAGGGTCGTTAATTTGTGTAAGAAACCCAGTTTCCATAGCTTGTATGTCAGCGGCAACTTGGGCGGCTTCGTTTTGAAGAACCTGTCCAGCTGTACCAGCCTCTGTAGCCGCAGTACCAGCATTTACAGAAGCAAGGTTCGCTCCAGACAGGGCTGACGCATCGGTTTGTGCTTGGATTTGGCCCGGTAAGAGGTCAAGCACTCTTTTTGTATTAGCTTTGGTTAAACCTATAGCTGCTATAGCGTCTTTAAGCTGCTGGCCTTGCAGAGCCTTTTCGCCTGAGAGAAGTTCTTCGATCCGATTAGTTTGTGCCGTTGTCAACTCTAAACCTGCTAACTGAGCTGCAACTTTGCCCGGTAGCAGTTGAGTCATTTCATCTGTCTGTGCTTCTGTCTGACCGATTCCAGCCCGAGTGGCATCTAAGGTAGCAGCCTGCTGGGCTACTTTTCCATCCAGAAGTGCATTCCGTTCTGCTATTTGACTCATTACTCCATCAGTGTCGGCTTCTAGTTTAGCAATCTGATATGGCGTCAGCGCATTCGTGTTGTTGGCACGAGCATTAGAGTTGTTACCACTGGCGGTCGTCGAGTACACTTGAGCGTTCATAAGCGCCGACTTCAACAACCCATTTTGCTTTATTTGTTCCTGCAACGTGGCAGCATCTAGCTCGTTTTTTCGCTCAGCAGACTCTAAGCCAGCGAGTTGTGTGCGTACAGCTAAGCCGTCTTTGGCGTTGCCGTACTTGGTGTAGATGTCGCCTAGAGCTTTGTATCGAGCTTTTTCCAGAGCGCTCCCCGAAAGACCTGCTCCAGCTTTTCCTTCAGCTGTGAACTTTTCGTCGTCCATAATACGACCGGTCTCGATGTCCTGACCAATTTTCTGAAAAGTGCCGTAGACGCCTTGGAAGTTTTCGGCAAATTCCTGCCACGGTGATTTACGCGCCATTGCTGACCTCCTTAAACTCGATGCCCAACGCGCCATAGTTCACAGCCATGAAGCCGTTATCCATAACAGCAACTGCGTCTGGGTAGCTAAGCTCGACTTCGTCGGCCATTACGCCAACGTAACGGATATTTGGATCACCGAACCCTTCTTTGTAGTTAAACTCGTACAGTGGCAGAGCGGTGCGCTGATCGACGCCTACCTCTTCGATGTTCTCTTTAATCCTACGATCTGAACCGAACGCAGTGTACGCGGCGGCTGCACCACCGAGAGCGCCACCAATATCTCCCAAGAGACTTCCAGACGTGTTAACGTAAGCCGACGTTTGGTTGTTGAGTACGTTGCCGAGGCCGCTAAGCTGCATCTGTTGCCCCGAGCCAATAGTTCCAGAGCCGATAGCCATGTTGCCCATGTAGTTTTGACCTGCTGATTGTGCGTTCTGCCCAGCCATAGAGCCAGCGTTGGAAGCGCCGCCGTAGGCAGCTGCTGACGCGCCCGCAAGACCGCGACCAAGACCAGCGGCGTCTAGCTTTCTGGCGTAACCCATTTGCTGTGCTTGGTTCCTAGCACCCGTCATCGCGTTAGCTCGCATCGCAGCTTGCTGTAGCCCTGTGGCGTTTTGCATACCAGCGAAGCGGCCACTGTTAGGGTTTGCGCCCATAGAAGCCATAGCACGTTGATTTTGCTGCTGACCTATACCGAAGGCACGTCCTGCGTCAGCTGCGGCCTGAGACGCCAGCTGGTTTCGATACGCTTGAGTGTTAAAGTTCTGAGCGTCTGCGACCAAGCCTTGTTCCAACGGGCGATAAGTATCCCGCTGGTAGTTATAATAGTCACGCGCTTGATCCATCTGCTCGCTCTGCGCAGCGATCTGCTGATTAGCTATCCCCTCCAAAATTGGAGCAGAACGATCATATTGCTCTCTGGCAAACGCCAGTTGGTCACGACCTAGTCTCTCTTGGACACGAGCGGCATCTGCACTCGCTCTTTCCAACGGTTCATAATCGGGGGGTGGTGCGCCTTTAGAACCCATACTTATGTCCTTTGTAGTAATTTTCTGGCCACAGAACGAGCATGATAATGTCTTGGCCTTGTCTACCTGCCTGTCGCATCACACCCTCCTCAACGAAGCCTATGTGTTTGTCTAACTTCAGAGCTTTGTGGTTGTTCGACGCCACCAAACCCGTAAGCCGTTTCAGTTTACACTGTTCGAACGCATACAAAAAAGCATGGTCCAGCAGTTCTAAAAACAGTTTATTGGGTTTGCTAACCGCTATATGGCAAGTTGAATTAGACTCGTTGAAGTTGTTGAAAACAACACCGCTAACTAACTCGCCGTTCACTTCAGCGCCCATTGCGTAGAAATCTCCCCATGATCCGGTTTGATCTACTTGGTCGGCAACCCACTGGCCGACCTTCTCTTTGTCATTGAATACTAGAAAAGATGCGGACATGGCAATACCTGTTTACACGTTAACACATAAGCGCTCACAAAAACAATCCCCTTCCTGTTCAACTCGACATCTTAGTGTACAACAGGTGAACTACGTCCCAGTCGCTAAACTTGGTGTTGGAGTTGTACACGTACTGCTTGACGCGCGTAACCGCACCGTCTGTAATCGTTAGTCCATAAAACGTATCATGCGTACCGCGCCGTTCTGGCAAGTCAAAGTGTTCTTCCACCGTGGCAGGGTCGCCTTTAAAGTAGCAATCGTAGAAAGTGTTCACGCCAGAAGGTGCGGGGCGGTTATACTCGGGCAAGTTATCAGCCTTAAACATAGCGGTACAGCCAGAAGGCAAATAGCTAGGAGCCGGATCAGTCCACAACCCATAGCGCTTTAGGTACGACGTCGCACTGGTCATACAAAACTTGCGAGCCGACAAAGGATACGGGTCGCCAACAAGAAAAGAGGTAATCTTCTGGTTTAAAACAAAAGTTACGACTGGTTCACTAAGAACCTCGTGAACAACAGGAGTGCTGACAGCGAACGTACCCTCCGACGACGCCCAAGGAAAAAGTTCCCGCACATCAGATACGACAGCCAGAGCTTCAGCAGACAAAGCATCGTACATGACCCGTTCGGTATCGCCCGTATAGTAGATTTCGCTGTGGCTAGTCATACCCAGTCTCCAGTTTGTAAAAACGCGTACACCGCAGCATCTATGTCAGCATCGGGTGCCACGGAAATGTACGTGGCCATTCTCGTTACTTTTGTCGCGCCGTCCTCGTAGGTTGTTTTTTGCGCCCAGAACCACACGCCCGTGTTTCCATCAGGTTCTATGGTTGTTCGAGTTACTTTAAAAGGTTTCACAATATTAGTCATATCTGGTTGCGTCCGCCACAATGACTGTTTGCGCTGTGAGATTTATAGTCTCGTCGCTGTAGGGCCATGCGCCCCCAGAGGAGCTACTAGACCCCGGCCCAAACACCAGTAAGAAGTCTCCGCTACTGGTGGACGACCAGTAACAACCCGCCACCACAGGAATCCAGCCCGCTTTGAAGAAAGTGTCGCCGCCGGAAGTAGTTCTGCTGCCGATGCCGCCCCTGTAAAACGCCCAATATGTGGATGTGTTAGACAGAGAACTTTCGTACCCGAGGCAGAATCCGTAAATGTCAAACCCGGTGCAACTTTCAACGTATTGATAAAACGTAGCTTCTCTCTGAGTTTGAGGTAGAGCGTTGTAGTGGTACATGGGCTTTGTTGGTTGGGCAGAGGTAGTGCCGAAACTGTACGAATTGGTTTGCGTCGGTGTAAAGTTGTTGTTGTTGATGTCTCCACACTGAACCGACGTCAGAGACGCAAAGCTCGTAGACGTTACGGGGTTGGACGGTTGTATCATCGAGACTGCGTTGGAAACAGCTAAAGGCCGGGCGCGACTATCGAAAGAAATAGTGCCGTCGGAGTTAAAGACTTGAAAACCGTAGCTCCCAGATGTCGAAACGGCACTAGGGTCAACGAACACATACACCTCTGGCATAGAAGCAGTGGTGGTCAAGCCACCTGATCTCAAAATCGTGATGCTCCATGTTTTATCCGAAGACCCACTGTTTACACCCTTGACGCCCGCGATGCTAAAAAACTTAGTAGGGTCCGGCATAGTAAAGAAAGGCACCGGAATAGACACACGGTTCGGTAAAACTATTGTGTAGACCAACTCTACAAAGCCACCGTGGTTGGTAAAGGTGTTCAGTGGCGCTGAAGGTTTTGTTGCCTTTCCTGCGAAGTGCAAGTTCTTTGTGTCGCTTGAAATCAACACGTCATTGTCGTCGTTCAGTGCAAGAAATCCATAACTCATCGCATAAGCACCAGTATTAGAACGTTTTCGTTGCCGCCCGATACGCTTACAGTAGTGCCGCTCACAGAGATGGTATGCGCTATCGCCTTGCGATCAGTTGGTGGCGGGTCGATAAACATTTGTACCACTTGAACCGTTCGATTTTGCAGAACGGGATAACTTGTACTGGCCGACGAGCCGCCACTAACTTGAAACGCCGCAACTTGGTTCCACGTCACATCTGACGACGAGTACGTTAAGTCTCCCGTGGAGTGGTATAAGTTTAAACCGTACGCCATTACGAGAGGTTTCCTAACTTAACGCGCAAGACGTCGCTGCTGTCGAAAACCTTCAAGGCGCTGTTTGTGATCTCCATACGCGCGCCTGTACTCGCTGACTCAACGTCAAGCGTACCTCTAAACGTGGCGTTGTTTAGCTCAGCGCTGCCGTCTTTATCTATTTTCCACCCAGCGGACCCCGACGCATAAGCGCTAGACTGGATAGCTCCACTGATTTTAGCGTTTGTGATAGCCGCGTCAGCAATATTCCCGTTAACAATAGTTGCGTCTGCTATTTTTGCGCTCGTTATTGTCGCGCTGGCGATATTGGCACCCGTAATTGTAGCACTACCAATTTTAGCACCGCTGATAGTAGCGTCAGCAATATCCCCGTTAACAATAGTTGCGTCTGCTATTTTTGCGCTATCTACAGCCGCGTCACCTATCATCGCTGTGGTAATACTTGCTGAGTGGATAAAGGCAGATTTCATATAAGTGCCAGCGGGTATCGAGACACCGTTAATGGTAGTTGCCGTATCTAACTGAAAGAACGGAGACTGGGAGTTGGCTCCGTACGTTTCGGCCAAAATTTCCATAAGAAAGTCAGGACTAGAGGACGTAGCCCCCTGCACACCATTCGTGGCGTTGTACCCACTGGCTAATCCGTTTTGGTTAATGTTGCGCACCCAATAGTATCGCGCAGCCGTCCCGCCTATTGCGTGGGAAAAGCTGTTTCCTGCTGTCATACCAACTAATTCGGCGGAGCCAAGAATATCTGCCGTGTGCGCCCAAATTTCGGTGTACGCGTGACCTCTGTAGGTAGGAGCGTTCCAGCTTACAATTATACTGGCCAAAGCACCGCTGGCAGCTAAGTTCGTAGGAGGGCTAGGATTATCTACTGCGCTGTTGAGGGCTGTAAACCCCGTTCCTCCTGCGTTGCTTGACGCCACCCCCGCCGCAATTAGTTGCCGCGCTGTGATAACCGCGTCTAGTCCTCCACCGTCCAACGCCTCGCGAACACGCTGTACAAATTGTTGCAAGTCACGGGGGAGAGGCGATGCTACGGTGGGGATGTTGTTAGCCACTTGCAAGCTCCGTCATTGAGTTAGCAATAGCGAGCGAGAAAACTTCACCCACTCCCTCTACCTGCATTTCCAAATCCCGCCCGACCTTAGACGGCAACCTAAACGGATCACGGCCTTGTACGGTTTGCGTGTGAAACAACACGTTGTCTAAGTAGAACTTGACGGTCATTGGGTACGCTTCAGCTTCCAACTGAGCGCAGGAAAAACCCATAATCTGAGGCATTGTAAACTTTTTAGAGCGCCAAACGTAAGACTTAGCGCTGCCGTACCCCCACGCTTTTACCTTATTGCCGCCGTCGTTCTCTGCCACAAACAATTTGTCTTGCAGCAAATCGTGATGCCCGGCGTCTGTGTACATGTCGTGCAGGATAAACTGCCCACTGCGCACATCGAAGATAAAACCAC
>Ga0102812_10003047_pt1 | contig 11049 bp, 10 predicted proteins | sample ColrivemetaGS713_FD_79334 | JGI IMG/M metagenome (GOLD analysis project Ga0102812, IMG submission 79334) | Estuarine microbial communities from the Columbia River estuary - Flood tide ETM metaG S.713 | ecosystem: Environmental > Aquatic > Marine > Intertidal zone > Estuary | place: USA... | reverse complement strand
TCTGTTGATTTTGCACAAGCCTCCAGGCTTGGTCGTCCATCCGGGGGTAGGGAACTGGACGGGGACCCTGGCCAATGCATTGGCCTTTCATTTTGGCAAAGAACTACCGGTACTGGAAGGAAACGCCCCTAATCGTATTGGTCTGGTGCACCGTATTGATAAAGATACTTCGGGCTTAATGGTCGTGGCTAAGAGTGATTTGGCGATGACACATTTGGCGAAACAGTTTTTTGACCATACCATCGAGCGTACCTATTACGCTATGGTGTGGGGAGACGTAGAACAGGATAGAGGAACCATCTCGAATTATGTTGGTCGTGATGATCGTAACCCACGGGTAAATCGGGTGTACGAAGAAGGAGAGGATGGCAAATTGGCTACTACCCACTATGAGGTGATCGAGCGTATGTATTACACGACCTTGGTGAAATGTAATCTGGAAACGGGGCGAACCCACCAGATCAGGGTGCACATGCAGCACTTGGGGCATCCCCTGTTTAGTGACCACCATTACGGAGGAGATAAAATTGTCAAAGGGACCGTTTACACCAAGTATAAGCAATACGTAGAAAAAATCTTTGAGGCCATGCCTCGCCAGGCATTGCACGCTAAATCCATCGGTTTTGATCATCCCCGAACGGGTGAACGCATGTTGTTCGATTCTGATTTGCCAGATGATTTCCAAGCAGGCATGAACCTTTGGCGCGACTATGTCGCCCAGCGTAAAGCCGGTAAGACTAATATGCCATGAGTCCAGCCGAAGTGGTCCAGTCGTGGCTTGCCGATTTCGTTATAGGGCACAACATTTGCCCCTTTGCCAAACGGCCTTTTTCTCAGGAACGTATCAGGATTAGAGTGATCGATACCCACGAAGAAGAGTTGCTGACCAAGGCATTGTTGGAAGAGTTGAGTGATTTGGTGGCGGTTGATCGCCAAAACCTTGAAACGACACTGCTCGTGTTTCCGAATTTATTTCCAGATTTTGATGAATTCTGGGCTTATTGGGAATGGACGCAAGATCTCCTGGTGGAGAGCAAAACCGTAGGCCTTATCCAGTTGGTAGGATTTCATCCCGATTTTTATTTTGGTGATAGTGAGGAGGATGACCTGGCCAACTATACCAATCGCTCTCCATTCCCGCTTATTCATTTGTTAAGAGAAGAGAGCGTGGAAGAGGCCGTGGCGCAGTTTGCCGAAATCGACGAAATCCCCGAGCGTAACGCAGCTTACCTCAGGACATTAAGCAAAAAAACATTAGAGAATTTACGCATAGGGCACCATGAATAAAGAGGAAAGATTTAAGGCACTGGTACGCCTGGGCGAGTGGTTGCGCGCTGGCGAGGATGAATTTTTACAGGCCAGTATCAAGCGTTCTGCGATCCATAATGGCTGGTTTACGGAAGCCAATCAGCAGCAAGCGATTGAGGCTATTGCAACGCAAATGCTGCAACCTGAAAAGTTGGCAAAATGGCTAGGCGCTTACGATTTGCCTGAGACCACCGTTGCAAAACAAGTAGGTCTGGTGTTGGCTGGCAATTTGCCTTTGGTCGGTTTCCATGATTTGCTCACTGTTTTTATGAGTGGGCATGGGGCGAAGATCAAAATGTCGGATAAAGATCCCTATTTGCTGCCCGCTGTTTTGCGTGCCTTGAAGCTCATTGACGAGCGTACCGAAAGCTATTTTAATATTGTCGGTAAATTAACGGACTTTGAAGCAGTTATCGCCACCGGGAGCAATAATTCAGCGCGTTATTTTAAAGAATATTTTGCCCAATATCCGCACATCATTCGGCGTAACCGAAATGCGGTGGCCGTACTGTCGGGGGAAGAGTCTGCAGAGGAATTGTTGGCATTAGGTCACGATATTTTTGACTATTTTGGGTTGGGCTGTCGCAACGTGTCGAAGTTGTACGTGCCAGAGGGTTATGATTTTAAACCTCTTTTAGAAGCCCTGCACGAATATCGTCATCAGTTGATCAACCATACGAAGTACAAGAACAACTTCGACTACAATTACGCGCTGTATGTGCTGAATAGGGTTCCCCACGAGGCCAACGGGTGTATTCTAATGACGGAAAATGTTTCGCTACAATCTCCTATTGCAACACTGCATTATGAATACTATACTAGTGTAGAAGCAGTGACCACTGAACTATTAATGAGGGAAGAGGAGATTCAACTGGTGGTGAGTCAACTTCCTATAAGGGGTTTATCAGTTTATCAACTAGGGGCGGCACAACAGCCAGGGCTCAGCGATTACGCGGATGGCGTCGATACAATGGCCTTTCTTTTAAGTCTATTAAAATAAAAAAGAAAAAAATCCAAAACTCGTGCAGCAGATGTTGCACTTGTCCTATTCTATGGGTGAAAACGTTGTCAACGCAAAAATCATCACCACCTACCGAAAAGATTCGGGAGGAAAAGAATAGAAAATGAAAAATTGGATTTTCCTTTTACTGGCACTGCCACTTATTACATTCAGCTGTCGAAAAGATACTGACATTATTACCACTACGGGGACGGAGTACGAACCTCCTACCGTGATTGTTACCGCCGATTTAGCCGGGCAAGTTGTAGACCTTAATGGTGTTGGTATTGATGATGCAATGGTTCGCTTGGGCAACCAGGTAACCGTTACGAACGATGCTGGTCTTTATCAATTCCGTGACATACAGATGAATGCCAAGGGTACTTATGTTACCGTCACAAAAGCGGGGTATTTTTTAGGTTCTGATCGTTTTTATCCTGGCAATGGCTCTCGTAATGTCAATCGGATTCAGTTACTACCAAAAACATTGGCAGGAACCGTGGCTGGTAGCCAGGGAGGTACCATTGAGGTTCAGGATGCTCGGATAGAGCTGCCGGCGAACGGTGTGGTCAACCCACAAGGTCAGGTCGTTACTGGCGAGATCGAGGTATATGCTCAGTGGCTGGACCCTACGGATGAAAACCTTGGCGACTTTATGCCTGGTGGTTTATTCGGCGTAAATGAAGCTGGGCAGGAGGTAACCATGACGTCTATGGGTATGCTAGCCGTAGAATTGTACGACCAGTCTGGTAATAAACTGCAAATAGCTCCTGGCCGTAAGGCAATGTTGAGCTATCCTATACCTGCGGAACTCCGCTCAATTGCTCCAACAGAAATTCCCCTCTGGTATTTTGACGAAACCGATGGCGTTTGGATCGAAGAAGGCAAAGCCATTATGGATGGTGACTTCTATTACGGGGACGTAAGCCACTTTACTTTCTGGAATGTAGATTTCCCTTATGGTACGGAGACTATTGATATTACTGGATGTGTCCAGTTTGATGATGGATCAGCTGCGTCATTTGAGTCTTTCACGGTAAGTGTAGAGGGCCAGGGAACAATTATTTGGGGAACTACGGATGATGCCGGTCATTTCTCTGGACCAGTGCCTACTGGCGAAGTCTTGAACTTTTACTTCGGTAACCCTTGTGGCAGTGGCCAGGTAATTTCGGTAGGACCATTTACTGCTGACACGGACTTGTCGGAATGCCTTACCTTACAAAGCCCTGTTAATGCAACCATTAGCGGTCAGGTGGTTGATTGTAATGGAGATGGTATTGATGGAGCTATGGTAGTGCTTAATCACAATATCTGGTATTATTCACAAGTAGTTGTAGCTGACGAAAATGGTTTCTTTGACTATACTTATTTAGGTTGTTTCAGTACCGAATTAAACATTGTTGTTTACGATTTTGATAACCTTGAGTCTTCTGAACCTGCTAGCTACACCTTAACGGAAGACCTGAACATTGGTACGATTGCTGCGTGTGGTGTCGAATTAGAAAACTTCCTGAGCAGTGATGCCAATGGTACGATGCTTGACTTTTATGATCTTACGTTAAGTATTGATACCATTGAGCTTTCTCCGGACAGTATTATCTTCGAAACTTACAGTGTCATTAGTGGCCGTGGTTTTGATTTGGATGATAATCAACATCAAATTACTTTGTACCTGAATGAATTAGGAGTTGGATCTTACACGGGTATTGATGTAGGATATAACTATAATCAATATGCTAGCCCTACTGGTGGTAACGGTTTGTTCCTCTATTGTTATCCTCCTTGTGGGAGTGTTACTGTGAATATTACCAATAACGAAGGCCCTGGTGGGTTCTTAGAAGGTAATTATTCAGGAACTTCAAATGGCTATGAAGGTACGCAACAACAGACGCAGCAATTAATTGACGTGCCAGTAAGTGGAACATTCCGGGTACGAATCCCTGAGTAACTAGTTGAATAATAGTAAGCAAAGGATAAACCTAATCGCTTACCGGAGATAAAACGCATCCGATAATTTATGACTGAAAGCGAAATTATTCGCGGTTGTCAGCGAGGAAAAGCGAAGTACCAGAAAGCGCTGGTACTTCGCTACTCGCCCATAATGATGACGGTAGCGCGACGCTACTGCAGGGATGATCATGCTGCCAAAGATGTACTTCAAGAGGCGTTCATCCGTGTTTTTCGGGCGATTGATCGGTACCAGGAAACGGGTTCTTTTGCTGGTTGGCTGCGCAGGATTGTGATTAACCTGGCACTGCAATCCAAAGACAAGGCTTCCTATCACCGAGAGCAAACGGGCTTGGAAGAAATTACCCACCCGTTGGTGGCACCCAATGTTGTGCAGCAGCTCGGTGCGGAAGAATTGATCGCCTTGATACAGCAATTACCCGATGGTTTTCGGGACGTTTTTAACTTATACGTTGTAGAAGGATACGCCCACGACGAGATTGCCGAGATTTTAGGGATTGCCCCCGGTACTTCCCGTTCCCAATTGGTGCGTGCCCGGCAAAAGTTACAAGCCATGATTTTACAACAAGAAAAGGAGACTTATGTCAAACGAGTTGGATAAGCACATAGGGGAAACCCTGGGACGTTATGAATCGAGCGTTGATGCGGAGGCGCTTTGGCAGGCAGTCAAGCCTCCCAGGAAGCGCAAGCCATGGCTGTGGTTATTGCTACTAGCTGGCGTAATTGCAGTTGCTGGAGGCCTTTGGTCCTGGTCTGCTATGAAGCAACAAGATCAAGTCGTGGAAGGTGATTCTCCGATGGTTGATCATACGGTGCTCTTTACCGAAAAGGACGCAACATTCACCATCCCGGAAAGCGGGGAAGAAGTTGCAAGTACTAGCGTTCAGGAGTCAGCTGTTTCTGAAATGCCGGATGCAATGAGTATTTCATCAGGAACGGAAAAAGTAAAGGAACTTCCTCCAGCTACTCCTACAAATAAGGCTACTGAGGAAAAAGAAATAGCTGCTAACGGAAATACGGTTAATGATAAAAACAGCACTACTCTAACCAAGCCCATGAAGTTAGAAGTTAACCAATCTGTAGTGGACTTGTCTAAAGAAAAGACTACGGTAAATTCTTCTGATCAGAATGAGGAGCCAGTAGTGGTTTTATCGTCACTAAGTGAAAGCCGTCAATTGGATACTGAACCCAATACCGAGACGGTACCTGTGCTAGTAGCACCTGCAATTGAGACACTGGTCTTCGGGCCTGAGTTTACTGAGGAGAAGGAGGAATTGACGATTGCCACTCCTGTAGCTTCGGCCTACCGCAGGAGCAAGAATAGCCCATTTTTTGCACAAATTGATGTCGCTTACTTTGACCTTCAGCGCAAGCTAGAGAACAAGGATTCTTTGAATTGGGATTGGGCAAGCGAAAGGACAAATTCCGAGCAATTGCTGGAAGGCTTGAGTGCAGATCTCAGCTTTGGCTACCGTAGTCGGAGTGGGTGGCAATTCAGAGGGGGAATTGGGTATACACAACTCAATACCCTTTTTGCAAGCACGGTCACTACCCAAACTGTTGACACGGTACAGGGGTTGACGATGTTGGTTTACAACCCAGACAATTCCGTGGATTCTATCTTTGGTTCGGTCGCTTACTACGAGACAACGACCAGACAAAAGCAAACCTACAATAGTATTCGTCAGTGGGAACTGCCCCTTTTAGCGGGGTATAATTTTGAGCTTGGGCGTTTGAGTTTACTGGTTGAAGCTGGTGTTCGGCTAAGGCTCAATCGTAATTGGGAAGGCATTGTCTTTAACCAGGACCTGGGAAATAATTTCCAGGATTTATCTACTACTGATTGGTACCGTACCGGACTGGACTTAGGTTTACAAGGTGGTATACACCTGGCGTACCCGATTCGCCCCCAGATCGATATTCTGGCAGGAGGAAGTGTCCGTTATAATTTACAGGACTTTTCGGGAGACAACTCCCCCTTTACGGAGCGGTATCAGCTCTTGGGTGGGCAGCTTGGTTTGCGGTATAGGTTTTAGAAGGCTATACAAGAGACGTACCGTGTAGGGAGCGTTGTGTGTAGGTTTAGCATGTCCATTGTCTGGAGGTGCATTCTATCTTTTGTTTTATTGTGGGCCATGCCTTCGTGCCGAGGCACCAGGCTGTTCGCTGCTCCCTCTTGCAGGGTATGAAACCCTGCCCTACGGAGCGGCTACCATCTTGGTCCTTCCGCCATCTTGGCGGCGCGCAAGGCGTAGCCTGCGTCGCAATGCCCTTGCGGTTAGGGGTTGTCCTCCCTCGACCCTGCGAATCGGTCCCCCCAGAGGGACACATTTGAAGTCATCCACGAGGAGCGAGGGGCTAGGATGGCCCCAGAACAAGCATTTATTTAAGCCTTAGCAGCCCTACGTTTCGGCCGGCGCACTTTTAGCCGGAGCAGCAGCACAAGGCTAAGCAGAAAAAAGACACCAAGTACCAAAATGCTGTTGCGGATGTTGCCCGTAATCAACTCGGCAAGGCCAAAGAGAAAGGTGCCGGAAACAATGGCTACTTTTTCCAAGACATCATAAAAGCTGAAATAGGAGGTGGTATCATCGGTGCTTTCTGGTAATAGTTTTGAATAAGTAGAGCGAGAAAGGGATTGAATGCCACCCATGACCAAGCCCACGGCTCCGGCGATGTAGTAAAATTCGGTCTTCCCCTCCACGAAATACGCAGAAAGGCAGATTAAGATCCAGATGATGAGCATGCTTGCCAAGCTGAAAACATTGCCCCGGTATTCAGAAATCAGGGCAAAAAGGTATGCACCGCCGATGGCGACCACCTGGAGGATTAATACGACGTAAATCAACTCTTCGGATGCGAAAGCAAGTTCTTTTTCGGCAAATACCGAAGCCAGGTACAAGATGGTCTGAACCCCCATGCTGTAGCAAAAGAAACTGTAAAGAAAGCGTTTCACTTCTTGCTGATCCTTGAGGTCTTTCCATACTTTTTTGATCTCCTGATAACCTTGTTTGGCCATGGTGCTGAGCTTGTCACTGCCGCGCCGCTGATCTTTGGGTAACCTGCGAAAGGAGATTTGAGAGAACCCAATCCACCATAAGCCAACCATGGCAAAAGAGATTCTTGCCGGGAGGGTATCTTCGGCGGGAAGACCAAACACCTGTGGCTTGAGGATCATAATCAGGTTGATGATCAACAACAATACACTCCCGACGTAGCCAAAGGCAAACCCACGGGCACTTACCCGGTCGTACATGTCCTCCGTAGCAATATCCGGCAAGTAGCTGTTGTAAAAAACCAGGCCGCCCGCAAAGCCAATCATGGCCATGATAAAGCCAATGGTACCTACCCACAAGGTGGACATACCGTTGAACCACAGTAGAGATAGGCAGCCGATTGCTCCAAAAGTGGTAAAAAACTTTAAAAACCACATTTTACGGCCACCAGCATCAGCAATTCCTGACAACCAAGGCGAAACCAGGGCAATTAGAATGTAGGCAGCAGAAATAGAAAAGGCAAATAAGCTACTGTTGGAGATTTCCAGCGAACCAATATGGATGATATCGTTGGTAACGCTCAAAAAGTAGGGAGGAAAGATAGCCACGGTAATAACTAGCGCAAAAGCGGAGTTGGCCCAGTCAAACATTGCCCAGCCATTAATGGTCCGGCGATTGTTCTTAATTGTAGGTACCGTGTCTTGTGCATCCAGCATATTATCCATGGAAGTTGTTGGTTTAGGATCGTCAAGATACAAGAATCTTCAGAATTGGTTTGCTTATTAAAAACACTTACCTTTCGCGGCATTATGAACATCGGAATCCTTTCCCGTAGCACTGAACTTTATTCTACGCGCAGCCTCTATAGAGCAGGCAAGCGAAGGGGGCATATTATGCACGTGATCGATCATACGCGGTGCAGCCTGATGATTGATGCCGATGCGCCAAATATTTTTTATCAATCAAAACCACTGGATTACCTGGATGCGGTTATTCCTCGAATAGGTGCTAGTGTTACCGGGTTGGGAGCAGCGGTCATCAATCAGTTTGAATTGATGGGGATTGTTAGCCCAACGAGTCCGGAAGCACTACAGCTGGCGCGCGATAAATTGAGAAGCTTTCAAACTTTGGTGCAACACGAAATACCCGTCCCAAAAACCATTATGATTAGTCCTTTTGAAGACTTGCACCAGGTAACAGAACGGCTAGGTGGTTTTCCGGTAGTGGTAAAGATGTTGGAGAGTACGCATGGAGAGGGCGTAGAACTTGCGCACAATGCGTGGGGCCTTGAACGGATTACCACAGAATTTTTTCGCTACGAGAATCGCCTCCTTATGCAGGAGTACATCGCCGAAGCACGAGGTGCTGATACCCGGGTACTGGTGGTGGATGGACAGATTGTTGCCAGCATGCGCAGGCAGGCCAAACCAGGAGAGTTTCGTTCGAATTTGCACCGGGGTGCAAGCTCGTTCGCTATTCAATTAAAGCCAGAAGAGGAAGCGCTGGTAAAGGCCGTGGTCAAAGCACTGAATATAGAAGTTGCCGGCGTAGATATTCTGCCTTCTTCCAAAGGACCTTTGGTCATGGAAGTAAATGCCAGTCCAGGCTTGGAGGGTATTGAAAATACAACTGGTAAAGACGTCGCAGGTGCGATCATTAAATTGGTAGAAAGAAAAGTAAAAGCGAAAAACAGGAAAGTTTAAATTCTATGAAAATCCTTGAGACTACGGTACTGCCCGGAAAAAAGCAATTGATAAAAATACCCGTAGGGCAGCTTCCGAGTGGGAATACGATCATCGTATCTGCCCATGTTTTTCGATCAAAGAAGCCTGGTCCAACAGTGCTTTTTTTAGCTGGTGTCCACGGTGATGAAATCAACGGCATGGAGATTATCCGACAAACCATCGAAGGAGGGATGTTCTCTAATCTGAGAGCAGGGAATGTGATCGCTATACCCATCCTCAATACTTATGGGTTCATTAATTTTTCTCGCGAAGTGCCTGATGGTAAGGATGTTAATCGCTCCTTTCCGGGAACGAAAACGGGTTCGCTGGCTTCGCGGGTAGCCTTTGCTATCCACAAGCATATTCTGCCTCTAATCGATTTTGGGGTGGATTTTCATACGGGGGGGAGAAGTAATTACAATTACCCTCAGATTCGCTACACCCAAGGCGATGAGCAGGCCAGCCAGTTGGCGGAAGTCTTTGGAGCACCGTTGCGGATTGCTTATGGCACTTTGAGGAAATCCTTGCGTAAGGTGGCCAAGGATAAGCATCAGGTTCCTATCCTGGTATTTGAGGGAGGCGAAAACCAACGGTACGACGGTCTTAGCATCCAACACGGGTTAGCGGGAATTCGCCGGATTTTGCAGTATCACAAGATGATACCTGGAGAATATACGCCTTCAGAAGGTTTGTTGTTCAATAAATCCAGCTGGCAGCGAGCTGCTCGCGGAGGATTGTTTCAATGGATGAAGTCATCGGGTAGTTGGGTGAAAAAAGGAGAGCCGCTTGGTTTTATTAGTGATCCTCAAGGCATTAAGCCAGCGAGATACATCCACGCTCGCTCGGATGCCTACATTATTGGGCACAACAACACCCCCGTGGTAAGCCAGGGAGATGCTTTGTTTCATCTGGCCCATTTGGAGTAAGCGCTTAAAAGTATAGCGGGTGAAATTTCACCTGCCCCAGCGTGTTCCACTGGAGAGCGGGTGCGGGAATTTTGATGACATTAAGAATGCTTAGTACGGATCTCACCAAGGGGCGCCTGGTGGGAATTCTCTTTAAGTCAATATCAAAAGATAGGTAAAGTTGTCGATAACGGGGATAGTCAGCTTCGGAGAGGACGTAACTGTTGCCCTCCTCATCCGACCAGGTATTGTTGAAGCCACCATAGAGATTTTCAGAACCATAGCCGACGGCAAGGTTTAACCACGCCGGCCAGCGGCTTTGTGGGGCAAAAGCTTTGGGGTTTACACTTGCCCAGATCGTTAAGGTATTGTAATCTTTAAGAAACCTTTCTGGGACAGAGGAGCCGTAAAGGTCCAGATGGCGTGCTCTAAGACTAGTGGTGGCGGCACCATTGGTGCTCAGTAGGGGATCAGTAGAGGGAAGTCGTCTGTTGGTGGAAACCTTCAGGATTATTCGTTGGTCTTCCCAGATGCTTTCCTGAGCGACGAATAAGCCCATTCCCAGGGTGTTAAAACCGACATCCGACCAGGAGAAGCCCCATTCGGTAGAAAAGCCATCCATGACCTCCAGGGTTCCTTGCAAAAACATGCTTATTCCTCCGGCTAACCAAAGCGAGCGCCTTTTGTCGAGACCTGTCCAGCGGGCACCATCATAAAGCCAGCGGGCTTCCGAATAGGTAGTTATGAAATGGCCAGCTTTGTCCATTTGCTGCCATTCGCGGGCATCGTTAAAGGTCCTGAATTTACCCCGCTCATAATCCTTGTACCAAGTTTGATACAGTCCGTAGGATACACCAGTGTAGATCGCTGCACCTGCACCAACCGTACCCCAGAAGCGTTGTTTACTCAAGGTGTCGGCTGGAGTCATCCATTTCCAGGCATTCTGCGAAAAAGCTGGAGGGGCTAAAGCAACCCATAAGATTAGAAAAACGAGGAATCTTTGATACATGGAGTAAAGTTAGTGCTCTTGTTCTTAAATCAAATGAGTGTGCTACAAATTAGTGGCATTTCGATAGGTGAGATCAATGAAGGTTCTTCGTCCTTTAGGGCGAATGGGTCGTACCCGCCATAAATGACGGGGAACCAAT
>Ga0102812_10003044_pt1 | contig 11051 bp, 10 predicted proteins | sample ColrivemetaGS713_FD_79334 | JGI IMG/M metagenome (GOLD analysis project Ga0102812, IMG submission 79334) | Estuarine microbial communities from the Columbia River estuary - Flood tide ETM metaG S.713 | ecosystem: Environmental > Aquatic > Marine > Intertidal zone > Estuary | place: USA... | reverse complement strand
TTGAAGAAGTGCTCAAAGAAATTGATGCTCACAAGTTGCCGACGCTAATGGTCTACAACAAGGTTGATCTGCTCGAGGACTTTAGCGCGCGAATTGATCGCAATGCCGAGGGTCAGCCAGTCGCAGTTTGGCTTTCGGCGCTAAAAAATGAAGGTCTGGATCTATTGCTGCAGGCTGTGGCTGAGCGTTTGCCAGGGCAGTTTGTACACAAAACCCTGCGTCTAAAGCCGGATCAGGGTGCCTTGCGTGCATCCCTTTATAGCCATAAAGCCGTATTAGATGAGCAGGTTGATGAAAATGGCTGGATCAACGTCGAGATCAAGCTTTCGGAAATTGACTTCTTACGCTTGATCAAGAGCTCAGGATTGAATGTGGACGATTTGGTGACAGTGTAGCTAGTTGATGCCAAAGGCTTTAGAATTATGCCGGCTCTAAAATGATTTAGACGTCGGCAATACAATCACTTAATTTGGAGACAAATTATGGCCTGGAATGAACCGGGTGGTGGCAAGGACCCATGGGGTGGAAAGCGCGGCAATGATGGCCCGCCAGATCTCGATGAAGCGCTTAATCAACTGAAGAAAAAATTCAGCAGCTTTGGCGGTGGATCAAGTGGATCCGGCGGACCTGATGGCAAAAGTTTACTTCCAGTAGTGGCAATAGTACTACTGGTACTCAGGGGACTGATGGGCTTCTACCAGGTCGATGAGAAAGAGCAGGCCGTGGTTTTGCGCCTAGGTAAGTACCACGACACTCTGGGTTCCGGCCTACAGTGGAACCCCAAGCTTATCGACAATGTCTACACCGTTCGTGTGACCGAAGAGCGACAGTACTCCGCTCGTGGTTTGATGCTGACTCAGGATGAAAATATTGACGAGATTTCCCTGACTGTTCAGTACAACATTGAAGATGCCAAGGCTTTTGTACTGAATATTCGCGATCCAGAAACCAGTCTTAAGCATGCCACCGACAGTGCCTTGCGCCATGTGGTTGGTAGCACTGGTCTCGATGGTGTTATCTCCACTGGTCGTGAAGAGATTGCTATCTCCACAGCCGACAAGTTGCAGGTTCTGCTAAACAACTACAAAAGCGGTATCAATGTAGTGAAAATCAATATCGAAGAGGCGCGACCACCTAACGAGGTTAAGTCTGCCTATGATGATGTGATTAAGGCTCGGGAAGATTTGGAGCGTTTGGTCAATGAAGCGCAGTCCTATTCCAACGGTATTATTCCAGAAGCTCGTGGTGCCGCTCAGCGCATGCGTGAAGAGGCAGGTGCTTACAAGTCTCAGGTGGTTTCGAAAGCAGAGGGTGAAGCTCAACGCTTTACTAACCTCTATATTGAATATGCCAAAGCGCCGGAAGTGACGCGAGACCGTCTCTATATAGATGCGGTTGAGAACGTGATGATGAACAGTACCAAAATTCTGGTCGACACCGAGAGTGGCAATAATATGCTCTACTTACCGCTCGACAAGCTGATTCAAGAGGGTACTCAGTCGAAGCTCAGATCTGATGAGGGCAATGGTGAAATGATTGACCGTATTACTAACCAAGTGCTTGAAAAGTTGCAGCGTAACGTCGAGCCCACTTCAATGGAGAGAAGACGATGAGTAATTTAGTAAAGTCGGTAATGGTCCTCGCTCTTTTGCTAATCGTGGCCAGCAGCACACTCTATGTGGTTAGCGAAACCGAACGCGGCGTAAAGTTGCGCTTTGGACGTCTGATCGAAGCGGACATTCAGCCTGGTCTACACGTCAAACTGCCATTTGCAGATGATGTTCGTCTATTTGATGCGCGTGTATTGACCGTAGATGCACAGCCAGCCAGTTTCTTCACTGTTGAGAAGAAGCGCTTGATTGTTGACTCCTACGCCAAGTGGCGAATTTCCAATGTTGAGACTTACTACAAGGCTACTGGTGGCGTTGAAACTGTAGCGCGTAACCGTCTGGCCAATCGTGTCAACAACGGACTGCGCAACCAGTTTGGTACGCGCACCTTGCACGAGGTGGTGTCTGGAGAGCGCGATGCGCTGATGGAAGATATTACTTCCGATCTCAATGAGTCGGTACTTGGCAGTTTGGGTATTGAAGTGGTAGATGTGCGTGTTAAGCGTATCGACCTACCTCAGGAAGTGAGCAGCCAGGTATTTAGGCGTATGACCGCTGAGCGTGAGAAAGAAGCCACGGAATTGCGTTCTACGGGTAAGGAAAAAGCTGAGCGAATTCGGGCCTCTGCAGACCGTGAGCGCACCATCGAGCTGGCCAATGCCTATCGCGATGCGGAACAGCTGCGCGGTACGGGAGATGCTGAGGCGGCAGGGATATATGCCGACGCCTATCAGCAAGATCCTGAGTTTTACTCCTTTGTGCGCAGTCTCAATGCTTACAAGAACTCATTTTCCAATAAGGGCGACGTAATGCTTGTGGCACCGGACAGTGACTTCTTCAAATATCTGCAAAGCCAAGAAGGCAAATAATAAAAGGGTTATCGTTTTGATGCTGTTTAGTCTCCAAAAGGCATTCAATGCCTTTCGGAGTCTTTTAAGGCCTTTTAGAGTCATTTAGCCTAAATAGCGTAAAAACTCCTGCCACATTGTTGGTGACTTTGCTAAAATCGCGAAACCGGGCTCGTCCCGGTTTTTTTGTGCCGATTCAGGTGTGATTTACTGTGGGTTGTCATCATTATGCTTAAAGATATAGGTACAGCAATTTGCCTGATGCTGGTGTTGGAGGGGATTATTCCCTTTTTGTCTCCATCGAGATGGCGCGGCATGGTTGAGGTGATAGCCAAAGTCGATGATCGACAAATGCGCCGCATTGGCCTATTAAGTATGAGCATTGGTGCTATAGCCCTATTTTTCTTGCGCTGAGTTAGTGAGCTTGTAGCTAAGCGGCTAATTTAGAGCAAAAACGTTTTACAGTAAGAGGTTGAAAAAGAGTCATGACAATTGCAGATCGTTGGTTGTTGCCAGACGGTGTTGATGAGGTACTTCCAGAGCGTGCTCAGGTTGTCGAGCATCTGCGTCGCCAGCTTCTCGATCTTTACAATTGTTGGGGCTATGACCTGGTGATCCCACCAATGGTCGAATTCACCGATTCGCTACTTAGCGGTTCCGGTTCCGATTTAGACCTTATGACTTTCCGTATTACCGATCAGTTAAGTGGTCGAATGATGGGCATTCGTGCCGACATTACTCCGCAAACCGCGAGAATGGACGCTCACAGCCTGCGCCGTGAAGGTCCCAGCAGACTCTGTTACGCAGGTACGGTGTTACACACCCGTCCGAGAGGTCCACTGGAATCACGCACTCCGATCTCTATTGGCGTCGAGTTATTTGGCGAAGCCACAGTGGCCGCCGATATCGAAGTCATCGAATTATTGTTACAGAGCATCAGCAGCGCTGGTGTTGAAAACGTGCATCTAGATTTAGGCCACGTGGATATCTTCCGCGGTCTGCTGGCTGATGCCGGTCTCAGTGCCGATAGCGAAGCCGAGCTGTTTGATCTAGTCCAGCGCAAAGCTGCTCGAGAGTTAGGTCAATGGATTGAAGCCAATATCAGCGATCCGCAGTTGGCTGGTTGGTTAAATGTGTTACCCAGCCTTGCTGGCAGTGTTGAAGTGCTAGCCGCCGCTCGTGAAAAATTAGCCGGTGCACCCGCAGCTGTTTTAGCTGCCGTGGCGCAGCTGGAAGAGATTGTCGCAGCCATTGCTGAGCGCAATGTCACTGTCTATTTGGATCTAGGTGAACTGCCTGGCTATCACTATCACACAGGCGTGGTATTTGCCGCCTATGTGCAGGGCTATGGCAAGGCACTGGGGAATGGTGGTCGCTATGATCACGTCGGTGAAGCTTTTGGCCGGCCCCGTCCGGCTACCGGATTCGCCTGCAACTTAAAATCTCTGGTCAGTCAGAGCGCGAATAATTACGCCGCCAAACAGGGTGTGTTTGTCGCCTACAGCAGCAACCCTGCCGTGGCAGAACAGATCGCAGCTTTGCGTTCGCAGGGCGAGCGGGTTGTGCAGGGTTTTGATCGCCAACAGGTTGACTACAACGAACTAAATTGTGACCGTGCTCTAGTCGAGCAAGACGGTTCTTGGGTTATTCAAAAGCTGTCTTAAGGTTTAAATATTAAATCCTAGGCAGCCTAATCATTATCTTTACGAGCAAGCATTATTATGGGTAGAAATGTCGTTATTCTTGGTTCCCAATGGGGGGACGAAGGCAAGGGTAAGATCGTTGATTTATTAACCGATAAAGCAACAGTGGTGGCACGCTTTCAAGGTGGCCACAACGCTGGTCATACATTAGTAATCGATGGCAAGAAAACGGCATTACATCTAATCCCCTCGGGAATTTTGCGCGACCATGTCACCTGTGTGATTGGCAACGGTGTAGTGGTAGCGCCAGACGCGCTATTAAAAGAGATTGCGATGCTTGAAGAGCGCGGTATAGAAGTGCGCGACCGCCTTAAGGTCTCAGGTTCTTGCCCGTTAATCCTCAGCTACCATATAGCTCTGGATCAGGCTCGTGAAGCTGCTCGTGGCAACGCCAAGATTGGTACTACCGGTCGCGGTATTGGTCCTGCCTATGAAGACAAAGTGGCACGTCGTGCTCTGCGTCTCGGGGATCTGGCCAATATGGAACGCTTTGCCGTAAAGCTAAAAGAAGTTGTCGATTACCATAACTTCGCTCTGACTGAATATTACAAAGCCGACCCAGTGGACTATGAAGCGACTCTCGCTGATGCCAAACAATGGGCCGCAGCACTGCTGCCAATGAAAGGCGATGTCACCAAGATATTGCATGATGCCCGCGAAGCCGGTGCGGATATCCTCTTTGAGGGTGCTCAGGGCTCATTGTTGGATATAGACCACGGTACCTATCCTTACGTTACTTCATCCAACACCACTGCCGGCGGCGCTGCCACCGGAACCGGTTTTGGCCCGCTGTACTTAGATTATATTTTAGGTATTACCAAGGCCTACACTACGCGCGTTGGCTCAGGTCCATTCCCTACCGAACTGCACTGTGAAATCGGTGCCTACCTGGGTGAAAAAGGCCATGAATTCGGCACAACCACGGGTCGTGAACGCCGTTGTGGTTGGTTTGATGCTGTGGCACTGCGTCAGGCTGTGCTGATTAATAGCATCTCTGGTATCTGTCTGACTAAGCTCGATGTGTTGGATGGTTTAGAAGAAATTAATATCTGTGTTGGCTATATCCACAGTGATGGCAGTGATGCGGGAATTCCGACTCATGCCGATGACTTTGAGGCGATCACCCCAGTCTATGAGACTATGCCTGGATGGTCTAATGTCACGGTAGGAGCGCAAAATATCGATGATTTGCCCGCTGCTGCACGTGACTATATCACCCGTATCGAAGAACTGATTGGCGCCCCAGTGGATGTGGTGTCAACTGGCCCCGACCGAGTCGAAACTATTGTTTTGCGTCATGCATTTGACGCCTAAGCGATAAGCTCTGCAGTTTAAAAGGCCTCCTACTAAAAAAGGGAGGCCTTTTTTGTATCCGGGTTTAAAATCTGTGTGGCGAGAAAATTATATTAGCCTGTATATTCACGCTAAAATATAAACTATGGTGTAGTCAGTAGTTTATGAAGTAATACGGTTAATTTATTGATTAAGGAAATCTTATGCTGCGTTCTGTTGATTTAAGCGACTACATGTCGCGCAACCCAGTGAGTGTATCGGCAACTGATAATGTTTTTGATGCCATCGAATTGATTGTTGAGCACAAGGTTTCAGGCGTCTGTGTCGTAGATGACCAGAGTACATTATTAGGTGTGCTGTCGGAGCTCGATTGTCTTAGAGCTATTCTCAATGCCAGTTACAACAACACTAGCGATATTGGTGCGGTTCGCGACTACATGACCGAAGAGGTCGATTCCTGCAAGTTGCACGCAGACGTAGTGGAAGTGGCCGATTTTATGATCAAACAGGGCCATCGTCGATTACCGGTGGTTGATAAGGGCAAATTGGTTGGGCAGATAACCTGCCGTCAATTGCTCACAGTCGTTAGCCAATTCACTAATGTGGCAGCCTAACCCTTTAGACGTTTAGGCTCTATAAAAGGCTGTCTAAAAGGCGGTCCAAAAAGCCATCTACAGACTATTTGTGCGAGCAGTCAACGATCTGTCGTTGGTTATCGAGCTTGTATAAATGGTCTGCACGCTGAGGCATTTCGCCTAGGCTGTGCTCGGTAATACGCTGGTAATGGGCGATAAACTGGCTGATTTGACTGGCCGACATAATGCCACTGAGGTGCTCACCGCTGGCCAAGTCGCCTAGGCGCGCACGCATTTTTTCTTCCTGCTCTAGACGCCAGTTAAACACCGTTTCAAAAGAGGGCGCCTGCAACATAATTAGCTCATCGAGCAGATCGAACAGTTCCTGATACTCTCCCGACAGAGCCTGATTGACAGTGGTTCGCCAAATTTTATCGGCATCCTGTTCGGCCTCTAGGCTATTTAGTGACTCTGCCAATTGCTCGTCTGTCTGAGGCTGTGCGCCGACGCACCAGCCTTCAAAAACAATAATATCCACTGCCCCGCTAATGCGCTCGCACTGAGCTTCCGGCATGCGGTCATCGCGGCTTTTATCAAAACGTGGAATAAGCGTGTCGGCGGATCCATTGGCAAGCTTTGCAATGGTCTCCATGGCCAGAGGAATGTCGTGGGTGCTGGGCACACCGCGAGTGGCCAATAATGGGTGCACCGTCGCCGCCAATTGCTGGCGCTCTAATTTCGTCAGATAAAAATCATCCAGCGACAGAGATACGCAGCGCAATGCGTAACGCTCACTGAGCAGGGTGCAGAGATAATCGGCGAGAGTTGATTTTCCTGAACCTTGAGAGCCATTGATACCAATAATCAATGGTCGATCACCAACGGTTTTGTAGTGTTCAAGCAGAGGAGAAAACCATTTTTCGGCGCTGGCTAGATAGCTCTCTGGCAGTTTATTGCGGGTTAAAAATTGTTGCTCTGCAGGGGTCATGTTGGATACTTATGTTAGTTGTGTACATTATTTTCGGGCACTATTTACTGACATTAATGACTTTGATTCTGGTAAATATTAATATTGAAGTGAATCACTGTTTCGAGTTTATCCAGTGTGGCCAGCATTTCTTGCTGTTCTGGACGACTGTGCCAGTAATAGGGCGTCATCTTTAATAGGTCAAGAATATCACTGCCACTGACGACAATTGACTGCTTGATTTCAATCTGTTCCAACAGATTAAATTGAGAGGCCTTTTCTAGACTCGCCGTGTTACCACCATGGGGAAGAGACCGCTCATAGATTAAGGATGTCAGGCCCGATAGATGCTCTGCGCCGGGGCCGACCATAATTAACTGGCCGTTGGGTTTAAGGACGCGCGCGGTCTCTTCGACACTGATCGGTGAAAACACAGAAATAGCTGTGTCTATACGGTTTTCAAATAGCGGGATAGTGTAGACACTGTCCACTGCTAAACGCGCGTCCATCTTGCGCTTTGCGGCGAGGCGCACGGCAAGCTTGGAGATATCCATGCCCAGTAGATTAAGTTTGGTTGTGTTTTGACTCGGCGCTTTTGATTCAGGCGCTCTTGATTCAGGCGCTCTTGATTCAGATGCTCTTGAGCCAAGCGCTCTTGAATCAAGCGCTCTTGAACCAAGCGCTATACGCAACTGATGCATATAGTAGCCTTCGCCACAGCCGAGATCTAAAACAGTCTGTTCAGGACCACTTGCAGCCTTGGCAACGGCGGTAACAATGGCATCTGATAAGGGCTGATAGTAACCCGCATTTAAAAAGCGCTGGCGGCTGCGGATCATCTCATCGCTATCTCCGGGATTGCGACTGCGCTTGTTCTGAGCTAACAGTAGATTGAGATATCCCTCACGGGCCAAATCAAAGCTGTGCTGGTTGTTACAGCGGTAAGTCTGGGGTTGCACAGTATCCTGTAGGATCAGTGCTTGATCGCAGCTGGGGCATTTAAAATTGTCGCGGGTTGAACGCAACGCTGGGTAGACAAAGGCTTTGGGCAAGATAATCTCGGGGTGGAATCAGACGAAGCCATAGCTTACAGCGGTTAATATCAGAGAACAATTGTTTGATACCCAGCGTAGCGGTTGAGTTGGCTTTAGCGGCTGTATTTTACCGGCTGAGTTTTTAGGTATACTACTTTGCAGCTGTAAACCCAGCGCAATAAACTGCCCTGTAGAGCAGTAGTTAATCTTTCTTACTAGAGTCTCAGCTATGTTAACTGTCCATCATTTAAATAATTCCCGCTCACAACGCATCCTCTGGTTACTTGAAGAACTCGGTCTTGAGTACCAGTTAAAAACCTATCAGCGCGACCCAGTGACCAATCTTGCCCCACCGGAATTGGAACTAGTGCATCCTCTCGGCAAGTCGCCGGTCCTGACCGATGATGCAATAACGGTGATTGAGTCCGGCGCGATCATTGACTATATCTTGCGCCACTATGGTGCTGGACGTTTGCAGCCGGAAGTAGGCAGCGATGGCCATGAACAGTATCTGCAATGGCTGCATTATGCGGAGGGCAGTGCGATGCTGCCAATGATGCTAAAAATGTATACAGCGCGCCTGGGTGACGCCGGCGCGCCACTGCAGCCACGTATCGGCGAGGAACTAAAGCGCCATCTAGGCTATATAGAGAATGCACTGCAGGGCGTCGATTGGTTGGTAGGTGACTGTTTTTCGGGTGCTGATATTCAACTCTCGTTTGTAGCTGAAATTACACCGTTGCTCTACTCCTTTGATACCCTGCCGAATATTGCTGCCTATCGCCAGCGCATGCAGCAGCGCCCAGCCTATAAAGCTGCACTCAAGCGCGGCGGGTTTTACGCCTATGGTTCGGATGAAACCTAACTCTGGCTTTTTAGCCAGCAGCGGCGAGGCATCTTTTAGCGCGGTTAATGCAGGACTGACAGTCGTTGGTGCGCAGAGGGCAGGCTTTGATACAAATATGATAGTCGTAGGCACATTGGCGCTGTTGGCTGTCGAGGGGCTTGCACTGTTGGGGTAGGTTGTCACTGGATACGTAGATTGAATCCCGCGCCACCAGATCGCAGTAATTAAAGAGCAGCGTGTCGCGGACTTCCGTGTTTATTTCGGCTGGCTCTTTTAGCTGTTCGTTAATCAGCTCGCGCTGAGTAAATACCGCACTGCGACCCAAGGTGTAGGTATCCAGGTCATAATTCTGCTGTGATAGGTTATTCGCACAACCCAGTAATGTTAGGCTGCCCATCAGAACGAGGAAAAAGACGGTAAGTTTGTTCGGTAGTTTATGTATCACTGGTAATGGCTCCCTGTGCATTGCACTGTTGATTAGATAACTCCTTTGTCAGCTCTCTGAGAGAGCCCTGTTGTTTTCACTGTCTACAGAATCGCATTCAGTTAGTTCGTCACGGAGGACGTCAAGCATGGCGTGTTGCTGTGATTCCGAATATGCCAACCTTGGCGGCCTAGTTCAATAGATATCTGAGCAAACTGATATGCAGCGCCCAAATGCAGACTCTGCTTACTACGATGAATTTTTGCAGTTACAGGAAAAACTGCAGAAGAGAATCGTTTCGTTGCGTAAAAATGGGCATTTAGTGCAAGAAGATATGGCTGACTATGAGTTATCTCTGCGTCAGTATCAAAGAATGGAGCAGGATCCCCAAGCCATAGTGTCACTCTGGCAACTGTTCAAAATAGCCAAGGCCCATGGCTTGGATGTTGACGAAATTTTGCGCTTCGACTAACCGCGCCTCTCTATTCCTCCCGTTATATCCTCTGTTAAGTTCTGCTTAATGCTTGCCTTCCCACAGTCGGTGCGCTGTCATACTATCTTAATAATTGTTGGCTACTCTTTGCCAATAACCCTAGTAACAGGATTTAGAGTATGTACAACGTTGCCCAGCCAGCCTTTCGTCGACTTAGTCGATCTACCCTAAGTCTAGTTGGACTGTTTTTGATCGGCTGTATGCCTCCTGATACTTCTGATGTCCCGCATACGAGTGCTCCTCTAAGTCCAGAGACGCCGTCCGCTGTGCCCCAGGCATTTCTCAGCACCATTAATAATCAGTGGTACACAGAGTCCGCAGCAGTGGTCACTGAGACCAATAAGCAGGTGCAGCGCCTGGCATTACAGGCGGGCTCGGCGAAAAATATTATTCTCTTTGTCGGCGATGGCATGGGAATCACCACGGTTACTGCCGCGCGCATTTTTGACGGTCAGCAGCGGGGTATGTCAGGTGAGGAGAACAGTCTCAGCTTTGGCCAGTTTCCCTTTGTTGGTCTTTCGAAAACCTACAATGTCGACGCCCAAACAGCGGATTCAGCGGGCACTATGACCGCGCTAGTCAGTGGTGTTAAAACCAATATTGGTATTGTTGGGCTCGATGAAGATGCTCGCAGAGGCGATTGCGCATCGACTGCCGGGAACCAGGTATTTACCGCACTGGAACTGGCGGAGATTGCAGGCCTGTCTACTGGGATTGTTACAAACACCCGAATTACCCATGCCACACCGGCTGCAACCTACGCTAAATCCGTTGATCGCGACTGGGAAAACCCATCGGTGATGCCAGCTGCAGCAATCGCCGCTGGCTGTGAAGATATCGCCTCGCAGTTGATTAATTTTGAACGCAATCTTGAAGCCCGCTATCCCGGTATTGATGTAGATGGTATTGAGGTCGCACTGGGGGGAGGGCGTCGTGAGTTTTTGCCCAATGATCCTGCCGCCAATAGCCAGGATGCTCGCAGCTCTGTAGAGGGCGATCGCAACGATAGTCGCAATCTTGTTGAGGAGTGGGCTGCACTCTATCCCCGGGGCGATTATGTGATTGACCAGGTTGGTTTCGACGCTGTTGATGCTGCCACTAGCGAGAATCTTTTCGGTCTTTTTAATGAGTCGGAGATGCATTATGAGATCGATCGCAAGAATGATCGCGCAGGTGAACCCTCTCTCACAGAGATGACCGCCAAGGCGATTGATATTCTCGATAACAATGAGCAGGGGTTTTTCTTGATGGTGGAGG
>Ga0102812_10003042_pt1 | contig 11056 bp, 5 predicted proteins | sample ColrivemetaGS713_FD_79334 | JGI IMG/M metagenome (GOLD analysis project Ga0102812, IMG submission 79334) | Estuarine microbial communities from the Columbia River estuary - Flood tide ETM metaG S.713 | ecosystem: Environmental > Aquatic > Marine > Intertidal zone > Estuary | place: USA: Columbia... | reverse complement strand
TAGAAATGGCAGGATTTCTATCCGTGAGCTAGAAACTTCGACGCAAGCAGAGAACGTCTTCTACGTCTCTAAATCGGGCAGTGATAGTAATGACGGTACAAGCTTAGCAAACGCCTTCTTAACTCTTGATAAGGCTCTTGAGGCTGTAGAGACACGTAGGGTAGCTGCAGGGCTTGACGCTGACGGAGCGCAGGGTTCTGTTTTCTTGGCCCAGACAATAAGAGATTTAGGCTTATATATTAGCGCCTCTGTATATGATATTGGATTTGGGACAAAATTTAATAGTGTATTTCAAGGTCGAGCAGGTTCATACACAAATGGCTTCGAAGAAGTATTAGTCTCTCTAGAAGAAACAAAAAGATTAGTAGGGCAACTATCTAATGTGTCCGGTGATGCTACTTCTTCTGTTAGGGCAGCAGATTATTTCAATGAGGTTATTGATATTGTCCAAGGAGGCAAAGACGAAGCCGACACACTAGATGCCGCAGCTTATCCTTTGCCAGCAGATGACACATATTATATTGCTTCTGAAACGCAAACTTCAACTGAAATAAAAGCCGATGCATTAAAAACATTACAGGTCTTAGATGCAAACAAAGTATTTATTTCTGAAGAAGTAAACTTTTGGGCTAAACTTAACTTTCCCGGAATCACTTACGACGAAGAAAAATGTAAGAGGGATGTAAGGTACGCTGTTGAAGCAATTATGTATGATGCTGCATATTTAGGTAATAGTGCTACATGGCAAAATGCTAATTTCTTCCACTATGATGACGTTGCACAAATTCCTGGTGATCAGAAAGCGATTACTGTTGGGGCTTATCGCAGGTTAAAAGAAGTTATTTCGATTGTATTAAATCAGCAAACTTTAACGCCACGTTCTGGTGATACGTTAATGCAATCTTATACTGTTTCCCAAGATACAGTGACTGCTTCGGCCCCGGATGCAAGTAAAATCTTAACGGTATCAGAATTAGCCGATATTATCGCAGATACAATCGCAAGTGGCACCTCGGCTTTACCACTCAGGATTGATCCAGACAATAGTCTTAACGTTAATTTTAATGCTGTTCCGACAAATCTCAGGTTGGCAAAAACTCAGATAGAATCGCAGCAAACGACTATAATTAACAGTGTTGTCGATTATGTTGATCAACAGTTCCCGCTATTGTTCTATAATATCGGCGACCGATATCTTGATGTTCTTGACGCACCAGAGCAAGCTAATACGATTAAGATTATGACGGGCGACTACACTATTAATAATCCAGTGACTGTCCCCGCCAATACCTCTCTTGTTGGAGATAATTTAAAGAATACTAGTATCCGCCCGTTAAATAAAACGCAGGATATGTTTTACTTACATAATAACTGTTATCTATACGGTATGACCTTTAGGGATAACCTTCAGCCAGGAGCTGTAGTCGCCTGGGACCCTTCTGAAGATTCGCAGTCCAATATTATCATTAACTCACCATACATCCAAAACTGTTCAACTATCACTGGCCCTGACCTAACAAGAAATTTTGATGGTTCTTACGTCTACGCTGACAGTGACGGTAACCCACTGGCGGGTGGAGACGGTATCCGAAACGACGGCAACAATGCTGGCGGAATACGTTCCATGGTCGTAGATTCCTTTACACAGATTACTCAAGGCGGTAAGGGCGTTTATCTGAAGAACAAAGGTTACTGTCAACTTGTTTCGATGTTTACAGTGTATTGTGACGTTGGGTTCTTAGCTGAAGATGGCGGGTTTGCTTCTATTTCAAACTCTAACAGTTCATTTGGTAATATCGGGGTTAAGGCCACAGGCGTCTCAAGTGAAAACTATCGTGCTAATGTAAATGGAAATCAAAACACTTTAGATAACGTAGTTTCTGTAAAAAATCTGTACACTAGGCCTCTTATTTCTGATGCAGTAAAATTTGCTTCTGATCCATTATACTTCACTGTAGATTCTTCTTCTTGGGACTCTAGTACAGGGTTAGCTGAAATTAAACTCTTAGAAGTTCCTGATGTCGATTTTGTTGATAACGACCTTATAACTTTTCATCAAAGAAGTGCTCTTTCTTCATCTGGCCACACATTTGAGTGGGTCGGGACTGGAACAGATGTACGTTCGGCGTTCCCATATCGTGGGGGGCAACCTAACCAAGCTGATGAAGTGGTGCAGGATGCTAACAGAGCTGGACTTTGTTTCGTTACAAGTACTGACCAAAAAGGTGACTTTAGGGTCGGCGAAGACTTCTTAATTCAAAGATCAACAGGAACGATCGAAGGTTTAGCCTTTGATAGAAGCTTGTTCTCACGTGTTACTCCATTCTCTCTTGCGCTGGAAGATTAAAGGACCAATTAAATGGCTGATTTAAATGTTTTTAGAACCCTAACCAAGTCTGTTAAAGACAGCACAGGCGATTTGGATATGTATACCGCTCCTAACGGCTATACTGGTATTATTTTGTCTTTTCAAATCACTAATGCTTCGGATAGTAGCGAAGAGTGCTCAATTACTTTCCACGACTCAGCTGGGGCTGAAGGCGTCCATCTGCTTTCCAAACTCGATGTCCCCCCAAGAGAATCATTCAATGCCACTGCGGGTAAGACAGTTGTTACTTCAGGTGGCGTATTAAGAGTCCAAGGCCGAAGAGATGATAATCTTAAAGGCGTCATTGGCATTTTGGAGTCTTTAAATGGCTAAATTTATCAGCGGAAAAGTTAAGAATAAATTTGTAGCTAAATTTCACAAACCTGATGAAGTTGAGCCATTTTTAGGATTTCCTGACCAAGCAGAAGCCGTTATTCTTTCTGAGGCTGACGGCACAAGAACATTTTACAATTTTGACCCAGCGACTATTATTGTTGATTCAGCCACCAACACTATAGCAGTATCGCTAACTGAAATTTCGGATGTTTTTGATTCGCAGTTCGGCACTAAAAGTATTGGCGATCTTATTGACGTAGACTTGACGGGCATTGACTCTGGTCGAGTTTTAAAATGGGATGGGGCAAAATTTGTCGCAGGATTTGATGAAACCGTCCTTGATAGTCTCGGTTCTTCTGCTATAGGTCTTGATGCTTTAAGTGTAGATGACGATGGGGGGTATGGCTCATTAACATATAATGACTTCAGCGGCGTATTTACTTTTATCGGCACTGATTCTAATGAGATTAAAGATCTTATTGATTCTAGTTATATTAGAGGCTTCTCTACAACTGCAATCAATGAAACTGTTGATTCTGAATACGTCAGACCTCTAGCAAGAGCAGCTATTACTGCAGGGGCTAATATTAATTATGATTCTAGCTCTGGTGTAATTAGCTTAGGGTCATTCGCTCCTATTGGTGTTGATAGCACATATACAATACCATTAATCGAAGAGATCGTTAATGACGCTTATGTTGAGGCTTTAATAGACTCAGCTGAAATTCAGCCACTTGCTAGAGCGGCAATGGTCGCTGGTGATAATATTTTATATGATTCAGCGACAGGTGTAATTACTTCCCAGCCAGTAACAGACTCTTCTATTCGATCGGCGATGGATTCTGCAACAATACGTCCTTTAGCTAGGGCTGCAATTGTAGCTGGCTTCAATATAGAATATGACTCAGGTTCTGGTATTATCTCTGTACCTACAGCTAGTCCGACTGGCGTTGATAGTGCAGCGACCATTACTGTAATACTTGAGACAGTCGATAGTTCTTATGTTACTAATAGAGTAGCTTTGGCAACAGACACTGTTAAAGGTAAAGCAAGCTTCGCTGCTAACGATTTCTTGGTAACTGATGGTGCAGTGTCGATTAAGACTGACGGTGTATCTAACTTCCAAATTTTGAACAGCAAAATCGAAGTCACGGATAATACAACGACAGCCGATTTAGATTTAGGTCAGACCATTACATTAATCGGCGATAGTGGCGTTAGTGTAAACGTGATTGACAACGGCTCGGGTGTCACTGCAACGATAAAACTGGATAATACAACACAGGCTTCTATTGATTCTGCTATTAGTAATTTGGACACTCATGATAGCGCAGCTGTACAGGCGCAGATTGATTCAAACCTTACGCAAAGCACTATAGATTCTTTTGACACACATGATAGTGCGGCGATTCAAGCTCAAATTGATTCTAGTCTAACACAAAGTCTTTTTGATGGTTTTGACACTCATGACGAAACTGCCACACAGGCACAGATTGATTCATCGATAGAAAATAATATTCTAGGCACTGCAAATCAAATTACTGTGACTACCAGTGGGGGTCAGGCAACAATAAGCCTCCCTAACAGCGTTACCATTGATAGTAATTTAACGATTAATGGTTATCTTGCTGGCCCGGCAAACTTTACCATTGATCCTGCAGGCATCGGTGATAATACGGGTAAAGTAATTATTGCTGGCGACTTACAGGTTGATGGTGTCCAAACCACTATTAATTCAAACACTTTGAGTGTAGGCGATAAAAACATTATTTTAGCTGATCAGGCAGCAGATTCAAGCGAAGCTGATAATGCTGGTATTACTGTTAATGGCGCTAATGCGAAGATCACATACACTCAATTAAACGACAGATGGACTTTTAACAAAGCTCCACATTTTAATTCGAATCGACTTTTGACAGATGCGGATTCGAATTATGTTGAAGCAGTCGTTTCAAATCAAGTAACTGTGCCTTATATTAATGCTCTTGCTAACACAGGAATTTTTGATTCTGACCTAATTCCGCTACAAACTGATCAAATTAATCAACTAATATCGATATTAGTAGATTCCAATTATATATCACAGTTTGCTAGAACAGCTGTTTCCGGCGGCGCTAATATTATTTACGATTCCGGCTCTGGTGTAATTAGTGCTGTGACTAACGAAACCGAAGTAAAAGGTTTTGTTGACGCCACCTACATAAAAGGTATTATTAATAACGATTATGTTTCAAGCCTTCCGGATACCCATGATAGCGCTTTAGTTTCCCAACAGATTGTTGATGAAGTTGATTTTAGTTTTGTTACTGCTTTAGCCGATTCAAATTATGTAAAGACAGTGACGGGAATCGACGCTGATACGCTTGATGGAGTTGATGGCGCTGAGTTTTTACGCTCGAACGTTAGGGATGCAAAGACTTCTGGTTCTTTAGTGTTCCATGATGGAGTGGCCTTACGGTTCGGTACAGACTCTGATCATACTATTAGTGAGAACTCTGGTAACTTAGTCATATCAACGACTACTGGATCATTCAAGGTCAATACTGCAGACTTCAAAGTACATAATCAATCAAGTACCGCAAATATGCTGCGGGCGGAAGAAAATGGTGCTGTTACATTATATAATAATAATGTAATTAGATTAGCAACGACTTCATCTGGTGTCGATATAACTGGTAATTTGGATGCAGATTCTATTAGAACAACGCATCTTGAAATTGTTGGTCAAGTACATCTAATACCAACGGCACAGAATGCATCTGGATCGCAAGTAGCGGTAAGTTCTGAACCTCATAATAATTCTCCATGCGGGATAGAATATATGATTCATATGCGAGATATTAACGGCTCGACAACAAAAGGCGAGACCTCTTTCACAAAAGTTATTTGTACTTTAGATAGTGATTTAAACACGGCATTTACAGAATTTGGTACATTATTAACAGGCGATAGTGAATTCGGCGATTTCTTAGTTGAAGCTGATGCCACAGACGTAAAACTTAAATTTACAAGAAGATCGACTAGAGACGGGATAATTAGAGTTTCCGCTTCTAAAACGGTTATAACATAAGCCTTTGGGGAAAGTGAAGCATGGCATCACAAAGTAAAAATTTTGTAGTAAAAAATGGTCTGTCTGTTCAAGGTGGCGTAACATCTGATTCCGATATTTCAGTTGAAGGTCATATTGTTTCCACTGAAAACCTTGAGGCAACTGACGTTACTGCATCAGGCACTGTAACTGCAACGACTTTTTCTGGATCGCTCGCTGCTTCAAACCTTTCAGGCTCAATTGACTCTTCCCTGATTCCTCAGTTAGATGCGAGTAAAGTTACAAATCTTCCTGCTCTAACGGATTCTTCTGTTATTCAGGGTATGATTGATTCTAATTTGGTTAATGATATTAGTTTTGGTGCTAATATAAATTTAACAAATGGCGCTCAAATCAACCCAGATGTGGCCAGAGAATTAAGAATTAATCCACTAGGTACTTCTGCTTCAAAAGTTCATATCGGTCCTGGGTCCAGTATTTCTGGACCGCAATTACAGATTTTTGATAGTAACAATCAAAATGATATTGTAAGAATTGGTAAGGCTGGTAGCGATCTTAACTTGATGTTGGGTGAAGGTTTAAATGAAGGCCCAACTTACGATTTTCCTAACGCTGCATATGGACACAATTTTAAAAGAGGTAATGGCACTCAAACTATCGCAGCGCTAGGTAATGCTGTAGAGGGTTCAACTTTTTATGTAAATTATAATAGTGGAACAAAGGGCTACGTTGAGGTAAATAACGCAAATAGTGCCAGTCAAAATTTCGCATTATTTGAACTTTTTGGTAACTCTGGTGATGCTTCAATGTTGTTCTCAAGAAGCACTGGTGCGCCATATAGACAATGGTTAATGGGCTTCGATGCTAGTTCTGATGCATTTAAATTGGGATACTATGGCGATCGTGCCCTTGATGCGGATTTTTCTAATGTCGATTTCACACACTTTGAAATGGATAAAGATGGGGCGGTAAGATATAATAGCCCCATGCATTTTAAGGATAGTGCGAAAGTAGACGGAGCGTTCTTGGTTAATGGCCAAGCTACATTCACAAACGAAATTAATATTTTTGACTCGGCTAATGGGACAGAAGTTGCTCAATTTACTGGCGATCCTGATAATGGCCTAGTCATTCATTCTCACGCTCATAACACCGATGGCGGTATAAGATTTGTAATTCATGATGGGGCAGATTCTGACTACTTAGTGCTTTCTAAGCCTTCGGGTATCTCTGTTGAGAACAGAAGAGTAAGAAATGTTGCTGATCCTGTAGCAGAAAAAGATGCAGCAAATAAGCAATATGTTGATGCCATCGCTTCAGGATTAGCGATTAAAGATGCGGTCCGTGCAGCTACTACAACGGCACTTACAAGCACTAATGACATCTCCGCTATCGCATATGATAGTGGGACTGCTGGTGTTGGATCATTTATTGATATAACAGGTTCAAATGCTCTTAATGTATTAGACGACATTACGCTTACAACAAATGATAGAATCATCATTAAAAATGAAACTGATGAGCGCATACATGGTATCTACATTTGGGACTCTGCTCATAGAATTACAAGAGCAACTGATTTCGATGAAAATACTGAAATTAATGGCGGTGAATTTGTATTTGTACAAGAAGGTACAATAAACGGTAATATTGGATTCGCTAACAATGATGCAGTCAGCGTAGTAGGCGATAGTGCAATTCACTGGATTCAATTCTCGGCTGCTGGTCAAGTTGATCCTGGTGATGGTATCTCTAAAACTGGTAACACGCTTGCTGTAGATTTAGCAAGTACCCCTGCTTTAGAATTTAATAATAATGCATTAAGAGTCCAGGTTGATAACTCTACAATCGAAAGAGGTGTCGGCGGACTCCAAATAAAGCCTTCTTCACTTACCACTGACGAGATTAGTATCTCTGGTCTAACTGGTATCACTGTTCAAAACCTATTAACCAATGCTGGTCAAACGACAGATAACATCACTTCTGAAGGTTCGACTAATCAGTGGTTCACTACTGCGAAAGCTAACACTGCTATTGATAATAGAGTTGACTCTGACTTTGTTGAGGCTATTCGTCCTGCAGAAACCATTATGGCCCTTACCGGCGATGGCGCAAACTATTCCTTCACTGGTGATGGGTTCGCTTCCACACAAACTGATCCAGACCTTTACGTACAAAAGGGTAAAACCTACAAGTTTGAAGTGCAAGCTGGCCACCCACTTGAAATCAGAAATAGCTCTGGTGGGTCTGCTTATTCAGATGGCGTAACTAATAACGGTGGTTCTGGCGACGTCATTTGGACAGTCCCTATGAACGCTCCAGATCAGCTAGTTTATCAGTGTACAACGCACTCTAATATGCTAGGTAACATTTTTGTTGGCGCTCCTGTCGGAACAGACTTCTCTTCTGACGTGACTATATTCCAAGGTGATAGTAGTCCAAGACTTGGTATCGGCACCACTAGCCCAACTGAAGAAATTGACATTGTAGGGACTGCGCCTGTCATCCGCATGTATGACAAAGCGCAAACAAGTGCCGGCACTGTAACATATACGGGTAACGCATTAAGTTTAGACGCAACGACGAGCGTGCAAGCTAAAATTGGTGGGACGACTAAATTAGCTACTAACGCAAACTATACTTCAGTTGGGGCTTCTACTCTTGTAACTACTGATGTCCAGTTACATGTCGAAAAAACTGATACTGGCAATGAACCAATAGCAAGATTAGCAAACCCTGCAAACGCTGATGCTGTAATTTCTTTGGAAGCAACGGGCAGTAAATGGATTGTTGGTTCGGATTATACTAAGTCAAACGCTTTTGTATTGAGCCATAGAACTTCTGGAGCATCTTCTAGCCATAACACCACTGCGCTTTTGCAAGTCTCGACAGGCGGTGATGTGACAATGGGTGGCACAACTGTAATGGAGGCGGCTACCTTTAATGCAGGTAATACTGTGGCGTTTAATAATACTACGGGGACAGCTCCATTTACTGTGGCGTCAACCACAAAAGTAGCAAATTTAAATGCTGATTTGCTAGATGGCAACACTGGTGCATATTACAGAATCGATATTCTTGATTCTGATGGTACAATACTGAACGTATAAGGATAACTTAATGGCAAGTCCATCGTCGAGAGAAGGTCTTTTAAATCATTGTTTGAGAAGGCTCGGTGCTCCAGTTATTGAAATCAATATTGATGATCAACAACTAGAGGACCGCCTCGACGATGCTTTACAATTCTTTCAGGAATATAATTCTGATGCAGCTGTAAAAACTTACTTGAAGCATTTAGTTACGCAAGAAGACGTTAATAATGGTTATGTGACAGTGCCAGATTCGGTTTTATTCATTAAAAGATTATTCCCGGTCAATTCTTCAGGCACAACCTCATCAAATTTTTTCGATTTAAAGTACCAGTTATCGCTGAATGAATTATACGATTTAAATACATTTATCGGCGACTTGGCTTATTACGAGCAGATGAGACAATACGTTTCTTTGCTTGATATGAAGCTAAATGGACATCCACAGATTACCTTCAATCGTCACATGAATCGAGTGTTTATTCATGGCGAATTTGAACATCAAGAGATTAATGTAGGTAATTATCTAGTCTTTGAAGCTTATTCATCTATTGATGGTGAGTCCTATAATGATGTCTATAATGATATATTTTTAAAACAATATCTGACTCAGTTGATTAAGCAGCAATGGGGAACGAACCTCAGTAAGTTCGAGGGTATGCAGTTGCCAGGAGGCGTCACATTAAATGGTAAAATTATCTATCAAGAAGCTACCGAGGAATTATTACGGCTAGAAGAGCAAGTCAGGCTCAACTACGAATTACCCGCCGACTTTTTCTTAGGATAAAGTCATGCGAAACATATACATTTCCCAAAAAGTAGCTTCTGAACAAGACCTATACGAAAATATAATTATTGAGTCCATGCAAATTTATGGGCAAGAAGTACAATACATACCTAGAACTTTGGTAAATGAAGACGAAATCTTCGCTGAAGATGCTGTATCGAGATTTGATCGGGCTTATCAAATTGAAATGTATTTGGAAAATATTGATGGCTTTGATGGAGAACAAGAGCTATTCACTAAGTTCGGCGTCGAAATCCGGGATAGGGCAACCTTACACGTTTCTCGTAAAAGATGGAATCGAGAAGTTGGTCAGAACGTTGAGTACGATCGACCACAAGAAGGGGATTTAATTTATCTTACTCTCTCCAATCAAATATTTGAAATTATGAGAGTTATTGACGATCGCCCTTTCTATCAAATTCAAGATTTACCGACCTATCGAATGGAGATTGAATTGTTCGAATATAATGACGAGCAGTTTGATACCTCGCTGGAAATCGTTGACGAAGTCGAAACATTGGGCAATCGAATTCAGCTTACGCTTGCCCCTTCTTCCTCAAACGATTTCCAAATAGGAGAAAATGTTGAGTACTATGTGGACAGTGCTGATGGTATACGTCTTGCTGCTGAAATCGTCGATTGGGATGCTTCAAATAATTTATTGGAAGTGGCTCATGTTGGTTCGACGGATGGTAAATGGAGAACGTTTAGTGCAGGAAACACTATTACCTCGACTGAAACAAATATAATAAAAACAATAAATATTGTTGGGGAAGAATTACAGCAGGTCTTTAGTCAAAACGAAACGTTTGAAACGGTAAGTGATGATATAATTGACTTTAGTGAAAGCAATCCGTTCGGCGAGGTGACTTAAAAATGCTAAATAAACATTTTTACCACGAGAAGATTCGCAAGTGCGTTGCTATTTTCGGTACACTTTTTAACAATTTGTATGTTGTGCGTACAAATCAAAGTGGAGAGGTTATAAGCCAACTTAAAGTTCCTTTAAGCTATGCGCCAAAGCAAAAGTTTTTGGATCGTATCAGAGAAACTCAAGATATGGCTGATGCCAAATTGGCAGTTAAATTACCAAGAATGTCATTTGAAATTTCTGCTATGTATTTTGATCCTACACGGCAGCTACCCAAGACAAATAATTTTAGTGAACGTAACTACGAGAACGCACAAGTTAGGACTAAGTTTTACACCTCAGTTCCCTACATTATTAATTTTCAATTAAATATTTTAGCGAAAACCAATGTATATTCAGTTCATATTTTAGAACAGATTATTCCATTTTTTAATCCTGCATACACAATCACTATGAAACCTTTTCAGGAATATCCGACTATTACCGAAGATATTCCCATATCTTTAATCGGACTTTCATTTACTGATAATTATGAAGGTCAATTAGAAGATAGAAG
>Ga0102812_10003039_pt1 | contig 11058 bp, 7 predicted proteins | sample ColrivemetaGS713_FD_79334 | JGI IMG/M metagenome (GOLD analysis project Ga0102812, IMG submission 79334) | Estuarine microbial communities from the Columbia River estuary - Flood tide ETM metaG S.713 | ecosystem: Environmental > Aquatic > Marine > Intertidal zone > Estuary | place: USA: Columbia... | reverse complement strand
GTCTGCTATTCGGAAATAATAGTTGCGCCGGGCAATTCCGTAAGCGTTGACCATCTCCGACGGACCAACGGCATAGGCATTGCGCGCCGCTGCAATGCTCTGCGGCCCAAGCGCCCCGTCCACCGCGACATGGTGCCCCATATCGCACAGCAAGCGCTGCAAGATGCGCACCGCATTCCCACCCGCATTCACATACATATCGAACACCGTTGGATGCAGCCCCTCCGGGAGTTCGCCAATACGGGGTTTGTCAAAGTAATGGCGGATGAAGATGTCGATGGCCTGATCACGCGTCAATGCGCGCACATCCGAGACACCCACCAAGCCATCCCCATCAAGATCCAGCCCGAGGCTGCGCATGGTGTGAATGGTCACGCCGAAATTCGTCGCCCCACCCGGATCATCCGGATCGTTGACGAACCCACCTTCGCGCACCACGATCTCGGTGGCGATCTGTCTGACCGAGTACATGTTCTTCCCCTTGCTCAATCGCTTGAGCGGGAAGTTGACCATCAATGTGTTGATATCCGCCTAGTCCACCGTGACGGTGCTAGCCTTCCGGACCTTTGTAGACGCCCTGCGCCTTCAATGCGTCCACGACTTCCTTGGGCATGTAGGTTTCATCGTGTTTCGCAAGGATTTCAGTTGCTTCAAAGACGCCATTAACGTAGCGACCTGTGCCGACCATGCCCTGGTTTTCCTCAAAAAGGTCGGGCAGAACTCCGGTGTAAGTGACAGGTACTGTCGCACCGCCGTCTGTCACCGAAAAGCGGATCGTCTCGCCTTGTCCGCGTATGATCGAGCCTTCCGAGACCAGACCACCTATGCGGAATACTTCCGTCGGCAACGGTGGTTCCGCCATGATCTGGCTGGGCGCACGGAAAAAGTTGATCCCGTCACGCATCGCATAGCCGATCAGCGCCGTTGACAGTATCAGCGCCAAGACTGCCACGGCAATGACTTGAATGCGACGCTGTTTCTTAAGGCTTTTCATGCCACCTCACGGGAATAGAGGTGCCATCATCAGCCCCTCTGTCTCCTCAATACCTAACATCAGATTGGCGTTTTGCAACGCTTGCCCGCTGCTACCTTTTGTCAGGTTGTCCAGCGCCCCGATCACAATCGCCCGACCGGGTATGCGGTCGCCGACCACGCCGAGGTGGCAAAAGTTCGACCCGCGTATATGTCGCGTGCTGGGCACTTCGCCAAAGGGCAACACTTCGATGAATGGCTCGGTCGCATTGGCTTTGGCCAGCGTCTCGTGAATCACTGCAGCGTCGCCCTTGACGTAGGTCGTGGCCAGAATACCCCGGTTTGCCGGTATAAGATGCGGCGTAAACTGCACCTTGACCGGGCGTCCTGCCAAAGCACTGAATTCCTGATCGAACTCGCCCAGATGCCGGTGCGTCCCACCGACGGAATAGGCGTGGTATCCTTCTGACAACTCCGCATGCAACAGGTTTTCCTTCAATGCCCGGCCCGCACCCGACACCGCGCATTTGAGGTCCAGAATGATCTCGTCCAGATCGATCACACCGGCAGAGATAAGCGGGCGCAACACGAACTGACCGGTCGCCGCATTGCAACCCGTGCCCGCAACAAGGCGCGCACCCTTGATGTCTTCGCGGTAGAATTCCGTCAGCCCGTAGACGGCCTCGGCCTGCTGCGCCAATGCTGCATGTGGATTGCCATACCATTTCTGATATTCCGCCGGATCGCGCAGACGAAAATCCGCGCTGAGGTCCACGATCTTGAGGTCTTTCGGCAGAGCCGCAATCACGTCCTGGCTGGTCTTGTGCGGCAACGCGCAAAAGCACAGGTCGATCCTGGAAAAATCAATCTCGTCAACGGTCACCAGGCTCGGCAGATCCATATGACGCAGATGTGGAAAGGCCTGTGCCATGGTCTGACCCGCCTTGGAATTGGCGCCCAGAGCCGTGATTTTCATAGACGAATGGCCAGCAATCAGCCGGACGAGTTCCGCGCCGGTGTATCCGCTGGCGCCCAGAATTGCGATGGAATGGGTCATGTTTGCCCCTTTGTGTTTGGTTGTTTTGCTCTGTTGCGCCTATGCGGCTTCGAATGTGATCTGACGCCGCAGGAATTGGGTTGCCCGGTCGCTGACACGGCGTGGATTTCCGGTGGTCAGGAATTGCGCATGTCCCCTGCCCATCTTGTCCGGATGGCGCACGAGGTAATCCGCAAGACTTTCGGCAACCAGATCGGCCTGACTGAACACACGCACGTCGGCACCAAGGGCGGCCTGAAAGGCGTCTTGCATCAGCGGATAATGCGTACAGCCCAGAATGGCCGCGTCCGGATGCGGCATCTTGCGTTTCAGCGCATCCACATGGCTGCGGACAAGCGCCTCGGCAAGGATCATGTCGCCATCCTCGATCGCGTCCACGACACCGCCGCAGGCTTGCGCCTCGACGTCGACTCCGATGGCCCTAAAGGCCAGTTCGCGCTGAAATGCCCGGCTGGATACTGTCGCAGGGGTGGCAAACAGCGCCACATGTTTGACACCCACCTCGCGGGGCGGAGAATTGTCGCCCCATTCCCGTTCTGTCAGCGCCTCGATCAGCGGCACAAATACCCCCAGAACGCGTTTGTCGCGCGGCACCCAGGCCTCCTGCATCCGGCGCAGCGCAGCAGCCGATGCGGTGTTGCAGGCAAGAATGACCAGATCGCAACCGGCATCGAACAGTCGCTGCACGGCCGAACAGGTCAGATCATAGATGTCATCGGCCGTGCGCACGCCATATGGCGCATGTGCGGAATCGGCCATGTAGCAGAATTCGACATCAGGCAGACGCGCCTGAACGGCCTCCAAAACGGTCAGCCCACCCAATCCACTGTCAAAGATACCTACTGCCATGCTTGTCGCCCAGTTCGGAGCTGTGTCACACGCGACGCCGCTCTTCGAATTCATAGCCCAGATCAAACCGTTTGTCCGGGTCTGGAGACAGCTCATACGTCGCTTTGCGCAGGAAATCCATCATCGCTTTGCTATCTTTGGCAAGCGGATCGAGGCGCGCGCGCTCAATCGGCTCGCCGACAACGACGCGCACGGGCTTGTCGACACGTTTACCGAACTCCTTGATCAGCAGACCCATACGCAGGGTGAAATGCAGGTGGCTGGCAATCTGAAACAGCCGACTGGTGTGGCCATCGAAATATAGCGGCACAACGGTCGCGTTCGATTTTCCGATCATCCTAGCGGTAAACCCACGCCACCCCGGATCCATCGGCCTGGAGAAGGGCTTGGCGCCAGTGCTGACCGTTCCACCCGGAAATACCCCGATGGCACCACCGCCCCCCAGATAATTCAGCGCGGCTTTGCGCGTCTCGATATTCAGAGCGCGGGCCTCCTTGGTGTCCTCGAAATTGATGGGCAACACGATGCGGTTGATGTCCTCCGCTTTGCGAAAGACCGAATTGGCCAGAATACGGAAGTCCCCGCGCGTCTGGGCAAGAATATGCCCCATCATAAGCCCATCCAGAATACCATATGGATGATTGGCGATCAGGATGACCGGCCCGTCGCGCGGGATGTTGCGCAAAGACCCGCCAATCACTTCCAGGCTCAGCCCGTAGCGGTCCACCATGACCTGCCAGAAATCATGCCCTGCCGCTACCTGCTCCTCATACCCGCGCGCGCGCCGGATCAGGCCCAGGCGGCCTGTCGTATTCTCCATCAAACGGATCATCGCACGGCCGCTGCGGGTCGTGGCCGAATGAGCATAGCTGATATCGCGCACGATGGACGGGCGATTACCCTGCATCAAAATCCCTCAAACTCAGCGCAGTGATGATACCCCTGCCCGCGCATAATGCCTTGTTCGTATGAAAGCCGCGTGACGGTTTCACTCTGCGGCCTTGGCCAACGGCTTGCCCCCCGAGCGAATGACGCTCAGCAGCTCTTCGCGCCGCTTTGCCGCCTTTTGCTCGTTGGTTTCTTTGACCGGACCAAATCCTCGAATTTGCAACGGCAACTCGGCCAGTGCCACAATGGCGTCGCGCGTGGCCTCTGTCAGTTTCGGCAATACCTCCGCCATGTCGCGCTCGTACTGCTTGATCAGGGCCCGCTCCATCCGGCGCTCAGAGGTATACCCGAACGGGTCCAGCAGAGTACCGCGCAGCCATTTGAATTTGGACATGATACGCAATGGCCGTTCCAGCCAGGGGCCGAATTCACGCTTCACCGGGCGCCCGTCTGGGCCGGTCTTTGACAGCATCGGCGGGGCGAGATTGAAGGTCATCTTGAAATCACCGTCAAATTCGGCCTGCGCCTTTTCCCTGCTCGACAGCAACAGCCGCGCCACTTCATATTCGTCCTTGTAGGACAACAGCTTGTGATACCCTTTCAGGGCCGCCGCACGGACCGCCTTGTCGCCGATCGCCTCGACAAAACGGCGATAGCGGCGCGCAAGGCCCTTGCCCTGATAGGCAATCAGCTGACTGGCACGCACCTCGATCTGTTCGCTTTCGGTCTTGGGCAATTGCACGACCTTTGGAGCAGCAACCCGCGCTGCCTGATCGGGATGCAGAACCGCCCAGCGGCCGATCTCGAAGGCGCGCAAATTGCGTTCCACCGCGGCACCGTTCAGCTCGATTGTCTGTGTGATGGCCTCAAAGCTCAGCGGCACCAGACCGCGCTGCCAGGCGGCACCAAAGATCATCATGTTGGAATAGATCGAGTCGCCCAGCGCAGCCTTGGCAAGATCGGATGCATCAAACAGGTCCAGCCGGTCTTTGATCCGCGCCTCAAGCGCCAGGCTCAAACGCTCGGTTGGCAGGAAGAACTCGGTATTGCGGGTAAAATCGCCAGTGATGATCTCGTGACTGTTCACGACTGCCCCGGTTTTGCCCGTGCGGGTCAGGCCCAGCGTCTTGGCCCCGGCGCTGACCACCAGATCGCCGCCGATCAGCGCATCGGCCTCACCGGTGGCGACCCGGATGGCGCTGATATCCTCGGGCCTGTTGGCCAGGCGGCAATGGATGTGCACGGCACCGCCCTTTTGTGCCAGTCCCGCCATTTCCATCATCCCGGCACCCTTGCCGTCCAGATGGGCAGCCTGCGCCATGACCGCACCGATGGTGACGACACCCGTGCCGCCAACCCCGGTGATGACCACATTCCAGGTGCCATTGATGGACGGCAGGTCCGGCATCGGCAGGTCCGGAATGTCCAGCTTGGTCGTCGGGTCCTTGCGAATCTTCGCCCCTTCAAGGGTCACGAACGATGGGCAAAAACCTTTGACGCAGGAGAAATCCTTGTTGCAGGAGGATTGGTCAATCGCCCGCTTGCGGCCCAGTTCGGTTTCCTTGGGTACGATCGACACGCAGTTGGACTGCACGCCGCAATCGCCGCAGCCCTCGCAGACGTCCGAGTTGATGAACACACGCTTGTCGGGATCAGGAAACAGGCCACGCTTGCGGCGGCGGCGCTTTTCAGCGGCACAGGTTTGCACATAGACAATCGCGCTGACGCCCTCGATCTTTGCAAACTGCTCCTGCACGGTTTGCAAGTATGCGCGTTCGTGCACCTCTACACCGCGCTTGCGAAACGCTGCAGGGTCCAGATCTTCTTTCTCGTCATAAACCACAGCAAGCGACTGCACCCCCATCGCCTTAAGCTCGTCCACAATGCGTTCGGCCGACAGATCGCCTTCGTTGTGCTGGCCGCCAGTCATGGCAACCGCATCATTATACAGTATTTTATAGGTGATGTTGGTCTTGGCGGCCAAGGCCGCGCGAATGGCCTGCACTCCCGAATGGTTGTAGGTGCCATCGCCAAGGTTCTGGAACACATGCGGGCGGGTGGAAAACGGCGCCTCGCCGATCCAGTTGGCACCTTCGCCGCCCATATGGGTAAAGCCCAGCGTGTCACGGTCCATCCATTGCACCATGAAATGACATCCGATCCCGGCATAGGCGCGCGACCCTTCCGGCACCTTCGTGGAAGAGTTATGCGGACAGCCCGAACAGAAATACGGCAGACGGGATGCAATCTCTTCGGCGTTGTCAGCGCGTTTTGCGGCATCAAGCTCCGCCAGTCCCGCGCGCAATCCGTCTGTGTCGCGGCCCTCTTCCTGCAGGATACCGCCCAGCTTTTCAGCGATCCAATGCGGGTTCAGGTCGCCATGAGTTGGAAACAGCTCCTCGTGGTGCAGGCCACCTGCACCGCCCTTGTACCAGCCGTAGACGCGGTAACGGTTGTCGTCGAACAGCGCTTCCTTGATCTGCACTTCGATCAGTTTGCGCTTTTCCTCGACCACCACGATCAGATCAAGCCCTTCGGCCCAGTCGTGAAAGCTCTTCATATCCAGGGGGAAGGTCTGGCCAACCTTGTACATTGTGACCCCAAGCCGTTCGGCTTCGTTTTCGTCTATGTTCAGCAGCGACATCGCATGCAGCAGATCCAGCCAGTTCTTGCCCGCCGCCACAAAACCGATCTTGGCACCGGCCTTGCCCCACATGCGCTTGTCCATCTTGTTGGCGCGCGAAAACTCTTCGGCGGCAAATCGTTTGTGCCGGATCAGCCGCTCCTCCTGTTGGTGGCGGTCATCCACCAGACGGATGTTCAAGCCGCCCTGCGGCATCGGAAACGCAGGTTCGACAAAGGAATAACGATCAAGGTCTGAATTGACGACGGCTGTCGCCTCGATCGTGTCCTTCATCGTCTTCAAGCCCACCCATAGACCCGAAAACCGCGACAATGCGATGCCGTAAAGACCGTAATCCAGAATTTCCTGCACCCCTGCCGGGGATACGATCGGCAGATATGCGTCGATTAGGGCCCATTCCGATTGATGCAGCACGGTCGAGGATTCGCCTGTATGGTCATCCCCCATCGCCACCAGAACACCGCCATTTTTCGACGTACCCGCCATGTTTGCGTGGCGGAACACGTCGCCGGTGCGGTCAACCCCAGGTCCTTTGCCGTACCAAAGACCAAAGACGCCGTCGTATTTGCCCTCGCCGCGAAGTTCGGCCTGCTGCGATCCCCACAGCGCCGTGGCTGCCAGATCCTCGTTCAGACCAGGCTGAAAGGTCACGTCATGCGCGGTCAACTGCTTGAGAGCCCGCGTCATCTGCATGTCCACCGCCCCGAGTGGCGAACCGCGATATCCCGTAACCAGACCGGCCGTGTCGAGGCCCGCCGCCCTGTCTCGCGCCTTTTGCATCATCATCAAACGGACAAGCGCCTGGGTGCCGTTCAGCAAGACCGGGCTTTTGTCCAGATCGTAGCGGTCATTGAGCGTGATCTTTTGCGTGGTCATGTGAATCTCCCTGCGTCAGTCCAATCTGGCACATATTCAGGCAGATAATAGGTCACAATTACTGACCTGCATAGGTTTTTTTTGCGAAAGATTTCCGGGTTTGGCAAGACAGGCTGTTTTTCCCGCGCGCAACCCTGTACCAAAGGCGCAGAAACAAAGGTGCTGTTGTGGATTGGGACAAGCTGAGAATATTTCACGCGGTGGCAGACGCGGGGTCTCTGACTCACGCGGGCGACAAACTGAACCTCAGCCAATCCGCCGTGTCCAGGCAAGTACGCGGTCTTGAAGAATCTCTCAACACCACGCTGTTTCATCGCAACGCACGGGGACTTATCCTGACAGAACAGGGCGAGTTGCTGTTTGACGCGACATCCGCGATGTCAAAGCGACTGGACGCAGCCGTCGCCCGGATCAAGGATAGCGAAGACGTAGTTTTTGGCGAACTGCGGGTCACAACCACAACGGGCTTCGGCACTCTGTGGCTGGCCCCGCGCCTGCCCAAGCTTTATGAACAATATCCGGACCTCAAGGTCGATCTGATGCTCGAAGAACGGGTGCTGGACCTGCCAATGCGCGAAGCGGACGTAGCGATCCGCATGAAAGAACCCAGCCAGGCCGATCTGATCCGCAAGAAATTGATGAGCGTGCGCATGTGTCTGTACGCGACGCCAGATTACCTGCGAGAAAACGGTACGCCCACGAAGATCGAAGAAATCTCCACCCACCGTTTGATCTGCCAGAACACCGACAGCGATCAGGTCGGCGCAGGGCTCCGCCTGGTGCAGCACCTGATGACCTATGACATTCGATCAACTCTGACGGTCAATAACTACTTTGGGGTTCTGCAGGGTGTGCTGCACAATCTGGGCATCGGCGTGCTGCCAGACTACGTAACACAGGATTTTCCCGACCTCGTGCGCGTGATTCCGGAAATCGAATCCGCCGAAGTGCCGGTATTTCTGGCCTACCCCGAAGAATTGCGGCAGTCGCAGCGTGTCGCAGCCTTCCGTGACTTTGTTCAGGAAGAGATCATCAGCTACCGCAAGCAGTTGAAAGAAAAGGCTAATAGCTGAATTTTTGATCAGCCATGCAAAAACTGCATATCGGGCATGATGTTGCAGTGCAGCATTGTGCCTTGAATGCAGGCAGCCCTGCTCATAAATGGAGCTCGAAGCGAAGACGCTCCGTGCGTCGGCTCTTCATACCTCCCTGTTGGACTTGGCCGAGCTTAGCGCTCGGCCTTTTTTTTGTTCATCAGGGATGGTGTACGGATGCGCCGGACACAGCGGCGGTCAGGCCGCTGCTCTTTTCTGTTTGCGCAAGGAGGCGATCCGGCGGGGTATCACGCGTAACGCCGCTTTTTTCTCGGCGGCGAACTTGTTCATTTCTGCCGCGACTTTGATGGCCTGCAGCGCATCGCCCAGAATGCGGTGCACCGATTCGATTTCCTGCTGCCGTCCACGCAACAGCTGGATTGGCGTATCCTTTCCCACAAGGCGCAGGCACAAGGCGGCGTCCTGAGATGTGCCCAAGCCCCGCGAGACATACATGCTCTTGATCGTCGCCTGCGCAAAATGCGCCGTCAACCGCGCCGTGCCGTTGGAATTGCGTTTGCAGAACCAGATATCGCCTGTTGCGCGATCCAGACCGAATTCAGGCACATGGCCGCGCGTCCCGAAGGCATAAAGACCCAGTCCGATGGCAACCAACCCCGCCGAGAACAAGAGCGGCGATGCCATTCCCGTGATCCCGGGCAACGCCTGCGGCAGCAGCATATGCAGATATGCACCAATGATCATCACCGCCCCGGCAAAGCTCAGCACAGCTTCTGCAACAAGACGCGAACGGCTTTGTTGCTTGCGTTCCCGCAAAACCAGACTGTCCGGCGACTGAACGACATCCAGCGTGTCCCAACGACGTTGCGCCGCTTTGGCGATGTGCGATTCCAAATCCATTATGTTCTCCAGCTCCCATTGGCTTTTCTCATTATTGGCAAGGTAATCTGGCGTGGGATCGGCGGCTTTAGGTTCAACTCAGGGTTTAATTATGGCAACAATTTTTCAAAAAATTTACTAATCTCTCAGACAAATGCGGGCGATTTGCCTGCTAAACCGCTGTATTTGCTGGCACAGCCACCTTGGCAAATCACACGTCGCGTGGATCTTAGGCGCCAAAAGCGGCCAAAATTGACCTCATAGCCTGCCGTGCTGGCAGCCACGGCGCACAGATACACAGGGCAAGGGCTGCGCTGCATCTGCTCTTTCCCCCGCGACATGGCACATGTAAGAGACCTTCATCATCCACACCGGGGGAAGACAAGATCCATGCGCGAGCCCGCCATCACACCAGAACTGATCGCCGCCCACGGGCTGAAACCAGACGAGTACGACCGTATTCTGGAAATCGTGGGCCGGGAGCCGACCTTCACGGAACTTGGCATTTTTTCTGCCATGTGGAACGAACACTGCTCGTACAAGTCTTCCAAGAAATGGCTGCGCACCCTGCCTACAACCGGGCCACAGGTCATCTGCGGACCGGGTGAAAACGCCGGAGTGGTCGATATCGGCGATGGTCAGGCCGTCGTGTTCAAGATGGAAAGCCACAATCACCCCTCCTACATCGAACCCTATCAGGGCGCTGCGACTGGCGTTGGCGGCATCCTGCGGGACGTCTTTACCATGGGTGCGCGGCCGATCGCCGCTATGAACTCGCTCAGCTTCGGTATGCCGGACCACCCAAAGACGCGCCGTCTGGTGAATGGTGTCGTCGAAGGGATCGGCGGCTACGGGAACGCATTTGGGGTGCCGACCGTCGGCGGCGAGGTCCGGTTTGATGCGGCCTACAATGGCAACTGCCTGGTCAATGCCTTTGCGGCGGGCCTCGCGGATGCAGACAAGATCTTCTATTCCGCAGCCTCCGGCGTCGGCATGCCTGTGGTTTATCTGGGTGCCAAGACGGGCCGTGACGGCGTCGGTGGAGCGACAATGGCATCCGCGGAATTCGATGACACGATCGAAGAAAAACGCCCCACCGTGCAGGTCGGCGATCCATTTACCGAAAAACGTCTGATGGAGGCCACGCTGGAGCTGATGGCCACCGGTGCTGTCATCTCGATCCAGGACATGGGGGCGGCCGGCCTGACCTGTTCTGCCGTGGAAATGGGCGACAAGGGTGGCCTGGGCGTGCGGCTTGATCTTGAAAAGGTGCCTGTGCGCGAAGAAGCCATGACCGCCTATGAAATGATGCTGTCCGAAAGCCAGGAACGCATGTTGATGGTCCTGCAACCCGAACTGGAAGCCGCAGCAAAGGCCGTGTTCGACAAGTGGGACCTGGATTTTGCGATTGTCGGAGAAACCATCGCCGAAGACCGCTTTCTGGTCATGCTGAACGGCGAAGTCAAAGCAGACCTGCCGCTGTCCAAACTGTCCTCCGAGGCACCGGAATACGACCGCCCCTGGGTCGAGACCCCGGCCCCGGCAGCTTTGGGCGACGTTCCCAATCTGGACCCGATCGACGGGCTGCGTGCGCTGATCACAAGCCCCAACTACGCGGCCAAGCAATGGGTCTACGAACAATATGACACCATGGTCATGGCCGACAGTGCCCGCGTGCCGGGCCTTGGCGCCGGCATCGTGCGCGTGCACGGAACCGACAAGGCGCTGGCCTTCACCTCGGATGTGACGCCGCGCTACGTCAAGGCAAACCCGGTCATGGGCGGCAAACAGGCCGTCGCCGAAACCTATCGCAATCTCACGGCCGTCGGTGCGACACC
>Ga0102812_10003035_pt1 | contig 11065 bp, 6 predicted proteins | sample ColrivemetaGS713_FD_79334 | JGI IMG/M metagenome (GOLD analysis project Ga0102812, IMG submission 79334) | Estuarine microbial communities from the Columbia River estuary - Flood tide ETM metaG S.713 | ecosystem: Environmental > Aquatic > Marine > Intertidal zone > Estuary | place: USA: Columbia... | reverse complement strand
TAAATGAAACCATAACCCCCAAAACCCCCAAAACAGCAGCCAACGAAAGGAAGGCTAAAGTTTTTGTTGCAATGGCCCAATAATTGGTAGTTACCTTTTCATACTCAAGAGTTTCAGTATTAAATCTAAATTTCGCTTTACTCATTGTATTTTTGTGCCGTTAAAAATCACGCGAAGATATAGTAAATTATTTTTATTTTTTCAACAAATAAGACAAACAAATGACATCAGCCGAAGTAAGGAGTAAATATCTCCAATTTTTTAAGGAAAAAGGGCACAAAATAGTAGACTCTGCTCCAATAGTAGTAAAAGATGACCCCACGTTGATGTTTACCAACGCTGGAATGAATCAGTTTAAAGATTATTTCTTGGGTAATTCGGCAGCAAGTGATGTGCGTGTGGCGGATACACAAAAATGTTTGCGTGTAAGTGGGAAACATAACGACTTGGAAGAAGTGGGGGTAGATACCTATCACCATACCATGTTCGAAATGCTGGGCAATTGGTCTTTTGGCGACTATTTTAAAGAAGATGCCATAAACTGGGCTTGGGAATTGCTAACTGAAGTGTATAAGTTGGATAAAACTAGGTTGTATGTATCTGTTTTTGAAGGAGATGCAAGCGAAAATCTAGATTTAGACACAGAAGCTAAACAGCTATGGTTGAAGCATGTGTCCGAGGATAGAATAGTACTTGGAAATAAAAAAGATAACTTTTGGGAAATGGGTGAAACAGGACCTTGTGGTCCGTGTTCCGAAATACACGTAGACCTAAGAGACGATGCCGAAAGAGCTAAAGTAGATGGTGCTAGTTTGGTAAATGCAGACCACGACCAAGTGATAGAAATTTGGAACTTGGTGTTTATGCAATATAACCGAAAGGCAGACGGTAGTTTGCACTTGTTGCCAGCACAACATGTAGATACCGGTATGGGTTTCGAGCGTTTGGTGCGTGCCGTAAACAATCAGAAATCGAATTACGATTCCGATGTTTTTATGGATACCATTCGCGAATTGGAACAAATAAGCGGTAAAAAATATGGAAAAGACGAGCCAACAGACATCGCATTTAGGGTAATTGCTGACCATTTACGGGCGGTATGTTTTACCATTGCCGATGGGCAGCTGCCAGATAACAACGGAGCGGGTTATGTTATAAGAAGAATACTAAGAAGAGCAGTGCATTACGGCTATAGTTTCTTGGACTTAGAAAAGCCATTTATGAAAGACTTGGTTCCTGCTTTTGTAGCTAAATTTAAAGATGTATTTCCAGGTTTGTCAGAGCAAAAAGAGTTTTTGATAAAGGTAGTAGAGCAAGAAGAAAAATCTTTTTTAAATACGCTAAATAAAGGTCTTAAATTATTTGACGATTTTTCACAAAAAGGTACCTCAAATGTGACAGGAGAAAATGCTTTTGACTTGTACGATACTTTTGGTTTCCCAATAGATTTAACTCAACTTTTGGCCAAAGAAAAAGGAATAGAAGTTGACATAGAAGGCTTTAAATCTGCCCTACAACAACAAAAAGATAGAAGTAGAGCGGATGCTAAAAAAGAATCAGGAGATTGGGTAGTGTTGCAAGAAGATGAACGGGAAGAATTTGTAGGCTACGATTATTTAGAAAGTGATGTAAGAATTACTCGATACAGGGAAGTATTAGTTAAAAACAAAAAGCAATTTCACCTTGTGCTAAACCTAACGCCGTTTTATGCGGAAAGTGGAGGGCAAGTGGGCGATAAAGGTGTTTTAATGGGTAAAGAAAACGACGAGAAAATTGGCATTATAGACACGCAGAAAGAGAATCAGCTAAACATTCATATCGCCGAGCAATTGCCTACCAACTTAAAGCAAATTTTTACAGCGAAAGTAAATACTGAAAAAAGAACGGATACCACCTTAAATCACAGTGCAACGCACTTATTGCAAGCTGCTTTGCGTCAGGTTTTAGGTGAACACGTTACCCAAAAAGGTTCGTTGGTAAATGAAAAACATTTGCGTTTTGACTTTGCTCATTTTCAAAAAGTAGAAAAAGCGGAATTAGAGCAAATAGAAGACATTGTAAATAGTAAAATTAGAGAAGCAATTGCATTAGAAGAGGCAAGAAATGTACCTTTTAATGAAGCCGCAAAAAGTGGTGCAATGGCTCTTTTTGGCGAAAAATATGGGGATACCGTACGTGTTATTACGTTTGGCAAAGATTATTCGGTAGAGCTTTGTGGCGGTTGCCACGTAAGCAATACGGCACAAATTGGCAGCTTAAAAATTGTACACGAAGGTGCCGTAGCTGCTGGTGTTCGAAGAATTGAAGCGATAACTGGAGCGAAAGCAGATGCTTATGTAAAAGATAAAATGAGCTTGGTAGAGAAGATAGGAGCAGAGTTGGGTAATCAGCAAGACATTCTAAAGGCTATACAAGCTATTCAAAAAGAAAATGCTGAGCTAAAAGCAAAGGTGGAAGCTTTTGAAAATAGCCAAGTAGGGAATATAAAAGGCGATTTACTTAAAGCCATGAAATCGGCCAATGGCGTGAACAGCATTGTAGAAATAATAAAAGTTGGGAATGCAGGTCAAGCAAAAGATCTCGCATTTCAGTTGAAGGAAGAAGTAGAGAATCTATTTTGTGTTTTACTAGCCGATATAGAAGGCAAGCCGAGCATTAGCATAATGATAAGTGATAACTTGGTTAAAGAAAAAGGTTTCAACGCTGGTCAACTTATTAGAGAATGGGCTAAAGAAGTAAAAGGTGGCGGCGGTGGCCAACCATTTTTTGCTCAAGCCGGCGGAGCAGACCCAAGCGGTTTACCGAAAGTAAAAGAATTAGCTGAGGCATTTGCGAGCTAAACTGAACGATTGTGATATGTTGCTATAGAAGTAAATAGAATTTAAACGTAGTGTGTTGTTTAAACGCTTAGGAACTTCTTCTCTTTAATAAACTAAACCTTATTTTTGCCTTCCTTTTTAAAATGTTAAAAAACGATAAATACGAAGTAGTCATAGGACTCGAAATACATGCTCAACTAAGAACTAAATCAAAAGCTTTTTGCGGTGATGAAGTGAGTTACGGAGCATCGCCAAATACAATGGTTAGTCCTGTAAGTTTAGGGCACCCAGGTACTTTGCCTGTGCACAGCAAGGAGGCCGTAAATATGGCTATAATGCTTGGGTTGGCGTGCAAATCAGACATTACTTACTACAACAAATATTCGCGTAAAAATTACTTTTATGCCGATTTACCAAAAGGGTATCAAATAACACAATTTGATACACCCATTTGTACCCATGGAGCGGTAGAAATTACTTTGCCTTCTGGCGAAGTAAAAAACATCAACCTTACGCGTATACATATGGAGGAAGATACGGGTAAAAGTTTGCACGAGTTAGATATAGAAAACACGCTAATGGATTACAATAGAGCGGGCACGCCATTGGTAGAAATGGTAACCGAGCCAGATTTACGAAGTGGAGACGATGCCTATGCTTTTTTAATGGAAGTAAGACGATTAGTGCGATACCTCGGGGTGTGCGATGGTAATATGGAAGAAGGAAGTATGCGTTGCGATGCCAATGTTTCTATTCGTCCGTTGGGTATAAAAGAATTTGGAACCAAGGTAGAAGTTAAGAACATGAACTCCATGTCTAACGTTAAAAAAGCCATTGAACACGAGTTTGAAAGACAATGTGCCATGGCGGATAATGGAGAAGAAATTTTTTCCGAAACCAGAAGTTTTGATGCTTTAAAAGGAACCACCTTTAGCATGCGAAGCAAAGAAATGGTAAACGACTATCGCTATTTTCCCGAGCCAGATTTACCACCATTACTGGTAGATGAAAAATGGATTGCAGCAGTAAAAAGTACGATGCCCGCATTGCCAAAAGAATTGTTTGCTCGTTTTACGAGCGAAATGAAATTGAACGATTATGATGCAGGTATGTTAACGGATAGTAAAGAAGTAGCTGACTACTTTTTACAGATTTGCGAGCACACCAAAAATTACAAAGCGGCTGCCAATTGGACAATGGGTGCCATAAAGGGTTGGATTAATAGCAATGCCAGCCATATCGAAAATTTTCCGATTAGTGCAGCAACTATTGCATCACTTATTGCGTCTATAGATGCAGGAACCCTAAGTTTTAGCGTTGCTGAACAAAAATTATTTCCTGCTTTGTTGGCTCAACCCAATAAAGCTGTAGCAGAATTAATTGCAGAATTAAATTTAGCACAAACTGGAGATGATGACACATTGAAGCAACTAATTGATGAAGTGCTAGCTCAGTATCCAGATAAAGTAGCTGAGTTTAAAGCGGGTAAAACGGGTTTGTTAGGTTTGTTTATGGGGCAAATTATGAAAAAATCGGGTGGTAAGGCCGATCCTAAGAAAACAAACCAATTGCTTGCCGCTGCGTTAAAATAAAATGGTACGGCAATTGCTAATAGAAATAGTAGAGAGTAAAAAAATGAATAAAAATAATTATAAAGTACTTCGTAATTTGGGTTTGTCTGCCCTGTTTATATTTGCAAGCTTGTATAGCATTGCAGCTACCAAAGGCTATACAATTACAGCCACAGTAAATTTACCGGAAAATACACTTGTAGTACTCAATAAAATTACAGACGAAAAGTTAGAAGTACAAGACAGTGCTTATGTAACCAAAGACGGCGTTTTTAAATTTGAAGGAGAAGGTACTGAAGAAAGTCAGTTGTACTATTTAACTTTTGAATCTGCTAACCCTCCAGGCGTGCCTTTAATTTTAGAGAAAGGTGCCAAAGTAGTTCTTAAAATTACCAAGGGAGACGTATATACTTTTACGGCAACAGGGGGCAAATACAATGCTCATATGCAAAAGTTGCATACTATTTATATTCTTTCAGACCAGCAAATGCTTGCATTTAATGCTGAAGTAGCTGGTGTAAACGCAGATACGGTAACAGAAGAATACCGACAAACAACGGCACAACGCTACACTGATTTAATAAATGCGAGAAGTGAGGCAATCGAAAATTTTATCAAAACTGAACCAGCATCACCCGCAACCTATTTTGCGGTAAAATATTTATTCCAAACTCCTGTTCCTAAACTTATTTTAATAGGTGCAGAGCGTTTAAAGAAAGGAATGCCAACTGCACAATACACCTTAAAATTGGATGCATTGGCAGCACAGCTAGGACCAACAGTAGAAGGTGCTCTGGCTCCAGAAATAAATTTACCATCTCCTGAAGGACAAGAATTAGCACTTTCTTCACTGCGAGGCAAAGTAGTGATGATTGATTTTTGGGCCAGTTGGTGTGGACCTTGCAGAAAAGAAAATCCTGCGGTAAAACAGATTTACGAAAAATACAAAGACAAGGGCTTTGAGATCTATGCTGTTTCTTTAGACAATAACAAAGACCAATGGAAAGCGGCAATAGCTAAAGATGGTTTAACTTGGAAACACGTAAGTGATTTGGGCGGATGGAAATCGTCTGCAGCTCAATTATATTCTGTACATTCTATACCTCAAACCTTTTTATTAGATGAAGAAGGTAGAATTATAAAAGCGGGCTTAAGAAGTCACGATTTGGAACCAATGCTAGATGCATTGTTAAACTAAATTGGCTGTTTTGATTAGAGTACTTCCAATACTTTCAATTATCCTTTTGTTTTGTGGCTCGTGCAAAGATGAAAAGCAAGAGGTTATAGATGAGCGACTTTCTCTATGGGAAAAAGGCGATTTCTATTATATGGACGAAATGTTCGGCAAGTTTGAAGTAGAACGTACCGATAGTTTTCAGATAGAAAAAATAATTAGTAATGGTATGGAAGTGGTTTTTGAAATTAATTGGTTAAACGATAGTATGTATAATTTAACCTACCACGGACTCAATAAAAATCCGCACGGTATTAGCCTTCCTCACGACATGGATAGTTTAATAAAAACGTGTACGATAACGGAGTTGACAGATACTTCGTACAACGAAAAAGCGACATCAAATCTCAATAAATCAGTAAATTACACATTGATGCAATTGCGATAATTTAGCTATTTTTGGAGCAGATGTTATAAAGAGTTTAACATTACCTTAACGTTGTAGCTACTTTAAGTTGTTACATTAGTAAGTTATTCGTAACATCTTAAAACAATGGCAAAAAAAATACTCATAGTTGACGACGAAAAAGACATTGTAGATCTTGTTCGATATAATCTTGAAAAAGAGGGATTTAAATGTTATGTAGCTTATGATGGGGAAGAAGCGGTAGCAAAAGCAAAAGAAAAAGTTCCGGATTTAGTTTTGCTAGATATAATGATGCCCAAAATGGACGGCATTGAAGCTTGCAGACAGATTAGGGAGATTGATAGTCTAAAAAATGTATTTATTGCTTTTTTAACGGCACGATCAGAGGAATATAGCGAGTTGGCGGGTTTTGATGTAGGAGCAGACGACTACATAACTAAACCTATAAAACCACGTATTTTAGTGAGCAGAATACAAGCCATACTTAAGCGAACTAAGGAAGAAGATGTAAAAGACGAAATAATTGTAAATGATATTAAAATTGATCGAAATACATTTACGGTAATGGTTAGAGATCATGAACTTATTTTGCCTAAAAAAGAGTTTGAACTATTGTATTTATTGGCTTCTAAACCGGGTAAGGTTTTCACGCGTGAATCTATTTTGAACAAAGTTTGGGGCACGGATGTATTTGTAGTAGATAGAACTATTGACGTACACATCAGAAAAATACGGGAAAAGATAGGGGAAGATAGAATTAAAACAGTTAAGGGAGTTGGTTATAAATTTGACGTGTGATTAACAACCCTACTCCAAGATATATTGCAGCGATATCTTCGCTAATTGTTGCCATTATTTCGAGTATCGTTGTTTTCTTATTTACACAAAATTACTTAAGTGCATTTGTAGATTTAGTAGTTGTTTTTTTAGCAAGTTTTCTTCTTTTTAATTACTTGTTAAAACAGTTTATCTATCAAAAAATTCAGCTTATTTACAAGAATATTCACCGTTTTAAAACGGAATCTCAATCCCTTCATCAAGTCTTGGAAAATAATAACCAAGACCCTATTGCCGAAGTAGGTAAGGAAGTAATGGACTGGATGAAAGAGAACCGACGCGAAGTAAATCAACTAAAAGAACAGGCAAGTTATCGGCGAGAGTTTTTAGGCAATGTGTCACACGAATTAAAAACACCTATACAAAGTATACAAGGCTACATCCATACGCTTTTAGATGGAGCATTAGAGGATAAAAAAGTGAATAGGGTTTTTCTAAACAAAGCAAGCAACGGTGTAGATAGGCTGGTAGAATTAGTAGAAGACCTTACGGCTATATCTGAGTTTGAAAGCAATGCTGTAAGTCTCGATTTTCAAAAGTTTGACATTATAGCCTTGGTAAACGAGGTGTTTGAAACGGTAGAACATCAGGCAGAGGAAAAGAAAGTAACGCTAAAGATTAAGAAGCAAAGTCCTAAAACTGCAATCGTAGTGGCAGATAAAACCAAAATACGACAAGTGATTACCAACCTTATTGTAAATGCCATTAAATATGGTAAAAAGAGTGGAGCTGTGCGAGTTGGATTGTATGATATGGACAAAAACTTTCTGCTAGAAGTGAGCGATGACGGCGAAGGCATTGCAGAAGAGCATTTACCACGCTTGTTCGAACGATTTTACAGAACAGACAAAGGCAGAAGTAGAAACGAAGGAGGAAGCGGCTTAGGATTGTCTATTGCTAAACACATTATGGAAGCACACCGACAAACCATAAACGTACGCAGCACGATAGGCGAGGGGAGCACCTTTGGCATTACGCTTAAAAAAGGGTAGTTTTTTAAGCCAAGCGATGCAACTTATTTGTTGTTCGATGGTCTACTAAATACATGATTCGCTTTTTATGGATATGTTGTTTTACTATTTTATTGGGCTCTACCGCCCAAAGCCAAGTGCTTTATGGCTCACAAATAGATTATAAACAGATTGATACGTTTAAATATGAGGTACGGCTGAAAGTGTATGCCGATTGCCGCAATGCTACATTTGTATTAGACACCAACACCAGTTATTTTTATGTTCACCCCAATAAAAGAGCAGATAAAAAAGCATTAACACCTACCTTAATTTCTACAGAGAGTATTTCTCCTTTTGCCGATAGTATTACGGTGTGTAGTTATTCCACCTCGTGGTTTAAGATTATAGAATACACGTATTTAGATACGGTTGATTTCAATACTACTTTCAATTCTTTCAAAAATGAGACGCTTATATTTTTTGAGTTTAGTTCAGAACGAATGGCTGTTGCAGATAATATAACTACTTCGGGCACCTATCGCCAATCTCGAAATTTTGCTGAATTATATTTGCAAAAAAAGGTAAAAGGAGGCTACTTTACCTCAGAACCCATTTTTCAAGCAGGGATAAATTTTATGCTAGTTGATAACCACTTATTAAATGTAAACAATGGACAAGATAGTCTAATTTATGGCTTTTATCCACCTTATACATTTAGCGGAAATGTAACTTTTTCAGGAACCTATTTGAATTATTATCACCCGTGGCCAGTATATTATCCGAGTAGTTTGCAGCCACCATATAATAATCCAAATGCAAATCCTCCAATTGGTATCAATTTTAACAAGCATACAAGCGATATAACATCTACCCCAATTACTAATGGGAATTTTGATTATGGCGTGGAGGCAATTATTTACAATAAAGATAGTTCGGGAAACAGACAAGTTGCTGGTAAAATGCGTAGAGATTTAATGCTGCTTGTGCGTACAATACCCGATAATAATCCGCCAATAATAAACGGTCCATATACTTATAATGTCTGCGAAGGCTCACAATTGTGTTTTAACATTACGACCAGTGATCCTGTTTTTACCCCACCTCCTCCAGCCACAGCACCACAGCCTGATACTACTTTTTTGGAATGGGATGGTGCATTGGCACAGCAAGGGGCTACTTTTACGATTTTAAATGATTCTGCTAGGCTTAAAATAGGGAAATTTTGTTGGACCCCGAGTATTGGCACAACGACGGATATTCCTTACTATTTCACTGCAAGAGTGAAGGATAATAGTGGTTCGGTTTTCGCAAAAACACGCAGGACTTTTGCGGTACGAGTAAAACAAGCGGCAAAAGCGACGGTGAAATTCGATTCTATACTATGTGGTTCTAAGCTTATTGGTATTGAACGAAAGGTAGTACCGGACTCAAATTTTGCAGGAACACTAACTGCAAATACGCAGGTATTAGATAGTAGCGGAAATATTCTAGTTAGCGAACGTTTGTTTTTTAATTCTACTAATACATTTATAAGTACACGTTTAAGCGACACACTAATTGGAGATACCTCGGGTGTTTTTATTCTAAAAACCTTAGCTAATAATTGGCCAAACAATTGTCCAAGAGTGAGTTATGATACTATTTCTATTGCCTTGTCCTATCCAGAAGGAGCTCATTTACCAAGCGAATGGAATATTTGTAATCAACCCAATGATTCGCTAGAGATTGTCGGGAATTGGACTTCGATAATATGGAATACTGGAGAAACAGTGCCCAAAATATTGGCAGATACGGCAAGGACTTATATTGCTTATGCCACCAATTCTTGTGGAGATGTACTTCGCTTAAAAACAACGGTTTACATAGAGAACAGTCCGCAATTTCAGTTTGCTGACACCTTTATATGTACAACCGATACTTTAAAGTTTATTTACCTCGATACCGAACCTCACTCGATTTTATGGAGTGATAGTTCAACACTCGACTCATTTAGCACACGAGATACGGGCGTGTTTTGGGTACGCATCGACAAACGATGCGGTTCTATAATCGATAGTTTTGAGATAAAAAATAATTTCCCACGGGCTGAAGTATTGATTGATAGCAGCGTTTGCGGACAGATTTCCTATTCGTTTGATCGGCTAAACCCAGGAAGTAATCAATTTTATTGGAATCAAAATTGGGTAAAAAAGTACGATTCGTCCCTAGTTTCAAAACAGCGAGAGCAGGTTAATTTATACCTTGCAAATAGTTGTGGTACAAATCAATATTACCATATTGTAGCTATGCCCGTTCAGCCACAAATAAGTATAAATCAGGATTCTATTCTGCTCTGCCCAAATGCTTCTAAAACCATATCTGCAACGGGAAATTATGCAAGTAATTGGCGTTGGAATACGGGAGATACTACGACTTCTTTAACTGTAAGTAAAGCAGGTGTTTATAGCATAGAAAACAAAGTGTATTGCGGAATAGCCAGAGATAGTATTTGCGTAATTGCTAATGTAAAACCAAACGCTACTATTCTAGTAGATAGTTCGGTTTGTGATAGAATTATGTATATCGCTAATTTTATCGAAGGCTATGAAAATTCCATTAGTTGGGTTCAAAATTCCATCACAATAAATGCCGATACCATTTATTCCAACAAAGAAGAATTTATTCAATTAAAGGTGGTGAATGATTGTGGGCAGAAAATTGTAAGTAGTTTCTTAAAACCAATTGTAGCACCCGCAATTTCTATTCTTCACGGCAACCCTGTTTTGTGCGGAGGAGATAGTGTAAAAGTAAGAGCTACAGGAAATTATCGTGGAAATTGGTTGTGGAACGATGGTAGTAAAGACTCTATAAGATACCTAACACAAGAGGGTGTTTATAGCGTTTCAAATGCGGTTTATTGTGGAACTGCGACAGATAGTATTTCCGTAATAAGCAAAGATAGACCCAATGCGGTTTTGCCTTTCGATACCTTTCTGTGCCAAGGAGATACTGTTTATCTTAGTTCATTGGTCCTAGATTCTATATCGACTAAAAAATGGAATACTGGCAGCACTTCCGATTCATTGGTCGTAATTTCTGGTGGAGACTACTGGCTCCAACTCATCAACGAATGTGGTTCATCTTCTGACACGATAAACATTACACAAAAGCAAGCACCAACAGTAAATTTAGGCAGTGACAAAATTGCGGATTTACCATTTAGCATAGAGCTAAAGGCAGATAGTTCCGACACCTATCTATGGAGTACGGGTGCTACTAGCCAAAAAATACAAGTTACTGATACC
>Ga0102812_10003034_pt1 | contig 11066 bp, 9 predicted proteins | sample ColrivemetaGS713_FD_79334 | JGI IMG/M metagenome (GOLD analysis project Ga0102812, IMG submission 79334) | Estuarine microbial communities from the Columbia River estuary - Flood tide ETM metaG S.713 | ecosystem: Environmental > Aquatic > Marine > Intertidal zone > Estuary | place: USA: Columbia... | reverse complement strand
CTTACCTCCAACCGTACCCGAGAACTGAGTGATGCCCTGAAGAGAAGATGCCTTTACCACTGGGTAAATTATCCAGATATGGAAAAAGAAATCAAAATCATCAGAAAGCATATTCCGGACATTGAGATGCAGCTGGCGGAGCAAATTGCAGCTTACGTGCAGCGCATCCGTAGTTTGAAGCTCGATAAATCTCCCGGCATTTCGGAAACGATCGACTGGGCCAGGGGGATTGCGGCATTAAATGGCGGTGGCAATGCCATTTACAATAGCTTATCTTGTTTGCTGAAATCTGATCACGACATTAAGCTTGTCGCTCAGGAAATTTTTCAAGATTAAAAAACACGAAACATGTCATTGACCAACGAATACAAAAAACTCGACGAGGAGCGCTTGGCGGACGGTGAGAAAAGCCGCGCTCATTACAATTCCCTCAACCTTCCGGGAGACCGCGTAAAAAGCACTGCAAAAGATGCGGCGGAAGCGGCTCGCAAGCGCATCGCGGAGATGAAGAAGGAGCGGGAGGACGCCGGGCAGACCGGGAAATAAATTTACTTGGATCACTATACCCACTACAATTCTTTTAGTGAATCCCTGGTAGGATTTAGCCAAGTGGCTCGCGAAGCGGGTTTCAAAGCCGGTATTCAATGTAGTCAGGATGTTGTCCTGACTACATTGTCTGGTATTTGGTTAGATCGTGATTTGTTTGAGTATGCCCTGGCCGCGCTGTTCTGTCATTCAGAAGAAGAACGGCTTGTTTTTTCGGAGCTTTACCGCCGCTTCTGGCGGCAAAAGGGAACCCGAATTGCGGATAAAAGAGAGCAAAAAAACAAGAAAAAAATCCACAAAGCCCCCAAGAGTATCGCCGTGATGCTCGGGCAGGGCGAGAGCGATACTGATGAACAGAGAGACGAGTCTAAAACGACGACGGGTGCTAACAACAGTGAAACCGTAAAAAAGACGGACTTCACACGTTTGAGTAGCAGCGAAACCAGATTTTTGGATGAAATATCCGAAAAGCTCATCCGGGAAATGAGTTTGCGCATCAAGCGCAAGAAAAAGAAAGGTAAAAAGGGCGGTGTTGATTTAGGGCAATCCATCCGGAGAAATCTGCAAAATGGGGGGACGATCATTGACCTGATAAAAACTAAAAAGAAGAAGGAAAAATTCCGCTTGCTGATCTTACTGGATGTGAGTGGTTCTATGGACAAATATTCCTTCTATCTGCTGAAGTTTCTCTGGTCTCTGCGGAATCACTTCAAACAGATAGAGGCCTTCGCCTTCAGTACCAAGCTGATGCGTATTACGGATTACATTGCGGACAAAGATTTATCTGTTTCCTTGATGATGATTTCGCAGTACGTTACGCATTGGTCCAGTGGCACTAAAATCGGAGATTGCCTGAAGGATTTCAACGATAATTATGCCAAGCGCCACCTCAACGGAAAGACCATTACGATTGTTTTAAGTGATGGATTGGATACCGGAGAATCCGAAATTTTGGCGGAAGCCATTCAAAAAATAAAACTAAGGTCCAAGAAATTGGTCTGGCTCAACCCGCTCAAGGGGATGAACGGCTACGAACCGATCCAGGAAGGAATGAAAACAGCCCTCCCTGCGCTCGATCACTTTGGAGCTGCTCATAATTTTGCCAGCTTACTGGAACTGGAAAATATACTCATCGATGCATAATGCTTTATTAAAGACAGCCGCAGACTTGAACCTGAAAAACAAAGCTTACGCGACGGCCATCATTGTTCGTCGTAAGATCCCTTCTTCAGGTAAACCCGGCGACAAGGCCATCATTACGGCTGACGGACAGATCTTCGGCTGGATAGGTGGTGGTTGTACGCGTGGGATAGTCTTAAAAGAAGCACTGCTTTCCTTGCAGGATCGTAAGCCGCGTATGGTGCACATTAGCCCGGACGCTAAGGATGATATTGATGGAAATACAAAGTTATACCGAATGACCTGTCAGAGCGGAGGCGAAGTAGAAGTGTATATTGAACCTGTTTTGCCAACGCCTCAGTTACTCATCTTCGGGAATTCCCACATTGCCATGGCTCTGGCGAAGATTGCCAAGGCGATGGAATACCAGGTAGAGGTGGTGCTTTCTGCGACCGATGAAAGTGGTTTTGCGGGAGTAGACAAGATAACGACGCTCGATCAATTCGCCCCGCTGGAGGATCAGATGAATCAGTACGTCATCGTTTGCACCCAGGGAGAGCGGGACGCAGATGCTTTGCATCACGCGCTGAGTATTAATAGTAATTACCTCGCCTTTGTCGCCAGCAGGCGCAAAGCCAGTGCCATCTACCATGAGCTGCGCCAAATGGGTACCACTTTTGATCAGCTCAAGCGAATCAAAACCCCCGCAGGCTTAGATATTGGCGCAAAGACTCCACAGGAAGTGGCCATCAGTATTCTTGCGGAAGTAATCCAGGATTTTCGCGCAGAAAAGGAAACAGACTCCTCAGCGGAAGCATCCCTGGAGACCACCATGGTCAATCAGGATTATTACATTAATCCGGTATGCAAGGTGCCCGTACTCAAAAGTGCCGCTAAGCATATCGTTGAGCACAATGGAGAAAAGGTCTATTTCTGTTGTGATGGTTGTAAGGTGAGCTTTGAGAAGGCACCGGAATTGTATGTTTAGGGCAGAACTGCAGTTTTTGCTTTAATTAAGCCAAATCCGCCAACTCCATCCACTCCATTTCCAGTTCCTCGATTTCTTCTTTTACGGTAGCTAAGTCCTTGGACAATTCCGTAATACGCTCTGCGCTAAGCGTCGTATCGTTGAAGGCTTCGGTGATTTCCTTCTTTTTCTCTTCCAGCTTGCTGATCTTGTTTTCGAGGCGCTTGATCTGCTTTTTCTGCTCTTGGGTCAAGCCGGGCTTTTGCTCCTCTATATCTTCTTTACGTTGCTGCTGCTCATTGCGTTCTTCCCGGCGTTGGATGCGTTCGCGTTCCAGTTGATCAACGCGGTATTCGCTGTAAGTGCCTAGGAAATCACGAATTTTACCTTCTCCTTCGAAGACAAATAAGTGATCGACGACTTTGTCTAAAAAGAAACGATCGTGCGAAACGATGATAATACAGCCGGGGAAATCCATCAGGAAATCTTCCAACACGTTCAGCGTCATGATGTCCAAATCGTTGGTAGGCTCATCGAGAATGAGGAAGTTGGGGTTCTTCATCAAGACGGTCAGTAAGTAAAGTCGGCGTCGCTCACCACCACTCAGTTGACTGACATATACGCGTTGCTGGGAACGCGGAAACATGAATCGTTCCAGCAGTTGCTCTGCGGTAAGCTTGGCTCCTTTTTCCAAAGGAATGAATTCCGCAATATCCCGGATCACTTCGATCACGGTTTGGTCTTCTTTGAGGTTCATACCGTCCTGGGTGTAGTACCCAAATACGGTATTTCCGCCTACGACTATCTTGCCGCTGGAAGGTCTTTCCTCCTCCGTGAGCAAGTGGAGGAAGGTCGTTTTACCCACGCCGTTAGGGCCGGCAATTCCTACCCGTTCTCCTTTTTTGAATTTGTAGTCAAAGTCCTTGATGATCAAATGATCGCCATAAGACTTGCTGACACTGTAGGCTTCGAGGATGGTTTTGCCCAGGCGTTGGCCCTTGATGTCGATTAGCATTTCGGCATCGCGCGAGAAGTCTTCTACTCTATCCTTGAGTTCAAGCACACTGCTGACACGGGCTTTACCTTTGGTGCCCCGCGCTTTGGGCTGGCGATTGAGCCATTCCAGTTCCCGCTTGAGCGACTTTTTGTTTTTCTCGTGTTCGTTACCTTCGATCTCAAAGCGGGTTGCTTTTTTACGTAAAAAGTCGCTGTAGTTACCGCTGTATTTGTAGAGCTCCCCCTGGTCGAGTTCTACGATATAATCGCATACTCTTTCCAGAAAATAGCGGTCGTGCGTTACCATTAAAATGGTAAGATTGGGTTGGCACAAGAACTCCTCCAGCCATTCGATCATGTCCAGATCCAGGTGGTTGGTAGGCTCATCGAGAATGATCAGGTCCGGTTCGTCGATGATCAGTCGGGCCAGTGCTACGCGTTTGCGTTGCCCCCCGGAGAGGTGCTTGATTTTCTTTTGCAGGTCCTCGATTTTCAGCTTACTGAGTACCTCTTTGATCCGTGCTTCAAAATCCCAGGCCCGCAATTCGTCCATCTTGGAAAGGGCCTTTTGCAGGTCTTCCGCTTTATCCGGGATCAGTAATGCTCGTTCGTAGCGTTCGATGGCTTTGAGGATAACATTGTCGCCTTCGAAGATAGCATCCAGAATGGTTTGGTCTTCTCCGAAATCCGGCTCCTGTACCAGGTAATGCATCCGAGCATCGCGGTGAATATAGACTTTGGCGCCGAGTCCTTCCGGCAAGTCTACGCCACCAGCAACGCGCAGTAAAGTGGATTTACCAGTGCCGTTCTTGGCGACCAATGCTACTTTGTTGCCCTTGTTAACGGGTAGACTGATCCGGTCGAATAAGACTTTTTCGCCGTAGGATTTAGAAACGTTCTCTAGCTCAAGGTAAATCATAGATTGCGATGCTGCTTCCGGTCTGGGGATGATTTGTCAGTTATTTGGTATCCCGGTCATGGAGGGTGACGATACCAAAAGTAAGGAGGTAGCGTGGATAACCTTCAGGGAATAGAATCCCAGTGTCCCCGCTACGACCTGCTGTTCTTATGTTTTTTTAGGGCCACGGCTACCACCGCTTGAGCGACCGCCCGAACGGCTTCCTCCACTACCACCACGGCTACTACCACCGCCGCTACGAGAGCTGCCTCCGCGGCCACGACCACCGCCGCCGCCACCACTACGACCACCTCGGGCCGAAGACGGGTTGCCTACGGGAATACCTTCGGGTAATGGCATTCTGCGTATTTCCATATCAATCATCTCTTCAATTCGACGGAAACGACTACGGTCATTGCGGCTGATAAACGTCAGTGCAACTCCCGAAGCATCGGCTCGGGCAGTACGTCCGATACGGTGTACGTAATCCTCCGGATCAGGCGGGACATCGTAGTTGATCACCACGTCGATGCCTTTGATGTCAATACCTCTGGAGAGAACATCCGTTGCGACAACAATCGGTATTTTTCCACTACGGAAATCCTGGAGCGCATCTTCTCGGGCATTCTGGTCCAAATCAGAAGAAATGGCCGCTACACTCAAGCCAGCCCGTTGCAGGGCCGTGTTGACTTCGCGTACCTTTTTCTTGGTACTGGCAAAAATGATCGTCCGCTGCAGGTTCTTTTTGCCTTGCAGGAGGTGAGCGACCAGTTTTACTTTGCTTTCGTCCTCCAATTCGTAAGCACCCTGTAGGATGTTTTCGGCAGGCTTAGAGACGGCCACATTTACTTCCACGGGCTCGTTATTGAACAAGTCCCGGGCAAACTTGCGAATCCGCGTTGGCATAGTTGCTGAGAACAGCAAGGTCTGCCGCTTTTTGGGCAAGTGCGAGGCAATCTTCAAAATATCGTGCACAAAGCCCATATCGAGCATACGATCCGCTTCGTCCAGGATAAAATGCCGCACCTGACTAAAGTCGACATAACCAAGATCCAGGTGAGCTATCAAGCGGCCAGGGGTCGCTACAATCACGGGCGCACCCGTTTTCAGGGCATTGCGTTCCTGGTCCATCGAGCGGCCATCACGGCCACCATAAATAGGAATGGAGCTTACGGGCGTAAAGTAGGAGAAGCCTTCCAATTGGCGGTCTACTTGCTGCACCAACTCTCGGGTTGGACCAATAATGAGGGTGTCAACCCCCTTGTGTGGCTCGGAAGTATAACGATCAAGGATGGGCAGCAAAAAAGCTGCCGTTTTACCAGTCCCGGTCTGGGCACAACCCAGCAGGTCTTTCCCGGCCATAATTGCGGGGATAGCTTGTTCTTGTATTGGGGTAGCTTCGTAGAATCCCATGGCGTCTAATCCTTCCATGAGCGTATCGCTAAAGCCGAATTCTGTAAATTTCAAGGCGTTAATGTTTCTTTTACCCCGCGAAGATACGGAGAATTAAATGGATAGTGATAGCTGTTTTTGGATTCCTAAGTTATCAGCGTTTACTGTGCTGGCAACGCTGAGTAATTGACGCAACGAGCTAAATTATTAGTACTATTAACGTTTAACGACCAGAAGGCCAAGATGTTTTCTTTTTTCAAATTTCACTATCTTGTAGGCTCATGTATCTACACCTTATGCCTATATCCAACTTCCTTTCCGAAATTCGCGACGACATCAGTAATGATCGCATAGCTGTTGCATTACAAAAACTGAAGCCATTTATTGGTGATAGCCCTTTGCTCAACGAGGCGCTACAACAATCAGGACGCTTTGCGGCTATCCAGCAACAAATAAGGCTAGGTGTGGTCAGCCACAAAGAAAGCACCCTTGCCATGAACCAGATTCGGGCCGGCATTCTGGAGCTGATCAGTGAAATTTCAGCGCTGGAAGAAAGCCACGAAGACATCAAGCAGGAAACGACTCAAGCAGCCGCACGTGTGCAAATCAACCAGCAAGCGGAAAAAATTTACAATATCCAGCACATTGACAAGGCTGACTTCTCCTAAGTATCTGGCGTACACATGAAAAACAAAACGGCCCTACTTACGGCGACCAACGACGATAGCCTGACTTTTTCCATCGACGGAGAAGTTCAGGAAATCCGTCATCAACTCAGTGAACTCAAAGACTTACTTGCTAATAAGGAGATTCAATCGGTACAATACGCTGAGAAAATTTACAATATTGAGCACATTGACGAGGCAAATTTTGGGTTTATCACCGGCAAGAAAGCTTTTAACGAAGCCCTGACCAAAGCCTTGCTCGAAGTGATGCAGACGCAATGCCTCCCTGCACAAAAGTTCATGGAGCGGGTGCAGACCATCCCCAACTGGGAGAGCCAGCTGCGCATCAGTAACAAAGCCAAGGAGATTATCGCCTACAGTTTTGTCGGCGTACTGGGTATCCAGCTGAGTAAATTGATGGCTATTGGCAAAGAAGATTTTTCGGAAAGTAAGCAGACGAAATACATCAGTAAATGCCTGGATATAGCGGCTTATGCACTAGCCTTACTTAATTTCGCACTCTTGTCGGCACTCTGGGATCATCAACAAAAAAGCAGTCTGGAGCTGGACGAGGTAAGCCTTGGACTCATCGAGAAGCGGTTCGAGCATACTTTTGAGCATTCGCTGGAAGAACGGTTCAAACTGTTGTGCGCACTTTACCAACTGTTCAGTCAGCATAACATATCCTGGCCACTGGAGGAGTTGAGTGGCCTGGCCGACCAAATGCGCTCAGACAGTGAACTGGCTCAAAACTGCCGGACTTTTTCGGAAATCAATGATCGTCTGGATAAGGCACAGTATACCTTGCTCGACTGCTACGAGGCCGAACAACAGTTGGCCCAATTGCTGGCGCATTTAGTCTTTTTGGTGAAGTACCAAATGGCTTCCATCAAACAAATTGGCTATCGACAGGTACGCAATGAAGCCCCGCATTACTTGCATCGTTACGCTGCGCTGGGGATTGACAGCAAAGCCAATGTAGACGCCGAAAAAGTACATTATACCCCAGATACCATTTTTACCGATGCGGTATTGCTCTTTAAAGGAGAGGATTACCAGCATAGTATCAACTTATTTCCTTTTGTGATTGACTACAATGCCCTCACCTTCGAGCACGGCGCGAAAATTTGTTTCTTCAATGCCCGCCACCTGGAAGATCAGAGTCTGGAATACCTGTTTTTAGAAGACCGCAGTATCATCCACCTCGAAGCCAGCGGCTCCCTGCACGATGCCACCAATTACAACGAACTGATGATCGATGACGAAAAACGGAAAATACTGAACCTCGATGTAGCGGTAGCCGCTTTCGCGGAAGCGAAGAGCACCATTGTGCAGGAAATCAATTTTGATGATTTGTAATAAACATCATCCGAAAACCTTTGGAGTGAAATAAAAAAAATGCTACTACGCTACCCCATAAAATTCCTCGATTCCTACGACCGCGAAGATCGTGACCTCTTCTTTGGGCGGGATTCCGAGATCGAGTCGCTTTACGAGATGGTCTTTCAGACCGACCTACTGCTCATCTACGGCGCATCGGGTACGGGTAAAACCAGCCTAATCCAGTGTGGATTGGGCAACAAATTTGCTTCGCACGATTGGATGCCCATTTCCATCCGGCGGGGCGACAACCTCAACGACTCTTTCGAACGGGCCTTAATAATGAATGGAGGGGAAATAGCAGAAGTAGAGGAAGACCTAAGCTGGCTCGACGATGATTTTACGGGCGATGGGGATATCAGTCTCGTTACGACCCAGCTCTCGCCACTGGCGCGGCAGCTGAAAGCCGTTTATCTCAAACACTTCAAGCCCATTTACCTGATCTTTGATCAGTTTGAAGAGCTCTACATTTTAGGGGATACGGCCGAGCAGGAAACCTTTATTGATACCGTAAAAGAAATACTCAAAGTAGAGCAACCCGTAAAGCTGATCATCTCTATCCGCGAAGAATACCTGGGTTACCTCTACGAATTTGAGCGGGCCGTACCCGAATTGCTGCGCAAAAAGCTGCGGGTTGAACCCATGAATTTGGAAAAAGTGAAGACGGTAGTGAAGCGTGTTGGCAGCCTGCCTACGGGAAATATAAGTCTGCAAACCGGCGAGGAAGACGAGCTGGCGGAGCAAATATTTGAAAAAATACGTGGCGAAGAAAAAACCTTGAACATCCAGCTGCCCTACCTACAGGTATTTCTGGATAAACTCTACCTGCACATTAGTGGCGATGAGCAGCGGCGGGCCGAAGCTACCTTTAACCTGAGCGCTTTACAGGAAATTGGTGCGATCGACGATGTGCTCCGTGATTTTCTGGATGAGCAGGTACTGCAAATTGCCCGCCAACAGCGCCGACCCGCCGAGGAAGTATGGGCAGTACTCTCTCCTTTTGTGACCCTGGAAGGCACCAAAGAACCCCTGAGCGCTCAACATCTTGCTACCCGCACGACGGATATCGGTGTCGCTCGTATTGAAACCTATTTGCAAGCACTGGTGAGACGCCGAATTTTGCGCTTCCGCGAAAACGAAGAACTCTACGAGATTGCCCACGACTCGCTGGCCAAGCAGATCAATGCTAAGCGCAGCGACGAAGAGATCGCTCGCCTGGAAGTACGTCGCCTGATCAAAAGTCAAACAGCCCTGAATGCTGATGCACGCGAGTATTTTTCCGAAAAACAGCTGGACTTTGTGACGCCCTACCTGCCCTCGATGGATCTGAGTGAGGAAGAAGTAACTTATCTGCAAAGCAGTCGTAAGGCAATCGTATCTAAAAACCGCTATTATAAACGAGTTACTCGTGCAGTTACTGTTTTAGGGATTGTTATTATTGGTGCATTAAGTGTACTGACTTTCTGGGCATTACACCAGCAACATCAAGCAAAAGAGGCGCTCTACGACTTAGCCCGCCAACAAAAAGTAAATGCCGCCCAGTCTTTGCTGGAACACGCGAACAGTTATTACGATTTGAAAAAAATGGACGCAGCTCGCCGTACTTATGATGCTGCCCTAGAGAGCCTGTCAGATTACCCCGATGATGAATTGTATCGTGACATTAAAATAAAAAAAGCTCGCATCAAATGAGGAGACTAATCAGCCTGCTTTTGTTGCTGGGCACGACGTCATTTTTGGCTGCACAAGGAAATATACCTTGTAAGGAAGCCAAATGCCCCGAATACCAAACTTTCATGGAGCAGGGCAAGCTATACATGGCGGAAGAAAAATACCTGGAAGCTCTCACGGAATTTCAGGCGGCACAGGTAGCGGCCCGGATTTGCGATTGTGATACTTATGCAGTACCAGCTGAATTGATTAATGCCAGCGCAAACGCCATTGTAGCGCAAAAGCAGGCGGCGATTGATGCACAGGCAAGAGCGCAAAAAGCAGAAGGTCGGGCACAGACTGCACTGGATCAGGTGAGTGCTAACGAAAAAGCATTGCAACAAGCATTGAAAGAAATAAAAGTGGCTAAAGCAGAGGCGGAGGCCAGCTTGCAGCAGGCGAAAAAGTTGGTGAATGCGTTCTATTTTTATGCCGATCGGTTTGCCTTGGCTTTTGGGGAGATAGAGGATAGGAAAGCATATTATTTCATTGACAAAAATGGCGACGAAGCAGCAAAATTGGGCCGCTGGACAAAAGGAGAGCAGTTTGATTATTCAGGTTTTGCGGAAGTAGGTAAAGATGGGATCAATTATCTATTAGATACGATGGGCAATACCTATCGGGTAGCTTTTAGTGTGGCAGAATTAAGCCCAGACACACTTGTAGACATACGTGCCTTGGATTTACGGTCTGCATTTTTTATTATTTTCCCCGACGATATTATTACCACCTTAACGCAACTAGAAGTGCTGTTGTTAGACGGGCGCGGCGGGGTGTTTTCTGTAGACCCTTTTTTAAAATCCAACCTTTCAAAAATAGTTCATTTTCAAAAGTTGAAATACCTTTCCCTTCGTGATCGTGAACTAGATAGTCTCCCTATGTATTTCATACTACTAACTAACCTGGAATTCTTGGATTTGTCCGGCAACCAATTTCCCGAAAGCGAAAAAGCGCGGATTAAAGCCTTCTTACCAAACGTTAATATTAAGTTTTGAAATGGGATGCTTCATGACAGTTAACGCGCATGCTACTCAACGAAAAACGGATTAAACAACCCAACACGGTTCTAAAAAATAAGCCGTGAAAATCTGTTTAATCCGTTCTATCTGTGTTCTATCAAGCAATAACCTACTTCACCACCATCACCCTCACCGTTCCGAAGGCATTCCCATCGAAAAGAACAAGCTGGTAGAGGCCAGGAGGCAAGAACTGCAAGTCAAAAGATTGACGTAGCTCAAATCCTGGCTTCGCCAACTGCTGTTGAGCAACCAAAGCCCCGGCACTATTGAATACCTGAGAAGTGAGCTTGCTGCCAGTGACTTGCGCCAGTACCAACTCAAACTGACCGGTATTCGGATTGGGATACACTTGTAGGTGCAAACTAGGATCAGCG
>Ga0102812_10003031_pt1 | contig 11069 bp, 9 predicted proteins | sample ColrivemetaGS713_FD_79334 | JGI IMG/M metagenome (GOLD analysis project Ga0102812, IMG submission 79334) | Estuarine microbial communities from the Columbia River estuary - Flood tide ETM metaG S.713 | ecosystem: Environmental > Aquatic > Marine > Intertidal zone > Estuary | place: USA: Columbia... | reverse complement strand
TCAACTCCCAAAGCGACACTTGACGGTGTCTGCTCCGAGGTGGTGAAATAGTAGGCGAGATCTTCAGCAATTTCACTGCTGACCAGCTGCACCATGCCGCGATAGGGTTCTTTCAGGCCCAGATCCTTGACGACATGCAGAAAACCGGCACGGCCGATGGCTCCAGAAACATCAAAACGTCCATCACGAGGCGGCAGACCCGCGACCGGCACCTTAACGGTTGCCCGGACCTGGCCGTGGGCATCGGTCTCAGCCTGAATTCGCCGTAGTGGTCCATTGCCTTCGATGGTCAAGCCGATCCGTTGCTGACCCTTGAGCAGACTACCCATCAGCGCGGCCCCTGTCGCCAGGCGGCCGACAGCGACGCTCGCAGTCGGATCGGTCTGCTGGCGGCGGCGCACTTCTTCAACCAGCGCTGTGGTTGCTGCAACCGTGACGCGAATGGCGCCATCGAGAGTCATGACACGAATCAGATAATCAGACATAGAGATTAAACTCCTTAAAAGTAAAGATCAGAATCTTAGCCGAAAGCAGGCTGAGGGTAAAGGCTGTGATAAAATTGATAGCGAGAAAAGTATGTTAGAAACTATGCCCTGGCTTCCCTGGCTGATACCGCCCCTGCTCGGTGCGCTGATCGGCTACGTCACCAACTACATTGCCATTCGTATGCTCTTCAGGCCGCTGCACCCCTGGCGCCTGTTTGGTATGCGCCTGCCCTTAACCCCGGGAATCATCCCTGCCAAACGTGGTGAGCTGGCCCAACGTATGGGCGAGATGGTCGGCTCTCACCTGTTGACCGCCGAGGATGTCCGCCAGACGCTGGAAAAGCCAGCCTTTCAACGTGAGTTGAAAAGCGCTGTTAACGAAAAACTCCGTGCGTTCCTCGATCGTGAGTTGGGCCCCCTAGCAAGTCTGCTTCCCGAAAGCTATCAACGGCGTTTCCGCGAACTGGTTGCAACGGTACGGTTAAAAGTCGGGATGGCGATCACCGACTATCTGGCCAGCGATAACTTCGAAGCGCAGCTACGCACTTTTATCAGTGAAAAAGGCGATGCCTTGCTGGCACGCGACCTGGAAAGTTTCCTCACCCCAGCACGTTATCAGAAGTTGCAAAAGCACCTCGATTCACGCCTGACCACGGTATTGCAATCGGACCAGACAGCCAGAGGCATCGAGCACTTTGTCGATGACCGCCTTAACCAACTGTTACAGAGCGAACGCTCCCTGCGCGACCTGTTGCCAGGGGATCTGGTCGAGGTTCTTCTCCAGCAACTTGAGCGGGAAGTACCGCCACTGTTGGAACGTTTTGGTGGCATGCTCTACGATCCCGATTTTCGCCAGCGGTTAGTGGAACGTGCCCGACAAGGCATCGACACCTTCCTCGATTCCCTTGGTGGCCTTGCCGGACTCTTGAGCGGCTTTGTCAACCTTGAACAGATTTACAATCGGATCCCCGAATTTCTCGACAAGGCTGGTGAAGAAGCTTCGCACTGGCTGCGTGAAGAGAAGACCCAGCAGCAGGTTGCGGCCATGCTCCGGGAACGTCTCGAAGGCATGTTGGACAAACCGGTCAGCCGTTTCCTGGAAAAAGCGCCCTACGAGAAAGTTGCCGGAGCCAGACGTTACCTCAGCGAACGATCTGTTGCAGCGGTGCAAAGCCGTCGCACAACAGAGCTTCTGCTCGGCTTCGCCGACAAAGGCTTGCAGCAGGTCAAAGATCGCTCGTTTCGCAGCCTGCTTGATGAAAACCTGCCTGCTGGTGGCGTGGAGCAGGTACAGAATGACCTGGTCGAGCGCCTGCTCAAGCTGGCCAGATCAAGTGAAGCGACAACCGCCATTAATGCTGTAATCGAGGAAAAATTCGAGAGCTGGGTCTTTGCGCAGTCGCTGGGCCGCCTGGCCGAGCGCTTGCCTGCAGACGTTCTGGACGAACTTGAAGAAGGCCTCTATCGTCAAGTCGGCGAGGTCCTGCAAAAAGAAGTACCGCCATTGATCGAAACTCTCAATATTACGCGCATGGTTGAGGAAAAAGTTAATCAACTCGATATACTTCAGGTTGAAGATTTACTGATGGGCGTCATGAAGGAGCAGTTCAAGTACATCAACCTGTTCGGTGCCGTACTTGGTGGTCTGATCGGTTTGATCAATCTGGTCGTCTTGTGGATGGCTTGATGTAGGGGAAACTTCGATGAATTCTCGATTTAATTTCGGCTGGGATCATATCCTGCGTGCCTGGAGCGGCATCCTCGGCTCAGATGATCTCAACCGGTTGCCCAAGGTGAATGCCGACCTGCCTGCCGCAGACAGTGAGCGGGTCAAACTGCTCATGGAAGAGTGTCTGGCTGGCCGAGGTGGTGAGGTTTCTGCACGCCAGCGTGCCGCCATTCTCGGTGAGCTTTATTTGACTTTGAGCGAAACCGGACGGCGAAACTTTCTTGAAACTCTGGTCGACAACTTTTGTGTTGATCGCGAGCAGGTAAAAACCACAGCGCGTCAACTGCTTGAAACTACGGACGACAAAAGCTTCCAACACGTTGCCAGCCGCATGCGTGAAACGCTCATTTCACCACCGCAACAGCTACTGCGCCAGTTCAACGCCCTCCCTGAAGGGATTAAATTTCTGGTCGATTTGCGCGCGGATCTGCTGGCCTTTCGCACCTCCCAGCCCAAGTTGGTCGCTCTTGACCGCGACCTGAAAGCTCTGTTGGCCACCTGGTTCGACGTCGGTTTTCTTTCTATAAAACGCATCACCTGGCAAAGTCCGGCCGCCTTACTGGAGAAATTGATGGCCTACGAAGCGGTCCACGCCATCAGTTCATGGACCGATCTGCACAATCGCCTGGAATCGGACCGCCGTTGTTATGCCTTTTTCCATCCTGGCATGGCCGAAGAACCGTTGATCTTTATTGAGGTTGCTCTGGTTGAAGGGCTGGCGACAAACATCCAGGAATTGCTCGATGAGAGTGCTCCGTTGATCGCTCCGGAAGAGGCCGACACTGCCATCTTCTATTCGATTTCCAATACCCAGCAAGGCCTGCAGGGCATCAGCTTCGGGCCCTTCCTGATCAAGCAGGTGGTAACCAGCCTGCGCCAGCAACTACCGAACCTCAAGACCTTCTCAACGCTCTCGCCACTACCAGGTTTCCGCCGCTGGCTGACCTCGTATTTCGAGGCGGCCGCTAATGGAGAGGAACAGGGGGCCATAACACAAGCCTTAAGCGAAGCAGCAACGTTGCTCAATGTTGCTGCAGACCCTGAAGCGGTCTTCAGTGCCCCACAATGGCAGGAGAATCCGTTGGTGGCTGCCGTGCTGAAAGAGCCGCTGCTCTCCCTTTGCGCCCGCTACCTGTATGAACCCCGCGACAATGACCAAGCGCCTCTTGACCCGGTGGCGCGCTTTCATCTTGGCAATGGCGCCCGTATCGAACGCATCAACTGGCTCGGCGACAGCTCTGCCAAGGGCATGCAGGAGTCATGTGGCCTGATGGTCAACTATCTCTACCAACTCAAAGATATCGAAAAAAACATTGAAAGCTACGCCACCAGTAAAGCGATTGCCGCCTCTTCACAGGTGCGCAATCTGCTGCGCGACGACGAAGAGGAGCATGGGCAACTGACTCGCCTGCGTCGACTGCTCTCGCGCGGCCGCACTAATGGTTCTGTTGGCGCCGCATGACCTGAAGCCAAGGGACAGATTATGCATCTGACACCGGAAGTCGTTGAACAGCTCAAACGGGTTCTCTCCTCAGTGGAACAGCTGCTGCCGATGGCGGTGGAGCCTGTTGATTGGACAGAGACATCGGCGGCGAACTGGCGCCGTCACTCGTTTGCCGGTTACCTGGAACCGATTGAGTCTATCGAGGACACACAGCTTGATGACCTGGTCGGCATCGACCGGCAAAAACAGCTTCTCGAGAAGAACACCTGCCAGTTCCTGCGTGGCTACCCCGCCAATAACGTATTACTCTGGGGTTCGCGCGGCACCGGCAAATCATCGGTCGTCCGTGCTCTGCTCAACAAGTATGCTGCTAATGGTCTGCGCATCATCCAGCTGGACAAGCACGACCTTGATCACCTGCCCGACATCTTTACCCAGATCGGCAAACAGCCTTATCGCTATATAATCCTCTGTGATGATCTTTCTTTTGAACCGGACGATCCAGGCTATAAGATTCTCAAAAGTGTTCTTGACGGCTCGGTTTATGCCTCGCCGAAAAACGTGCTGATCTACGTGACCTCGAACCGGCGACACCTGCTGCCGGAGTTTCACACCGACAACCTCGGGGCCAAGATGGTCCACAACGAGATCCATCACGGTGAGGCTGTCGAGGAGAAAATTTCCCTTTCGGACCGCTTCGGTCTCTGGATTTCATTCTATGTTTTCAAACAGGAGCTCTATCTGGAGATTGTAAAGAAGACCATCGCTCGACTCTGTATCGAAAACCAGGTAATACCGCAGTGGGATGATGAGCTGGCCAAGGCAGCCATAAAATGGTCTCACGAAAAGAGCAAACGCTGCGGTCGTACCGCGCTGCAGTTTTCCCGGCATTGGCTGGGGCAATATATGCTGGAACTTTCTGACGATTTTTAGAAGGTGTCTTTGAGTTTGAAAATGTATTTGCCGACTCTGGTCTGCCCTGCTGCCAGCATGACAGGCCGCAAAATAATGCTGAATTATCTTCTCAGCACAACCACTGAGCGCCCCTGCACCCGATAAAACTGCTGATCTTCGATCTCAGACTCCTCTCCAGGGACACAGCTGGCCTGCTCTGCCGACAGAGCAGTATCGACAAATCGTCGCCAGGGCGTCTGCTGGTTCGACGTTGGCAGGGCAAAGTCTGCGGCATCTTCAGCAGCATGGGCAATCAAGTAAATTTCGACTTCGTCACTGTAACCCTGAAGGTGCATGCCGAGAGAGCTGGCTTTCGCCGACCAGTCAATTTCCCCCAATCGGGTCCCGTGCCAGGCAAGACGTCGTTGACCAGTTTCTTCACCCTCGAAATGCCGTGGTCGCAACAGGGCATGAGATTTCCGGAAGGCGATCAGATCGGAAAAGAACTGGTGCAAATCGCGATTTTGCTCAAGGTCGCCCCAGTTGAGCCAACCAAGCTCATTGTCCTGACACCAGCTGTTATTGTTGCCCTTCTGACTGCGACCCATCTCATCGCCAGAGAGCAGCATCGGTACGCCGTGAGCGAGGATCAGCAAAGTAGCAAAATTGCGCAACTGCTGCGCACGCAGAGAGCAGATGGCCGGATCAGAGCTAGGACCTTCGACGCCATGATTGGCGCTGAAGTTGTTATTATCGCCATCGGCTCCGTATTCACCGTTGGCTTCGTTGTGCTTGACCTCGTAGCTGACCAGGTCAGCAAGAGTGAAACCGTCGTGGCTGGTAACAAAATTGATGCTGTGATAGGGAGCGCGCCCGTCGTCTTGATAAAGGTCGGAGCTGCCAGACAGGCGGGTGGCCAGGATCGGCACCATGCCTTTGTCGCCGCGGACAAAACGACGGATGTCATCGCGAAACTTGCCATTCCATTCCGCCCAGCGACCAAAGTTGGGGAAGGACCCGACCTGGTAAAGGCCTGCAGCGTCCCAGGCCTCGGCGATCAACTTGGTATTGGCGAGCAACGGATTGCCAGCAATCCGTTCCAAAAGTGGCGGGTTGGTCAGCACCTCGCCATCGGAGCCTCGGCCGAGAATCGAGGCCAGGTCGAAACGGAAGCCATCGACATGCATTTCGGTAACCCAGTAGCATAGGGCATCAATAATAAAATCGCGGACCACCGGATGATTGCAATTCACCGTGTTGCCACAGCCTGAGTAGTTAGCGTAGTCGCCACTCTCCGGGTCGACAATGTAGTAGACACTGTTGTCGAGCCCACGTAGAGAGAGCGTGCGCCCTTTCTCATTACCCTCACCAGTATGGTTGAAAACCATATCGAGAATGACTTCAATGCCAGCAGCGTGTAGCGCCTTGACCATCTCCTTGAACTCGGTGATCTGGGCACCAACCTTCCTCTCGACCGCGTAAGCGGCTTTTGGGGCAAAGAAACTTAAAGGATGGTAGCCCCAGAAGTTGTGTAAGGATTCTCCGTTAAGAGGGTTTTTGCGGTAGTTGTCGGCTTCATCGAATTCGGTGACCGGCAACAGTTCAACGGCAGTGATCCCCAGCTTCTGCAGATAAGGGATCTTTTCTATAACACCGTGAAAGCTGCCTGGATGAGTGACGGCTGCTGATTCGTGGCGGCTGAAACCACGCACATGCATTTCGTAAATAACCGAGTCAGCCAGGTGATGATTGAGTGGTTGATCGAACTCCCAGTCAAACGTATCGTCAACCAACAAGCCACGCCAATTGCCAGTCTGAGAGGCTTTGCGGGTTGCTGCCCGCCACAGGGAGGGGCCGGAGACCGCCCTGGCGTAGGGATCGAGCAAGACCTGTCTCTCATCGAATCGGTGTTTCGGCGCGTCCTTGTCGCTCGGTCCTGACACCCGATAGCCGTACTCAAATCCGGGCATCAAGCCCTGCAGACTGACATGCCAGACATCTCCGGTCCGGTTGATCTTCGGGTCAAGCGGAAACTCCATCATCGGCTCAAGATCGCCCGGGAGAAAAAGTACGAGACTGATTGCTGTCGCATGACGAGAGAAGACCGCAAAGTTAATGGCTCCAGCGATGCTGCTGACACCAAAAGGTTGTGGCCGGCCACGCTGTACGGCAAAATCTGTAGTCACCGCATCGAGGAGACGGTTATTATGATTGGCATTGGTCATACGGTTTATTCCATAGTTTTTAAATAATCAGCAACAGAGCCAAGTGTATCAGAGTCTCAGTCGTTATTCATACCAGATCAATCCGGATCGATAGAATTTTTCAGGGAGAGCAGATGAACAGTTCACTTCAGCCGGGTCGCTACCGGCACTATAAGGGCAAGTTCTACGAGGTGATTGACGTAGCACGACACAGTGAAACCGAAGAGCAGTTGGTGGTTTATCGCTGCCTCTACGGTGATTATTCATTGTGGGTACGCCCTCTGCAAATGTTTTTGGCAATGGTGGATGCCGATGGAGAAAAGATACCGCGATTTACGCGATGTGACTCAGATGACCGGGAGGGGAATTAATCTTGAGAGAAGGTTGATTCGGTTGGCCGAACAGCAGTGCTGCCTGCAATGAGGTATAATAGTATCAAGTTGATTTCATGTAATGAAGGGGACGTTCATGTTTCTTGAAACGACACTACTCGGCAACATAGAACTTGATCTTACCGTCAAGCTGCTCCTGGCAGCTCTCGCTGGCGGGGTGGTCGGATTTGAGCGAGAGAAACACGGACGACCGGCTGGGTTAAGGACCAACTTGCTGGTTGCCGTTGGCTCTTGTGTCATGATGATCGTCTCGGAAGCCTTTTACCTCAAGTACGGCATGCATGATGCGGAAACCACCCTGCGCCTTGATCCCTCCCGAGTGGCCGCGCAAATCGTGACCGGCATCGGCTTTATTGGCGCCGGCGTTATCCTCAAGGAAGGTGCCTCGGTGCGCGGCCTGACCACTGCTGCCAGCCTCTGGGCGGTTGCTGGTTTGGGCATGGCGTTCGGCATGGGCTTTTTCAGCCTTGGCGCGATTGCCACCGTGCTGGTCCTGATCAGCTTAACGCTGCTGAAGAGGCTCGACCCGGTGATGAAAAAGGACCGCTTCCTGACCTTGGCGGTGACTGCGGTCAATCGCGAGGGGTTGGTTAATGAACTACAGAAAGTGCTTGGCGAGCGTAACCTTGAGGGGATGGATGTCAATTCGCACGTTGATCTGGTTGCAAACGAGCTATTTTACCAGATGGTGATCACCCAGCAGGCGCAGCATATTGGCCATGAGCTGACTGAAGCAATCAAGAATATAGAGGGGATCAAAAAGATCCATTATCACTAATCTGACGGCAACAACCTGGAGGAACAATTGGTTGATGAGAACAAAATTGATCCTGTCATTCTGCGCCAGGGTCTGGCAAAAGTTCGTAATCGACGCTGGATTCTCTGGGCAAGCATTCTGGTCTACATGCCAGGCCTGCTCATTGCGCTCGACATGCAAGCCTCAGGCGGCACTATGGCCAAGTTGTTTGCCGCCTGGATCGCGCTGATCTGTGTCTCAGTCGGTCTGGCGACAATCGTCAGCTGTCCCCGTTGCAACAACAGCTATCATACCAATGGCCCCACCTTTCTGCCGGTTCGCAAATGCGTCCATTGTGGCTTAGCTGTGAACGCGGATAAAACGAAGTAGTCTGACTTGACCGTAAAATTGAACGCCCTCGCAGCAAGCTGCGAGGAATTAAACCTCAGAGATTAAAGTAAAGGGGCAACCATATGGTTGCCCCTTTAAGTTACTGTTGTAGGGATTGTCGTTAGCCGTTAAGTCCTTTCGGGCATAGAAACCACTACTGAGAGGCACTCTGACACGGGCCGGATTCTTATGGCTGATGTGCAGGCCGCAGCAAGTCAAAAACGGTTTTCACCGGGTTGAAGGCTTGTGGGGGAATCTCGACAAAGAGCGTATGCCAGCCAGCCATGCCGCCATTCCATAAACCGGGTAGCTCGAGCACTCGGACCTCTTCGCCGCCCTGGCTTTTGCTGGTGATAATCACAGCCGCTTCATCGACAAAACGGGTCAAATCGTAAGGACGGCCGCGCCAGTCACTGACCCCACAAACCATATCGACCGGATTAAAGTGAGTCGCGCGAGCCAGAATGTCGGCTTGATCAGGAGCATTCTTCTCAATCTGCGCACCTTCAACAATCTGCTTTGTCACGCGACCCTGGCCGTCGCGGACCCAGAAGGGGCCGCCACCGGGCTCGCCACTGTTGGGCACCATGCCACAGACGCGTAAGGGCCGGTCAAGCCGCTCGAGAAGCGCTTTGCTGTCATCTGCCAAAGAGACTTCAGCCTGCAGGCGGTCGGCAAGGAAAGAGATCACCAGTTCGCGCACCGTCGGGTCATTTGGCTGTTCGTGCAGCGCCTTGAGCAGAGCATATTGTTCTTCCTGAACTTCCAGCAGATATCCGGCAAGCAGCTTGGTCCAGGCGAGGTTGGCTTCCTTATGAGCATCGGGTACGACGTTGTCGATATTGCGAACCAGGATGATGTCGCCGGCCAGGTCGTTGAGGTTTTCAATCAGGGCACCATGCCCGCCGGGCCGCAGCACAAGTTGGCCTGTGCCATCACGGAGTGGCTGTCCGGATGGGTCCAAAGCAAGAGTGTCAGTCGATGCCTTTTGGGTCGAATAGGTGACCTCAAAATGGCACCCATAAGTTTCTTCAAGGGTATTGCGCCAGGCGGCCAGTTGCGCCTTGAAAAGGGCCAGATGCTCCCCGGACACGGTAAAGTGCAATTTAACGACACCGTCCAGACCGTTCAGGAGAGCAGCCTCGGCCAAGTGTTCGACAAAGGCTGTCCGCGCACCATCAACTGCAGTATGAAACGCCAACAAGCCCTTGGGTAAGCGGGAGTAGCAGAGCCCACAAGGCTGCAGCAAGTAACGAATAATCAAGGCCAGGTTGCGTTCTTTAACCGCTTGGTGCAGATCGTGACCATCTTCAGCCAGAGCCTTTCCCAGGTCCGGGTAAAAGGCAAAGGATGCCAGCTCATCGAGAAACCGCCGCAGAGCAAGCTCCGCAGGATTAACCAGAGAGTCCGCAGCAACGACGCGGCAGGACTCCAGCACCGCATCGTCGGCATGAAGTTGACTGAACATGCGCGATGCAGCACCCGAAGCGGGTATGAAACGCTGTAGCCTACCTTTGGCAACTGCGGTAGCAAAAGAGTTGTACAGGGTGTCGTAAGACGCCGGTTGAATCTGCACAATGCCGTCACCGGGAGTGCAGGGGCGCTCCAGTTTAATATTAAGCTGGCCGGTGCGCAGCCAAGCAATCTGACTGGCCGCCTTTGACGGTTCAATTTTGAGTTTTTTGAGTTGCTGCAGGTCGTCGGCAGAAAAGTTCATGGGTGCCTTTGGGAACATATCAGAAGAGTAGGACCGGACAGGTAACGTTGTGCAATACGTAATTTGCCACCGAGCCAAACAAAACATCGCGAATCTCACCAGTGGCTTCACGGCGACCGATGATCATAAGTTGGAAATCCTCGTCATTGGCAATCCTGCAGATCGTCTGCCGCGGCAGACCAAATTCGAGACGTGCAACCACAAAAAAACCAGCGGCTTCAAGCAGGGCCACTTTATCATCCAGAACACGTTGGCCGGCCTTGCCAGCATTCTCTTTGATCATCACAAGTTGAAAGTCGGGGATCATGCGATAGGCGAGCTTGTCAACATCGACGACATGAACCAATGTCAGCTCTTTTGGGAAGCGCTCTTTTAAGGCAATGATCTTTTCTAAGGTACGGCCCGCGGTGCTGGAGCCATCAACCGGAATCAGTACTTTTGTTTCCATCACAACCTCCCGGAGCAATCGCGAAGACGAGACCTCATTTTAACACTTAAAATGAAGAGTTCCACCCTCTTAAGGAGACGGATAGACCCAGTTTGGCAGGAAGAGCACCAAGTCAGGGCAGAATGTTAGCAACATCAGGATAGCAATCTGAATTGCCAGAAAGGGCAGAACCGCTTTGGAGACATAGATCAGATCTCGGTTGGCGACCGCTCCGGAGATATAAAGACTAACACCCAACGGTGGCGTGCAGTAACCGATGCCTAGATTAAGCGTCATCAGCAAGCCAAAGTGCATGGTGTCGATACCGAATTGACTCAACAAGGGTAAAAAAATCGGCGTCAGGATCAAGGTGGCAGAAATGATATCCATGAACATGCCGATGAGCAGCAGCATAATGTTAACCGAGAGCAGAAAAACCCACGGTTCTTGAATGTTAGCCACCACGGCGTTAGCGATCTGGCCGGGGATTTGTTCGAAGGTCAGATATTCACCGAAGACGGAAGCTCCGGCAACGATGACCAACAGGGTTGACGAGGTGATTGCCGAAGAGATGACAACACCTTTTATATCGCGAAACTTGAGATCGCGATGGATAAAGAGCTCCACGATAAAGGCATAGAAGCAGGCAAC
>Ga0102812_10003028_pt1 | contig 11080 bp, 11 predicted proteins | sample ColrivemetaGS713_FD_79334 | JGI IMG/M metagenome (GOLD analysis project Ga0102812, IMG submission 79334) | Estuarine microbial communities from the Columbia River estuary - Flood tide ETM metaG S.713 | ecosystem: Environmental > Aquatic > Marine > Intertidal zone > Estuary | place: USA... | reverse complement strand
CTGCCCAGGTGAAAATTGGGCTTCAGTGGTAGACTATCCAGAAGAAGAACATTTTCTAGAACTAAACACGAATGGGATGACAATCCAAAAAGGACGTACTGTTTTTTGGGCTGATGGACAAGAATTTAAAAAAATTAAATGCCCTAGATGTAGTGAGAATAATCTCGAATGCGACTGGGGAGAATTATTCAGCAGGTGGATAGAAGACCCCAAATCTGCAGATTATGAATGTAAGAAATGTAAAGTGCCAAGTGCTATAAGTGAGTATGCTTTTACACCTAAATGGGCTTTGAGTAATCTTGGCTTCACATTTTGGAATTGGCCACTATTCAAAAGTTCATTTGTTATAGAACTGGAAGAATTGACTGGTAGGAAAATAGAATTAGTTCAAGGGAAATTGTGATAATTCAACAGTTGACAAGACTGTATACTTAAAATGCTGGTTGGAGTTAAGCCTATGATTTAGGGCAGATTAATCCTTCCATTAGTACCGCTAATTCCAACCATTTCAACAAAACAACTAAAGGTGTTCTAATATTCAATACCTTTGGAATTTCAAAATTTGTAACCAATACATTAATACGTGAATAACACTAGAGAACAACATTTCGAAGAACTTGTAAAAACCAAGTTTAATATATACAACAGCTTATTTCTAAACCTACCCTACCGCAGCGTAAGCAACATCGGTATGCTTATTCCCCTGCTTTTTCAGGCAAGTAAATTGGGTTTAGAACAGGGTGAAAATCCATCTGAAATTTTAAGCCAGTTTTTTACAAGGCATACCGACCTAAAAACAGAGCAAGAAAAAATTGCTTTTATGTTTCAGGTTATACAATACGTAGAGCGGCAAGTAGTGTTGTATGATAGTGTAGAAGATTCTGCCTTTAGCCAACTAAACATTGCGGCTTCGCATAAAAGTATTGCAGATTATGTAAACGAAAATGCTGACCCAATTCAGAAAAAAGAAATCTTGAATTTGCTGTCAGAATTTAGTGTTCGTATAGTGTTTACTGCACACCCAACCCAATTTTATACGCCGGCAGTTTTGGATATTATAGAAAATTTAAGGCAGCTTATTCCTCAAAATAAAATTAATGAGGTAGATACAACTTTGCAACAACTTGGGCTTACATCGCTTATAAATGCCAAAAAACCAACTCCGCTAGATGAGGCTAAAAATATAATTTACTACTTGCGAAATGTATACTACAATGCGGTTGGAGAGTTTTACGACAAATTGCAAGCCTTTGTAAAAGATGCTGATTTTACAAACGATAACATTGTAAAGCTAGGGTTTTGGCCTGGCGGCGATAGAGATGGAAATCCGTTTGTAACCGCAAGCACCACGTGGGAAGTGGCAAACGAACTTCGCACCACGTTGATGAAATGCTACTACAACGAGGTGAAGGATTTACAGAAAAAACTCAGCTTTAGATCGATAGAAGAACCGCTGAATGATTTGCGAAACGACCTCTACAAAACAATGTTTGATGCGGATGTTGTTCTTGATTATAAGGATATTTATCAGCCGCTTATAGCGATAAAACAAGACTTAATGGCCAATTATCATAGTTTGTATCTAAACGATTTAAACCGATTACTAAACAAGGTTTCTATTTTTAAAACACATTTTGCTACGTTGGATATAAGGCAAGATCACAGTGTGCACATTGCGGCTATTCAGGCTATTTTTCAAAAAGAAAACATTATAAAAAACAGCTTGTCTGAACTTAGTGATTATGACCTGGTAGATCTATTACTTACCAAACAATTAGATGTTCGTAATGCCGATTTTGGAGATGACCTAATAAACGATACAGTAAAAAACATCGCACAGTTAAAGAAAATACAAAACCGAAATGGGGAAGAAGGGTGCAACCGTTATATAATTAGTAATTCCGAGAATAAGTTCGCTGTTTTATTTGTTTTTGCATTGTTTAGATGGAGTGGTTGGAAAACAGAGAACATTACCTTCGACATTGTTCCGCTCTTTGAAACAATGAATGGAATGAGAGATTCTGAAGCTACCATGAATGCCCTGTTTGCGAACGAAACATATAGAAAACACGTGCAACGCAGAAACGAAAAGCAAACCATTATGCTTGGGTTTAGTGATGGCACAAAAGACGGAGGTTACTTTAAAGCCAATTGGTCTATTTACAAAACAAAGGAAAGCTTAACTTCAGTTTGTAACAAGAATGGAATAAAAGCCGTGTTTTTTGATGGACGAGGAGGTCCGCCAAGCAGAGGTGGAGGAAAATCGCACCGTTTTTATGCTGCACAAAGCAATGCCATTGCCAATAATGAAATTCAACTTACCATTCAGGGGCAAACCATTACAAGCAATTACGGTACACAAGATCAGTTTAACTATAACTGCGAACAGTTAATTACTGCCGGTTTGTCTAAACAGTTTAATAGTAGTAGAAACGAATTGTCTGCTAAGCAACGTGATTTGTTAGAGGAGCTTTCGAACATAAGTTTCGAAAAATATGATGAGCTAAAACATCATCCTAAATTTATACCTTATTTAGAGCATAGAAGCACACTTAAATACTATGGAAAGGCAAATATTGGTAGCCGACCGGGCAAAAGAGGTACAAGTAAACAGCTTATTTTGAGTGATTTAAGAGCCATATCTTTTGTAGGAAGTTGGAGTCAGCTAAAACAAAATGTACCCGGTTATTTTGGTACAGGTACCGCAATAAAAACATTGGTAGATGCAGGAAAATTGGAAGAAGTTCAACAACTATTTCACCAAGTTCCACTGTTTAAGGCCTTGTGTTTAAATAGTATGATGTCAATTTCTAAAAGTTATTTTGAGTTGACGAGTTATATGAAAGCAGATCCCGAATTTGGGGAGTTTTGGCAAATTTTGCATAAAGAGTTTGAATTGAGTAAAGAAATGATGCTACTAGTTTCAGGCTATACCACAATGATGGAAGAAGAGCCCATTTCTAAAGCCTCTATTCGCATACGAGAGAACATAGTGCTGCCATTACTTGTAATACAACAAAATGCCTTGCAAGCGGTAGCTAGGGGTGGAGAATTTACAGAGTTGTACGAAAAAATAATAACTCGCTCGTTGTATGGAAACATTAATGCGAGTAGAAATTCTGCATAAGTTAACTAAAAACTGCATTTTTGTTTAGATATGGCAAGCATAATCACCGTACAATTTTGGATAGACTTACTTAAAAAAGTACTAAAAGCAGTAGCCAAAAAAAATGGAATTAGAACGTCAGCACCTACTCATAATCAGCATGTAGTGCCAAATGAGGATGGATGGGCAGTGCGTGGAGAAGGAAACCAACGTATAACGGCAAGTTATAATTATCAAGATGATGCCATAGACAGAGCTAAAGAAATAGCTAAAAACTATGGTTCATCTATAATTATTCATCGGGCAGACGGCACTATCCGTGATAGAATAAGCTATAAAAAATAAGCATAAAAAAGCAGGTTATTCTTAAAAATAACCTGCTTTTATGTTTTGTTTAAGCAGAATTAATACTTGCTTTCAGCTCCTAATTCTTTAACTAAAAGGTAGTAAAAAATTGCTCTGTATTTGTTTCTGTTAGATGATCCCATTGTTTCGCATACTTTTTTAATTGCATCGTGGTTGTCATCAGTCATACCCAATTTTTTCTCTACAAAGTTTTTTCTAACTGTTTCTAATTCAGCAGAGTCTGAACAAGAGACCTTGTTTGCATCTGAATTATAAAGAGCTGGGCCTAAGCCTTTTGTTACTTTTTCGAATAAAGCTTCATCATAAGATAAGCCTAATTTTGTCATTTCTGCTTTTAAAGAGTCGAATGTTTCTGCGAATGTTGCCATTTTGTTTTTTTTGAAGTTATAAGTTTTAAATCAATGTTATGACGTAAAGTCTGTCCAAAGTTACATAATTTGTATTATTTATTATAAAAGAGCTTTCAAAGGTTTTAGCAAAAAAAAGAAACTGTTTGTGTAAAAATAGCTAAATTGAGCAAATACACGTTGGTAGTATAATTATCTATGGAAAGGGAATTGGTTTATATAGTATTAAGTTTTGTTGTTGGAATTGGTTTGACAGCTCTGGTTTATCAACTTTTGGTTGTAAAAACCTATAAAATAAATGAATGGAATTTACGAAGTGAAAATGAAAAAAAGGAAATGGATCTTGCCTTGGAGCGTAAGTCAGGACAGGAACTTAGTGCTGATTATATAGGTACAAAAAGAGACTTGGAACACACGCAAATTAGGTTAGCTGAGCAAAAAGGAGAGCTAGAAAAGCTAAATGAACAACTTACCAAAGAGTTTGAAAATATAGCCAACAAAGTGGTGTACCATAACAGCAAGGTTATGCAAGAACAACACGAAGAAAAGCTACTGGCAATGCTTACACCCTTTAAGGATAAAATAGAACGTTTTGAAAAGAAGGTTGACGATACACACAAAGAAAATATAAAAGATAGTCAGTCGCTAAAAGAGCAGTTACTGCAACTTAAAGAATTAAATAAAAGCATTGGCGTTGAGGCTAAAAACCTAACTTCTGCACTAAAAGGCGATAAGAAAATGCAGGGAGATTGGGGTGAACATAAGTTAGAAAGAATTTTGCAAGCTGCTGGTTTAGATAAAGAAACACATTATAAAAAACAGGTAAATTTAAAAGATGAGTTTAATAATAATCTGCGGCCTGATTATATTATTTATTTACCTGATGGCAAAAACCTGGTTATAGATAGCAAAGTAAGTTTAGTGGCTTACGAAAAGTATTTTAGTGCAGAAAAAGAGGATGAAACAAAACGTGCAGCCTTAACGCATGTAAAAAATGTGCGAGATCATATAATGCAACTAAGCAGCGTAAATTATGCTCAACTAACGGGTATTAATTCGCCTGATTATGTTATTATGTATATGCCCATAGATGGTGCTTTAGGCTTGGCTATGACTGAAGATTCTGAATTGTTTGAGTATGCACTTAATAAGAATATTGTGTTGGTTTCTAATAACACACTTTTAGCAACCCTTAAAACGGTGTCTTTTATTTGGAGGCAAGATATGCAGAACAAAAATGCAATAGAAATTGCCCGCCAAGGTGGTGCATTGTATGAGAAATTTACGGGATTTGTAGAAACGCTAATCGCTGTGGGTAATAAAATGGATACGGCTCAGACGGATTATAAAAAGGCTATGAACCAATTAACGGAAGGCAAGGGTAACTTAGTTCGCAGAGCAGAGCAACTGCGGGAGCTAGGTTTAAAAACATCTAAAACATTGCCTGATAAATTGGTTGATAGGAGTGGAGATTAAGATTTTATCTAATGAAAAAGCCTCAACTTTCGTGGAGGCTTTCGCTATGTTGTTATAAGTACAAATTAAAAAATCTGGAACTTAACAGGCATTCTAAAACGCATGTCAACTTTTCTATCTCGTTGTTCAGCAGCTTTCCACATACCCGAAGTTTTTTTAATTACTCGCATTGCTTCTTCCTCTAAACCGAAACCTTTTTTACTTCCAAGTATGGCTATATCTCTAACTTCACCTTTTTTAGTTACAACAAACATTACGTTTACAGTGCCTTGCATGTCATTTTCAAGAGCCATTGGCGGGTAAGTTATATTCTCTGCGATGTAACGTTGTAATCCTTCTTCTCCTCCTGGGAAAACAGCTTTTTGAGATACGTCGAAAACCTCAAAAACTTCGTTGGTTTCTTCTGGTTCTTCTTCTTCTTCGGCTTCTTCGTATTTCTCTATTTCGTCGTCTTGGTCAAGATCATTCTCTTCAATCTCTGGTTGATCGTCTGGAATATCTTCGTCGTCATCTACCACTTCAATTTCTGGTGGAGGAGGTGGAGGAGGCGTTTTTTTCTCTTGCACCGTATTTTCCATAACCACAATGTCCTCTTCAATTACTATATTTTCTAAGCTAGTATCCTTTTTTTCGTAAACTTTATACGAAAAAGCCCAAAAAATAAGTCCAAGGGACAAGGCCATTCCAATTAAGAAGAAGTCAAACCGCTTATTCTTCAATTCTGTTTTAGAACTCTTTTTTAATTCCATAAGATTATTGTTTCAAAATTACACATATTTATTTATTCATTAATACCACTGCTTGACAAAAGGTAAATAGTTTTTTTATTTTTTATTTATAAGCATAGTTAATCCTGTTATATCACCGTTTATAATCGAAAAGCTATTGGTATTCGGAACCGCATATTTACCGAGCGATCACGTATTTTAGCAGGGGTCCACATTCCTGATGTAAGTTTTATTACGTTTATTGCGGCTTCGTCTAATCCATCTCCCTTTGGTTTACCCAAAATGGCAACGTCTTTCACATTTCCATTGTTATCTACTATAAATACTACATTTACCGTACCTTGTGTTCCACTTGTGATGGCCAATGGCGGGTAAGTTATATGTGTTGCAATAAATTGTTGCAAGCTATCTTCCCCGCCAGGGAACAATGCTTTTTGACTTACATCAAAAATTTCAAAAACTTCTCCTTCTACTTCTGTTTTGTGAGGCACGGGTTTTTTCTCTATTTTATTTGTTTGTGCAAATAGCGTAGTGGAAATAATGCAGACTGAAATGGCAAGGACTATTTTCAGGAAAGATCTCATTCTCTTTTTATGGTTGGTCAAATATACTTAAAGCTTAAATGTGGGTGTATATAGATTTTACAAACGGCACATATTTTTTAAAGAACGACATATGCTTAATCAAAAAATCAATACATAGAACACCCAGCAAGGCTCCAGCACTATCAGCAAGCATGTCATCTACTTCAAAAGAGCGACCTAAATTCATGCTGCTTTGCAAAAATTCTATTAGCACGCCATAAAAAATGCCTAAAAATAAAAGCTGACCCTTTATTCTAAAGGTCAGCTTTTTAGTTTTGTAAATGCTAAGTAACCATAGGGTTACCCAGCCAAAAAATAATATTAGATGTATTAGCTTATCCAGTTGCAAAAAACTATCAAAGCTAAAGGGTTTAAATGTAGAAGCTGGAATTAGGCAAGATGTGCCTATCAGCAAAGTCCAAAGTATAGCAACAATAGTAGGCTTTGAAAATTTCACCAGCTAGCTTGCTTTATTTTGGTTTTATTTTAGTGACCGATTAAAGCGGTATAGGCAGCTGCGTCAAGCAAACCTTCTAATTCAGATGTGTCAGAAAGCTTAATTTTAACCATCCATCCACCTTCGTAAGGTGCTTCGTTTACTACCTCTGGCGTATCTTGCAATCCTGCGTTTACTTCAATTACCTCGCCGCTTAATGGCATAAATAAATCAGATACAGTTTTTACTGCTTCAATGGTACCGAAAACTTCGTCTTTAGCAAGAGTTTCTCCTTCGGTTTCAATCTCTACAAAAACAATATCACCTAGTTCGCTTTGTGCAAATTCTGTTACTCCTACGGTTGCAACATCACCTTCAATAAGCACCCATTCGTGCTCTTTAGTGTATTTTAAGTTTTCTGGAAAATTCATTATTTTTTAATTTACTGTTTGTGTTTGTTTAACTGGTTTAGGTTTAGTGGACACTCTATTTGCCATCATAATAGAAAGTATTTGATGCAATTTGTCTTTCATATCTTTACGTTCTACAATAAAATCTACAAAACCTTTTTCTTGTAAAAATTCCGATCGTTGAAAACCCTCTGGTAAATCTTTACCTATTGTTTCTTTAATTACACGTGGTCCGGCAAAGCCAATAAGGGCCTTTGGCTCCGCAATATTTACATCGCCCAACATGGCAAAAGATGCTGTTATTCCTCCTGTAGTAGGATCTGTTAATATGCTGATGTAAGGCAATTTAGCTTCGTTTAGTAAGGCCAATTTTGCAGATGTTTTAGCCATTTGCATGAGCGAAAAAGCTGCCTCCATCATTCTAGCCCCACCATTTTTTGAAATTATTATCATTGGTATTTCCAATGCCAATGCTTGATCTATAGCTCGAGCAATTTTTTCTCCTACTACAGAACCCATAGATCCTCCAATAAAAGCAAAATCCATTACGGCCATAGAAACTTTTAAACCGTTTATTCTTCCAATGCCGGTTCGTACAGCGTCATTTAAACCACTAGATTTTATTGAAGATTCTAATCTGACAGGGTAAGGTTTTGTATCTGTAAAATTTAAAGGGTCGCTAGAAATTAAATTAGCATCTAATTCTTTAAACTTATTGTCATCAAATAATATGTGAAAATACTCCTTAGAGCCAATTCTGCCGTGGTTTTTGCACTTTGGGCATACCCAATAGTTATTCTCAAACTCCTTGGTACTAGTAGGCTCTTTGCACTCAACGCACTTGTACCAAAGCCCATCGGGGGTAGACTTTTTGTCTTGGGTTTTTGTTTGAATTCCTTCCTTTACTCGCTTAAACCAACTCATTACTTAAAACAAATGTATAATTTTAATATAGCGATACTAGGCAAAACTTGTTAAAATATATAAACCTAATGTCGGGTGGCAAATTTACATTTTTTTTAATAGCTACCTTCGCATTTCATAATGAATGATATAAGAATAGTTCTAGCACAAAGTAGTAGCCAATTGGAAGAAATATTTGAAGTGCGTAGAGAGGTGTTTGTAAAAGAGCAAAGTGTAGATGAGAGCGAAGAGTATGACGAGTTTGAAACTTCGAGCACTCATTTACTGGCAATAATAAATGACAAAACGGTAGGTACCTGCCGCTTTAGAAATACAGATAAAGGTGTAAAGCTTGAACGTTTTGCTGTAATTGAATCTGCAAGAGGAATAGGTGTTGGCGAAAAATTAATGTTTGCTGCACTTAGTAAAGTAGATCAATCGCACACAATATACCTGCACGCTCAGGTGCAGGTGGTAGATTTTTACAAAAAATACGGCTTTGTAAAAGTTGGCCCTGAATTTTTAGAAGCCAATATTAGACATTATAAAATGGTTTATAAACCTACATCTCTTTAACCCAAAGAGATAAGCCTTTTGGCTTAAGTTGGTTTATTAGTTCTACTGCACCTTCTTTAGTAGTAAAGTTACCCATATGTACGTAGTATCTGCCGCTAGTTATATCGTGCTTTACGTAAGATGTTAAGCCTTTAGTTTTTAAAGTAGATACGTACGAGTTTCCGGCAGATGTGTTGGCGAAACTACCAGCGATTACGTAGTATTGAGTTAAACTGTTACTTGGTGTAGTTTTGGTTGGAGTTTTAGGGCTTTCTTTTGGAGTAGTTGTTCCGTTGCTTACTTCTCTTTCTATAACTATAGTATCTCTTTTAGTTTCTGCCGCTTTAAGCTTTAGTTCGTCTAATTCTTTTTCTAACGATTTTAATTTTTTGCCATTTTTAGCAAGTAATTCTTCAGTGGCAGAATTATCAACTTGAGGTTTCCCCAAATCAAATTTTAGCATAATTTCATGTGTATTACCTAAGGCACTACGCATACCATTTGTTGTTAAATCGAAAGCATAACCTGCTTTAATTGTTGGAGTAACTTGTGCCCCAACCATTGTACTAAAAGACATTCCGTCTCTGTAGGCTAATCCTAGATAACCCTTATCTAGCCAATTAAAAAATAGGTTTATATCTGCCTGCCCTGGAGCATTTTGCGTTTTTCTATAAAGTACATAAGGCTCTATTTCCCATTCGTCACTTATTTCAAACTTGTATCCCAAATTTATCATCCAATGGCGAGCTAGGTTGTAGTAAGCCTTTTGGTCTAAATTGTTTGCAAATGCAGTTTTATTTTGTAGAATTTGAAGGTTTGCAAGTCCTAAAGAAAATTTTCCTAAATCTAAATGTGCACCAATATTTCCATCCATAGAAACGCCACCCTCAGAACCCAGTAATTGAACAACAGGATCGTTTTCGCTAATTAAGTTGAAGTTTGAAGCGTTAAATCTATTGTCAATAGCAGATAAACCTAAACCAAAGCTCAAGGTTTTTTCATCTCCTAAATCTATGTGGTAAGCATAGCTTCCGGTTATTGAGTTTGTTCTAAAAAGATTTGTGTTGTCATTATAGAAATATAGTCCAAATCCAGCTTTGCTTTCTTCTCCTCTGCTTTGCAAGGTAGCAGCATAAGTTCCAATTGCATTAGATAAACCACTAAACTGCCTGCGGGCAACTAAGCCCACACTTGTGCCTTTTTCTAAACCTGTTTGAGATGGATTGTAAATAAAGGAATTGAAATAATATTGACTATAAAGCGGTAATTGCTGTGCTTTACTTTCCGAAAATATGCCTATTGCTAAAGCAATAATTATTAATTTTTTCATTTTTGTGTGTTTCTAACTATTTCTAATGTTCCTCTTAACGGATCTAAAATTCCGTTGTTAAATTCAATTACGTAAATATAGGTGCCATCTGAAAGCGGCTCTTCATTAAAAGTGCCCTCCCAATCGTTTTTGTAGTTATCAGATTTATATACTTCCCATCCCCATCGGTTGTATACGTGCACATTGGTGGTGGCTAAGCCAGGTATGTTAGATAAGTCCCAAGCATCATTATGCCCGTCTCCATTTGGTGTAATAAAATTATGTACTTTTATATCTATTACCTGATTTACTGAAATTAGTACACTATCAAAACTACTGCAACCAAAGCCATTTGTAACCTTAAGCAGGTATTGGGTGTTTTGTCGTGGAGTAGCAATTGGATTAGCAATTTCATCATCTGAAAGGGTATTTGCTGGAGTCCATAAATATGCAGAACCACCAGATCCTCTTAATGGTGCAGAAAAGCCAAGGTCGATTGTTGTGTCTTGACCTGCATTTGCAACTGGACTGGGAGCCACATCTACATTAATTGTGTCTTCTGCAAAACAATTGTTTCCCGTATATCCTTTTACAATATATTCTCCTGCACTATACAATGCTTTGTTTCTATTGGTGCTGCTGTCGTTCCATAAATAGGTAGTTGCACCAGATGCTACAACCGATACGGTATCTCCATCACATAGTACAACAGGGCTAGATAGGTTTAAACTAATAGTTGGTGTATCTGTATATTGAATAATTTGCGTTGCTGAGTCTCTACAACCAAAGTCAGATCTTATATAAATTGTCACTTTATAATCATCTTCAGCTAGTGGCGTGTAAAGCCAATTGGTTAGCGT
>Ga0102812_10003019_pt1 | contig 11100 bp, 10 predicted proteins | sample ColrivemetaGS713_FD_79334 | JGI IMG/M metagenome (GOLD analysis project Ga0102812, IMG submission 79334) | Estuarine microbial communities from the Columbia River estuary - Flood tide ETM metaG S.713 | ecosystem: Environmental > Aquatic > Marine > Intertidal zone > Estuary | place: USA... | reverse complement strand
TGTTCAAACAAAATCTTATTAATTAAAGAAAGTATTTTAGTAAGATATTTAAAACTATTGCTTTGTAACTTTAACTGCGTTCATTCCTTTTTGACCACGCTCTAATTCAAAGCTAACTTTATCATTTTCCATAATTTCATCAATTAAACCACTTACATGAACAAAGTGCTTTTCTTGAGAAACAGCATCTATAATGAATCCAAAGCCTTTTGATGCGTCAAAGAAAGAGACTTTTCCAGTTCTTAATGGATCCTCTTCTTCTTCATCCCTATCTTCTTTTTTAGGAATTCCAATAACAATACTCTCTGCGTCTACCTTAACTTTTAAACTTGGATCTGGAGGGGTGTCTGTGAAGTGACCATTCTCATCTACATAAACCAACATGTCTTCTAAACTATTTGGTTTTTCAGCATTGGCTTTGCGTTCCAATTTCTTCTTTTGTTTGTCGTCACGTTTTTTTAGACGTTTCTTCTCTTTCTCTTTTTTGTTAAAGGTTTCTTGCGCTCTCGCCATTTCGATTGATAAGTTTTAAGAACCAAATGAATAAAGGTTCAATAGTCAGCAAATATACGTCAGTTCTGTCATATTTTATGTAAAAATGAATAATAATATCCCCTACCTCAAGAAAATAGCATTTCTAAAAGCGCTTGACTCCTTTTGTAAATCAATGAGATAACCATTTACCACAGCATGACTAATGACCCCATCTTTTGAAAGTAAAAAACTTGGGTTTAGTCCTACGTATAGCCTAAAGTCAGGTAACACAAATTTATTACTCACCACTTGCATAGGAAAATTAAATCCATTGTCTCCCATAGCTAATGGTCCTAGCCAATACACGTAGCCTTTTTTAAGCAGACTATAAGCCTTTTCTTTAGTTGGTTGCTCTCCTTTCTTTGGGGTGTATATTTTTCCAGGTATAATTTTATATCCTTTGGCACGCATTGTTTCATAGCCATAATAGGTGGATAAGTCCCCTAAGTCCATGATTTGTGCTTTAGTGAAATACTCAGAATGAGAGGCATTGTCTACCTCCAAATAATGAACACCAATATCTAGGGTGTAAGTATTTCCCAACAATTCATATTGTACGTCTTCAATTTTAAGATCAAACAATTTTCGATCGTTTTGCGGTATTTTTTCATAGGCTGCCAGGTCAATTTTTTCATATGATTTTGTAGCAATACTATAAAGAGCTGCCAGTATAGATACGTAATTTAATTTTCTGATTTCTTGTTTTTCAGCATCGTTTAAAAATCCGCCAGATTCAATTAAAATAGTAGAAGTACCCCATTTTTGAATATTATCTCCAAATGCCCTAGGTTCAAAATCATCATTATAGCGTCCCACCTGTCCAGGCGCAAAACCCTGTACCAATTCATTCATTAGTACAATTACTTTCATGGCATTTCCCCTCACTTCATTAATATCTTTTTCATAATTATATGCAGGGGCTAAATAAGACAAGGTCGCTGGCTTATCCGTCCTCTCTGCGTTGTAATACTTGCTCTGATCGTGTAAGTTAAATCCAAAATCTGCTTCTAAACTATCTCGAACGCTTTTCAAAGTACGCCCTTCAGGCGATGCCAAGTCTAAAGCATCTCTGTTTATGTCTATTCCCAAGGTATTCCTTCTGGTAAAAACCTCAGCACCATCTGGATTAAGCATGGGCAAAAAATGAAACCTCAATTTCTTTAAAAGCAATTTTTGGACGCTATTTTTTTGCCCTGATGAAAAATAATTTAATATATCAAAAATAGCTTGAGTGGCTGTAGGTTCGTCTCCATGCATTTGCGACCATAGAAAAACATCTGTATTTCCGCTACCTAAACTCAATAAAGACAAGCTTCTTCCCTCTATGGACTCCCCTACTTTAGTGACTGTTATGCCCGCTTGATTTTTGTACCGATCAATGAGTGGCTGAAGGTCTTCGTGTTTTATCCTTCTTTTATTTAATGATGGCTCTTTATAGCTTTCATACTGGGACACTAAATCATTGACCAATTTGTCTTGAGCCATTCCTGGCGTTGCATTTATAAGTAAGGTAATTGAGAATAATAAGGCTGTTTTGAGGCGTAATTTCATAAAAAGATATTTTAGGACTGTTTTAAAAAAAAATCAAATAGATTTAATTAAAATTACGGAATTAGAGAGGGATTGGCCTTAAACTTTAATTTTGAGGTAGCCCGTCTAATTTTTGCCATAAATGCTATTCCTGGATCGGTTTTTTCTGTTCTATAGCCTGAATCCACTTCCTTCCAGAGCGAATGGTTTTCAAATAATGTATATTCGTAATGACCTATAAGGTAATTGATTGAATGCTTTGTCTTCAAGTATTTAATCAATTTTATATTAGATTTTAATTGGGCTTTTGTCAAGGGCGTTTCTTTAGTGCCTCCTACATTTTCAATACCTATAGCTGCATGATTTAAACCTATTACATGTCTGGCCATATGGTTTTCTGGCATGAGTCTATAGATTGTGCCATCTTGATCTACTAGAAATTGAGCAGATACGTTTAAAGCGCTTTGATTCACTAGTTCAGGCCTCCAATTGGGGAGTGACTCATTGTAAAATGCTTCAAATGATTTTTCAAGTGTTGGAATAGCAGTCCAGTGCACCACAATCATTTGGGGCTTTATCAGAATATTATCCTGGCTCATACCATACCTATTCTCAAGGTAATCTTGGGTAAGCTTTACGCGCTTTTGGTTAAATACTATGGGTTTGTCTACAATGGGGACTGAAATGGCACAGGAATTTAAAAAAAGTAATCCAATAAAACTTATGAGTAATCGCATACGGGTTCATTTTGTTATAAAGCTACAAATATTTGATATTATATAAGATCTAATTGAATATTCCCTTTAGACTTTATATTTGACTTGACTTATTGTACTTTTGCATGGCTATGAAAGAATCTAAAAAACCAGATGCTGTTGTTTATGACAAGGACAAACAGCAATATAACGCCCATATTTTGCCTTACGCTACTGGTGTTGGCGCCCCACAGATTACTGCACCAGACGTAAGTAGCTGGAAAAACACCCAAGTGCAAACAGTCAATCATGAGTTTAAAGCCCAGTTTAACGCTTTAAAAGAGCAGTATGCTCAAATGATGGAATCTTATGATTTTAATAAGAGAATTTACAGTTCAAAATTTAGTTTTGAACCCATTATAGGAGAAACTTACTTCCTTTATTTAGACAAAAAGGGCAGTGACTTTTTGTCTCTAATCCCTCCAACTCAATGCCGCTTTGAGTACTTAGCAACTTGCACCATAGGTCCTGATAAAATTTGGATAAAAAGAGATTAATCTAAGCTATTTCACTATTTTAGGGCAATTAACGCTACTGAGATGAAATGGTTTAAAAGAATTTCTGGAATTTTATTTTTATTGATTGTTATAGCCATTGGTTTTAATTACCCCAAATTAACATTAATATCCGGCTATAGTTCAAAATATGTAGCGAGTTCGGCTTTTATAGCGGGCCATTCTAAAAGCTACATTGAGGCGAATGACAATAATATCCCCAATATCAAATTGGCTACAAATGAGTTGGACTATCCAATGAAAAAGGCATCGGCGCGGGTTTTTGGTTTTCAAAAACGCGAAGCCATTTACAAAGAAGGCTTAGGGGCTATTCTTTTACCAAAAGGGGTTTCTGCTCTGGATTTAGATCATTTTCTAATACCCAGAAGAAATCTAACACCCATTGAAAAGCCTTACCCAATAGGGCATTTAGCGCCACTAGATACTGTGTTGCCTACTGTTGATTATTCTGCCATTCAGAATGCCTTGGATTTAGTTTTTAAAGACAACCACTTACAAAAATCAAGGTCTGCGCTCATACTCTACAAGGGGCAGCTTATTGGAGAGAAATACATAGATGGATTTGGTCCAGATACCCCCGTTCTTGGCTGGTCTATGACCAAAAGTGTTATAGCAACAATTTACGGAATCCTAGAATATCAGGGTAAATTAAGCGTGAGTGATCGTGTGGCTTTTGAAGATTGGGCCAAGGATGAAAGGGCTCATATTACCATTGATGATTTATTGAGAATGCAAAGTGGATTGGCTTTTGAAGAAGATTATTCAGTGATTTCAGATGTGACCAATATGTTGTTTAACGAGGCAGACATGGCACAGGTAGCTATTGACAGACCTAGTATTGCAATCCCAGGAGAAATTTGGTCTTATTCTTCTGGAACCACAAATATTTTATCTAAATACCTTAAATCATTTAGTTCAGATGCCCAGCAATATTTAGATTTCCCTTACGCGCAGTTAATCGATAAAATTGGGATGCATTCTATGGTGATTGAAACAGATATGGTACAGACTTTTGTAGGCTCCTCTTATGGGTGGGCCAGTACTAGAGATTGGGCTAGGTTTGGTTTATTGTACCTACAAAACGGAATTTGGGATGGGTCGAGAATATTTAGTGACCGTTGGGTGAATTATATTAGCTCTCCCACTAAGTCCTCTAATGGAGCATATGGAGCGCATTTTTGGCTCAATGCAGACGGTCACTTAAAAGATGCCCCTAAAGACCTCTACAGTGCCAATGGACACGATGGACAACATGTTTACGTAATTCCTTCTAAAGACTTGGTGATCGTGAGGACTGGTCTGGGAGAGCGTCCAGATTACCGGGCCAATGATTTTATTGCAGCGGTTGTGGCTGCTGTAGAATAGTTATGCAATGTAACTGTCTTTGTCAAAATTTGGTGGTCTCTTTTCTAAAAAGGCATTTCTGCCTTCTTTAGCTTCATCTGTCATATAGGCTAATCTAGTGGCTTCTCCTGCGAATACTTGTTGTCCTACCATGCCGTCGTCTGTGAGGTTCATGGCGAATTTTAACATCTTAATACTCGTTGGAGATTTTGCAAGTATCTCTTGGGCCCATTCATATGCTGTTGATTCAAGCCTGTCATGAAGGATTACAGCGTTAACCATTCCCATATCAAAGGCTTCTTGTGCGGTATAGTTCCTTCCTAAAAAGAAAATTTCTCTGGCTTTTTTCTGTCCTACCATTTTAGCCAAATAAGCAGATCCATAGCCGCCGTCAAAACTGGTAACGTCTGCGTCCGTTTGTTTAAATATGGCATGTTCTTTACTGGCTAGTGTTAGGTCACATACTACGTGAAGGCTGTGGCCTCCTCCTACAGACCATCCTGGAACAACCGCAATGACTACCTTTGGCATAAAGCGTATCAATCTTTGTACCTCTAGAATATTTAGGCGGTGGTTGCCATCTTCTCCTACATATCCTTTGTGACCTCTTGCCCTTTGGTCTCCTCCACTACAGAAAGAAAAAACACCGTCCTTAGGAGAAGGTCCTTCACCACTGAGTAATACTACACCAATGGAAGGGTCTTCATGTGCGTCATAAAATGCGTCGTATAATTCTGAAGTTGTTTTAGGTCTAAAGGCATTTCTTACCTCTGGTCTATTAAAAGCTATTCTAGCGACGCCATTAGATTTTTTATAGGTAATGTCCTCGTATTTCTTCACTTCTTTCCAAACGATATTTTCCATGACTATTTTTTTAGCAAGTTACGTATTCTTGTTTTTTTCTGTGATCCATAAAGACATATATTTTGACGCTTGGAATTGTTGTTCTTTTAATAGACTTCCCATGAAATTTTTAACCCTGTGGTCTGCTAAATTATTTAGTGTTTTAGAGAGGCTATCTAAGTATTTAATTTCATGAATACTGCGTTCAAAAAATTGGTCTATGAATTTATATCCTTCGCTTTTAAGTATTTGCCAGTTAAATTCATCATGATATAATGATACTGCTTTTTGTGCGAATTCTAAGGATTCATTGGCTACTTTACCAGGCCAATTCATGGTGTAATCCATTCCTTCTTTTCCTATAGCTGTTGTAATATGGGGACAGCCATAAACAAATCCTTCCAATATCTTCCCTTTAATTCCTGCACCAAATCTCAATGGAACTAGGTTAATCCTGTGTTTGTTAAATGGTGCTTTTACATCTTTTACAGCGCCAATAATATGAAACCCAATGTTAGGCTTATGAAGTTCCTTGATTTGTTGGGGTAAATAGGCACCATAGATATAAATCTCTGCCAATTTGTGCTGCTTTTTAATTAGTGGCCATATGCTGAAATACAAACATTTAATAGCATCTATATTGGGCTTATGAAGTCCGTTGCCAATAAAAAAATAGCCTGATCTTTCTTTGTAATCCCTACTTGCCCTATGGGCTAATAAGTGTTGTTTCTGATATGTGATGGGCAATAATAAACACAAATGAGGAGGGACTTTAAAATGATCTACTAGCACAGTCATTTCAAATGAAGAAACCACCAAATTTAGATCACACCTAAGTATACTGGACAATTCTCTTTTGGTCTGCCCTTTTGAATTTAAATGGACTAAATCTGTTGGATGATGAAATAAAGCGTAAGGTGCGTCTTTATGCTCATTAATATAAGATATGGTTTGTTCCTCCCTTAGTGTTCTTAAACAATGTAAGTCTTCTGTATCTAATATCGTAACGGCATTGGGTAATATATCGCGCACCCGCCAGCCAAACTGCTCTTCTGAAATAAATCTGTCAAAAAGCACAACATCTGGCTCAATTTCCTTTAATAATAGATCAAAGGAAGCGTCATTCACAAGAATTTGTTGGGTAATAATACCTTTTTCTTTTAAGGCTAGTTGTCCTTCTAAGTGGTTACTAGTAGCTAAAAAGGTAGTCTTAAATCCATGAGACATGAAAATAGCTAACAACTCATGCATACGAACTCCTGCAGCTGTAGCATTGGCTTCAGGCCAATTGGTGCTAATACAGAGAAGTTTTTTGTTCATATGTAAAGAAATGAAATTATGGCATTTTAGAGAAATGAAACTATAGCATTTTTAGAGAAATGAGGTCAGGTTGCTTTCAAGAAGTTCCAGGGTCCTAAATGCGTTTGAAGCTTACATCTTTTTAGCAAACATCTGAGATAATTTAAGCCTTAATTTTCTCTCATAGTCTTCTTCCAGCCACTCTTTATAGTTTTTGGTATTGTTCATGATACAATAAGAATACAATCTAATCCTGTAGGCAATTTCCTCTTTGAGTAATTTAGCTAAAATGCGAGCGTCAAACACATCTTCGCTGTTTTCAAAACAAATTTGAGCATGTTGAGAAATACTTCGGTCTAATACCTCTTTAGATTTTAAACCCTGTGCAAAAATATCTTTATATACTGCTTTCACATCAAAATGAAGCACGCTAGATTTTTTAAATTTTTGTTTTAGAGCAAAAGGCATCTCATAGACAAATTCTCTTTCAATGTCCTCGTCATTTTTAATATTTTCAAGATAAAAATCTGGAAAGTGAAAAATTTCCTGCCAATCAATTGGGGCATTCCATGGTCCAAATCTAGCAATGTTGTTCCCCATATCTATGACATTGAAATGGGCTTTATGGTCTAATATTCTTGATCCTCTACCAATCATTTGAAAATATAAGGTCAATGATCTTGTGGCCCTATTTAAAATAATTGTTTCCACACTAGGTTCATCAAATCCAGTTGTTAGAATACTCACTGAAGTTAAAATGGCATTGGGTGTTTGGGAAAACCACTCTAATATTTCCTTTCGCTCTGCGGCACTATTCTTATTATCTAAGTGTCTAATGTCGTGCCCAGCTTTCTTAAAAGTTTCATATACGTATTTAGAAGTGTTTATACCATTATTGAAAATGAGGGTTTTGGACCCTAGGGCAATTTCTTCATAGGCCTCTAGAAGTTGAGACAACATGGAATGATTTCCGTAAAAAGCATCGGAAGATTTTACGGTGTAATCTCCATTAATACCTAATTTCAATGTTTTTAAACTTACATTTTTGTTGTACAGATGTGCCTGTGCTAAAAACTTTTTATCAATTAGTGAAGTGATAGACTCTCCTACAATGAGTTTTTTGTAGTGGTCTTTCATTGGTAGCTTAATATTTGAACTGAGCGGGGTGGCAGTAACTCCTAATATTACAGCGTGTTTAAAAAACTTCATCAGTTTTCTAAATGAATTATAATGGGCTTCATCTATAATAACCAATCCAATATTATCTAAGCTTACTTTCTCCTCCTGTAATCTGTTGTTTAGTGTTTCCACCATAGCAACAAAACAACTGAAGTCTTCTTGATCCTCAAGAGATTTTACGTCGGAGTTAATAATTTTATTGTGTACTCCAAAACCCTCTAACATTTTAGATGTTTGGGTACTCAACTCAATTCTGTGGGTAAGCACAACTACTTTTTTGCCTTTAGTGGCAATGTATCTTTTTGCAATCTCAGAAAAAACAACCGTTTTACCACCTCCTGTAGGTAATTGATACAACAAGTTTGTGTCCGTAGGGGCACTGTCTAGATAGTCAAAAATAGTATCTAAATCATTTTGTTGGTAATCGTAAAGTGTTTTCTCAGAAAATTTCGTTAAAACAGTCAAATAGGAGTATTTTTTATGGTTTTGTAAAATTATTTTTTAGCAACTCTCTAAAAAATGAAACGTACAAAATTAACAGATTTTTACCGCTATGCATAAGGAATCAAGCAAAAAGATTAAATTAATATCCCTTTGCAGTATCTACCTGATTTAAAAGCGGTTGGTTACTCATTAGTCTGTTATAATTAACTATTATTTGAGCCACTACAGATTCTGGACTTGAAATACTTGCGCAATGCGGCGTAATATAGATATTTGGATGTACCCACAATGGGTCGTTTTCTTCTAAAGGCTCTATGGGGAAAACATCTATTGCGGCACCGCTTAAATGACCTTGATCAATACTTTGAATTAAATCCTCCCGCACCAAATGTGGCCCTCTAGCTACATGAATAATGAAGGCACTTTTGGGTAATTTAGAAAAAAGAGAAAGATCTAAAATACCATTTGTTTCAGGTGTCAGTGGTAATAAACATACCAAAACATTGGTTTGCTGCAAAAACAAATCTAAATCTTCTTTCTCATAGGTTGTTATTCCTTCTATTTGCTTTTTTGAGTTAGACCAGCCAAAAACATTAAAACCCTGAGTTATTAATGCTTTAGCTGTGGCTGATCCCAAAACCCCCATACCCATGATTCCTACAGTGATATCTTTCTTCCTAAGGTATGGGTTTTGCTGCCAATGTGATTTTGATTGTTGGATCTGATACTGATACAAACCTTTCATATGAGCGTAAATCTGGGCCATAACAAATTCTTCCATGTCTGTAATCAACAATGGGTCCACTACCCTAGTCATTAACAAGCCATTATGAAAAGAAGGGTCTTCAAAGATAAAATCTACTCCAGCGCCCATAGAAGCAACACATTTTAAATTTTCATATTGACCAAGTAATCCATGGGGTTGTTTCCACACCAATGCCATCGTAATTTTTTCTTTAGGATGTGGTTCATTAAAGTTGTAGCATTCAATTTTAGTGTCTTGAAATTTAAAAGCATTTAACCATTGAGGTGTTTTTCCATCTTGTCTAATGAGAAGTAAGGCCATAGGATAGTTTATAAATATTTTTTTTTATATGTTTTGGCATTTTAATCTTCAATGGTTTGCAAACTCATTTCAAAATCATACGCGTTTTCCCAATCTTTACTGGCTGTATAAACAGCCAAAATTTGTGTTTTATATAGGGGTATTATTTGATGATAACTAGCAAACTGAAGCGCCTCTTTATAAAAATTACAAAAGCTTTTAAAAAAAGGCAAACGCTGGGGCTTTTCCTCACAAAATGTGTGCATTAGGCCAATGTTATACCACATAAATTCCGCAATTAACTCTGGAGACATGCCAAGCGTTTTGAAATGTTTTATGTACTTCTGAGCAACAGATCTCCTCGCTTTTGGTCTTTTCCTTTTTAATGGAAAAAATTCATTAGCCACTTTGACCCTAGCCTGCTCTAGCAATTTGTTTTCATTAGGGTTAAAGACAAAATTAAAATAGGTTTTAACTTCAGGAAATTTGTCATAGAGATCTAAGACCATTATTTCTAAATGTTCCTTTTGTAATTCAACTAAGTGCTTCTGAAGTAATTTTTTGCTCATGAGGTCTATTCAAAAATTAAAAATACAAATGATTGCTTAGATCCTGTAATCTTTTATGAAATATGCTTTAGAAAAACTTAAAGTTTTCTTAAAACACACCCGATACAAGCGTTGAATTTTGGTGAAATCTATTAAAATTCGTAATATGAAGGTTAATAAAATTCCCAAAAGAAAAACGCATAGATGAGGCAGCTTAAAATAGTAAAACAGGTTACCAATAGAGAATCAAAATCCTTAGATAAGTACTTACAAGATATCAGTAAAATAGACTTGATTAATGCACAGGAAGAAGTTGAATTGGCACAGAGAATTAAAGCTGGAGATGCCGTTGCGCTAGAAAGACTTACCACGGCAAACCTCAGGTTTGTTGTTTCTGTAGCGAAACAATATCAAAACCAAGGCCTCACCTTACCAGATTTAATTAATGAAGGCAATGTTGGATTAGTCAAAGCAGCAAAACGTTTCGACGAAACAAGGGGTTTTAAATTTATCTCTTATGCTGTTTGGTGGATTAGACAAGCCATTTTACAAGCACTAGCAGAACAGGCAAGAATTGTACGGTTGCCACTTAATAAAATTGGATCTATCAATAAAATTAATAAAGCTTTTTCCTATTTAGAACAAGCCCATCAGCGTCCTCCTTCTCCAGAGGAAATTGCCAAAGAACTTGAAATGACGGTGAGTGATGTAAAACAATCACTCAAAAATTCAGGGAGGCATGTCTCTATGGACGCACCTCTTATTGATGGAGAAAATTCTAGTCTATACGACGTCTTGGATTACGGAGATTCTCCCAGACCAGACCAGGCACTCATTCAAAGTTCTTTACATACTGAAATAACCAGGGCCTTAGATACCTTATCTCCAAGAGAAGCAGACGTAATTAAACTTTTTTACGGTATAGGTGAACAGCCCCCTATGACACTAGCTGAAATAGGACTCACTTTTGATTTAACTAGAGAAAGAGTCAGGCAAATTAGAGAAAAAGCAATCAGGAAATTAAGGCATAGTTCAAAAAATAAATTATTAAAAACCTATCTTGG
>Ga0102812_10003004_pt1 | contig 11136 bp, 7 predicted proteins | sample ColrivemetaGS713_FD_79334 | JGI IMG/M metagenome (GOLD analysis project Ga0102812, IMG submission 79334) | Estuarine microbial communities from the Columbia River estuary - Flood tide ETM metaG S.713 | ecosystem: Environmental > Aquatic > Marine > Intertidal zone > Estuary | place: USA: Columbia... | reverse complement strand
GAAGTTACTGCTATTAAAAGAAGCAGGAAGATTGGATAAGGTGAAAATGTTACTCTTAACCAATTGTACTTTCGATGGTCTTGTATATAATGTAGAGCGCGTAATGCAGGAAATTCTTGCTATTAAACCAGACATGGTTTTTTTATGGGATGAAGCTTGGTTTGCCTTTGCAGGATTTGCTTATAACTATAGACAACGTACCGGCATGTTCACTGCAAACAAGCTTTATGAAAAATATAAGAGTACTAATTATAGAAAACAGTACAATGAACACATAAAAGGACTAAATAATGGCGACCAATCATTATTACCAGATCCAGATAAGGTTCGAATACGGGTATACGCGACCCAAAGTACCCATAAAACTTTAAGTAGTTTTAGACAAGGATCTATGATTCATATTTGGGATGAAGAATTCCGGAGAAAAACAGAAAACACCTTTCTGGAAGCATATATGACTCACACGTCTACATCACCAAACTACCAAATGTTAGCATCTTTAGATGTTGGCAGGCGCCAAGTGCAATTGGAAGGATTTGAATTGGTTGAAAAGAGTATTGAAATGGCCATGGTTCTAAGAGCTAAGGTGAATGATAATGCTCAATTAAGTAAATATTTTGATGTTTTGACTGTGCATGATTTCATTCCAGATAAATTTCGTCAAACAGGACTAAAGGAATATTACACAAAACTAGAAGGCTGGAACCGTATGGATGAAGCTTGGGAGCAAGACGAATTTGTTCTAGACCCAACAAAAATCACCCTATATATTGGAAAAACTGGGGTTGATGGTGATACTTTTAAAAATAAATATTTAATGGATAAATTCAATATCCAAATAAATAAGACGTCTCGTAATACGGTGTTATTCATGACGAATATTGGAACCACCAGAGGCAGTATCACTTATCTTATCAATGCACTTCTAAAAATTGCAGATGAACTGGACGATGAGTTAAAGGCATTAAATAATAAGGAAAGAGAAATTAGAGATAAAAGAATACATTCATTAACAAAAGAAGTACCACCATTGCCAGATTTTAGTTATTTCCATCACTCATTCCAAGCAGTTCCCGGAGTTCCCGGAGGTAATTTAAGAGAAGCTTATTTCTTGGCTTATGATGAGGAAAATTATGAATATATACCTTTAAACGAGTGTTTGTCCATAATGGGGACCGGAAGAAACCTTGTAGCTTCAACCTTTGTAATTCCGTATCCACCAGGTTTCCCGGTGTTAGTGCCCGGGCAAGTGGTAAGCGAAGAAATAATTAATTTTATGACAGTGTTGGATGTAAGTGAAATACATGGATACCGTTCAGATTTGGGTTTAAGAGTATTCAAAGAAAAGGTATTGGACAGACATAAAATTACAACTTCAATGGGTGCTATGCCTATTGTTAATACTAAAAAATAATTAATTTAATCATTGACAAATATATAAATGGCAACTAAAAAAACAATAGTAACAAAAAAAGTAACCAAGCCAATTGCTAAAAAAGCAACACCAGTAAAAAAGGTAGCTAAAAAAGAAGTGCTTAATGGCGTTCCAGATATAAGACGATTCTTTTATAAAAACGAAACACCTCTTTATTTTATAAGTGCTACGAATTTCAATATGCTTGGTGCTGATGAATGGATAAAAGGATTTAAATTTATCTGTCATATCGAATGTTTTGATGGTCTGCATCCAAATGTGTTTTCTCCAAAGGAAGAAATTCCGCACGATGACTTCACATGTATTGAAGACATTAATAACTACCTACTTCAACATCCAGAAGTTCAAGCGTATTTAAACCTTAGAAAAAAAGGAAAGACGACAGGAAAAGCTATGTTTTTGATGTTTGATGAAACGACTGAGAAACTTGCCAAAAAATTAGGACTAGAAATCATGTTCCCTCCTGCAAAGATGCGAACCTTAATGGATAACAAAGTAAATACCAATAGAATTGCAGAAAAGGCTGGTGTACCTTGTGTACCTTACGTGCTTTCACCTGTTGAAGACTATGCACACTTAAATAAAATCTCTAAAGTTCTTGGTACCGATTTAGTAATTCAAACGCCTTTTGGCGATTCGGGACATACCACATTTTTTATCTCTAATGAAAAAGAATTCAAAAAGTATGAAGAAGAGATTATCAAAGAAAAAGAAGTAAAAATAATGAAGCGCATCAATTGTAAAGGTTCTGCAATTGAAGCTTGTGTTACTAGACATGGTACCATTGTTGCGCCTTTAATGACGGAACTTGTTGGGTTTAAAGAATTGACTCCTTACAAAGGTGGCTGGTGTGGTAACGAAATTTATCCGAATGCATTTACTCCTGAAATTCGCGAAAAAGCAACAAAATACACACAGCTCTTCGGTAATCAATTAAGAAAAGAAGGATACAAAGGCTATTTTGAACTGGATTTTTTAATCGATCAGGATAATGGTGAAGTTTATTTAGGGGAATTAAACCCAAGGGTAACGGGCGCAAGTTCTATAACCAATCACGCTGTTTTTGCTTTAGCAGATGCCCCTCTTTTTGTATTCCATATTTTAGAATGGATGAATGTAGATTACGACTTAAACATAAAAGAGTTGAATGAGCGATGGGCGAGACAAGAAAACGTAGATGGATGGAGTCAATTAATTGTTAAACATACTGAAGATACTATAGAGTATGTTTCTGAAGCACCAAAATCAGGGATTTATAAAATGTTTGATAATGGACACATACAATTTGATAGAATGGATACGCATAGAAGAGCGGTTGAAACAGAAAACGAAGCGTTTTTTCTGCATATCTCCAAAGTAGGTGATTATTTATATGAAGGAGCAGATATGGGTATATTGGTATCAAGAGGTCGTATGATGACCGATGATTTTAAACTTAACGCACGTGCAAAAAATTGGATTAATGCTATACGTAACAAATATGTATCTCAAATAGTTGAAGATAAACGAGAACAAGTCGTACTAAGCGGAAGTTTAACAAAGTAATATGGAATTTAAGAGTATCAATCCTTACAGCGGGAAAGTAGTTGGACAATACACAGCGATTTCACAAAAGGAACTAAACGATAGACTCAATAAAAGTCAAATCGCTTTTGAATCTTGGAGAAATGTACCGCTTTCGGAACGCTGTAATCTTATTAAAAAAGCCGGACAAGTACTACGAGATAATGTAGAGGAGTATGCTAAAATGATTACTATGGAAATGGGGAAACCTATTGCGGAATCGAGAGCAGAGGTAAACAAATGTGCATGGGTATGTGATTATTTTGCAGAAAATGCTACAGAATTCCTTGCAGATCAATTTATTGCAACCGAAGCTGAAAAAAGTTTTGTAAAGCACGACCCAATTGGAAGTGTTTTAGCTATTATGCCTTGGAATTTCCCTTTTTGGCAAGTTTTCAGATATGCTGCTCCAACCTTGACTGCGGGTAATACTGGATTGTTAAAACATGCCCCTAACGTATTTGGTTGTGCTAAGCAAATAGAGGACGTGTTTACTAAAGCAGGGTATCCTACTTATGTTTTCCAAAATCTAATTGTTCATCATGAACAAACAGAGCAAATCATTTCCCACAAAGCTGTTAAAGCAATAACACTAACCGGAAGCGAAAGAGCAGGTTCAGCTGTTGCTGAGATCGCAGGACGACATATAAAAAAAACAGTATTAGAACTTGGTGGAAACAACGCTTTTATTGTTTGTGAAGATGCGGATATTGATAAAAGTGTTAAAATAGCTCTTACAGCTCGTATGCTTAATTGCGGACAAAGTTGTATTGCGGCGAAGCGTTTTATTTTAGTTGAGAGTATCTATGAAGAATTCGTTCAGAAATTTACAAACGCCGTAAAAGCGTTGAAATCTGGAGACCCTTTAGATGAAAACACCACTATAGGTCCCTTGGCAAGGATTGACCTTACTAATCAATTGAATAATCAAGTGAAAGAGTCTTTAGCGCAAGGCGCTAAATTATTGCTAGGCGGGAACCAAAATGATTGCTACCACGAACCCACAATTTTGGGCGACGTAAAACCAGGAATGGCTGCATTCGATCAAGAAACTTTTGGGCCATTAGCAGCTATGATTAAAGCTAAGGATATGGATCATGCGTTCGAACTTTCAGAAAATTCTAATTATGGGCTAGGGTTAACGGTATGTACCAAAAATACGGAGAAGGCTTTAGAATATGCAAATCGAGTTAGTGATGGCGCCTATTTTATAAACGAATTAGTTAAATCTGATCCCAGATTACCATTTGGAGGTACCAAAAATTCGGGATACGGACGAGAATTGGCAAAAGATGGTATGATGGAGTTCGTCAATCGAAAAACTGTTTATATGAAGCTTTAATTCATACGAGTATAATTATAAAAAAATTATTTTTTATTTTCACAATTGCTAAACAGTATGTTTTAAATTAAAAACACACTGTTTAGCAGTTATAGTAATATAAGGTATTATTTAATCCTTTGTTGTTTCACAAATATCAGAATTAAACTTTCCTATTTAATCTTTTACACCTAATTTCTCTAAAATGGTATCCATTAAACACCATTTTGTGATGGATGATTGTAATAAATTGGCGCCAACAAAGGCTGTAAACCATAACCAGTTTTGATTCACATAAATAGCAAGTAATAAACTTACAAGTATAAATGTTCCTGCAACGGCTCTAACAATTCTGTTTTTCATTTTATATGGGTTTTAGTTTGATTTTTCAATGTTTAAAACTGCCACATGAATGTGTGACATGGATTTTTGAGTACTGTTGAAATCCTTAATCAATTCAAAAAGCATATCTACATTTTCTTTTTTTACAAAGGCATAAAAAAGAATAGATTCTGTTTGATTCATTTCACTGGAAAACCAATTCGATTCAACAGCATCTTCTGTACTATCACGATAACCTCTAACTTCTTTAAAAGAAAAGGTTTTAACTTCTGCTTTCTTAAGTTGCAATTTAATATCTTTTTCAAATTGCTTTATTGCGGTAATAATAACTAGTTTCATTTGTTTTTTTTATTTAATTATTATTCTTCGAAGGTTTCGTCTTTTTCCCATTTTTTACGCTCAGTTATGTAATACAGCAATGGTACAACAATTAAAGTAAGTATTGTGGAAACAATTGCTCCTGCAACTAACGATATGGCTAATCCTTGAAAAATCGGGTCGAATAAAATGATGGAAGCTCCAATAACAACAGCACCTGTAGTTAATAAAATAGGTGTTGTTCTAACAGCTCCGGCATCGATAATAGCTTGTTTAATTGGAACTCCATCGTTTAATCGAATCTCAATAAAATCGATTAATAACACCGAGTTTCTTACCATAACACCCGCTAGAGCAATCATTCCGATAAATGAAGTTGCTGTAAAGAATGCTCCTAAAACCCAGTGACCTAAAACAATACCAACCAATGAAAGCGGAATGGCCACCATCATAACCAGCGGAGTTTTAAAGTTTTGAAACCATCCAACAATAAGCATATAAATAATAACAATTACTATTAAAAAGGCTGCTCCTAAGTCGCGGAATACTTCTAAAGTTATTTGCCATTCACCATCCCATTTTACCGTGAAATCGGTTTCTTCAGTTGGAGAATCGATATACAATTCATTTAATTTATAACCTTTTGGAAGCTCAATTTTTTGAAGTTTTTCATTCATTCCTAAAATTGCATATACAGGACTTTCCAAAGCGCCTGCCATATCTGCCAAAACATAAACCACACGTTTTTGGTCCTTTCTGTAAATGGTATGTTCTAAAGTTTCTTTTTTAACAGAAACCAAATCACTCACAGGAATTACATTACCACGACTCCCTTTTATTTTTAAGTTTTGAATATCCTGTAATGATGTTTTATCCTTATCATCTAAAGAAAGTACAATACTAACATTGTCGTTTGATGTTTCATCATATAAATTTGCTATTGGATATTCCTGTAGTAAATAGGTTAAATTCCCAACAATTTGTTGCGGTGCAATACCATGAAGCATGGCTTTTTCTTTGTCTACTTCAAGTCGATATTCAATTTGATTGGCTTCAACCATCCAGTCGGCATCAACAACGTCCACTGTATTTTCCAGTATGCTTTTTACTTGATCAGCAACTTTAATTTGCTCGTCATAATTTGGTCCTCCGTATACTTCAGCAACTAAAGTTGAAAGTACTGGTGGCCCCGGTGGAACTTCTACGATTTTTACATTCGCATTGTATTTTTTTGCAATTTTTTGAATGTTCGGACGTACAATTTTTGCAATATCATGACTTTGTAAATCTCGATTTTCTTTGTGTAAAAGATTCACTTGAATATCGGCCATATTGCTGCCTCCTCGTAAGTCATAATGTCTTACCAAACCATTAAATGTAATAGGAGCAGAGGCGCCAATATAGTTTTGGTAATCTACAACTTCGGGTATAGTTTTTAAATAATGCGTTATTTCTTGAGTAACAACCGCCGTTCTTTCTAACGTAGTGCCTTCTGGCATATCAATAACTACCTGAAATTCATTTTTGTTATCGAAAGGCAGCATTTTTACAGCGACCGATTTGGTAAAAAACATCATTACTGATCCTAAAAGTAAGACTCCAGTTATTATGAACATGATGTTTCGTTTCTTAGGACTATCTAAAAACGGTTGCTCTATTTTTTTATATATTTTGTAAATTTTGCTTGATTCTAGACCTTCTTCCTCTTTATGTGCTTGTTCATCTTTTTCTTGCAGTAAATAATAACCTAAATAAGGGGTTACTGTTAATGCTACAAACAACGATAATATCATGGCAATAGAAGCGCCAATTGGCATCGGACTCATATAAGGTCCCATCATACCAGACACGAAAGCCATAGGTAAAATAGCGGCTATTACTGTAAATGTTGCTAAAATGGTTGGGTTACCTACTTCATTTATAGCATAAATGGCAGCTTGTTTAAATGGTAAGCGCTTCATTTTAAAATGCCTGTGCATGTTTTCGGCAATAATAATACTATCATCTACAACAATACCTACCACAAATACTAACGCAAAAAGCGTAATTCTGTTCAGAGTATAGCCCAGCATATAATATGCAAACAATGTTAAAGCAAAGGTTAATGGTACCGAAAAGAAAACCACCAAACCACCACGCCAACCCATAGCCAGCATCACCAAAATGGTTACGGCTAAAATGGCAACACCTAAATGCAATAACAGTTCACCTACTTTATCTGATGCTGTTTCACCATAATTTCTGGTAACATCAATATGTACATCGTCAGGAATTAAAGTTGATTTTAATTTATCAATATGCGTTAAAATCTTTTCAGATATTTTCATCGCATCGGCACCTTTTACTTTCGAAATTGAAATAGTAACAGCAGGATATTCCGATTTATAGTCTTTAAAACTATCGTTGGTTTGCCCAAATCCAAAAGAGACATAACTTTTTGCAGACGAAGGTCCGTCTTGAATAGTTGCTACTTGTTTTAAGTAAACGGGTCTGTTTTCATTGACGCCTACAACTAAATTTTCAACATCTTCAGCAGTTTCTAAAAAGCGTCCGGTTGTTATTAAATATTCAGTATCATTATTTATAAAACTACCCGATTGCGAGCTACTGTTATTAGCCTGAATCATCTGCATAATACCTAATGCATCCACGCCATTCCCAGCCATTTTATCCTTGTCTAAAATAACTTTTAGTTCGCGATTTCTTCCTCCAATCACTTTAGTAATCGACACATCTTTAACCTTTTCAATTTCCGATGTTAATTCTTCGGCAATTTGGCGCAACTGAAAATCATCATAGTTTTCACTCCAAAGTGTTAACCCAAGCATTGGCACATCGTCAATAGAACGTGTTTTAACCACAGGTTTATAAACCCCAGGTGGAAACATATTTTCATGCTTCATCAACTCGTCATAAAGCTTCACGTACGAGCGTTCGGTATCTTCACCTACATAAAACTGAATCACCATTACTGCCTGCCCATTCATAGCCATACTATGCACGTGCTCAACACCTTTAATGTTAGAAATAATTTTTTCCAAAGGCTTTACAACCCTGTTCTCAACCTCAGTAGGATTTGCACCAGGGTACCCTACCAGCACATCAGCCATAGGCACATTAATCTGTGGTTCTTCCTCTCTAGGGATAAGAAACGAACTGTATATACCAATTATCATCAAGCCAATCATCAATAATATGGTAAGCTTGGAGTTTATGAAAAAATGGGCAATTTTACCCGATATTCCTTCTTGCATCTTTTTATATTTTTTGGCGTTTTAACAGGCTATCCGTTGCAATCTTTTTTTTGATTTCGTCGTTACGAAGTAAATTTTTTAATTTACTGTGGCAATCATTTACTAAAAATGGACGTATCTTATTTCAAAAAAAGGATTTTCACTGCTATCCTTAACGCGTTAATTTATTATTGAATAGTTACTTTGGCGCCGTTAAATAATTTCCCGTCTGCCGAAATAATGTAAGATTCGTTTGATGACAATCCTGATAATACTTCTATCTGATTACCAAAAGTTCTGCCCAAACGCAACCAGCGTAATAAAGCGGTATTGCTTTCACTAACCGTATAAACGCCTTGCAGCTGACCTTTAATAACTAAGGCTTCTTTTGGTAATAAAACCATGTCTGTTTTTTCTTTAGTTTCAATTGGGAATTGTACGGTTACAAACATTCCTGATAAGATAGGAACATCCGTTTTATCCAATGCAACTTTAACAGCGTATTGTCCACCTGTATTTTTAGCAGAATTACTTACTTCAGTAACTTTACCTATCACGGTTTTATTCATCGATTTTACAAGTACGTTCACTAAAGTGCCAGACGCTATTTTAGAAATATCGCTTTCTGGCACATTGGCTGCTACTTCAAAGTTCCCCGGAGTTTCTACCGAAATTAACGGCATTCCCGGGTTTGCCATATCGCCTGTTTCAATTGATTGACCAGTAATAACACCACTAAAAGGTGCTGTTATATTAGAATATGCTAGTTGTGCATTAATTTCATTTTTCATTTGTTTAGCACCTTCTAAACGTGCTTTTGCCATTACATAATGGGCGTTCATATCATCAAATTCTTTTTGAGATACACTGCTATCTGCTAACAAACTTTTAAACCTTTTGTAATCTTTTTCCGCATTATTAAAAGCGGCATTAGCTTCTGTAATACCTGCGTTTACCTGTGCTTGTTTAGCTTGTAAATCGGTATTATTAATAGAAACTAATAATTGACCTTTAGAAACTTTATCGCCAACTTTTATATGCACTTTTGTAACATAACCCATCATTCGGGTACTTAAATTAGCACTATTAACAGCTTCAATAGTACCACTTGCTGTTAAAAATGGGTTGCCAGCATTTTCTGTTACTGCATTTACTTTTACAGGAATAGGGTTTGTGTTATCTGCTATTTCACTTTTTTTCTCGTTTCCACAACTTATTACAAAAAGTGCGATTGTAATTAAAGTAATTATGTATGTATATGTTTTCATCATTGGTAATTATTCTTTCGTTAAAAAATCTAAATATGCTTGCGTGTAATTGTATTCAAAAATAGTTTGGTAATATTCTAATTGCTTTTGTGCAAATTGGGTTTCTGCCATCAATAAATCAGATGTTTTTTCAAGACCTTCCTTAAACCTGTTAGTTCTAATTCTTAAAGATTCTTCAGATTGCTCTAAGGCTAAAGCTGTTAGGTTTAATCTGTTTTCTGCATCTGTAAACGCACGTTTTGCTTTGTTTAATTCTAAATTACTTTGCGATACATATTGATCGTATTGTAACTTTGATTTTTCATATTCGGATCTACTTTTTTGTGCTTTTCCGATACGCTTAGATCCTTGAAATAAATCCCAGCTTAACTGAGCACCAACTAGATACCCATTAGCATCACCCTGAAAAACCTGGTCGTCATACAACTCATAACTTCCAAAAGCGTTTAATCGTGGTAGAAACGCCATTTTATCGGCCTTATTAATGTTACTGTAAGCGTTCGAAGCAAATTCCATAGCTTTAATATCAGAGCGATTTTCAGAAATTTTCATATCGTTTTTGTAATCAATCTTGTCGATAGATAAGCTATCGCTGGGTTGATATATTACGTATGTTTCGTCATTCATTAAAAACGATAAATAATTTGAAGCATTTTGCACATTACTTTTTGCCGTTTGTAATTGGTTTTTTATTTCGGTAACATGCACTTCAACATTTAAAATATCAGCACGTTGCAAATAGCCTTGATTAAAACTATTAGCGGCGAGTGTTTTATTTGAGTTTGCTGCTTCTAATGCTTTTTCTAATACGGCTACACCTTTATAGGCGAGTTGTAGTTGCATATAGGCTTTTTCAACTTCAAGCGACAAATATTCTTTTGTTCTTTGTGATTGTAGTGAAGTGGCCTCCATTTTAGCTTTCGCAGCTTTGCGCTGATAAATACCATCAACATTAATTAATGGTTGTTGAATTTCTAGCTTTGTTGCAAAGTTTTGAGTCTGATTTGGATTATTAAGTAAAGCAGGATTAAAATCGTTTTGCGTTAAGATTGCCTGATTTAATTTAGATCCAAAAGCCATGAGCGGATTGGTAGTTGAAATACCTGTATGAGAGACGCTAATATTTGGTAAAAAAACCGCATTGGTCTGTCTGTAATCTGCTCTGGCGCCATTGAAGTCTTCATTAGAAATTTTCAGCGATTGATTGTCTTCTGAAACTTTGCTCAATACTTCCGACTTAGTAATAGGAACTAACTGTTGAGCCTGAAGTAATGATACAAAGAATAAAAACCCAATTGTAATATGATATAATATTTTGTTCATTTTTTTTAATTTGATAATGCAAATGTACCTTAGACAAAGACTGTAGTAAGTAACTAATGTTACTGACCATTTTGAAATAGAAAACTGAAAAACTCTCATTTTTTTCGTATAATTTTTTAATTGCAAGTATTAAACACTTGCCTTTTGTTTTTTTATAAGATGTATTTAAGAGAGTAATTTAACTTACTTAAAGAACCGCAACAATGATATTAATCAGGAGCAATTGAAAGTTTGAAAGTATTTTATTAGAGCTGTTAAAATAAAAAAGCACCCCAAACAGAGTGCTTTTAGAATCAACCAACCAAAACCCTGACAAAGCTGTCAGAATTATTT
>Ga0102812_10003002_pt1 | contig 11140 bp, 2 predicted proteins | sample ColrivemetaGS713_FD_79334 | JGI IMG/M metagenome (GOLD analysis project Ga0102812, IMG submission 79334) | Estuarine microbial communities from the Columbia River estuary - Flood tide ETM metaG S.713 | ecosystem: Environmental > Aquatic > Marine > Intertidal zone > Estuary | place: USA: Columbia... | reverse complement strand
TACCTGTTTCAGCATCAGGAAATCATTACCGAGAAGGTAGAGCGCTGGTACGAAAGCAACTATACGGGTGATTTGCAATTGGGCAAATTATCCTTGAGCTCATGGCGGCAATGGCCAGAGATAACCCTTCGTATACAGCATATTAGCCTTACTGATAACTCCCAAAAACTTGCTGTCCCTACCCTACTGATCGATACCTTAGCAGCGGATTTATCTTTGGCAAATATTTTTCAGCGGGAGATTACGCTTGAAAAAATCACCCTCCAGGGCGGATACCTGCACGGACTGACCTTAGCCAATGGGGATGCCAATACCAGCATATTACGAGCCTTGCACCCCACCCCTCCTGACCAGCGCAAAAAAAGTTTCTTTCGCTTAAGGGATGACCAAGGTTTAGCAGTTGCAATAACCGACTTTGACCTGGTCCGAGTCAATGAACTGAAGAACAAACGAATAGCCGGGTTCATTAGACAAATGACCGCCGAGGTGACTTTGTCCGACACCTTGATCATTGCCAATACGGTCTTTGACGCCTGTGTGGAGGGCCTGGGCTTCAATCTCGACAAAGGGTCCTTCCTGGAAGATACGCCAGCAAACGGTCATCTAAACTTGCACTTTGATCGGCAACGTTCGACCATCGAAATTCCACAATTTCCTTTACAACTCAAAGACCAGGTATTCCTTACGGAAGCCTGCCTGGATGTAGGGCAGGAAGGTGTGTTTTTCCTTTCCCTCTTTAATAACCAAACCGACTTTCAGGCGACCAAGGGCCTCCTTACCAAGTACCTGCAAAATAAGCTGGCCCGTTTTCAAATTTTTGAGCTCATCGCCACTGCTACTTCCCTGCAAGGGGAAATCCGTGCGGATGATAACCCCTTGGTATACGTTGATTTCACAGCAGCTGACAATACCGTCCTTATTGATCAAGAGGTGCGCTTTACCAAAGTGAAAGGGTCAGGAAGTTTTGTAAATCGCATTTCCGATGACCCCGTCATCGCGGCCGGCGAGGATCGACGCAACTTGAAGCTCACCGTTGAGGAACTTCACAGTGAATACCTGGGCGCTAGCGTCTATTTTAAAAATTCCACTTTCAAAAGCACCCCAGAGGTTCCAACCGCCCTTGATTTTCAGCTTCACGCCAGTGGGCAGCTCGATGATTTAAACAAGATTTTAGGCAACGAGAACTTCTTCTTTGTTGGTGGAAAATTCGAGGCGCAGCTCACGATGAATGGCCCGGCAGGTAAACTGGCGGATGTCCTGAAAAACACGGAAGGAAGGCTCACCATGCATAACACCAAAGTACACTACCTCCCTGCCGAGGTGACCGTCCCGCTGACGGAACTAGACGTACTGCTAAGCCCTGAGCAAGCGACCGTACCCAGCATTAGAATACCATTGGCGGAAGGTCAGGAAATAAAAATAAGTGGGGTGGTGAAAAATTTCAGCTCCCTCATTTTCGAAGACAAAAAGGAAAAAGTCGAAAGTAATTTGGCAATGTACTCTGCCGAGTTAAACCTTGATCATTTTCTGGAACTGATTGCCAGCTTTCAAGATGCTTCCGCAACGGACGCTACGCAGGCACGTATTTCGGAAACGGTAAAAGGTATTTATACGACCTTCCAGCCCAGGCTAAGGGTACTGATTGATCAATTCGTATACCAAAAATGGCAGGCCCGTGATATTCAATCCCAGCTGAGTTTTATCAATGATCACCAAATAAAACTGGATACCACCATCCTGTTCAGCGGCCAGAGTCAATTGGTCTTAAATGGCACTTTTGATGTTCCCGACAGTACGCAGTACCTGAAAATGAACATGGAGGTCGAAGCCAGCGGCAACACCAAAGATTTCAACAAGACGTTTTCTAACGATACCTTTCTCTTCCAGGATGGAGACTATCAGTTTCAGGGAAAAGTAAAGGGTAACATCAAAGATTGGCGAACTTTACTTTACGCCACCCGTGGTCATTTAGCGGTGCAAAACACGGGTATCTTTTTTGTCCCGCAAGCCCTAAATTTCAGGGTTGCGGATATTGACCTTAATGTTGCCCAGCATGATATCACCCTGAATACCCTGCAGTTAACCCTACCATCCGGGGGAAACATTGCCCTAAGTGGACAGGTAGAAAACTTCATGGATATTCTTGCCGAAAAGGAAACGCCCCTGGTGCAGTCGTTTATCCGCCTGCGCGCATCTTATCTCGATTACGCTGATTTTAGCGGGCTTTTTTCTTCTTTCCAGAAAAAAGAAACGCCGCTTGATCCCACGTCCACGAGTAGGAATCAAATTAAAAAAAGCGCCCTGAATCTCTACCTTAAGTTCCACCCCGAGCTGGATATCCAAATCGATTCCTTCCGGCATAAGTTCACATTGCTCACCGACCTGCGTAGCAAGGTAGTTTTTCAAGGGAGCAGCCTGTTGGAGTTTGCGGATATGCACTTCGAATACCGAGGAAGCCCCGTGCAATTAAATGCCAACCTGAGTCTGGATCAGGACACGATCACCCCACTGAGTTTGAACTTGTTGACCGAATATTTCGACCTGGGCACCTTGGTAGAAACCTACAACTACTTTGGTCTGTCGGCCTTGCAGTCTGCTCAAAAAATAGCGGGTAAAGTCTCTCTAAATGCAAACCTGACCGGCCAGATCAACGATGCCTCGGGGCTGGACCCCAAAAGTCTGTTGGGAGCCGTACAATTCACCCTGCACGAGGCCGAGTTAGTCAATTTCGAACCCATCCAACGGATCGCAGAAAAGTTTTTCCGTACGGAACGCTTTGAAAGTATCCGCTTTGCCCCCGTGACCGACACCCTGTACATCACCCAGGAAGTTGTGCACATTCCCCGGATGGAAATTCAATCCACCGCCTTCAACCTCTTCCTCGAAGGCCACATCAACTACGACAACAATACCAACCTCTGGATCTCAGTCCCCTGGAAAAACTTCAATGCCTGGGAAGAAGGAGACAGTATCCCTCCCAAGACGGGCTATTACCACTCTGGCGCCAAACTCTACGTAGAAGTAAAAGGTAACGACGAGAAGGGTCTGGATTACAAATTCCGGCTCAGGAAAAAGAAGCTCTACCAACACCAGGGCATTTTACCGCTCTACCGCCAGGATCGCCAATATGAACGGCAGTTGCGGCGGCGTATCCGGAAGGAAAAGCGGGCGGCGAGGAAGGAATCAAGTAGGAAGTAATTCGGGGTGTAAGGGTGTAAAGGTTGTGTCCCGTCCTAAAGTCGGAAGTGGGAAGTGGGAGATCGGAAGTGCTTAGGAGAAAAAACGATTAAAAAAACTATCGCGCAGGTTAGTTTCCAAACTAACCTGTAATATCCCGCTGGTCTCCCGACCAGCAGCTACAACCGGTCTGCTTGCTGGTCGGGAGATCAGCGGGATACAATATTGTAGTCCGGCGACTACAATGCGCCTAAGGCTGTTAGGAGCTGTCAAAATTTATTTCTTATTTGGGGCAATGCCATTATTGGCGTTGTGTTGCAAACGCCAAAACGCCACCAGGCTGTCCGTTGCACTGCACCGCTCCGTAGCGTCGGGTTTAAAACCCGACGCTACGGAGCGGTGCAGTGCGGCTACCATCCATTCGGCCTGCTTGTAATGACATCGGAGAGCGTCATACATTGGTAGCTCAAACAATAAAGATGCTAGCCGACCTCGGAGAAGGTCGCATAAGGTATGCTCCCCAAAAGGGCATTTTATTTTAATTCTCTTATTTCTCCATCATAAGAAACACTTATCATTCTGTCATCCTCTAAAATAAGATCTTGAACAAAATTCTTGTGGTAGTACTCCTTAATTTTTTTCATATCCCTCTTGTTCCAAATAATAACCTTATTGTCTTCTCCTCCAGAAGCTACCCTTTGTTTATCACATTTTATTACCCAAATTTTATCGATATGACATTTTCGGTCAAATAATTTATGTAGACTTAAATCCTTTTTCAGGTTAAATGCGCTTATAATTCCATTAATTCCACCAACATAGATAATCGAATTTTCCTTATCATATTCAATTGCTGTTAATGGGTAGCCCATTTGTACTTCTGAAACCTTCAGAAATGGGTTAACTCCCCATATTTTCAGTAGCCCACCTTCTCCTATGGATACAATTACTTCATCTTTAATCTTTGCAACTGCCCAAATCCATTCATTGTGAGCAATTACACTTTCCATCAATTTGCCACTTACATCAATAAGATTCAGTCTACCATCTGCTCCGCAGCTTACAAATAGGTTATTACTCAATGGCAATACTCCAAGTACCGTACTTTCATGATAAACCAACTCGTGTTTCATTCCGAAGTCCTGATCATTAATTTTATGCCATACAATTATTGATTTATCGCGAGAACAGGAGATTAGCACATTATTTGAAAGCAAAGCCATATCAAGTATAGAGTTCTTGTGCCCTTTTAATTCAGCCTTTTTCTGACCATCCTTATCCCATATTTTTATCAATTTATCTCTCCCTGCTGTTAAGTAGCCTGAATCATGGCTAACAATCTTCCAAATATATCCTAAATGACCTTCTTTAAACGGTCCCAAACTTATTTCATTGGTATCCTCCGCTTTTTGATAGAGAATATCGCTTCTTAAAATATACTTATCACCTTTCCTAACCTCCTCCCCAGAGTGCCATAAGTTATGGTCAAATATTATCAGATCACCTTTGGATGGTTGATAAAATCCTATTATTTGATCATCTTCCTTGGAGCGAAAAAACAAAGTCCTTCCGCCTTCAAACTCCTCGTTCCCTCCGTTTAAATAAATCATAAAGGTCAGCTTCGACTGGACCTGCTTAGATTGATAGTAGACACCATCAAGATGTTTATTAAAATATTGGCCCTCGCTATATCGACATATTCTAATCCGTTCATTCAACCCTTTCAGATTCCAAATTCCCTTTTCTTTATCACTAATCCCATTAACCTCAATCACATCCGGTAAATATTTTCGAATTTCTTCAAAAAGAAGTTTAGAAAACACTACATCATCCTTTATTTGCCTTTCATTATTTCTATACGATGTTGGATAGTTCAGATTTGCGGGGCTGAAATCATTATTGTGTTTCAGCATAATTTCATCACAAAACTGCTCGCTGAATGCATTCTTAATCAAGAGGCAGATCTCATTTCGGTCTGGCAGTAAATCCTTCATCTTGTCCATTTATTTCTCTTTATTCGAAAAATTGCCATTCTCGAGCATGTTAGTCCCCAGACTATCTCGACCTTTTTGGTCCGGACTTATATCTCGCTGGTCTCCCAACCAGTGAACAGTCCGCTTGTAGTTGCTGGTCAGGTTTTCATATCCCTGCCCCCATTACTTTGCCGAAGGCATCCCTACGGGGCCGACCTCCGCTTTCCGACTTCCGCTTTCCGACCTCCGACTTTAATAACTCAACCCATGCCCAAACACATAAAGCGGATTTTTGGAATCATAAGGCACATCCTCCAACTGCGCTTCTACTGCTTCCTGGGAAGAAGGGAGTTCGAAGGGAAGCTTACCGCCGGGTTTAAACTGGCCAAAGATCAATTCCGCGATGACTTCGTCACTGCTATCGAAATCAGCAATGACGGCCTGGCTGGCCGCTGCAATTTCGGTGATGATGGCTGGGCGGTCCAGATTCATAATCGTAATGGTGGGCTTGGTGGCCGCCAATGCCAGGATGGGAGCCAGTTCCTCGGGGGTAAAATAAAGCCGGCCCTGGTGGAAAAACTGCTCCAGCAGGTATTCGTCACGCTCGTCGAAGGGGGTGAACAACTTTTGGATGATGAAATCTGCTTGCTCCGGGCTATTTACGACGGTCGCAAATTTGCTTACTGCCGCCTCGTCGAAGTTGGAGAGGTAGACTTTGGGTTGGTTGCGCAGCGGGAGGGTTTTTTCTTCATTTTTGAGGAGCACCAACGACCGCTGCTGGGAAATGCGGCCCAGCTTTTGGATATCTTCGTGGCCCACCATCCAGAGGTCGCCCATTCTTACGAAGGGGTTGTCAAAAAGGCCAAGGCGGAATTTATCCCGCAGTACGCGGCGCACGGATTGGTCGAGCCGAGCCGTTGTGAGGGTTCCTTCGTTGACCAGTTCTACGACCAACTCCGGGCAGGATTCTCCGCCTAACATATCACAGCCCGCTTCGAAAATTTTGGCTACCCGCTGTTTTTCCGTGAGGTTTTCCACGCCGTGGGCTGCGGGTGGCTTGATTTTACTTTCCGTCACCAGGCCCCAGTCGGTACAGATGACGCCGTCAAAACCGTATTTCTCCCGCAGTAAGCCAGTGATAATCTCCTTGTTGTAACCAAAACCCACCGCTTCACTGGTTTGCCCAACGGGTACGCCATGGTAAGGCATGATCTGCGCCGTTTTCGCAGGAAAAGCGCCTTCGGTAAACGGAATCAGGTGGTAATCGAAATTATTGCCAGGATAAACCTGCTCGGCACCATAAGGAAAATGAGCATCTTCCCCATCCTTTTGCGGACCACCGCCCGCGAAATGCTTCGTCATACAAGCTACACTCTCTTGGTTGAGGCTATCTCCCTGGAAGCCCAGGATGTAAGCTTTCGTCAGCTTGGCACTGAGGTGAGCATCCTCGCCAAAGGTGCCATTGATGCGCCCCCAACGGGGTTCTGTCGCCAGATCGGCCATCGGCGACAAGGCCAGCCGGATGCCTACGGCACGGTATTCCCGGCGGGCTTGCTCCCCAAATTCTCGCATCAGGAGGGTATCCCCAATGGCCGCAAAGCCCAAGGGAGAGGTCCACTGAGAGAAGAAGGGCGTGGCAATATTCGCTCCGGGATTATTGGATTTCAAGTGGCGCGGATCACTGGCCACCGTCACCGGTATTCCCAAACGGGTACGCTCGGCCATCACCTGCATGTTATTAGCCCAGGTCGCCAATGCCTCCGCTGAAGGAGATTGAAAGATGTTAAAGTGGTTCATGTGCTTGCGCACAACCTGGGTAGAATTGCTTTCAAGGTAGAAGGTGAGCGGTTCGCTGAAGATGGGAATCTCATTGTGGTAGCCATCCTCATTCATCCCCGCCATGTTGATGAACAACAAGCCCGCTTTTTCTTCCAGGGTCATCTGACCCAGGAGGTCTTCAATCCTTACGGCGATATCCGCTCGCTTGTCCTCGTAAGGGTCCAGTTGGCCGTTCTTGTTCAAATCGCGGTAGCTGTGGCCATCCTGGGTGAGGATGAGCGCCCGATCTTCGAGTAAGCCGAAGTTGCGATTAGAGGTCCATTTATACTTCACGTAGAAAAAGGCGACCGTCAGGATCACCAATAAAACCAGCACTCCCAGGAGGCGCTTGAAAAAACGAAAAAACTGCTTCATTGCATCATTATTAGACTTCCACGAAGATAAAACGCGGACGGGAGTTGGCGAGCGATTAGCAGAAAATCTTTATTGAAAATAACAATCCCGAGCTCGCTCAGCAGCGAACCCGGGATTATTATTGTTAAAGGCTCCTCTCCAAAAGAGAGGCGACCTATTTATCGGATGACCGTAATGTCACCGCGGATAATGTTACCACGACTGATATTCAGGCGCAGAACGTAGTAGTAAGTTCCTTCCGGAATCTCAGTACCGTCCTGGTTCAAGCCTGACCAATCATTGTTGTAAGGCTTGGCTTCGTAGATGATATCACCCCAACGGTTGAAGATCACGATCTCGTTATCCGGGAAGTCTTCCGCAGGATTAAACAAGAGGATATCAAACACCAATTGATCGTTGGCACCGTCACCGTTCGGGGTGATGGTATTCGGGATGAAGTTCTCGTCGCTTGGCAAAGCCGTGATCGTCAAGGTACTGGTCGCACAAAGGTCCGGACAATCGGTGCTACAGACTTGGTAGGTTACCGTTGTAACGCCGAATTCCGTTGGCTGTAGTGTAAGAACAAAATCACCTTGCGCCAAAGCCATGGCATCGAAAGTGCCAAATGATGGCCCCGTTAGGATCGTCAACTCAAAGTTGGTGATTCCTCCCAATTGGTCGTTGGCAAGTAGGTTAACCGTTCCGGTGCTTACGCCAGCTTCCAGTGTCAGGGCATCCTGATTCGCTACGGGCAAGGTGGCTCGGTTTACCGAAACATCATCGCTGCTGTAGTCAGGACAACCAGGTGCAGAAAGCGTCCAGGTAAACACGTTAGCTCCTTCGTTCAAGCCACTCACCATGGTCAATGGTTCGGTGATCATGTCGATGGTTGCGCCACTTGCGGTCGTCCATACCCCTTGGGTATTGGCGGGCAGGTTAGCGCTCAGGTCCGTCATATCATCACAAGCAGCGGCGTCATCACCAGCATTGGCATCAGCAGGGAACTCGAAGGTTACGGTTACAACTTCTGAAACAGCTTCACAACCATTTTCGGTATTCGTGACCGTCAACTGGTAGGTACCGGCATTTTCAGCGGTAGGCGTTGGGCCGTTGGTGTCGCCCGTAAGTGGCTCACCGGTAAGGGTTACCCACTCATAAGTGACCGTTGCACTCGCTGGCGTAGAAGCCGTTCCGTCCAGCATCACTGGCTCACCACATCCGGCAACCATATCCATACCAGCGTCAGCCACGGGTACATTAGGATCAGCGTTAATGGTGTAATTAGCAGAAGCTTCACAACCCGGTACTGGGCTATCCACCGTTATCATCAAGGTATAAGTACCTACTGCGGTAGCATTAATCGAGAACGGCGCATCAATGGTAAAGATACCATCAGCAGTACTCCAATCTACGCTACCAATGGTAAAGGTGCCATCATCCACCGCCGAAGCGTCGATGATAACGGGGGTACCATCACAGCCCAAGTCGGCTAACATCAATACTGGTAGTTCCGGTAAAGTCAGCTCTTCGGCAGCGATAACTTCTACGGTTGCGGAGCCTGTACAGCCATTGGCTGCAGAAACAACCGTCAGGGTATAGTTTCCTAGGTCGGTTGCTTCGAGGGTTAGTCCGTCTTCTCCGGTGAGAATGCCTCCTTCTAAATCCCATACAATGGAAGAGAAGTCATCAGGCATGCCCGTTGCCAAAGCATCAAGCAAAACAAATTCTGTAGGACAATCGAAGGCATCCGGCGTAGCGATGGTTACCGTAGGCGGCGTAATATCACCACCAACCGTGACCGAAGCGGAAGCGGAACAGCCGTTAAGACCATTGACAACCGTTGCGGTGTAAATGCCAGGAGCAATAGCCGTAGTCGTTGCTTGATCAGTAGGCATTGGATCAGTAGGATCACCTGTCCAGGTTACGGTGAATTCCGTCGTTCCCATCACATCTACTGTTAAAACCCTACTTGGCTCTTGACAAGTGATAGGCGCTACATCGGCAATGCTCAGCATCGGTGCAACAATATCTTCCGTTACCACCACCATCGTATCCGCAGTACAGCCGTTGCTGTTGTCCGTTACGGTAAAGATATATGTACCCGGATTGCTAGTAGTTGTCTGAATAGCAGTAGGATCATCTGCTCCATCACCGTCCTGATTTTCCCAGAGGTAGCTGAAGTCCTGGCCGGTAGAAGAACCAGCGCCACTCAGCTGCACGCTGGTAGCAGCACAATTGATCGTCAGGCTATCGTTGGTTACGTTGGCGTTGGGTGCCAGCGTATCTACGGAGACCACAAAGTCTGCCTCTCCGGTACAGCCACTCAGGTCGCTTGTCACAACAAGGCTATAAACACCAGCGGCGCTTACGGTGATGGATAAACCATTAGGGCTTGCGCTATCTATTGCTTCGATTGGATCAGATACCCAATCGCTGAGTGTAAAGTTGGCAGCACCTTGAACGGTAGCCGTAATCGTAACCGTAGGATCGGTACAGGTAATTACAGGTTCCAGGTCGCTCAAAATAACCGTAGGGGTTTCAAATTGCTCCATCACCGTGATGGAGTCAATAGCCGTACAGCCGTTAGCAGGATTGGTCACCTTTAAGTAGTAGACGCCACCATTGCTCACCACCAGGGTATCAGCTGTTGCATTTTCGATTTCACCAGCAGGGCCTTGAACATCCAAACACCACTGGTAATTCAAGGTGTCATTAGGCGTTGACATCAAGGTGATCATCGGAAGGTTACAGCTTACTTCCAAACCAGTGGGGTCAGTTAAGATTTCCGCTACCGGAGGAGCCGTTTGGTCTTCCACCACCACAAAAGCCACCGCCTCACAGAGGTTATCCGGATTGGCAACGGTGATCGTGTAGGTACCGGGCGTCAGTGCCTCTGCCTGTAAGGTTGTTTCCGTGCCTGGCGCAATAGAACCACCGTTTGTTGCTTCCCATACGAAAGTCAGCGTAGGATCATTGGGGGTCAATTCGGCATTCAGGATAACGCTGGTCGTATTACAGTCGATCGCTGCTGGCTCGTCGATGGTGACGCCAGGAGCACTGGAGTTAGGGATAATTTCTGCGAAAGCAGTGTCCGCACAACCCGTCGTCACGTTGATGATTTCTACAGCGTACACGCCTTGTTCACTCGCACTCACGGTAAGGCCGTTCCCCAGGTCGGCACCAAAAGTACCATTGACCTGGTCGTATTCGTACCAGAAGTAATCAACAATTTGTCCATCAGTATCAGAACAGGAAGCACTAAAAACGATAGGAGTACCGTCACAATTTTGTTCCTGGATGCTAGATCCGCCGTTTTCTTCTTCTACACAAGCGCCTGGCGTAACGCGGCCATCGCCAATGGTAATTACATCGTTTGGATCATCAATATCATTGCTGCATCCATTAACTGAATTTTGAACCGTCAAGCGGTAAGTTCCGGGTAAAGTAGCATCGTAGGTCATGCCTGTGCCTACGGTAACAAAGCCATCAGGTGGGCCCATATTGTATTGCCATACGTAGGTAAGGTTACTACCAATACTGTTTGCACCATTCAAGGTAATGCTACCCGTATTACAGGTGAATTCTTCCGAAACGGGATCAACAATGGCTTCAGGTAGCGTTGGTGCCACCACCATTACTGTATCCGTAGCACTACAGCCAGAAAGCTGGTCGATAACTTCCAGAATAACCTTGCCCGGAGCATCACCGAAGAACGTAGTAGTATTTCCATCAGGAGCACCAGCTACGGTATTGTAATACCAGTTGGTGGTAAAGCCTGGGCCACCAGAAGAAGTAGAAAGCTGAACCAAGCCTGCGTT
>Ga0102812_10003000_pt1 | contig 11142 bp, 8 predicted proteins | sample ColrivemetaGS713_FD_79334 | JGI IMG/M metagenome (GOLD analysis project Ga0102812, IMG submission 79334) | Estuarine microbial communities from the Columbia River estuary - Flood tide ETM metaG S.713 | ecosystem: Environmental > Aquatic > Marine > Intertidal zone > Estuary | place: USA: Columbia... | reverse complement strand
GAAGCAGTACTCTGGGCAGACGATCTGGGTGCTGCCACCCGCCACCTTGGTGCTTATCAGGGGCACGGCAACGTCGCCCATCCGCATGGCATTCTGATTACCTGGGCCACGATCACCGAAGGCGGCATTCAGGTAAACCGCGATGGGCACCGCTTCTGGAACGAGGCGCAAGGTTATTCCGAGGCAGCAGGCGCAGTATTGGCACAGCCCGGCGGGGATGCTGTGTGTCTCTTTGATGCGCGGATCGCCGCGATCGCCCGCCAGTTCGAGGACTTCAAACAAGCCGAAGCACAAGGCGCTGTAAAAACAGCTGATACGCTGGCGGGGATCGCACAAGCGTTTGATCTGCCAAAAGAAGCCCTAGTGCAAACAGTGGCTGATATCCCGTTGGGCGGGACGGATGCATTTGGGCGGCGTTTTGGTGCGGAACCGCTAGCACCGCCTTATACCGCCGTCCGCGTCACCGGTGCGCTTTTTCACACGCAGGGCGGGTTGCTGACGGATGACACAGGCCGTGTGATGCATCGAAACGGAGCGCCCTTCGCCAACCTTTTTGCATCAGGGGGAGCGGCCTGTGGTGTATCGGGGTCTAGTGATGCGGGGTATCTTTCGGGGAATGGTTTGCTGGCCGCAGTCGTACTGGGCCGCGCCGCCGGGGCCGCACAGATATGAAGTTGTGCGCGGACAAACCGAACACCTGATCAGCGGTCTTTCCTGAATATATATGGAACAGATCAAACCACGGGGTATGGTGGGGTGATCCTGTCTCTCTGACCGGATCTGTTCGCAGGAGAGCCCAGATGAGCCAGCACCCACGCCCTGTATCCAACTATACCCTTTCTGACCGCTACACGAAAACCAGCGGCCGCGTCTTTATGACCGGTACGCAGGCGTTGGTGCGGATCATGCTGGATCAGGCGCGCCGCGACCGTGATGCAGGCCTCAAGACGGCAGGGTTTGTCTCGGGTTACCGCGGCTCACCTTTGGGCGGCGTAGATCAGGAGATGTGGCGGACAGCAAAACTGTTGGATAGTGCCGGGATCAAGTTCATGCCCGCCGTAAACGAGGATCTGGGGGCCACGGCAGTGCTGGGTGCGCAGCAAGCCAGCCTTGATCCGCATGCCGAAGTCGAAGGCGTTTTTTCAATGTGGTATGGCAAGGGACCTGGCGTGGACCGGTCCGGCGACGCGCTGAAACACGGAAATGCATATGGTTCTGCGCCCAAAGGCGGCGTGCTTGTGGTGGCAGGTGATGATCACGGTTGTGTCTCATCATCCATGCCACACCAGTCGGATGTGGCCTTCATGGCCTGGTTCATGCCCACACTCAATCCCGCGTCGGTCGCTGAATATCAGGCATTTGGTGCATACGGTTTTGCCCTGTCGCGGTTTTCCGGCACCTGGGTCGGGTTCAAGGCAATCTCGGAGACAGTTGAAAGCGGCCAGTCGGTGGATCTGGGCCCGGATCGTGTGTTTGTGCAGCCCGAGTTCACAGCTCCGCCGGGTGGGCTGCATGTGCGTGTCGCAGATCTGCCGTCACCCGAAATCGAAACGCGGATCAAGGCCAAGCTGGATGCCGTTTCGGCCTTTGTCGAGGCAAACCCGATTGACCACGCGGTCTACGGGGTAAAAAAGGCCGTCTTTGGATTTGTCAGCACGGGCAAGGGGCATCTGGATCTGATGGAGGCGCTGCGGCTACTGGGTCTTGATGAACAGAAATGCCGTGCGCTTGGAATCGATATCTACAAGATCGGTATGGTTTGGCCACTGGCCCATCGCGATGCACTGAACTTTGTGACGGGCAAACGCGAAGTGATGGTGATCGAAGAAAAACGCGGGATCATAGAAAGCCAGTTCAAGGAGCATTTTTATGATTGGCCGGGGCGCAAGCCGGAGCGGATGGTCGGCAAATACGACGAAGCCATGAATCCGTTGGTGCCGTGGACCGGAGAGTTGTCCCCGCGATTGCTGCTTCCGATTATCGCGCATCGGCTTGAGGCGTTTTTTCCAAAGGAAAAGCTGGTTGAGAAAGCCCGTGCACTGACCCAGACCGTCCCGCAGCTGTTACGGGTCGAAGGAGCAACACGCACGCCCTATTTCTGTTCCGGCTGCCCGCACAATACATCGACCAAAGTGCCCGAAGGATCAAAGGCCGCCAGCGGAATCGGGTGCCACGTCATGGCCAGCTGGATGGATCGCAACACCGTGGGATACGCGCAAATGGGCGGCGAAGGCGTTCCGTGGATCGCGACATCGCTGTTCAACGGTGGCAAGCATATCTTCCAGAACCTCGGCGAAGGGACTTGGTATCATTCGGGCAGCCTGGCGATCCGCCAGGCCGTCGCGGCGCAGGTCAACATCACTTACAAGATCCTTTACAATGACGCCGTGGCCATGACCGGTGGTCAGCCTGTGGACGGCCCTGTATCTGTGGCAGGCATCGCGCAGACGTGCCGCGCCGAAGGGGTGGCGCGGATTGCAATCGTTTCTGACGATGTGCGCAAATTCGCCGCGGGCGACTTTCCTTCCGGCACAACCTTCGACGACAGAGCGCGGCTTGACATCATACAGCGCGAATTGCGCAACATTCCCGGCGTGACAGTCCTGATCTATGAACAGACCTGTGCCACTGAGAAGCGTCGCAGACGCAAACGCGGTCAGATGGCCGATCCTCAACGCTTTGTAGTGATTAATGATCTTGTATGTGAGGGCTGTGGTGACTGCTCCATTGAAAGCAACTGCCTCAGTGTGGAACCGGTGGAAACGGAATTTGGCCGCAAACGCAAAATCAACCAGTCAAGCTGCAACAAGGATTTTTCCTGTCTGAACGGGTTCTGCCCCAGCTTTGTGACAATAGAAGGGGCCAAACGCCGCAAGAAAGACGGCGCAGGGTTTGACCTTGCTGCACTGACCGCCGATCTTCCGCAACCGAACCTGCCGGATCTGGCCGAGCCCTATGACCTGCTTGTGACAGGTGTTGGCGGCACAGGGGTGATCACGGTTGGCGCCGTCATTTCGATGGCCGCCCATCTGGAGGGCAAAGGATCTAGTGTTCTCGACTTCACCGGTTTTGCGCAGAAATTCGGGACCGTTCTGGGGTACGTGCGGCTGGCCGCGCGTCCGCAGGATGTGCATCAGGTGCGAATTGATCAGTCTTGTGCAGATGCGGTCATTGGCTGCGACGTGGTGGTCAGCTCTGCGCCCAAAGCCTCTGCCCACTATCGCAACGGAACACGGATGGCGTTGAACACGGCCGAAATGCCAACCGGTGATCTCGTGTTGAACCGGGATGCCAGCCTCAAGGTCGGCGAGCGCGTATCTTTGATCGAAACGGCAATCGGGGCTGGAAACCTGATGGCCTTTGACGCCAACGCGGCGGCAGAGACGCTTATGGGCGACACTGTGTATGCCAATGTGATGATGCTGGGATTTGCGTGGCAACATGGGCTGGTCCCGGTTGGTTTTGACGCACTGATGCGCGCAATCGAACTGAACGGCGTTACCCCCGAGCGAAATGTTCAGGCCTTTTCCTATGGCCGCATCATTGCTGTCGATCCAGCCCGCCTTGAAGCCTCAAAAACAGACCACGCAGTGATGGATGAAACCTCTGGCGGCATTATCTCCCGACGCGCGCAGTTTCTGGTCGAATATCAGGACGCTGCCTATGCGGACCGCTATCAGCAGACGCTGAAACGGTTCGCCGACGCGTTACCGGAGGACGCGGAAGACCTGCTGCGCGCTACGGCGAAATCGCTTTTCAAACTCATGGCGTTCAAGGACGAATACGAAGTCGCGCGATTGCACCGTTCGAGCGCATTCTCGGAACGCTTAAAAGCCGAGTTCGAAGGCGATTACACGGTCAAATATCATCTTGCGCCCCCTATGCTGCCGTTGGGCAAGGATGCAAGAGGGCGACCCAACAAGCGCGCTTTCGGGCCATGGATGGGTTCGGTGTTTGACCTTCTGGCGCGTATGAAGCACCTGCGCGGCAAATGGGCGGACCCGTTCCGCCATCATGCAGACCGGCGGCTCGAGGTCGAGCTGATCACCTGGTTTGAAAATGTATTGGAGGTTCTTCCTTCTCACTACTCCAGGGGCCAGCACGCGCATATCAAGAGCCTGCTGCAAGCGCCGATGGACATACGAGGATACGGCCCGGTCAAAGAGGACGCAGCGCGCACCGTTCGCGAACAGGTTGCCAAGGGTATTGCTGCCTTGCGCTGAACATGCAGACCGAAGTCAACTGCGCCATTAAGGTCGGCTCGGGTCAACCACCCGGCGGCGCAAGCGAGCCACGCAGGATCAAGGGGGCCTCGAACCGCTGGCTCTTCAACCCCACCTCGCCCGCACGTCGCGCCAGCAGCAAACGTGCAGCCGCCTGCCCCATATCGGTCTGTGGCACCCGGACGGTCGTCAATGCGGGCGTTACGACGCGCGCAAGTCCGATATCGTCAAACCCTACCACAGAGACATCCTGTGGCACTCGCACGCCCAATTCCGCCGCCCGCACAATCGCCGCGGCCGCCAACACATCGCTCCCGCACATGACTGCCGTGGGACGATCAACGGACGACAAGATCGCCTCCATTGCATCGGCACCTGCCTCAAGCCGGTAACGAGCTTCGATAACCTGCACCAATCGCGCCCCAGGCTGCGTTGCAATCGCCGCCATCACACCGGTCACACGATCGCGTGCACGGTCGTTGTGAATAGTGATCCCGGCAATCATCGCGATCCGCCGATGGCCTTGCAAAAGTACTTGGCGCGTCGCATCAAACGCTGCCTTTTCATTGTCAAACCCGGCGTAAAGCTGGTCCGGATCGTTGCCAAAGCACCAAGTGGTAACGTAAGGAATATCGCGTTTTTTCAGCAGCGCGAGTGTAGTCTCAGCACGGTCCTTGCCAATCAGCAGAAACCCCTCGGCACCGTTGGCCATCAGAGCGCGGATTTGACGGAACTCTTCGTCCGGATCATAGCCAGTGCTTGCAATCAACAAGTTCACACCCGCGCCTGCCAAAACCTCCTGAAAGGCCTGGACCCCGCTGGCGAACATCGCATTGGACATTGTGGGAATGACAGCAGCGACGGTATTGGTCCGATTGGATGCCAAAAGCCGACCACCGTAGTTTGGCGTATAGCCCAGCGTTTCGATAGCCTTCTCAATCTTGTCACGCGTCGCTTTCGCGACGCGGTCCGGCATATTGATCGCCCGCGAAATCGTAGCTGTGGAAACACCGGCAAGTCGGGCCACATCGTCGATCGTTGGTTGAGACACGCGTTGCACCGGAAATTCCCAATTCTAAAACCGTTTACTCTAGACCCAGTTAGAAAACCTTATATTGCCGCAAAATGCAAGCGCTTGCATTACTCGATGCAAGCGCTTACAAAGCACACACCGAAGCAAGAGAATCACACCTTCGGCAAGAACGGGCGACGGCAAACTGCCCAAATAATATGAACGTTCAGACAGGAGGCATCCATGGCCCGTACCTATCTCAAGAAAGCCACAAAGACCGCCCGCACAGATGCAAGTGATGTGCGTGCGACGGTACAGACAATTCTGAATGACATCGAAAAAGGCGGCGATGCCGCGGCCCTTAGCTATGCCGAGAAATTCGACCATTATCAGGGCAGCGTGCTGTTGAGCGCAGATGAGATCGAAGCAGCTTCGGTTCTGGTCAGCCAGAAGCTGAAAGATGACATCGCATTTGCCCACGACAACGTACGTCGCTTTGCGGAAAAGCAAAAATCCACAATGCAGGACGTACAGATGGAGGTCGTCCCTGGCCTCATCGCCGGGCAAAAAGCGATCCCGTGTCGCGCCGCTGGCTGCTATGTTCCGGGCGGTCGCTACAGCCACGTGGCTAGTGCAATCATGACCGTGACTACCGCCAAAGTGGCGGGGTGCGCGCATATCACGGCATGTTCCCCACCCCGCGCTGGTGAAGGCGTTGCCCCTGCAATCATCTATGCCGCGAACCTTTGTGGCGCTGACAAAATCCTTTCGATGGGTGGCGTTCAGGGCGTCGCAGCTATGACTTTCGGCCTCTTTGGACTGCCACCTGCCGATATTCTGGTCGGCCCGGGCAACCAGTTCGTGGCAGAAGCCAAACGGATTTTGTTCGGTCGTGTCGGTATCGACATGATCGCCGGTCCTACCGACAGCCTTATTCTGGCGGATGCAACAGCCGATCCTTTCATTGTTGCAACCGATCTGGTGGGTCAGGCCGAGCACGGCTACAACTCGCCAGTATGGCTGGTCACGGACGATCGTGCCCTGGCAGAGCGCGTCATGGAACTGGTTCCCGGATTGATCGACGATCTGCCTGAACTGAATCGCGGCAACGCCGAAGCGGCCTGGCGCGACTATGCTGAGGTAATCTTGTGCGCTAACCGCGAAGAAATGGCTGCGACATCGGATGACTATGCGCCAGAGCATCTCACTGTTCAGGCCGAAGATCTGCCCTGGTGGCTGGAGCGCTTGCAGTGCTACGGATCGCTCTTCCTGGGTGAAGAAACCACGGTGGCCTACGGCGACAAAGCATCAGGTACCAACCACGTACTGCCGACGTCGCAGTCCGCCAAATACACCGGTGGCTTGTCCGTTCATAAGTACATGAAGATCGTCACCTGGCAGCAGGCAACCCGCGAAGGCTCCAAGCCGGTCGCGGAAGCCACAGCGCGCATCTCGCGGCTGGAAGGCATGGAAGGCCACGCCCGTACCGCGGACGCCCGTCTGGCAAAGTATTTCCCCGGCGAAAACTTCGATTTGTCGATCGGCAGCTAAGACCATCCGAACGCGGACAGGCCGAACGGCCTGTCCACCACTCTCACCCCGGACCCTGAGGAGAAAGCCCTTGTCCATTAGCACCAAAATAGTGGATGATTTCGTCGCAAACGGCGTTGATTTCATCACCACTGTGCCTTGCAAACAACTTGCAGGCGTGATCGACGAGGTCGAAGCGCGCAAGGAAATCTTCCACATCCCGTCAAACAAGGAAGACGAGGGCATGGGCCTGTGTGCCGGCGCCTTTATGGGCGGCAAGCGCCCGGCCATTATCATGCAGAACACCGCAATCGGTGTGACTCTCAATACTCTGGCTACCCTGATTCAGTTCTACCGTATGCCTCTGCCGATGCTGATCTCGTACCGCGGCGAGCTGCGTGAGCCTGTGGCCTGTCAGGTCGAAATGGCGGTGCACACCAAAGCACTGCTGAACCAGATGCTCATTCCCACCTACCACTTCCACAAGGAATCGGATGCCAGCGAGCTGGATGCGATCCTGAAATATACTTTCATGTGCATCAAACCTGTGGCCATCCTGACAGATGCGTCCTTTTGGGGAGGCTATGGCGACCAATGATCCGCTCTGAAATCCTGCGCGAGATCGCGCCCATCATCCGTGACCACCTGGTCGTCTGCAACATCGGTCTGCCCAGCCAGGAGCTGCATATGATCGACGATCAACCCACCAACTTCTACATGTTGGGTACAATGGGTTTGTCATCGTCCATCGGCCTTGGACTGGCACTGTCTCAGCCCAAAACCGTAATTTCGATCGACGGCGACGGCTCTGTTCTGACGAACCTCGGCACGTTGCCGACAATCGCCAACAACGTCGCGGACAACTACATCCTGCTGATCATCGACAACGGCTCTTACGGCTCAACGGGCGACCAGCCAACATATGCCGGCAAGAAAACCAAGCTGGAAAAAGTGGCCGAAGCCTGTGGCTGTGAAAACGTCGTAACCTGCAAAGACGTCGACACCGGCAAGGTGCTGCAAGCCGCCATCGACAGCAAGAAGATGACCATCATCGTCAGCAAATGCGACAGCGGCAATATCAAGCTGCCAGTCATCACGATGGACCCCGTCGTGATCCGTGACCGCTTCATGAAGGCCGTCAAAGCCTGACACTGTCTTCGGCGCGCCCTGTGAAAATGGGGCGTGCCGCACTATTCTTGCCAATTGAAACGGCGCATCAAAGCGCGATCATTGGTATAGTCCATGTGGCAGAAGATATTTATTGCCATGTCGGTCACGATCATCAGCACACGCATCGGAAGATTATGCCCGAGCGTATGCCGGTAACTCAAACTGCTGAATTTCCCGCATCACACGCGGAAGTGCCGATGTCCGTTAATCTGGCCACGACACCGGAGTTGCAGATCTGGTGGATCTACCGCTGCGCATCGACCTTTTGCCGCCAAAGATATCCACATCCGAAATCCTAGCAATTCGGAGTCGACGGCAAATCCCCGCGATTACTTCTATCTGAGGTTCAGCGGAATGCGCACACCAAACGAAATGACGTGTGAGGTCACATCGAAACTGAGGGGATCGACTGGTGCATCCCCTTGGCCTCCCGACAGCACCGTGCTGCTACCTTTTGCGCTGCCCAAATCGAAGAACTGATACATTACATCGAGCGTGATCGGTCCGGCCTTGCTTTTACCCACTGTCCAACCGGCACCAACGCCCAAAGCAAATGCAAAGTCCGAATTGGTATCTCCCTCGAACGTGCGCGTCGGCTGCGGTTTGTCCGTGTTAATACGTGTCCAGTCTCCCATCTTATTCCAGGCAACCCCGAGCCCCCCCATTATGTAGGGCTGCACACGAAAATCGCCGCGCCCCATTTTCGGAAGATCGTAAAATACGTTGGCCATCAAAGCGGTAGACTGAAAGGTGGTCGATACACTCGCATGCGGGCCCAAGCTGGATGGCACGGTGTACGACCATGGCCCTGAAATGTCTTCTCGACCGAAGTGTGTCAGAGCAATCTCGCCCCGCATATTCTGGCGCACCTTCCGCCCGATCGCAATTGTTCCAACAGCGTTGTCCGGCTCAGACAAATCGAAAAATACGATCGGATCACTTCCGTTCGGTGGCGCGCCCGGTGGTGCCCATTTTCCGTCACTGATCCCAAAAGACCCGGCACCGACACCCAGACGAAGATAAGCTTCGGGAGGCCCTTGAAACCATCCGTTTTGATAAAGTGGAGATGGCTTCAGCGCGCGCTGCGCCGTTGCACTCGTTCCTGCAAGAACGACGGTCAGCAAAATGCACACTTTAAAAACAAAGCGCATAATTGATCCCTCATCTTTATGTTGCAAGGGTGAGGCTACAAGTGACTGAAATAAACAATCCAGTCTATTCAAGTTACGTCGCTCGGTTTTTCGATTAGCCGTGTCCATCAAGTATCGCTTCTCGAATTTCTTCGGCATCGTCAGCTAGCGCTTCAGCTTGATGCTCCGTCAATTCATATCCCAGAATTTTGGACACCGAATATGCAACCTCTGGTGTGATCGGGATGTTTTTATCGGAAGCTGTACCAAGGAAGACAGCAGACAACTCTTCAGGCGAAGAGTTGACCCCAGCATCCAGAAAAACCGATCTTCCGCCAAGAGATTCCTTAAGCAAACCTAAGTTTGCCACAGGCGAGTCTATCATCGGGACTCCATCAAAGTTCTTCTCCAACTGAACCTCCATCTCGTCCAGCGTAAGGGAGTAGAATGAGATCATTTCGGGGTTCGACTGGATGGCCGCCAACGCCTCCGCCGCAGCTTTATCCAAAACACGATCCGGTGAACGTGCGACATTCATCCGACCGAGTTCGATGTTTGACGGAATACCCTCCTTCGCCCAGACTGGTCGCGACCCACCAGATTTGCCTGGCTGTTGACCGGTTTGACCTGACACAGTTCCATGGCCTCCCTGACTACTGCCAGACCCGCCGTATTTTTTTCCGCCGCTATGCTCATCATCGCTATGCTCATCATCGGTGTGATCGTCATCGGAGTGATCATCGTCAGTGTGCCCACCATCACTATGGCCACCACCTTTACCACCCGCACCACCAGATCCGCCGCCGTGGCCGCCGCCTTTACCGCCACCACCATGCCCGTCCTCTTGCGCAATTGCCGTGGAGCCACTTTCCATAAGGAAGGCGACTGACAGTCCGATTGTCGGAGTCGCGGCCGCAATCGCGACAGCAGACACTCCGGCGACCAGGCGAAAATTACGAATATTTGTCAAAAAAAAGTTCTGCATCTTTGACCTCATTTGCACGGACAGATTGGGTGATGCCGTCCAATTCCATGAACCTGGCCCACCCGGATGAAACGCCGGGCTGGAATTATCAGCCCGGGATGTTCTTGATGCTCAACGCACCGGTTAACCGTGTCCTTCGAGGATCGCTTCACGGATTGCTTCTGCGTCCGCACCGAGCGCTTCGGCCTGATCATCGGTCAGATCGTATCCCAGAATAGTCGCCACCGCGTCAGCCGTTGCCGTCGTGATTTCAATGGTCTTGTCAGAGGCAGTGCCCAGAAATACCGCAGCAAGTTTTTCCGAGAGCGTCCGATCTTCATCGGCAGGGTTCGTGACGCCTGCAGCTTCGAGTTCGGACACTTGATTGGTACCTGCACCAAGTACATCCATCAAAAGGCCAAGGTTTGCCACAGGAGAGTCAATCATGGCGACATTGTCGAAATCGGTCGCAAGAGCCTCCTTCATGTCCTCGAAAGAAAGAGAATAGAAATCGATCTCGGCCTGCGTAAGGTTCGACAGTTCCTCGGCGACCGCCTTCTCCAGAATACGGTCGGGCGCACATGCAACACTTAACCGACCAAGCTCAATATAGGACGGAATACCCTCTTGAGCCCAAACCGGTTTTCCCCCCGTCGAATCTCCGGAACTACCGGCCCTTGGGCCTTTGCCGTCTGAATCTGCGCTCGGGCCGCCTTTGCCGCTGCCGCCACCAGAACCTTGGCCTCCATCTGCCTGACCACCACCGCCTTGGCCGCCGACTCCCTCACCTCCACCATTTCCGCTTTGCTGCGCAAGCGCAACCGAACTTGTTTCCATTGGAAACGTGATCGGAACAGCAACAGTAAGCGCGCAAGCAAGGACGAGTACCGACACAGCGGACGCAAACCCTGAAAACTTTGGTTTGATAGAATAGTATTTTTGCATTTGTGTGACTGCTTGGAAATAACACACATTTGCTAGCATCCTGTCTGCAATCAGGATTGATATGCATCAAATTGAATGCATACGGTTAGCAAGCGGAATAACAGGACAGGTGGGTTGAAACTCGTCAGGCCTTCAAAACAGATTGGTTGTTTTGCTAAACGAGGGTTT
>Ga0102812_10002999_pt1 | contig 11142 bp, 10 predicted proteins | sample ColrivemetaGS713_FD_79334 | JGI IMG/M metagenome (GOLD analysis project Ga0102812, IMG submission 79334) | Estuarine microbial communities from the Columbia River estuary - Flood tide ETM metaG S.713 | ecosystem: Environmental > Aquatic > Marine > Intertidal zone > Estuary | place: USA... | reverse complement strand
TCATCTCCGTATTTAGCATCTACTTCTACTTCTTCTTCTTCCATTGGCTCTTCTTCGCTTGGCATCATTTCTGCCATATGCTCTTCCAATGCAACTAATCTTGGCTCAATAATTTGCATTACTTCGCTGATAATATCAGTTACTTCTTCTGGTGTAACTTCGTTTTCTACAGCTACATCATTACTTGGAGTTTCGCCCTCGTTAGACAGCTTGTTCCAAATTTTTTGCAACAAAGACTTTTCCTCTGTCACAACTTCTTGTGGTGTTTCTTCCATTTTTACTTCTTTTTGATTAATTAAATTATTTGGTACTAAAATTCCTTTATTGACAAATGTCGCTTTTGAGTAGTTTGTTACTTTTTTACTTTCCCACTCATTGCCGACAAACCCATACATTTTTGCTTCTTCATATGTAAGCCATTCGCCGTGACCTGCATTACGCTCCATTAGTTCATCTATTGCCTCTTGCTCAACTCCTAAATTTAAGTAAGCCTGGTTAAGTGCAGATTGCCACTTGTTAAGATCGTTAATAGCATCTTGCATATCGTTCTCATTTCCCTCTGCATAAGACATTACCTTGTGAACTAAAAATAGTCCAGTATTATCCATAAAAATATGGTTTACTGAACTTGCTGCACTACCTATGATTGTAGATGCTGATGCATTTGCACCTCTGTAATATGTATTTATTGTCGCACCACTATTCTTTAGTAGTGAATATATAGCCAAAGCGTGTGATACATCACCACCTAAACTCTCCATTGTCAAATTGATTACCTCAACATCTAACTCTTGTAAGGCTTTAATTTCTTTAGCCTTTACTTCGCTTGTGTTCTTTTGGTAATCCTCGAAATTATCTGCCCAAACGTTATAGCCAATGTCACCAAATATCTCAATATCTGCTACTTTGTCTTTTTTCTTTACGTTTAAAAAAGGTGTGATTTTCATATCATACAAAAATACATCGCAAACCTTGCAATATTTACAAATAATATATAAAGCAAAAAAGCCCTACAAATTAATGTAAGGCTTTTCGGCATCTTGCGTTTTTTGTTTTTGTTAAACTGTATGCTGTAAGAATTTGTGGTTAAAATAAACTTCAACTACACACCACATATTTAGTTTTTCGGCAGCTGCCATATTAGCTTCTTCATAAGTGTTAAATTTTGCAGTTTTGTTTCCTTGTCCTTTCATAGTATTAAGAGTTTCTTCGTTTAATACTACAAATAATTGTTCTTGCGTTTTCATAATTTTTGTTTTTATTTATTTATAATTGGTTACTTTGATAATGTAAATATAAAACCTTTTTTATTAACTACAAAATTTTTTAGTATTTATTTTTATTTTTTTTTCTTAGCTATAATATAGATTGAGATAATCTCTAAGAATACAGCACACTTCGTAGTATTCTTTTCTTTCATAAAATTCAAGATACTCTCTAATGTACTCTTCTTGCTCATCATCTAACCACTCCATTATATCCTCCTCAGTCATTAAAAGGATAATGCTGTTGCTTACGCTTGTCACGAGTTCGTAATTAGGTAGATTGCTCGTAAGCTATAGCCATACTTCCTGGCTAACTTATTGCGAATGTCTAACACACTAATGCGACCAGTATTTTGATTGTCAAAATCTGCCTTTATAGTGCGTTTAATGGACTCTCTATTGAGCAATCCTTTGTCGGCTGCTTCTAATGCCTCTTTAATATGTTCTTGCTGACTCAACGTTGTTTACTTTATTTTGTAAGTTACTAAAATCTTGCTCTACATTTACCACTTGCATACTTCTATTTTCATTAACGCTTACCAATTCGCTTACTCCGTCGCTTACTTGTTGGCTTATGCTTGATGCTGTAACTGGTGCTACATATCCACCCTCTGCGAACATCTTAGGCAACTGCAAGTTATTTAAAGCATTCATAAAAGGCAAACCATAATGCTCAACAGCTTTAGTTTTGTGGATAAATTCTCCACCCTCTGCTTCAAATCCACCTCTACCAGCTACGCTAAAAGGCACACCACCTTGTGCGTGACTTGCTCCTTGTATTACTCCACCTTCTGCAAACTTCTGTGCTTTGATTTGTGCTACATTGGCAGCGTATGTTCCAGTTAATATACCTGCGTTAATTGCACCGAGTATTGGACCAGCAATTGGTCCTAATCTTAGTGCTTGTGCAAATGCCTGGATTAAACCATCAAAATAAGACATTGTTGCACTTGCAATATCCATCTTTTTTTGCTGTTTAAATGCTTGTTTTCTAACTTTCTCTTTTTTCTTTTCTGCTTCTTCCTCAGATAATGCACCACTTTTTACTTGTTGGTCAATCGCAGCTATTCTTTCATCTGTTCTAGTTTGTAAATTTTGTGATGCTATGGCTAAAATTTGGTCTATTGCACCTATGGCAAATTGAAAACTGCCTATAATTTTTTCAGTTTTTTCATCATCTAATCCTAAACTATCACCAAACGTATTACCTTCTTCATCTTTACCGACATTATTAATTTGCCCATCCAACGTAGCTAAATCTACTCCTAATTCAGCGAGTCTTTTCTTTAGTTCTTTTAACTGCTCATCACTTAATATTGCATCTCCTATACCACCTTCTGTACTTGCTGTAGCATCTACTACTTGTTGTTGCAATATTTGTATTTGGTCTTCAACTAATTTTTTAGCTTCTATTAATTTTTGTGCGTTGTATTTTTCTGTTAACTTTTGCTGTGCTTCCAAGTTTCCATCTAATGCTTGAAATTGTCTTAAATATGCTTCTTCATTTTGCAAGGCTGTTAACGTTGCAGCATCTTCTTCGTTTTTAATTTTTTCTTCAATAGCCGATAATTGCAAGTCTGCTAATTTATTGTTGCTTTCAGCTATTATTGCTTGTCTTTGTGTTTCAGATAATGTTGTGTCAGCTAATTGTGCTGCTCGTTTCTTTTCTTCTATTTCAATTAATGCTGATACCTGGTCACCACCTTGTGCCTTAATTAATCTTAATTCTGCTGCAAGTGATTCAGTCATTAAAATATAGCTTTCAGATGCTATCTGCTTTTCAAGTCTTAACGTTCCTTGTGTTTCTGCAGCTAACGCTTGTTCGTATGCTAACTTTTTTTGGAATAATGTTTCTGCTTCTTCTTCGTTATCTGTAGCTAAATCACTTCTTCCTTGTTGTATGTCACGTTCAGCCTTAGCTATTTTTGTTAGGTTTTTTAGTTTTTGAGTTTCAGCTTCTTTTGCTTCTTCCAGTTTAGCAATGATTTGATCTTGAGATAGGTTAGCTTTATCTGCTGCCTCAACTCTTGCCTTAGCTACTTTTTTCTCTAAATCCACATTAGCCAAAAGCAAACGTCTTCTTTCAAAAACTAAGTTATTCTCTGCCTTTTGCAAATCTGCGGCACTCTCCATATCTTCCTTAACTTCTTCTACAAATTCTTTAACTGCTTCTTTTGCCTCAACGTATGTGTCAGCCAATGCTTCTACTCCATTTTCTACTTTTCCTATAACATCTTCAACCCCAGTAACACCTTGCAGTACTGCATTACCTAAATCCTTAAACCCCTCAACCATATCTCCACTAAAAATCTTAGCAATAGCTTTACCAGCTACACCAAAAGCCTCTATTCTGTTCATCAGATTGTCTTTAATGGCATCTCCTATACTCTTAAATATATCACCGATATTTAAATCTTTTATACTACTAAAAGCATTAACTATGGTTTCCCCAAATTCAGCCATTTTACTGGTAATATTAGCTGTTATACTTCCTAGTACAGCCATTACTACTTTTAATTGTTGTGCGCCCTTTTCTGTACTCTTAAAGTAAGCCACCAAACTACCAACAATCACAACAAACGCACCTATACCAGTTGCAATTAAAGCTAATTTAAACACATTCATAGCTACCTTACCTGCAATTGTAGCTATATTTAATCCTTTTTGTGCTGCTGTCTGTGCAGTAGTTGCTGCTGCTTGTGATTTCTGTACGCTTTCCGTTACAATTAAAGATTTAGCTGCTGCAACAGTTGAATCTTTTGTTTCCTTAAAAACTGTAACTAAGCCACCTAAATTAGTTCCCATTATTGTTACATTTTGCAATGCATCTTGTATTGCATCTGAATAGTTACCTACGTTTCTTCGGTTATCTCCTATTGCGCTTTCATTCTCTTTTAGTTTTTCGGTTATGCCTTCAATGTTTTGAGTAAGCATTTGCCCTTCTTCTGTGTTTTCTCTTTGTTCCTGGCTTAACCCATCATACTCTTGAGTCATTAACTTTAATTGCGCTCTTAATTGCTCGTTAGAGCCTATCTCTGCGTTTAATGCTGTGTTGTATGTGTCAACTTCTTTTATTGCTGCTCTACGCTCTGTATTGACTGCACTAAGTTCATCCTTTTGTGTAACTAATAATACGTTTGAAGAATCAAGTTTCTGCGTATATTCATCTAACTTATTAGACTCATCCTCTGTTAGTTCTCCATTCTTAACTTTTGCTGTTTCCAATTCAGCTAATGTTTTTTCATAGAATTTTATCTGTTGAGTAGTTAGCTTAATTGCATCCTTTTGCTCTATTTGCTTTTTAGTCAAATCATCCAAGCCTTTTTGCGCATTGCCAAAACCTTTTAACTCTATATCTATTATTACTTTTTCTGCCATTACTTCATTATTAATTTAGCTTTAACTAATTTCTTTATTATATCGTAATTCCATTCTACGATTTTGTACACCTGGTCTTTGTAAATGTACTCTTTACGATTACTGACTATTGTGCCTAATTCATCTCTAAATATAACCTCAATTATCTTGTTGTTTTTCTTTTGGTTTAGCGTGTTTAAGAATAACTTGTCCCACGTTTTAGCAAATGCAACTGGTAAACTCCAATTCAAATAAGCAGCTACAGATGTTGTTGATGCATCAGCATTTGTATATGTAAAAGAATCCACACCATTAAATCCAGCATCTTCATACCTATACCGACAAGATAAATTATTCTCCCAAGTTTCAGAATATGCACCAGCATTACCAGTACCATTAAACGAGTTAACCTTTTCAATAAAACTTGAGCCATCATAATAAGCTGTAAAAAAACTATCTATTTTTTCTACTCTACTATTATTAAACGAGTTTAACTTATAATAAAAACTTCCAAAATCTTGATATTTAAAAACACCAATAGACTTTACATAATCCGTTTCATTTATTTGTTGGTTTAAATGAATTAAATCTGCTTGTAAATACTCTATGTTTGTATTTGTGCTTTCTTGTGCAATGTTAGTTAAGTCGTATTGGCTTGTCGCTATGCTTGGCAATGTTGCTGGACTTGTTCCTACTGGCTCTGTGCCTTCATCTTGTAACTCTATGTAAGCAGTTGTGCCATCTATATCTAAAACCAAGTTTAAATCATTTAACACACCTTTCAAAAACTCCAACTGATTTTGTCCTCCAATATAATCACCTATCCAAACAGTATCGTTTACCACTCTGTTATTGTTGCTTATATTAAACTCTGTACATTTTAAACTTGAACCAGTATAATCACTCGAGCCACCACCACCATTTACTCTTGCTATTATATTGATTTCGTGAGTAGCTAAAAATGTGGCACTTATTTCTGTTTCAAAATAATTTGTGCCTTCTTGTAGTAATCCACTGGTATCCTCAATTTCACTAGAAGAAAAAATTATACTATTTGGATAAATTGGATTATAAACTATTACAATTATTTGAACATTTTGTATGTTCTCGTTGCCTTGATATTCAAATACCCCACTTAATTTAATTGTGTCGCAGTTGTTTACAATTTGATACGCATCACCATCATTAATAAACCCTAAATTAGGAGTAGGAGTAATTACGTTTATAGAGTTGTTTCCACTTGCTGGTGTTCCTAAACCGAATCCGTGACCGTAATTTGCCCCACTTCCAACTGGAAATATATTTGTACCTCCACTAAATGAGTTATTACTTAATATATCATCGGCACTACCAAAATTAGAATAGTCAATAGCTTGTCCATAGTCACTATCAAAAAAGTTGCTAACTAAATCATAGCCTTCATCCTTAAACATTTTGTGCAACATAGAACGTACTGTAAAAAATGGTGCTACTGTATCTTTGTTTAATGTTCCTGCATCACTTAAAGACCTTAAAAAACCACTACCAAAATGGAATTGTACATCTTCGCCAAGTGTTGTACCACTTACAAAATTAGATAGCTTAGTTCTTATTGTTGCATCGGTTAAGGCAAACCTATTATTAGTGTCTATCAAGTTTTTTAATGGCTTGGCTTTTAACCTACCTATCACATCATTGTTTGCACCCATAAACAAACACTTAAAGTTGTCCTGGTCATAACCTTGCACATATAGAACACCTTGACTAAATACATTGCCCTCAAGCGTTATAAACGCAGAGCCACTTGTTGTAAGTTCTGAGCCTTCCGTAGTGATGTTACCAAAAGCTAACTCATTCTTAGCCGTTCTCGGCAAGTTAAATTGTGTGCTTGATGTTCCAGTCCTATCAGTAAGGTTATCTATCTTAGTTAACCCTCCTTTGATGATTAAAGACTGCAATGTATCTGCTCGGTAATCAAGTTCTATTCCGTTGTAAGTTATCATATAAAACTCGGCTTAGTTTGCGCTTTTCTGTACTTGAAATTAAATTCTACTCCTCTTGATTTTACAGCCATTTTAAACCCACCATCTAAAACGTTTATAGGTACAAGTTCTCCATTATCAACTACCCATTGTAATGGACTTGATACAAAGTCTTGTAACTCTCCTATATGTTTAGTTGGGAACATCTGACCTCTTACCTCGTAATCTTCCAAGATGTCTTGGTTTATCTTTACGTTATTAGCAGATGTGTTAAAGTAATTGGTGTTGCCAGTATGCGTATAACCACCTACTCTGTAAGAATCACTTTTAGTATTGATGCTTTCATAGGTGTAAGTTTGAAATTTAATGTTTTCTTTTACTCCATATTTATTGATAAATACAAACTCTTCAATGTTGCATCTGTTTTCAAAGTAAAAATACATCTTTCCAAGAGATGAATGCTTTGCCATAAAGCCAGTATATTTTGATAATGGTGTACTGCTCGGTGGTACAAGTGCATTGGTAGTTAAAAATGTTCTATTTAAAGGCACACTAATAAGCTTATTTGTGTAGCTTGATATATTAATTTCAGCTATTTGGTTAATTGTGCTTCCATCATTTGGCTTATTTACGTTGTATGTTGTTATGCTAATCTGTGGACTTTGAGCAAACACTACACACCTGTCATATGCTCCTTGAAATTTAGGCGCAAAATTATTGTTAATTAACCCAGAGCCGAATAGCATACCTTTTCTATTAATGCCATCGTTAGCTGTTTGGTCATTCAAGTATCTTAATCCATCAATATTAGCAAATGCATAAAACTCATTGCTCGTTACATCTGGCTCAGAGTTTATTGTATCACTTACCACTACTTCATATTTGCCGTATAAGTCAGTTAACTCTTCAATAGCTGTTGTACTATACCCTTGTGTAGTTAATACGTTTAGAATGCTCTTTAAATAGCTTGATGCATCGAATGTGTATGTGTTGTTTATATTGGCTGCTATGTAGTTAGGCACATTGGCTATTGCTGCTCCTGCGCTTGTCCTTAAACTAAAGGTAAGGTAAGCAGGATTCGCAGCTTCTGTTGCTACAAATTTAACTGGCAAGTAAGCCGAATATAATCCGTCTGCCGTCGGTTGGTCTGTTATTACTATTGCCATAATCTTAACTTGCTAATTCTACAATTATTTCATCGCATAATGTATCCATTGTTCCTTTTAAGGTAGTAAGAGCATTTCCTAAAGCTGTGACTTCTTCACCTAACAAAGTGTTAAATGTTGCACCCTCTACTAATAGCGTTTCTTCCCTTACAACTAAATTACCAGAACCTGCGCCAGTAATTGTTGTTTTCTGCGTATCTGTTGCTTTATAGTTTTGCGCTTGTTGCAGCAAGGCAGTTGCTTTTGTTATTACTACATCTATGTCCATTATCTTAATTTTAAAAGTTCTCCGACCAGCTTTTCTGCTTGTCTTGTTATTTCTGTCTTATTATCATCAATCACTTTTTCAATGATATGTAAATCTTCTTCCTTTGTGCTTGAGCCTTTGCTATAAAGTTTTCTTTGTATGGCTGATGCAGGAGGAAACGAGCCACCATATCTTGCACTCTTGTTATTTATCCATTCTCGTATATCTTCCAAGTCCACCAACGTACCAGGCTTAACTCCTTCGTTAATTTCTTCCCAATAATCTACACCATAAATAAGCAAATGCCCATCCTTTAACTCCTCTCTAAGCGTTTCGACAGATTCACCACTTGCACTACGCTTGTGAAACTCCATCTTGTCCTTAATCTGCTTCTTTAAAAAGTCACCTAAACTGCTCACACCTCAAAGTCTTTTAATCTTTCATTTACTCTTACCATTAAATTATCGTAGCTTTCATAGCTTAGGTTTTCTACTTGTATATCATCAAGTAAAACACCAAATTTAGCATCTTTAGTTTTCAATAATACATCTACGCTAATTGTGCTTTTAGATACTTGTAATTGTATAGTATCCTCATTAGCCGATACTGCTGGGTTTGTTATTTCTACTTTAAATTGTTCAAATTTATATGTTGCCATTTCTCTTTATTTTTAACTTAATGTTGTGCCATTCCAATTAAATGTCCTTACCAACATAGATTGTAAAGTTGTCGATACGGTTGTTTTGCGAAACAATATAGTATTTCTATTGTTATAGTACGCTTGTGTGCCATTTAAGGATAATGATGTCCAAAAACTATTACCCGTTGTATTGCTAAGTGGAGCATAGTCAAGTCCATTTGTGGTAGTTATATCGTAAAGACTAAGAACCTCATTTGTATTTACTACATTCCAATCACTAAAACCATCTGTTGTATATGGTTGACCAGACATCCAATCTGTCCAGCTCTTTGTTCCATTATGTGATGTGCTTCTAAACGTAAAAATATACCCTAACACATCTGTACCGCCATCCCAAGTTGACCAATCAATTATAATATTTTTAGTAAATGTTTGACCACCTAATTCATCGGTATATCTTTCCGTTCCACCAAAGCCATTATTATACGGCAAAGTTAAAAGATTTACTAATCTTCCACGTTCCAAATCTCCATCATCACCAGTAGCGTAACTTGTTGTCGCACCAGTTTGCAAAGGCATTAAACCCTTACTACCTCCTACAACAGCATCTAAAATAGTAATTGTATTACCACTTAATGCTTCTGGTGTTATTGTGTTACCGCTTACATCTTTTAGTAAAATGTCTTGGTCTTTCTTACTTGGCTTAGTTATAAACGCTGCACTATTAACTGTGATAGATTCGTCTGGTATATCTACATCTATTACACTCGGACTTGTAACGCTATAGCTGTCATCTGAATTGCTTACAGTAATATCTGGAACACTAAGATTAGGATTATATGGACTTGAGGCACTATAAGATGAATCTGAGTTACTAATAGTTACATCTGTAATTGTTACATCTTGTGCGCTTGGTATTGATGCAGTTAAACTTCCATCACTATTAGCTAATGTTATATTAGGCAAATCCACATCTTTAACACTTGGGCTTGTTACAGAATAGCTATCATTGCTGTTGCTTATTGTAATATCTGGCAGTTCTAAATCTCCACCACTTGCCACATTTACATCATAAGAATCATCTGAGTTACTTACCCTTGCATTTGGTGCTATTATTGTGGCATCGTCTTCAGCTTTTACATTTGTAGTACTTAAAACTGTACCTAACGCATCCTCAAGAGTTATATCACTATCACCTATTCTGTAATATTGCCCTTGTTTACTTCCTACTTGTGTAGAGCCACTACTTTGCCTTACTATTATGTCTTCGGTGTCTCCAGCTGCAATAACATCCCACAAAACCCCATTAATATTAATAGTTGCATCTCCACCACCTTGAGTAACCACAATATCATATCCATTAAACGTAGCATCTATATCATCACCATCTTGATTCTTTAGGGTTAACTCTAAATCTACATTACACGCTTGTGTGTATTTTAAAACGCTATTAAAATAAACCTTTACTTCATCTGCTGTTGGTGCTATCTCTTCTGGCTCTACACAAAAATCACGCTTTATTGAGATATTTACTCTAAACTCCATAGTAAGAAAAGCGTTAATGCTCAACCTTTCTGCGATTGGGATTTCTTCTGTGCTTAAAACCTCTAAAAAGTCGCTACCACTTTCAAATGGCATTGCTTGTAGCCAGGTATAAAAGAAAGTTCTTAACGCATCTTGCTGTGTTACTATGTAATCTCGTTGGTAATCTGCTGTTTCCGTTTTAACGCTATCTGGAAATTCTGTGAGCAGGTAAATATTAAGGCTCATTTCCGTACCTACCTCATCAAAATTGTTAGTTTCTCCACTATATCTCCAAGCCAAACAAGGCATTGTTTGGTTTAGTAGTTCATTAACATCAAAAAGCGTTTCTATTTCTGTGTAAGTAAGGCTATTTGCTATAGCTTTAGTTCTTATTCTATCTCTAAGGGCAAGTAGATTCATATCTCGGTAAATTTAACTAATTAAAATTGCAAATATTACAACAAAAATAAGGCACAAATAAAATTAATTTAAAAAAACTTTACTTTTTTAGGTTAAAAATTTTGTAGTTCCAAATATTCGTTTTATATTTACATTATCAAAGGGAATAACCCATAACAATAAAACAAAACAAAATGACAAATTTAGAATTAAATAAAATATTGATTGAATATGCAAAAGAAGATTTACAAATTTTAAAAGAAGAAGGATGTTCTGCAATTGCAAATACAAAATTAGGATGTTTACACAACACTTACGATAATGGAATTTTTACTATACGATTTAACCGAAATCAAGGAATTCTTACTACAAATAACGAATCTGAAGCTATAGAATTTATTGCTAATTCATATCAAGTAGCATAACTAAAAAAAAAATAAAAAGCCTTGCATTAACTTGTAAGGCTTTTTTAATTTATAGCACTCTTGTATTCCACAAAACTCATAACCTCATCAATGGAGTATTAAACACCTGGTCTAATCGGTTTAAGTATTTCTTCCATACTTTCCACCAAGCTACGGAG
>Ga0102812_10002997_pt1 | contig 11150 bp, 8 predicted proteins | sample ColrivemetaGS713_FD_79334 | JGI IMG/M metagenome (GOLD analysis project Ga0102812, IMG submission 79334) | Estuarine microbial communities from the Columbia River estuary - Flood tide ETM metaG S.713 | ecosystem: Environmental > Aquatic > Marine > Intertidal zone > Estuary | place: USA: Columbia... | reverse complement strand
GTATCAATTCTGGCCAACCCCCGATTGAGGCATCCGAAATGACCCCGCAACGCCGCACCTGCTGTCGTGCAGGGTCTGATCACCGTCCTTCGTCCATACGAAACTCAAGGGAGGCCGCATCATGAGGATCCCCCTCGGCGCCCTTCTGGGCCTATTCTTTACCGCCCTGTTTTTCGCGATGGCCATCTTCGCATCCTGGATTGCACCTTATGGCATGGCCGAAGTGGTTGGCGATGTCTGGGAGCCACCCTCGGATAAGTTCATGCTTGGTACTGACAGCATCGGCCGCGATCTACTGAGCCGCATGATCTATGGCGGGCAGACGACGATCTTTATTGCCACGGCAGCAACGGTCCTCAGCTTCACCCTCGGATCGGTCTTGGGGTTTTTTGCCGCCGTCTCCGGCGGATGGGTCGATCAGAGCCTGTCGCGCTTTGTGGACCTGATCATGTCCATCCCATCGCTGATTTTCGCTCTTGTCGTACTTTCCGTAATGCCCACCACGGTACCGATCCTCATCTTGCTGATGGGCCTGCTGGATTCCACACGTGTCTATCGTCTGGCACGGGCGGTCGCCGTGGATATCACTGTGATGGATTATGTCGAAGCCGCGCGCTTGCGGGGTGAAAAAATCGTGTGGATCATATTCCGCGAAACTCTGCCCAATGCTCTGTCACCGCTGGTGGCGGAAATGGGGCTGCGCTTCATTTTTGCGGTTCTCTTCGTGTCGACACTGTCCTTCCTGGGCCTGGGCGTACAACCGCCACAGGCAGATTGGGGTGGTATCGTGAAAGAAAACAAGGAAGGCATAAACTACGGCATCCAGGCTGCGCTTTATCCGGCCTATGCCATCGCTACCTTGTGTATCTCAATCAACCTGGTGGCGGATTGGGTTCTCAACCGCACTACATCTCTCAAGGGAGGCCGCGGTTGACCCCCATGTTTACAGTACTTCAAATATGTACATACGCTGCCCTCGCCGCAGCCACAGGTGACAGCTTATGACCGAGCCATTGCTCAAGGTGCGCGGCCTCAAGATCGGCGCCACGATCTACCCACAGGGCGAACGGCCGCGCGAGATCGAAATCGTCCATGGCGTGGATTTCGACCTCGCACCCGGAAAGGTTCTGGGCCTGATCGGTGAGTCCGGCGCTGGCAAATCGACGATCGGACTGGCTTCCATGGCCTATGGCCGCGGCGGTGTCGAAATCACTGGCGGCGAAGTTTGGGTCAATGGTCGCGATATCCTGAAATCGGGGCTCAAGGACGTTCGCAGCTTGCGGGGCGCCGAAGTGACCTACGTTTCCCAATCCGCAGCCGCGTCCTTCAACCCGGCCAAACAGATCATGGAACAGGTTACAGAGGCGGCTATTTTCCAAGGCAAGTTCTCACGGTCCAAAGCCGAAGAACGCGCTGTGGCGCTGTTCCGCAAGCTTGGCCTGCCCGACCCGGAAAACATCGGCGCGCGCTATCCGCACCAGGTGTCCGGCGGGCAGTTGCAGCGTTGCATGACTGCACTAGCGCTCTGCCCGGAGCCCGATCTGGTCGTCTTTGACGAACCCACAACAGCCCTTGACGTTACCACTCAGATAGATGTTCTCAAGGCCATCAAGGACGCGATCAAAGACACAGGGGTGGCTGCACTCTACATTACTCACGATCTCGCCGTTGTGGCCCAGGTCAGCGACCACATCATGGTTCTCCAGCAGGGAGCGACCGTTGAGTATGGCACAACGGATCAGATCATCAATCACCCCCGCGAACCCTATACGAAGGCGCTGGTGTCCGTGCGATCGATCCAGCACGAGGAAAAGCAGCCAACCGACACGCCGATCCTGCGGGTCGAGGGGGTAACGGCCCGTTACAAAGGCACGTCCTTTGATGTTCTAAAGGACATCAATGTTGAGATGTACGCAGGCCAGACCCTTGCAGTTGTGGGTGAATCCGGTTCGGGCAAATCCACACTGGCCCGTGTCATAACAGGACTTTTGCCGCCCTCTGCCGGCAAGATCAATTTCGATGGGCGAACACTGACACCTGATCTGGCGACGCGGCCTTTGAATGATCTGCGCGAACTGCAGATGATTTATCAGATGGCGGATACAGCCATGAACCCACGCCAGACCGTGGGGACCATCATTGGCCGTCCACTTGAGTTCTACTTTGGCCTTAAGGGGGCCGAAAAACAAAAACGCATTCAGGAATTGCTGGATGAAATCGAGCTCGGAAAGGGTTTTCAGGACCGTTACCCGGCAGAGCTGTCCGGTGGGCAGAAACAGCGGGTCTGCATCGCACGCGCGCTGGCGGCCAAACCCAAGCTGATCATTTGCGACGAGGTCACATCAGCGCTCGACCCGCTTGTTGCAGATGGCATTCTCAAGCTGTTGCTCAATCTGCAAAAGATCGAGGACGTTGCCTATCTCTTCATCACCCACGATCTGGCCACGGTACGCGCGATCGCAGACAGCATTGCCGTAATGTACCAGGGATCCGTGGTGCGCTATGGCTCCAAAAGCAAAGTCCTCAGCCCGCCGTTTGATGACTATACCGACCTGCTGTTGTCCTCGGTTCCGGAAATGAAGCTGGGCTGGCTCGAAGACGTGATCGCCAACCGCAAAATGGCAAGCGCAGGGAACTGAAGTCGAAGCATCAGTTCTCCCGCTGAACACGCTATGCGAACGCAGACGTATCCCCTTTATCGCTGGCATCACCGGACGGAAAAACTGTCATTGAAAATTGTCCGACGCAGGGCAAAAATGAAACATTCAGATCATCGGCAGTCCTCCTGTAGTTGCCGGGATTGATTGCGTTCCAATGGCAATTCCGAATTTTGCCTTGGTTAGAAATGTCCTTTTTTCCGCTAAGAATCGCGCTTTTTCGGCGCAGGTGAAGTCGCCGGAACGCCAACGAATGTGCCAAGAACGCGCACAGCCACCCCCTCAAAATGTGCACAATGTGCTGTCTAAGTCTGCACTGTGTCCTCTATTGAAACAATGGCTTTGACTGCGGTTCCCTCACCATAAAAAATGACGATTTTCGTAAAAACGCCACAATATCACCCACAAACAAACACCCTTGCCGACGACATCATCGTTTCAATTCGATTTGGGAATCTGAAATGAAACTGAGAGTCTTCGCAGCAATTGCCGCCCTCCTGCTCTGGGCACCGTTGGCACAGGCAGCGACAATAAAGTCCGGAGTCATAAATTCCGGATCATTCTCGACCATCGTGTTCTCCGTGAGCGCGAATTCCAACACCTATTTTGACGTGACAAGCAACGGATCAACTTTTGCTGGTGGCGCAATTGCCGACACAGACATCGCGATCTATGCGGGCACCGGAGCGAATGCAACGCTGGTTGCCTCGGACTCCAACAATGGCATCGGAGAATCCGGCCTGTTGAGTTTCGGCATAGGTTCAGGATTGGCTCTGGGTGACAAAGGCAATAGCGGCAAGAAGTTCAATGCCAACGGCGCAAACGGCCCACTGCTGGCCCCGGGGGTCTATACTCTGGTCATCGGTGACAGCAACATCAAGTTTGGCAATACCTTGGGTGACACTTCCGTTAAAAGCACACCCCCAAAAAAAGTAGCGCCCCCGATCAATTACAACATTGATTTTGTTGCGGTAATTCCGCCCACGTTCTTCGCTGTGCCACCCGTTATCGTTCCCACGCCGCTTCCTGCGGGACTGTCCCTGATGGCTGGTGCGCTGGCGAGCTTTGGCGTCATGCGCCACCGCAAAAAGAAACGTGCCGCCTGATCAGAAGACATCTGCACAGATGATGTGTAATCGCGCAGGTTTGCCCTGTGCGATTTTGCCGTTTATGTTGCGTTAAAATATTAGACCACGCGGCGGCATCAAATAAGGACAAGCCCATGCAAAAGATGCAATCCCAGGGCGTTCATCACATCACGCTGATGGGGGCGGACCGACAAACTTCCATTGATTTCTGGGAAGGCGTATTGGGCATGCCCTTCGTTTTCGAGCAACCCAATCTGGACAACCCGAACGAAGGGCATCTCTACTTTGATCCCGGCGACGGAAGGCTGATCACCATCTTTACGAACGAGAACCGCGCGGTGGACCCGACCCGCACGTCTACTGATGCAGGCTGTGTTCATCACATAGCCTTTGCTGTCAGCCAGTCCACCTACAGCCAGCTTGTTGCCCGTCTTGACGCCCGCGGCATCAGCCATTCCGGCGAAAAAGATCGCGGGTTCATGAACTCGATCTACTTCAAGGATCCTTTGGGGATGCTGATCGAACTGGCCTCCTACCGGTTTGAACCGCCGCATGGGTGTACGCACACGGATGTCCTGTTTGAGGCACATCTGATCCGGGTGGCCGCTGGTGACAGCAGTATTGCAGATTCACACGTTGCAGAAGCCATCGAGCGTTTGTCGCACCGCACGACGCGGTCGCTGTCCGAAGATCGGGGCGTCAAGCATCCCTATCCCTGACGACGCGCATGGTGACCCGCGTCAAATTCGTGCGCACCGCGTGGCCCCGGCGATATACCATGCCCTCAGCACAAAGCCCGCTTCCAGGGCTGGATTTAGCATTGCCACTCTGATTGGCATGGGCCACTAAAGGGTACATCAGCCGGAGCCTGCACATGGAAAACAAACTGCTATTGATCATCCTTGACGGTGTCCCCTACCGCAATTGGCGGCGGCTATTCGGTAACCTCGAAGGGTGGGTGGACAGCGGCGATGCCCGCGTCTGGAAACACCGCTCGGTGCTGCCGCCAATTTCCGCATCCTGTTATGCTTCGATTCACACCGGTGTCGCGCCGGCCGAACATGGCTGCACCGGCAACGGCAACGTCTTTCGTCTGAGCCACCCGGATGTGTTTTCGCAAACGCGCAGTGCCGGCGGCGTGACCGGAGCAGTGGCACATTCGTTCTGGTCGGAATTTTTCAACCGTCACCCCTTCGATTATGTGCGAGATGTCGAATACGACGAACCTGACAGCGATACCATCAACCATGGCAGATTTCACACCATGACGGGATACGGTCGCAACAATCAGATGACACCGTCGGACGTTGATCTTTTTGCGTCGCTCACAAATCTTTGTCTGCGCTTTGGCCTCAACTACGGGATGTTGCACACCTGCACGCTCGACAGTATGGGCCATCGGTTTCAGCACGAAAGCCACGAGATGGACAACGCCTGTTTTGTCATGGATGAGATGTTGGCACCCTTCATACCTCAGTGGCGGGCTGCAGGTTACGAGGTGATCGTGACAGCGGATCACGGGCAGGACGAACGCGGCCATCACGGCGGCCGTGGCCCATTGCAACAGGAGGCCGCGCTCTATTACTTCGGTCCGGCCAAAGGGCCTGCCGAGGACGTGGTCATCGACCAGTTGCAACTGGCGCCGACCATCCTCAGCCGTCTTGGTGCGCCCATCCCACCGTCGATGAAAGCCAAACCGTTCCTGACCTGATCAGGCGCTGTCCCTTAAGGTCCACTCACCAGCAGTGTACGCATCTCGCGCATCCGACGCAGTGAGATAGGGCCAATCGCCTTTGCCCAGTGCATCAATGGCATCCACGGCGCGATCAAAGAACACCCTGGCGCGCGCTGACATATTTCGCGCCCGCAGGCAGGCATGCACCAGACCCGGCTCCTCGAACCAGACAGCCTTGCCGCCTGCGGCTAGAATTGCGTCGCGGTACTCTTCGCCATCGCTTGACAAGGGATCACATTGAGCGGTCACGACAACGGTCGGCGGCAAATGCGAAAAGTCACTGTCCTGCAGCGGATTGTGCCGCGGATCGTCCACGGCAGATTCTACCCCGCCAGTACGGAAGAGCCGATAAATTGCCAAGTCCCGCGTGGTCAAATGCGGCGCTTGTGCATGTTCGACATAGGACCCTCTGTCAGTGCGGCGCGTGCCAAGACTGGGATACATCAGCACCTGGCCTACCGGGCGTTCGCCGTCTTTATCTCGGGCAAAATGGGCAACAGCGGCAGCCCTGTTTCCCCCGGCGCTGTCACCCACCAGAACGATTGACCCGGTCCAATGCGATCGGATTGCCTCGAAAGCCGACCAGCATTCTTCAAAGCACTTTGGAAACAGCGTTTCAGGTGCCAGAGCATATTCGACCGCAATCACACGATACCCCGTGCGCGCGCAAATCTCCGCACAGATGTCATCATGGCTTTCGAGGCTACCGACAACAGACCCACCGCCGTGATAGTATACCACAGTAACGTCAGACGCACCGGCCTCGTACCTGCGGCACGTCACCCCGCCATAGGGTTCATCCCATGACATTACACCGTCGGGGCGCGGCGCACGAAAGGCGGTGCACATACGGTCATAGACCTTGCGCTGCTCATCCACGCTTAGGTCAACGGCATGGGGAGGATAACAGCTGTCTACCTTGCGGATATAGGCCCAGACCTCGTCGTCAATAAGCGCATTGTAGTCGACCATTATTCTGCGGCCATCGCTGTTTTTGAAATTTGCCACTTTTGCACAAAACCGTTCAGCGCAGCAGAGATATCCGCCTCGTTCGTCCCTTTGGCATCGATTTGCGCCACCAGACCCAGTTTCTTATCTTCGATCACGGCCGCCACGCGCGCAGCAAGGCCAGCCGCCTGAAGCGTCTCGTTGAACACGCGAGTTGTCGCCTCCTTGCGAAGGTCAGGCTTGAAGATTTTGCCCACTGCCGTCTTGGGCAGTTCCTTCATGATGGTCATGTGCTTGGGCTGAGCCGCGCGTTCCTTGACGTGTGACTTGCAGAACTCCAGCAATTCGGCTTCGGTCACGGACGCCCCGCCGACAAGTTCGACATAGGCGCAGGGCACTTCACCGGCATGAGCGTCGGGCTGCCCGATGGCTCCGGCAAAGGCGACGGCTTCGTGATGCAACAACGCCTCTTCGATCTCTGCCGGGTCAATGTTGTGCCCGCCACGAATGATCAGGTCTTTGGCGCGACCGGTGATCCATAGATAGCCGTCCGCGTCCACGCGGCCCAGATCGCCAGTGCGCAGGTAGTCGCCGTAATATAGATCCTTGTTCTTGTCTTCTTCAGTATAGGTGTGGCCCGCAACGACACCTGGATTGGATACGCAGATCTCGCCCACGTCATCAACACCCGCCTCGGATGGGCCTTCGATCGTGACATTCATGATCTTGACCTTGGTATAGGGGAACGGAATGCCGACACTGCCAACCTTCTTCTTGCCGTCTATCGGGTTGCCGGAGACCAGACAGGTAGCCTCGGTCATACCGTAGCCTTCGATGATCGTCACGCCGGTCGCTTCTTCGAAGCGCTTGAACAATTCCAGCGCCAGTGGTGCGGACCCGGAAAAGGCAGTTTTGACGGAGCTGACATCCGCATTTACCGGCCGTTGCATCATGGCCGCCAAAGCTGTGGGGACAGAAACGATGAAAGTAATCTTCCACCGTTCCGTAAGTTTCCAGATGTTGTCGAATACGCCCTCGCCGCGATAGCCTTGCGGTGTCGGGAAAACGACATGTGCGCCACTGGCCACCGCACCCATCAGGATCACATGGCATGCCATGACGTGGAACAGAGGCAGCGGGCACAGCAAGTTGTCATTCTCGTCGAGCATGATCGTAGAGCCGACCCAACCGTTGTAGACGATGCCGGAATATTTATGCTGTGCAACCTTGGGCATGCCCGTTGTGCCGCCCGTGTGGAAATAGCATGCGACACGGTCCTTCTGTACGTCCTCGAACGCGAGCTTTTTTGGCTCTTTCGATATTTCTGCATTAAAGTTCAGATACTTGGCTTGATTTTGAACCTTGCGCTTGGGTCGTACCAGCGGCACGATCCACGACTTTGGCGGCGTCAGATACCGCAACAGGTCAACTTCGAGAACTGTCTTTACGTTCGGCGCGAGCGCCACCGCTTGAGCCGTTTTGTCGGCCACATCGGTTTTTGGGAATGGTCGCAAGGTCACCACGACCTTGGCACCGGTTTCGCGCAGGATCGACCCGATCTGTTCTGCATCCAGTAGCGGATTGATTGGGTTCACGATCCCGGCAACTGCACCACCCAGCAGCGCCAGAACGGTTTCATTGCAGTTGGGCAGAACGTACGCGACCACGTCCTTGGGGCCAATCCCCAGCTTCCGCAGCATGTTCGCAGTCTGACAGGTTTTTTCGAGCACCTCATTCCAGGTCAGCGTTTCGGCCTTGTCTTCCGCGCCAGAAAAAAGCTGGTAACTGATTGCTTTGTGCTTGGGGAATTTCTGCGCTGTACGACTGAGCATCCCAAACAGAGTTACAGGCAAATCCCGCTCGGACCACGGCCCCTCGGATTCGATCGCATTACGGTCTTCCATACCGGCGTAGGCCATTGCAGTTCCTCCCTGATCGCCCTATTTTCGGGCGGTTTTATCTTTGCGGGATAAGATGACGTCACCCGCGTCAAAGCGCAAGATGGATCGATTGCAAAACCCTGCGTCACAATACAGAGAAGCCGCGCGCCCAGCGCCACGGCCATTCCATCCGCACGCGGACGCTTCTGTGTATCACAAAATAGCCGCGGCTCTAAAGCAGCATCAAATGTCCAAAAGGATGCGAAGGACCCGACCTGGAATATCTCGTCTCAACTCGCCAGGTTGCCCGGTGCCTTTGCCGACGTCGCACGGAAGGTGTCGCCTTTTTTCACCGTGTACAAGAATGTCAGCGCCGATCACCAGAGGTTGGTGAGAGGATCTATTCTGCGGCCAGACCATCGGTGAATTGCAGACGCGCGAGACGCGCATAAAGCCCACCTTCGGCAACAAGTTGGTCATGCGGGCCTGTAGCTACAACGCGGCCCTGATCCAGCACGACGATACGGTCGGCTTTTTTTACAGTAGCCAATCGGTGTGCAACGATCAGAGTCGTACGCCCTGCGCTGAGCTGATCCACCGCACGTTGCACGGCCTGCTCGCTTTCCGCATCCAGTGCGCTGGTTGCTTCATCCAGAAGCAGCACAGGGGCGTCACGCAAAATAGCACGTGCAATCGCGATGCGTTGCTTTTGCCCACCTGACAGCATCACACCCCGCTCGCCGAGATAGGCATCATACCTGTCCGGCAAGTCATTGATGAACTCATGTGCAGCGGCAGCTTTTGCCGCCTCTTCGATCTCGGCATCGCTGGCATCGGGCCGCCCGAACCGTATATTTTCGCGCGCGGATGCCGCAAAAATCACCGGGTCTTGCGGCACCAGTGCGATATGTTGGCGAAAGTCGCTGCGCCGCATATCCGCCAGATCAACACCATCAAGAGTGATCTTGCCGGTTGTTGGATCAAAGAACCGCAGGATCATCTGGATGATCGTGGTTTTGCCCGCGCCGGATGGACCGACAAACGCCACCGTCTCGCCTGGCTCGATCGTCAGGTTGACATGATCCAAGGCCTGAACGCCCGGCCTTGAAGGGTAAGCAAAGCTGACATCCTCAAAGGACAAACGTCCGGCCACCGGGATCGGCAATAGCTTTGGGTTGTCACGGTCTTGTACCGAGTCTTTGGTCTGCAGCAACTCGACCAACCGTTCGGTCGCACCTGCTGCGCGCTGCAATTCGCCCCATATTTCCGACAGGGCTGCCACCCCGCCTGCGACCATCACCGCGTAGATGACGAATTGCACCAATGCACCGGGTGTCATGTCTCCGGCCCGGACATCCCGCGCACCGATCCACAGAACGCCGACAATACCTGTGAAGACCAAAAAGATGACAATCACCGTCATGACTGCACGTGTGGCAACCCGGCGCTTGGCCGCCAGGTAGGACAGTTCGGTGACTTCGGCAAACTGGCGGCGGCTTGCGATCTCGTGAGTAAAGGCTTGGACCGTCTGCACCGAACTCAGTGTCTCTGACGCGTTTCCGGAGGAGGCTGCAATCCAGTCTTGGTTTTCGCGGCTCAGTACACGCAGGCGGCGCCCTAAAACAAGGATCGGCACGATCACAGCCGGAACAATGAGCAAGACCAGCCCCGCCAGCTTGGCCGAAGTCAGCAACATCAGCGCAAGGCCCCCGACAAAAATCAGCAAGTTCCGCAGGGCGATAGAGACGCTGGAGCCGATTACCGACAAGATCAGCGTGGTGTCGGTCGTGATCCGGCTCAGGACTTCGCCCGTCATGATCTGTTCATAGAACTGCGGGCTCATTCCGATGACCCGGTCAAAAACCGCTTTTCTGATGTCGGCCACGACGCGCTCGCCCAATCGCGTAACCAGAGCATATCGCAGTCCAGTCCCGACCGCCAAAAGTGCCGCAATACCCAAAGCAGCAGCAAAATACTGATCCAGAATATAGGCGCTTTCGGTTTCGAAATTGTCGACGACACGACGCACGGCCAATGGCAATGTCAGCGACACGATGGCGGTAGTGACCAGCGCAGCAATCGCCATGAGAGCAAGAACGCGATACGGCCAGACAAAAGGCAATAGCGCACCCAAGGCGCCAATACGCTTGGACTTTGCTCTGTCTTCGGTCGCTCCGGGCGCTCCGGATATCTGTGTCGTGGCTCTGGCCATGAGGGTTCCTTGATCGTTTGCCCTGTCATGGCTGCAGCCTGCGGCGGGGTCAAGACTTCCTGCATCAAACGTGACGGCGAAGTTCAGCGAGCCGCTTTCGCCTTAGCAAACCTGGCAATCATCGGCATCATCCCCTCATTATGAGAAAAAATAGCGCACCAGCGCATTCAATTGAGATCGAGATGGAGGCCCGAGTTTCGTTGAGCGGACGGCGGGATCGAAATCCACCACTCCTGCAAACAAGACCGCCGCGGATAATTGAAATAAATTCCTGATTTCATGCCGCTAGAACAGCATGACTGACTTCAGGAAAAACAAAAAAAATGGAAAGTAAGTGCTGGAGCGGGCGGCGGGAATCGAACCCGCGTCTCTTGCTTGGAAGGCAAGGGTCTTACCATTACACAACGCCCGCTCAACGTGGTATGACGTATGTCATAGGTATTCGGAGGTCAAGTATCAGATGAATATTGAGGAAGGAATTTCGATGTCCAAACCGCACGCTGTCATCATTGGGGTCGGTGATGGCCTGTCCGCAGCTTTGGCGCGCAACCTTGCGAAAGACTATTCTTTGACGCTGGCGGCACGCAGCGCGGACAAGTTGAGATCACTGGCTGACGAAACCACCGCCCG
>Ga0102812_10002996_pt1 | contig 11150 bp, 7 predicted proteins | sample ColrivemetaGS713_FD_79334 | JGI IMG/M metagenome (GOLD analysis project Ga0102812, IMG submission 79334) | Estuarine microbial communities from the Columbia River estuary - Flood tide ETM metaG S.713 | ecosystem: Environmental > Aquatic > Marine > Intertidal zone > Estuary | place: USA: Columbia... | reverse complement strand
GAGTTTTTCTCCGTAAGGAAAAATAAAAGGGATCCCGCTCGCAAAAACGAGAATAATTATGCCACTGATCAACAAATACTTCAGGAAATATTCGTGCGAGATGGTCGTCGCCAATGGCCAGCTGCGTAACTTTTGTTGTACGCCTTTGACAATAAAGAAAAGCAGGAATAAGATCGCCACCAGACCAATGTAGGCTTTGGCTTCCATATCAGGGACGCGGAGGTGGATAAGATGCTGATCAATAAACTGCCAATGCGGCTGCGACATATCGGTAAAGACGCCACTAGGCTTACTCCGATAGTGGAAAAAGCCCCAGGGTATTGCGTTTCGGTCGGTCAGGGTTTCCGGATAAATCATCCAGCCGTAGAAAAACATCAGTGGCCAGCCCAACATCAGCAATCCGTGCCCTAAATAAGCGGGCGTAGCTTTCCAGTCCCTTTGTAGCAACCAACGTACTCCTACCCAGCCGACAATGGCAAAGGTGAGGATGGCAAAATAATAGAAATGAATGAGGGAGTACGCCAAGACGACAGCCCCTAAGCCAAGGCTCCATTTCCATTGCTGTTTTTCGTGCCAACGCAGTAAAAAATAAAACACCATCGGTAGTAGCTCCGGATGCGCCAGCCCGTAATGCGAGACCATCCGATCTACCTGCGGCGCCAGAAAAGTTATTCCAATCGCCAATAATAAACTGTACCAGGGTGGCAATTTGAGGCGAACAAAGATCAGGTACAAAAACACGGCACAGAGGACCATGCCCAGCATTAAAAAACTATGCAGCAACCCGCGCTCGTAGGGAATCAGATTGATCCCCATACTGGCCAATATTTTTATCCCGTTGGAGAACAATGGCTGACACGCGCCAGGAACGACATGCTCCCCGTAGGGATAATTCATTCCACTGAAGTGGGAAAGTGTAGAATCGTGCTCAATGTGAAAGAAAATAGCGTGATAAGCCTTGTAGCCATCTCCCCAGGGCTCAATGAATCGCTGATTCGTTTGCGTCGAAAAGAAGTCAGGGAAACGCCACCATAATAGTAGTAGCGTAAGGATTAAGACCAGAAACAAGTAGGCTTTGCGTTGCATATCGACTGAAGAAATTACCAGTTTTACAGCAGTTCTCAATTTAAAAAATAATTGGCCACAGAGGCACCGAGTCACGGAGTTTTTTATGGAAAACCCTATCCCGACTAATTAGTCGGGATAGGGTTTTATTGTCTCTGTGGCTAGAAAAAGCCAAAGTGAGTACCGAGGAAAGAAGTTAATTGCTGCCAATTTTAGACCCTCCAAAATCTCAAAACCAATACCTCCAGAGCTAGCCAAATTAGAGCCAGTATCAGGCACCAACGCCATAAGACAATCCCCTGGCTACGCTCCTCAATTTCCGACGAGATCGCATTATCATCGGCCGTATCAATGAGATCTACGCGCTCCCCCAATTGGGCGCTCAGGTCATCCGCATTGTAATAATCTAGTGCTGACTCCTGCCGGCTGTAGTTGAAGGCAAAATGATCCAGTGGCGTTTCGGGGTTAAGGAAAAGTTCGTAAAAACCCGCTTCGGAAAGTTGCTCATTAATGGTTAAAAAGACTTTGGCACCGACAATTCTTTGCTCTGGAATAAACTCCTCGCCACTGCCACGCATTTTATACACCATCTCTCCTGCGTTTAACTGGTGAATGGTTTCTACAACTTCATCATTGCCAATGGTATAAGCCAATGGCCGGGCAGTGCCCGCTGAGATGGCCATCTTGTAGAGCATGGGCACAAAAATTTCCGCATTTTGCACCAAATCATTGCCACTCTCGTCAATAGGGCTGGCCAATAGATAGAGGTGCCCTAAACCCGAGCGGTACTTCGCTAGATAGGTTGATCCATCGCGGTAGCTCATCAACGCTTCTTCCTGGCGGCCACCGTAGCTTGTCAGAGGAAAATTCCCCTGGGTGGTAGGTAAACGCAAACTGGCAGAACGATTTTCGAAGACGTCATTGAAGACAAATTCTTCGGTATTGATCGTCCCGACGGTGCGGGGTATTTCGTCAAATTCGCGTAATTCATTGGCCGGGAAGGGGGTCAGGAAGCTGCGGTAACTTCCCAAATCGGCATTACGAGCAGGGAAAACCAAGAGGTTGCCTCCTTGTTGGGCGTAAGCCTGCAATTCGTTGGACAAGCCGCTGGAAATACTTGGCAACCCTTCCATGATAATCATCTGGTAAGTACTCAGGCTACTATAATCAATGGCCTGACTAGAGCGGAAATCTGCCGCAAAAATCCCAAGTCCTTCCAGCGCAGCCCGGAGGAAACGGTTGTTGGCCCCCGGTGCCAGCACCAATACTTTGATCTTTTCGGCTACCCGAAAGCTAAGATGATACTGGTCATCAAACTGCACCGGATAATCCGTGATACTAAGGGTTACATCTTGCCAGCCAGGTTGACTGATATTGATATTTACGGAATCCACCAAGGTACTGCGGGCCGGAATACTGAGGACGCCTTCCGGTTTTTCCTGACCATTGTAGCGCACGCTAAGCCGGACATTGTCCAGGTCTTCGTCGCTGTAATTTTTTATTCGCACCAGGAGGCGATTGTTTTGATTGAGCAGCGGTACTGGTGCCTCGAACCAGGCGGAATCCAGGCCCACGTTGCGCTCTTGTACCGTTTGTAGTGGTACCAGCGTCAGGTCTACCGTACTGTCTTGCCACTCTTCGAGGTCGGTAATATTTCTTTGAAAATCAGAGATCAGGTAGATGGCTTGGTTATCGTTCTGTCCCGTATTGAGGGCTTGCTGCTGGCGCGCCGTCACGGTGGATAATTTGCGCACCGCCGGGCCGATGGTAATTTCGTCAATCAAAGCAAGGGCTTCCTCCTGCCCAACCAGCCGTTGGTTGCGACCCGCGAAATCGTTGCTCAAAATCTGGAAACGGTCTTCTACGTTGAAGGCTCTGACCACATCACGCGCCCGTTGCTTGGCTTTTTCCAGCAAAGGCACATCTTGGCTCAGTGCGCTCATACTGAAAGAGTTGTCCACAAAAACACTGACGGATTTAGCACCCGTTTTCACTTCTTGATTTTGTGGAATAAACGGCTGAGCAAAAGCAAACACCAAAAACGCAAGTGCCAACAACCGCAAGGCCAACACCAGCAGATTGCGCAAGCGGGAGCGCATGCTGGTCTCTTCTTTCACCTCTTTGAGGAACTTAACGTTGGTGAAAAGTACACGCTTAAAGCGCCGAAAATAGAAGAGGTGAATGATGATGGGAATCGCTAAAGCCAGTAGCGCCCATAAAAATGTCGGATATATAAATTGCATAAAATTTGCTTTGGGGTCTTCCCTTGCTATACTTCAATAAGTATCTAAACGTAACATTCGCAAGTACAGTTTCCAGAAGGCTAGCAAAGGTAAGAAAACTACTGGGGAATGGGAATCAGAATTGAAATGACAATCTCATCTCCCGTTTCAAAGAAAGCGTCCATGATTCTTCTCCTACAGCGATTCGTCCTTTATCCAATAAACTTGCTAATTTGACGGACTATATTATCATTTCCAGTCCTTTAAATAAAACACGATGTCCATCAGTGAAGCTGTTGTATTAGATAATCTTGGGAAGATCATTGTTTTTCTGATGCTTTTGTTTGTGGTGTTTTTGGTTACCGTCAAGCGGAGTAAAAAACTACCTAATTATCTTTTTGCCGCCTTTCTTTTGGTAACTGCTTATGATCTGAGTGGGCTCTTTTTGGGGGAGACCCTCGTTCAGTACCCGCATTTGCATAATCTCAAGATCGCCTCGGCCTTTTTACAAATGCCTCTCTTCTATTTGTATGTTTTGGCGGTTTGCTACGCTGACTTTCGCTTGCACTGGAAGCAACTTGCTCACACTATTCCATTCTGGGTATTTCTAATAATCCTGAGCGGAAATTTCATCGCAGAGTATGTCTATGATCTTTACCAAATCGTCGGAGAGCTGCAATATTTTGCCTACATCGCAGCTATTTTCCTGACCTTAAAAAAGCACAAAACGGTATATCTGGAAAACTTCTCTAATCCTGACTATACTGCTTATCGCTGGCTGTTTCAAGCAACAGCACTCTTTTGCCTGGCCCATGTCTTGGTACTTGTCCGTCTGTTTTCAGAATATTTAGGCGTAAGCAACCAGTGGGCTTCCCTGTTAAACATAGTGATTACCCTATCCGCGCTACTCGTAACTTGCTGGCTCGTGATGAAGTCTATGTATCATCCACAGATTTTTCTTGGTGTGAATACTCATTTACAACCGGTAAAAGCCCACCACCATACGCCTCCCTCTCCCGAAGTAGATGAACAGCTTAAAAAGCTAAAGGCTTATATGGCGAAAGAGAAGCCTTATTTAGACTACGAACTCAGCCTGGAGAAACTGGCCAGCCAAATGGATATGGCCGACAAAGAACTATCCGTATTGATCAATCAACACCTCGGAAAACATTTTTTCGATTTTATCAATGCATACCGGATTGCCTCGGCAAAAGCGATCCTCTCCGACCCAACAATGGCGAAGATAACCGTACTGGAAATTCTTTACCAGGTAGGTTTCAACTCCAAATCTTCGTTCTACACGGCTTTTAAAAAGGAAACGGGCCTAACTCCATCAAAATACAGAAAATCAGCACTTTAAAATAGTCCGACTTTTACTCAAACTCTTTTTCCCGTACAAATGAGTACGACTTTCTGTACTCGGACGCCTGCTATTGATCCTATCCATTTCTTTGCTACCATCAATCAAAATATGAGCATCGAATGAAAAAGTCCATTGGTTTTCTAATTATGTTTTCTTTGTTTATTGTTGTTGCCTTCTCCCAGCAAGAGGTCGAGGTAGATCATCTTATTCGACAATACTATCAGGAAGATGCCCCCGGTGTAACCGTGGCCATTGTCAAAGATGGAGCAACGGTCTACAAGCAAGCTGTTGGTCTTGCCAATTTATCCTACCGTATACCCATCAGTGATGCTACCGTATTTCAGCTGGCGTCTGTTTCTAAACATTTCACAGCTTACCTGGCCCTTCTGCTGGAACAGGAAGGCAAACTGCGGATGGAGGAAGACGTACGTACGTACCTGCCCGAATTGGAGAAATTGCCCCATCGCATTACACTTACTCAGTTGGCCAACCATACGCACGGCCTTCCCAATGTTTCAGAGTTAGCCAATATTAAGGGTTTTGGGCTATCCGACAGAATGTGGCACCGTGACGTTGTAGACATGGCACTCCGCATCGAAACGTTCAATTTCCAACCTGGCGAACGTTACGAATATAACAATACTGGTTTTGTCTTACTGGCAGAGGTTATTGAACGACAAAGTGGTATGCCTTTTCAAGAAGCGTTGGACCAATATATCTTTGCGCCCCTTGAGATGAAAAACACTTTGGCCGTGGCTAGTCCAGATCAGATTGTACCCCATAAAATTGCGTCTTATGCTATGAGAAATGGGCGCTACGTACGATTTGAAGACAATATTATGTCTAATGGTTCTTCCGGCGTACATACGACTATTGACGATCTGGCCCGATGGACAAAATATTTTCAGGCGACAGTGAACGATGAAAATTCTCTTTTTGCCCGCATGCTACAAGCATCTGTGCTCAATTCAGGCACCACCATCCCTTATGGATTGGGGCTGGAGACTAAAAACTACAAGGGAGTAACAGCGGTCTTTCATGGCGGAGGTTCAGCCGGTCACCGTGCGTACACGCTACATATCCCAGCCCATAATCTGTCGGTACTGGTATTGGGTAACGGAAATGATTATTGGCCACTCGCCTTAGCCTACGAAATTGTAGACCTGTATCTGGGTGATCTTCTAATAGCGGATGCTCCGGTGGTAACGCACTCCCAAAACCTCAAAAGCTACGAAGGCACCTATGCGTTTTGCCCTGGTAATTATTACCACTTCACTAGCCAAAATGATAGCTTATTCCTGGAAATCCTGGGCAATCCTGGTCGTTTTTACTTGCAGCCATTAGGAAATCACGCCTTTGTTTATCCTTTCTACCCAGCTGCTAAGTTCATTTTTGATGATCAACGCGTTGATCTTTCTATCGCTGATTTTATTTACCAATGCCCTGCTGTAACCACGCCGGTATTAACAACCTACTCCACCGAAGCATTAGCAAAATTTACAGGCTTTTACAGAAACGAAGCCCTGAATACGACTTACGAAATCGTGGCCGAAAATGAGCAGCTAATTGCACGTCATCCCATCAACCATGACATCGCTCTTATTGGCTTGGAGGGCAACAGTTTCTTTTCGATGCAAGGTTTTTTCGCGAAGCTGGATTTCGAAGAAGGCCAGGAAGGTGAGTGTACTGGCTTTAGACTTTCGGGGCAAAACTTGAAAAATTTATTGTTTACCCGCGTTTACCCATAAAGATTCAGGACGAGTACCTGAGTCAGTGTTCGGCTTACAAACGTGTCAACCACTCCCCTTCCAGGGTCAGGTAGCGCTTCATCGCGTTGGCCGCCATGCAGGAATGGACGGGCAGCACCAAAAGGAGGTCGCCCACCTGGTACTGCTCAATTTCCGCTATCGGACCTTTGACAATCCCGTGTTCCTGAGAAAGGCTGCGCAGGTACATACCAGGGATAAGCTCACCCCAGCCATTCTCTTCCTGTCGGACTACTCGTCCAAAAACCGTTCCTTCTGGTTCTCCTTCCATACGGTCCTTCGAGAGGTGTACGCCGCCACCGTAGATCACCAACTCGTTGCGTTCCGGGTGCCGGGCCACTATCGGGCAAGCCATTGCGACGGCGATCTGGTCCGTCGTGTTAGAGCCGATCCGGGCCTGGGTGAGATCGTAAAAAACAAAGTTGCCCGGTCGAATTTCATCCATCCCAGCAAAATCTTTGGCGACGCTGCAGCTGGGAGTATCACCCAAAGAGATTATCAACTCGGGAAACCTTGCCTGGTACCTTTCTTTTAGCGTGATCATCGTTGCACGACTCTGCTCATGAATCGCCAAAATAGCTGCTGCTGATCGGCAGCCGTAAGTATGCCCAGCGTGGGCCAGGAACCCCTTGAAGTTCAAATTCGAGGAAGAAGCAAAAGTCAGCAACCCATCGATCCGATCATGATCCTGGGGGGAAATACCGGTACGTCCATAGCCAACATCCACTTTAATAAAATACCCCACAGGAGCAGTCAAATGCTCTGCCAGGAAAGACAGGCTCTCCGTATGCTCGACCAGGACATTCATGCGGATACTTCCCGCCAAACGATTGATCCGGTCTATTTCCAAAATATTGATGGGAAAAGCTACGGTGATATCGTCCCATTCGGGGGCAAAGTACGCCGCCATTTCCAGGGATGAGACCGTGATGGCCGTGACTCCTTCCTCTTTGAACCAGCGCCCAATCGTCAACGATTGATGGGTCTTAAAATGGGGGCGAAAGAAAGTGCCGGAGCCGGCTGCTTTTTCGCTCATCTTGCGGATGTTCGCCCGGCAGCGATGCTCGTCGAGTAAGAGGGTGGGGACGGTTATTTTTTCCAATGCTGTTGATTTCATCTTATTGTCATTGCTTAATCCCTGGCACAAAATAAGGCCGCGATTTTATAAGGGACGGAGAAAAAATAAATCTATTTTCTTTTGATTTCACTTTTTGGGCTAAGACTAGGAATACTTGGACTAGACGTGCGCAAAAAGGGAAATCTTCAGAAAAAGAAAATAGGTTTATTTCCGTCAAATTACTAAATAACTACCTTTGCAGGATGGAATTGTACAAGATCAAAGAGATATACTATACCCTCCAGGGAGAAAGTGCGCAAACGGGTCGCCCGGCGGTCTTTTGTCGCTTTACGGGGTGTAACTTATGGAGTGGCAGGGAGGAAGATCGCCACAAGGCCATCTGCCAGTTTTGTGATACCGACTTCTGGGGCACGGATGGCAAAAATGGTGGGCGTTATTCCGCGACCGAGTTGGCTGAAAAGATTGCCAGCCTCTGGCCGGGTGGTGGCCAGCCCTACGTGGTATGTACCGGCGGAGAGCCGCTTTTGCAATTGGACGAACCACTGATCGAAGCACTGCACGCACGCGGTTTTGAAGTGGCCGTAGAAACCAACGGTACGCAACCTGCACCGGCAGGTTTGGACTGGATTTGTGTAAGCCCCAAAGCAGGTGCCGACATCGTGCTTACCGAGGGCCACGAGCTTAAGCTCGTCTACCCTCAGTCTGGAGCGGAGCCGGAGCGCTACCAAGACCTTTCCTTTACCCATTTTTTCCTCCAGCCGATGGATTCACCGCAGCAGGCGGCCAATATCCAGGCTACCGTTTCTTACTGCCTTGCGCATCCTCAGTGGCGGATGAGTTTGCAAACGCACAAGGTGTTAAATATCGACTAGCAGCCAAAATTGTGTATATCGCGCAAAGCCGCAGAGCCCGTCTGGCCAGCCGGACAGGCCCGCAGAGATTTTTAAAATTGCCTCCCAGGTAGATACATTTCGACTATTTTTAATCAGACACACATTAACGAACAGTCTCAGTTTTTCCCTTTTATGTTGAGCACCAAACTTTCCACCGCCTACCTTCGTCTGCAGCACGCTATCCGCTGGTTGCCACTGCGGGGCAAGCGGCTGGGACGGCATGTGCTACGCTTTTGCTGGTCAGATGTACACTGGTGGGTAGAGAGCTTTTACCTCCTGCTCGATTTATTGGCTATTCCTGAGTTGTACGAGACTTTGCAGGATATTATCAAGTGGCGCAGTCGGCCCCTTTTGGATGCGGAGCGGGTACTGCTCTACCCTATTTTCGGCGAAAGCCTGGATTACGACCGGGTTCGGATTGATGAGCGCGCTTATCTGGGGCCACCGCAATGGAAAATATGTTACGTCAGCTTCTACACCATCAATGCCTGGGGCCGCATGGGGCCTGCACTGCTCATTCATGAGATGGTGCACGTCTGGCAATTCCAGCACTGGGGCAGTATTTACATTCCCCGCGCCTTACGCGCCCAATACAGTGAAGAAGGCTACAATTACGGCGGAGCACCGCGGGTAGCCAACTGGGCCAGACAACAAGCCCGCCTGGAAGATTTCAATCCAGAACAGCAGGCCGACCTCGTTGCGGACTACTGGCGCATCCAGCAGGGCTATCCCACGCATTGGGGACCGGCGGGGCCGGCGGATTTGCCGTATTATGCTTATTTTGCGGAGCAGTTGCAAGAGAAAAATTAGAGAGCCGGGTATTTTTATTGTAGATTTACAGCTGCTGAAAAAAGCCCTTATGATCCGTTACTTAATCAAGGAAGATGGTCGCTTACGTGAGCTCGATGAACCACAACTCGGTTGTTGGGTCAACATTGAGCCCCCGTTTACCCACGAAGAGCTGGAAGAGGTCGCCTTGCATTTTGACTTCCCCCTGGACTTCCTGACGGACTCTCTGGATATTGACGAACGCTCGCGCTACGAGCGCGAGGAGGACGCACGGTTGATACTCTTGAATACGCCGGTACTCAACGGGGTAAAAGAAGACAACGATGCTGTTTACATCACCGTTCCGGTAGGTATTATTCTCATCCCCGATTACCTGCTGACTATTTCGTCTTTTGAAAATCCCGTCTTGCAGCTCTTCCTCGATAACAAGATCAAGCACTTTAATCCCAGCGACGATTCTGCTTTTGTTTTGCAGATCATGGAACAAAATGTCTTCCGTTTTCTGACCTGCCTGAAGAAGCTCAACCTACGCCGGAACATGATTGAGAAAGAGCTTTATGATTCCAGCCAAAACAAGCAATTGGTGGAACTGTTAAGTATCGAGAAATCACTGGTTTACTTCATGAATTCCCTCAGCGCCAACGAACTGCTGAAGATGAAAATGAAGCGTACCGATTTTCTTCAGATCAGAGACAACGAGGACAAAACCGACCTTTTTGAGGACATTATTATTGACAACAGTCAGGCCCTGGAAATGGCCAACGTTTACACCAATATCCTCAATGGAACAATGGATGCTTACGGCAGCATCATTTCCAACAACCTGAACCTCACGATTCGTCGCCTGACGCTCATCACCATTATCCTGATGGTTCCAACCCTCATTGCCAGTTTTTATGGTATGAACGTACCGCTGCCGGCACAGGAGAGTAGCTATACCAGCCTTTTCATTATTGGTTCTTCCGTGGTCTTGAGCTTACTGGTTGCCTGGTATTTCCAGCGTAAGCGGTTGTTTTAGGGGAGGCTATTAAGCCTTCTCCAAGGTAAAGCCAAAGGTAGAACCCAGCTCCGCGGTACTGCGTACATTGATGGTTTGCTTATGGGCTTCCATGATGTGCTTGACGATGGCGAGTCCCAGACCGGAACCACCCCGTAGCCGCGAGCGACTCTTATCGACGCGATAGAAACGGTCGAAAACGTGGGGGAGATGCTCCTTCGGAATGCCAATGCCGTTGTCCGCCACTTCTATCAGGATGTATTTATCCATATCGTAGAAGCCTAATTTGGTGCTCCCTCCGGTCTTGCCGTATTTGATCGAGTTGTCAACTAAGTTGACCAGCACCTGGCGGATGCTCTCCCGGTCAGCACGAACGCGGAAATTCTGGTCTGCCCCGCTCTTCAGCTCCAGGATCAGATTGCTTTCCCGAGCTTTGAATTCCAGTTCTTCAATCACTTCCAAGGCTAGTTCCCGAATATCGAAGACCTGCATTTCCAGAATCAGTTCTCCGGTTTCGAGGCGGGAGATCGCACTTAAGTCTTCGACAATGGTGTAAAGGCGCTCGACATTTTTGGCTGCCTTTTGCAGGAATTTAAGGTTGATGTTTTCGTCCTCCATCCCGCCGTCCAGCAGGGTATGAAGATAACCTTGGATATTAAAGATGGGGGTTTTTAGTTCGTGGGAAATATCACCAATGAACTTGCGCCGGTATTCTGCCCATGATTTGTACTTGGCAATCTCGGCTTCCTGTAATTCCGCCCAATCACTGACTTCTTTTTCTACGTCCTCAAGGATATTTGTCTGAACGTCAACAGTGTGGCTTTTCTCTGACTGAGAGACCTTCTGCCGGTGGATCGTTTTATAAATCAGCTTGATTTTCCGATAGATATAATTCTTAAGGAAGTAAATGGTGACGGCGTAAGAGATACCGAAGAGCGTCAATGGGAAAACCACCCAAATGAGTTGGAGATCAAAGG
>Ga0102812_10002995_pt1 | contig 11150 bp, 12 predicted proteins | sample ColrivemetaGS713_FD_79334 | JGI IMG/M metagenome (GOLD analysis project Ga0102812, IMG submission 79334) | Estuarine microbial communities from the Columbia River estuary - Flood tide ETM metaG S.713 | ecosystem: Environmental > Aquatic > Marine > Intertidal zone > Estuary | place: USA... | reverse complement strand
GTTTCCTGCTGCATAAATTACATTTCTTTAATAATATTAACTAAAGTTATTATAGAAATAACGCCTGTTATGCCTCCAATAAAGTAATTCATACTTTTCTGTGAACTTATTGATTTGTCCTTAATTTTATCGAAAAAGAATATGTACATATAAAGCATTACAAATGTACCCATTGCGGCTCCTGCAACATACGATATGATACTAAACAAACTAAAGTCTAACCAACCAAACGATGCAAGCGTTATAGTCATATATGCGTGGTAAGGAATTGGAAACACATTAATGGCTGATAAAAATACACCTTGAAAAAAACGACTGTGCTTACTTCTTATACGAGGCTCAACAACTTGAGGCGGTTGTTCTTTTGCAATGAGCAAAAAATAAACAGTTATAAGTACAAAAATCACCAAAGCAACACGCTGAAGAATCTCAACCACTTCTGTATGATTACTTAATTGCCTCGCAAAAATAGCCGCTAAATAGGTTTGTATTATAACTATTACACAAACCCCAATTGAAAACATAACACCTCTAACATGACCTTCTTTTAAGCTTACTTTAGCGGCCGTCATATTTAACAACCCAGGTGGAATTACACCAATTAAAGCTATTATTAATCCTAAAAAGAAGATAATGGTTATGTCCAAATCTATTTAATTTTAAACCGAATATACGTAATTGGTTTGTTTTGTTCTAAATATTGCGATTCATAAAAGGTTTGAATGCTTGTAACTTCTTCAGGACTGCCTTCTTGTTTATAAACGTTATGATTGGCGTACAATACTTCGTGACCCGCTCCATGCAATAACCCTAGTGTGTAACCGTGCATAAATTCACTATCGGTTTTTAAGTTAACAACGCCATCTGGTTTTAAAATGGTTTTATAACGATTTAAAAATTCGGAATTAGTCATACGGTGTTTAGTACGCTTATATTTTATTTGTGGGTCTGGGAAAGTTATCCAGATTTCATCTACTTCGCTTTTAGCAAAAGCATGATCTATAAGTTCTATTTGGGTTCGTAAAAATGCTACGTTTGAAATGCTATCTTCAACAGCAGTTTTAGCCCCTCGCCAAAACCGAGCACCTTTAATATCGATGCCTATAAAATTTTTATTGGGATATTTTTTAGCTAATGCTACCGAATATTCGCCTTTACCACAACCTAATTCTAACACTAATGGGTTTTCATTTTTAAAAACAGATGCATTCCATTTACCTTTTAACGTAAATGAATTACTAACTAACTCGTCTCTGGTTGGTTGAAATACATTACCAAAAGTCTCATTTTCTCTAAATCTTTTTAATTTATTTTTACTTCCCACGGATAGTTTTTGTTTTATAATAATTTGGTAAAATTAAGGAAATAGTAAGAAAGCCTAATTATTCTTACCTTTGTTTTTAGTAAAAAATCTCTGCGTGAGGGATTGCAGCGGCATCCTTTTTTGTTTTTACAAAAAAGACCTGCCTGCCGGCAGGCAGGTATAGCGCAAAGTCCAACCCTTGTGGGCACGCCCAAATTACATGAAGAAAAAAAGAATTTTAGTTGCACCGTTAAATTGGGGACTTGGCCATGCCACGCGAAGTATTCCGGTTATAAACGCTTTAATTGAAGAAGGTTTTCAACCAATTATTGCAAGTGATGGTGCTGCGCTTACGCTATTACAGAAGGAGTTTCCAAAGCTTTCGTCTATAGAATTACCTTCATACAATATTAGCTATGCAAAAAATGGTAAATTCCTAAAATTAAAACTTCTTACTGATTCTCCCAAAGTTCTTAAAGCAATTAAAAGAGAGAAGAAAACAGTAAAAAATATTGTTGAAACACACAAGATTGCTGGCATTATATCAGACAACCGATTGGGCGTTTATAACAAAAATATTCCTTCGGTTTTTATTACGCATCAATTAAATGTATTAAGCGGAGCAACGACCTGGTTAAGTACTAAAATTCACGAAAAATTCATGAATAAATTTAATGCTTGTTGGGTTCCGGATGTTGAAGGCGATGTCAATTTAAGCGGCAAATTGGGTCATACAGATACGTTTGAAATTGAAACAAAATATATTGGTCCATTAAGCAGATTTAACAAAAGGAACCTGAAAAATAAATACGATATATTGGTTTTGCTTTCTGGCCCTGAACCCCAACGCAGTTTTCTGGAAGAAAAATTATTACTAGAATTAAAAAATTATGAAGGCAAAGTTGTTTTTGTAAAAGGCGTGATGGATAGGGAACAAACCATACAAGTTAAGGGCAATTTTACTCTATACAATTTTATGACATCCGGCTTATTAGAAAAAACTATAAATGAGAGTGCCTTAATTATTTGCAGGTCTGGTTATACAACGGTCATGGATTTGGCAAAACTGAACAAAAAAGCATTTTTTATACCGACTCCTGGCCAATTTGAACAAGAATATTTAGCTAATAGACTTACGGAATTAGGTTTCGTGCCAAGTTGTAAACAGGACGAATTTTCAATTGAAAAACTTAAAGATTGCGACTTTTACAGAGGACTAAAATCGATTGAGTTTGAAACAGATTTTAAAGAATTATTTAGCCTTTTCGGTGGTGAATGAAAATTCGCTTCCTACACCAAATTCACTTTCAACATAAATTTTTTCGTTATGGGCTTCTATAATATGCTTTACGATTGAAAGCCCAAGTCCGGAGCCACCTTCTTTACGAGAACCGCTTTTATCAACTCTGTAAAAACGCTCAAATAAACGCGTTATATGCCTTTTTTCAATACCCTCACCGTTATCGGTAATTCTAACAATAACTTTATTTTTAATCAAATTCTCTATACTTACTTCGGTAGTCCCCTTTTCTCGTCCATACTTTATAGAGTTTACTATCAAGTTTATAACAACTTGTTGCATGCGTTCTTTATCGGCATAAACCAGTATTGGTTTGAAATAATCGCCATCAAATGTAAGTGTAATGTCTTTTTTTGACGCCTTCATTTCAAGCATATCGAACACGTTTTTTACAAGTTCAACCATATCAAAAACTTCAAGATTTAAACTTAAATCACCTACTTCTAATTTGGTAATCATATCTAAATCGTTCACTATGTATCCAAGTCTTTCTATCGCTTTACTGGCTCGTTCTAAATATTTTTCTCTAAGATTTTTATCATTCATGGCCCCATCCAACAATGTTAAAATATAGCCCTGCACAGTAAATAACGGGGTTTTTAACTCGTGTGATACATTACCTAAAAACTCTTTTCTATATTCTTCCCTAACTTTAAGAGTTTCAATTTCTATTTTTTTATCTCGGGCAAATTTATCTATCTCTTCAGTAAGCGTCCTCATATCTGTAGTAATGAGACCACTACTTATATTTGAAGACTCCAAAATTGTTAAATCATCGTATATTTTTTTTACATGTTTATAAATAAAACGTTCGGCACGAAATTGAACTATAAGGAATGAAAAAATATAAACAATTACTAAGAAGGGTAGTAACAACCATACATTTAAGGTATGGAAAACATATAAAAAAACACTCCATAAGAGCGTTATAAATAATGTTATATAGAGCGATGTTTTAACCGCGAATTTATAAGATTTTTTAAATTGTAATTGCATTAATCTACAAACTTATAACCTACTCCTTTTATTGTTTTAAAACTATCATCACCAATTTTTTCACGTAATTTACGAATATGGACATCAATGGTTCTGCCTCCAACAATAACTTCACTGCCCCAAACGGAATCTAAAATTTCGTCTCGTTTAAAAACTTTTCCTGGTTTGGATGCTAGTAAAGATAGTAATTCAAATTCTTTTTTTGGTAAAATAATTTCCTTCCCTTTTGAAGTTATTTTGTATTCATCTCTATTAATTATTAAGCTTCCAATACTTAGGGTATCGGCAACATCTTCCTCTTTAAAACGTCTAAGAAGTGCTTTTACTTTACTTACTAAGACTTTTGGCTTGATTGGTTTTGTAATATAATCATCGGCACCAGCATCAAAACCAGCTACCTGAGAATAATCTTCGCCTCTTGCAGTTAAAAAAACTATTAATGTATTTTGTAAATCGGGATTTTTTCGAATAAGTTCACAAGCTTCAATACCATCCATTTCTGGCATCATCACATCTAATATTATTAAATGAGGAAGCTCCTTTTTTGCTTTTTTAACAGCTTCTTGACCATTTTCGGCAGTAATTACCTGATAACCTTCAGTAGTTAAATTATAACCAACTATTTCTAAAATATCTGGTTCGTCATCTACTAATAGTATTTTAATGTCCTTTTTCTTCATTATAAAACAAATAAAACTCGTTTCTAAACGTAAAGATAAAACTAATAACAAGAATTTATTGATTCCTTAAATTAAATAACATTAAGGTAACAAACAAGTTACATGAATTTAACTTTCGACCAAATAACTAAATCTTTAACAGATTTTTGGCATCAAATTTGTACTTATTAACTACCTTTACATGACCAAATTGAACCTATGAAAAAAAAATACTTTTTATTTTTATTCTTTGCCTTAACATTTTTAATCTCACAAAAGGGATTTGCTCAAAATAATGTTAATGCAAATGTTGTGACCCAAAATATAGAAGACCTATCTATATATCCCAATCCTGTTACCAATGGCAAAGTGTTTATCTACATATCTTCAAAACAAAATTCAGCGAAGAAAGTTGATTTTTTTGATGTTTTAGGCAAACAAATATATTCAACGCAGTTAACAGGAAAAGAACTGAATATTTCGACCTTAAGTAAAGGTGTTTATATTTTAAAAATCACTGAAGGCAATACAAGTGAAACCAGGAAATTAGTTATAAAATAATTTAATTCAAATTATAAATATTTAAAGCGTTACCATTTGGTAGCGCTTTTTTATTTTATCTACTTTTGTTTCATGATAAAAACGAACGCTATTTTTAATATTCAAACAGACAAACAATTTGAAGATTTGGCTTTACAAATTTTTAAATATCAGTTTGAAAATAACCGTGTTTATCGTTCGTTTTGCGATTTACTATACAAACATCCAAGCGATGTAAAAACTATATTGGATATCCCTTTTTTACCCATTCAATTTTTTAAAAGTCATGCCATTTTAAGCACAAAAGCACCCGTGCAAAGCATTTTTTCTAGTTCTGGCACTACCGGAAGCCTCACTAGTAAACATATGGTTACTAATTTAGGGATTTATGAAGAAAGCTTCAACAAAGGGTTTCTACATTTTTATGGCAACATTGAAGATTATGTGGTTTTAGCATTATTACCATCGTATTTAGAACGAGAAGGTTCTTCTTTAATTTATATGGTTGATGCGCTGATTAAACATTCTAAGCATCCGGAAAGCGGATTTTATTTAAATAATCTATCCGATTTAAAAAACAAACTAATAAGATTAGATTCCGAAGGAAAAAAAATACTTCTAATTGGGGTTTCTTTTGCCCTCTTAGATTTAGTTGAAACCTATCAATTTAACCTTAAAAACACCATTGTGATGGAAACTGGTGGTATGAAAGGGCGCAGAAAAGAATTGATTCGAGATGAATTACACAAGCAATTAATACATGGTTTTGGTCTAGATACTATTCACAGTGAATACGGTATGACTGAATTATTGAGTCAGGCATATTCTAACGGAAATGGCCTGTTTAAAACCCCAAGTTGGATGCGTATTTTAACCCGAGACACCGAAGATGCTTTAAGCATAAACCCGGCAGGAATTCCCGGCGGTATTAATGTAATAGATTTAGCAAATATAAATTCTTGTTCGTTTATTGCAACTCAAGATTTAGGAAGAGTTTATAAAGATAATACCTTTGAAATTATTGGGCGTTTTGATAATTCTGATATTCGCGGATGCAACCTGATGGTGCTATAAAAATATTTTTATTTAAATGTAAGTTTTATGAAGATCCTACGACTAAAACTTAAATTCTGAAAAAGAAGGATTAATTTTTAGTTTTATTGGTTAGTATAAAGCCTGATTGAAAAATCAGGCTTTATTGTTTTTTATACAATTCTTAATACGAAATAATTCTTTTTACCGCGCTGTAATAGCACGAATTTATTGTTTATTAAGTCTTTTGTGGAAATAGAATAATCGTCTTGTACTTTTTCTTTATTTACAGAAATAGAGTTTTCTTTTAAAGCACGACGTGCTTCACCGTTTGATTTCAAAAAGCCTCCTTTTTCTGCCAAAGCTGCAATAATATCTAATCCAGTGTCGATATCTGATCGAGCTATTTCAGTTAATGGAACGCCATCAAAAACATCTAAAAAAGTTTGCTCATTAAGTTTCTTTAAATCCTCACCCGTTGAATTTCCAAAAAGAATTTCACTCGCTTTAATCGCATTATCTAAATCGTCTTGAGAATGTACCATTGTGGTAATTTCTTCAGCTAAACGCTTTTGTAACACACGCAAATGTGGCGCTACTTTATGTTCTTCAATTAATCCGCTAATTTCTTGTTCAGTTAAAAACGTAAAAATTTTAATGTATTTTTCAGCATCTTCATCGCTTGAATTTAACCAGTATTGGTAGAATTTATAAGGCGACGTTCTATTAGCATCTAACCAAACATTACCACCTTCTGACTTTCCAAATTTAGAACCGTCGGATTTTGTGATTAACGGACACGTAATAGCAAATCCTTTGCCACCAGAAACGCGTCTTATTAATTCGGTGCCCGTAGTAATGTTTCCCCATTGGTCGCTCCCTCCCATTTGAATAGAGCAATCTTTTTCTTTATATAAATGAAGAAAATCGTAACCCTGAACCAATTGATAGGTAAATTCAGTAAAACTCATCCCTTCTGAAGAATCGGAAGAAATTCTGTTTTTAACTGAATCTTTGGCCATCATATAATTTACTGTAATATGCTTGCCAACATCGCGTATAAATTCCAGAAACGAAATGTCTTTCATCCAATCATAATTATTAACCAAAATAGCCGAATTTGCCACATTACTTTCAAAATCTAAAAAATGTGCTAATTGTTTTTTTATGGCTTCCTGATTGTGCCGTAAAGTTTTTTCATCTAACAAATTACGTTCACTAGACTTTCCAGAGGGGTCACCTATCATTCCCGTAGCACCACCAACCAAAGCCACTGGTCTATGCCCGCAACGTTGATAATGTGCTAATAACATAATAGGCACTAAATTCCCAATATGTAAAGAATCGGCAGTAGGATCGAAACCCACATAAGCACTACGCATGCTTTCCATTAAATGCTCATCTGCTCCTGGCATCACGGTATGTATCATACCTCTCCAAGTTAATTCTTCAACAAAATTCTTAATCATTATTATTTAATTTTTATAAAACTATGGCAAAGATAAAAATCAATGCATAATTCCTTTGGTTTAAAGTTGAAAGTTTTAATGTTTAAAATAAACGACAACATAAAACTTTATTCAATAGCAAATATTCACTATTTTAGACCTATGATATTAGTAACCGGAGGTACAGGTTTAGTTGGAGCACATTTGCTATATAAACTTTTAAGCAATAACGAAAAAGTTAAAGCTATTTATAGAAGCGAGCGTAAATTTGAGCATGTTAAAAATGTTTTTAAGACTTACACAAACGATTATAAATCCCTTTTTGAATCGATTGATTGGGTGCAAGCCGATATTACCGATGTTCCGTCGCTATATGAAGCTTTTAGAGGTGTTTCGCATGTATATCATTGTGCAGCTTTTGTTTCCTTTGAACCAGACAAATACCATTTATTAAGAAAAATTAATATTGAAGGCACTGCCAATATTGTAAACTTTTGTATAGCAGGTAATATTAAAAAATTATGTTACGTAAGCTCAATAGCTACATTAGGAAAAAGCATTAACAATGAGTTGATTAATGAAGACACTAATTGGAATCCGGAAGACGATAATAGCGTTTATGCCATTACAAAATACGGTGCAGAAATGGAAGTATGGCGTGGCTCACAAGAAGGATTAAATGTAGTTGTTGTTAATCCAGGCGTTATTTTAGGAGCTGGTATCTGGAAATACGGAACAGGTAGTTTATTTAAAAAAGCGCATAAAGGTTTAAAACATTACACTTCTGGTAATATTGGGCTTGTCGCTATTGAAGATGTTACCGCTATTATGATTACTTTAATGAAAAGTAACATTACTAACGAACGCTTTGTATTAGTAGCTGAAAACTGGACTTATAAAGACTTTTTACAAACTTTAGCACAATCCGTTAATGCAAAACCCCCAATGAAGTTAGCACAACCTTTGTTGTTGTTTTTAGGCTGGAAATTAGACTGGTTAAAACACAAATTAACTGGTAAACGCAGACAGTTAACAAAACAAATTGTAACGTCATTATCAACTAAAACCAATTATGATAGTGCGAAGATCAAATCTACTTTAAAATACAATTTTAAAGATATAAATAAGACTATTTACGAGGTCGGGAGTTTGTTTCCGAAACAGGGCTAATCAATACTCCCTTATCTATTTTGTTTTTCTTCTTCCGTAAAATTTCGGCTAAAGAATCCTTTGTTATTTTCAATCTTAAAGAGTCTCTTGTTTTAATATTAGCTATCGAGTCTTTTGTTTTTACTAAATTGCTCAAAGAATCTTTTTCGCGCTTTTCATTTCCCCTTTTTCTTTCAGTTCTTGTTCTTTAAAAACAACTTTTAACTTTTCTAAACTGTCTATAACCTTATCATAAATTTCTTCATAATCTTTAATGTAATAGGCATAGTAATCGTTACTTAACGCAAATTGCAAACTATCAATTCCATGTTTATTAAAAACATAATTCTTAACCTCTATTCCATGCTCTTGCATTATACTTTTGTTTACATAAGTGGCAGAACCAATTAGTCTCGCATCAATTAAAATATTGACCATTTTAGCCTTGGAAATTAAATTCTTCGGCTTTTTTGGAGCGCCTATATTACAAGAAGTAATCGCTAAAATAATGATGATATATACTGTAAAATGTTTTAACATTATCTATTAAAGGTTAATCGCTTTGCAGATTTTATATTATTAAATTTAGCATTTTGGTAAACTAAACTACCGTTTACAAAGGTATGTGTTATTCTTGACTTAAAGGTTGTGCCTTCAAAAGGAGACCATCCACATTTATAAAGAATATTATCTTTATTTACCGTCCATGGGTTGTTTAAATCTACTAACACTAAATCGGCAAAATACCCCTCCTTTATGAAACCTCTCTTTTCAATTTGAAATAAAATAGCCGGGTTATGGCACATTTTTTCAACAATTTTTTCAATTGAAATTTTGCCTTTATGATACATTTCTAACATAGCTGGTAAAGCATGTTGTACTAATGGACCTCCAGAGGGTGCTTTGGTATAAATATTGTTTTTTTCCTCTAATGTATGCGGCGCATGGTCTGTAGCAATTACATCAATTCTGTCATCTAACAAAGCCTCCCATAATTGTTCCCTATCTTCTTTGGTTTTTACAGCAGGATTCCATTTTATAAACGTTCCTTTTTTATCGTAATCTTCATCTGAAAACCATAAATGATGAATACATACTTCGGCTGTAATTTTTTTATCTTTTAACGGAAGTTTATTTCCAAATAAACTTGTTTCTTTTCCTGTTGAAAGATGAAAAACATGTAGTCTTGCGCCTGTTTTTTTAGCTAATTTTATGGCAGTAGATGATGATAAATAACAAGCTTCTTCGCTTCTAATTATGGGATGATATTTTACCGGAATATCCTCACCATAGGTATCTAAATGCTCTTGGAAATTCTTTTTAATTGTAGCTTCGTCTTCACAATGAACCGAAATAAGTAGCTTCGTGCTTTTAAATATTTTCTCCAGCACCGAAACATCATCAACCAGCATATCACCTGTTGAAGAACCCAAAAACAACTTTAATCCTGCTACTGTTTTGGGGTCTACTTTTAAAATTTCATCTAAATTATCATTAGTGCCACCAAACATAAACGAATAATTTGCTGACGAGGATTGAGCGGCAATTTCAAATTTTTGTTCTAATTTTTCTATCGTTGTTGTTTGCGGATCGGTATTAGGCATTTCAATAAAAGATGTAATACCTCCTGCAATAGCTGCCTTAGATTCTGTTTCAATGGTAGCTTTTTTTGTCAACCCAGGTTCTCTAAAATGAACTTGATCGTCTATGACTCCAGGTAACAGATATTTTCCTTCAGCATCTATAACATAAACGTCTGAAGATTTTGCACTTATAGAATCGCTAATTTCTTTAATGTACTCACCTTCAATTAATATATCGCCTTTAAAAACTGCCTTATCATTAACAATGTTGACATTTTTAATTAGTGTTGTTTTTAGTTTCATAATCTTTATCTACTTTTTAAATAGACTCTTAATTCTCATGGCAATAACGCCAAATATAGCTTCAGAAATAATGCCAGAACTTAGTTTTGACACACCCTGAGTTCTGTCTGTAAAAATTACAGGTATTTCAATAATATTAAACTTCTTTAAATAAGCTTTAAATTTCATCTCAATTTGAAATGCATACCCAATAAATTTAACTTTATCTAAATTTATAGTCTCTAAAACTATTCGTTTATAACAAACAAATCCCGCTGTAGTATCATGTATTTTCATACCAGTTATTACACGTACATATCTGGATGCAAAGTAAGACATAAGTACGCGAGCCATAGGCCAATTTACAACATTGACGCCTTTAATATATCTGGAGCCAATTGCTACATCAGCTTGATCAACATGACAAGCTTGGTGCAGTTTCACCAAATCTTTTGGGTCATGTGAAAAATCGGCATCCATTTCAAAAATAAATTGATAATGCTTTTTTAGACACCATTTAAAGCCATGAATGTACGCGGTACCCAATCCAGATTTTTCTTTTCTAACTTCTAAAAACAACCTTTCAGGAAATTCTCTTTGGAGTTCTTTTACTTTTAAACCTGTTAAATCTGGCGAATTATCGTCAACAATAAGCACATGAATATCTTTAGATTGAGAAAATACTGCCCTTATAATAGCTTCAATATTTTCAATTTCATTGTATGTTGGTATAATTACAATAGTATCCCTCATTCTTTTATTTTAAAGAATCTCTTAAAATTTTAAGCAAATGTACACCATTAACCTAATATTTATTTTAAATATTCCTTAATAATTAAGCAATCTTCTGAAAAATTT
>Ga0102812_10002990_pt1 | contig 11163 bp, 12 predicted proteins | sample ColrivemetaGS713_FD_79334 | JGI IMG/M metagenome (GOLD analysis project Ga0102812, IMG submission 79334) | Estuarine microbial communities from the Columbia River estuary - Flood tide ETM metaG S.713 | ecosystem: Environmental > Aquatic > Marine > Intertidal zone > Estuary | place: USA... | reverse complement strand
TCCTCCCTCGCCACGGACTGCCTCGGTAATCAGAAAACTCTTGGCCTTGGGGTGGTACAGGCAGGTCGGGTGAAACTGGTTGAATTCCAGATTGCCGACCCGGCAGCCGGCGCGCCAGGCCATGGCAATACCATCGCCGCAGGCACCATCGGGGTTGCTGGTATACAGATAGACCTTGGCCGCGCCGCCGGTGGCGAGCACCACGAAGCGTGCGCTGCAGGTATCGACTTCACCGGTGTTGCGGTTCAGCACATAGGCGCCCAGGCAGCGGTTGCCGGGCAAGCCAAGTTTGCGTTCGCTGATCAGGTCAACCGCAACGCGCTGCTCCAGCAATTCAATATTCGGCCGTTCGCGGACTTTTTCCAGCAAGGTGTTGAAAATCGCTGCGCCAGTGGCATCGGCAGCATGAATGATACGCCGGTGGCTGTGGCCGCCCTCACGGGTCAGGTGAAACTCGCAGCCGGTTTCGCGCGCGTCGGGATCCTCGCGGGTGAAGGGCACGCCTTGCTCGATCAGCCACTCAATCGCTTCGCGGCTGTGTTCGACGGTGTGCCGCACGACATCGGCTTTGCACAGCCCGGCGCCGGCATTCAGGGTGTCCCCTACATGCAGATCGATGGTGTCGGCCTCGTCCAGCACGGCGGCCACTCCACCTTGCGCCCAGTAGGTTGAGCCGTTGGACAGGCTGCCTTTGCTGAGCACGGCGATTTTCAGGGTATCCGGCAAGTTGAGGGCAAGCGTCAGGCCAGCAGCGCCACTACCGATTACCAGGACATCGTGCTGCAAGTGTTGGCTCATGAGCAGGGTTCGCGTGCCGTGTGGCCCAGTAGTATTGGATGGGGGTGCACGGCACAATAACGGTTCGCAGGCGTTGCGTGAAGGCTTCCGGTGCAATGTTGGTACTGAAGCAGCTTGTGTAGCCGCATCGACAACAGCAGAAGGCGGCGAAAATTTGCTGGTGCAGGAAGTTATTGGCTTCAGTCGGCATGTGCAGGGAACTTTTCCCGCTCGATCAGTTCTATAAGAGGTAGATATGCAAGTTGTGTGCTTGTCGTTGCCACGATTTCTGCCGGGCGTTGGCTGCAAGAAATTTTCGAATAAGGGGTTGGTAGTGTCACGTGGCAGGCTGAAATGGATTTGCCGGTGGGAGATTTTTCGAGAAGAACTTTTACGCAGTTGTCGAGTCTGTTTATTCAGAGGGCCGCTGAGTCACATGCCTTTTGTTTTGCTTGTCGGGAGCGAGGCATGAGTCTCGAAGAAGATCAGCAACTGGTTGAGCGGGTGCAACGCGGCGATAAACGCGCCTTTGACCTGCTGGTGCTGAAGTATCAGCACAAAATTCTGTCGCTGGTGACGCGCTTTGTGCGTGATCCCCATGAGGCGCAGGACGTAGCTCAGGAGGCTTTCATCAAGGCTTACCGGGCGTTACCGAATTTCAGAGGCGAAAGTGCTTTTTATACGTGGCTTTACCGTATCGCCATCAACACGGCAAAGAACCAGTTGGCGTCACGTAACAGAAAACCACGGGAAGTTGATGGAAGTTTTGAAGATATCGAGTTTTATGAGGGTGAGCATGCTCTCAAGGATATCGATTCGCCGGAGCGGCTGTTATTGCGCGACGAGATCGAAGCAACGGTCAACCGCAGCATCCAGCAGTTACCTGAAGATTTGCGTATGGCATTGACCCTGCGTGAATTTGAAGGTTTGAGTTATGAGGACATTGCCGAGGTTATGCAGTGTCCGGTTGGCACGGTCAGGTCGCGTATTTTTCGGGCCCGTGAAGCCGTTGACAAAGCCCTGCAGCCACTGCTGCAGGACAGCTGATAACAAGAAGCCAGGAGAGGAATTTCATGAGTCACGAAGCCCTGCACGAGTCGCTTTCAGCGCTGCTTGATGACGAGACCACCGAACTTGAATTGCGTCGCATTCTGGCGGACAAAAGTGATGTGCAGTTGCGTGCTACCTGGTCGCGTTATCAGGTCGCACGTGCAGTCATGCACAAAGAATTGATCGAGCCTCGTCTGGATCTGGCGGCAGCGGTTTCGACTGCACTGAGCGATGAGCCAGTACATGCCGTCAAGCCAGAACGGCCTGTGTGGCAGGGTCTTGGCCGGTTTGCCGTAGCCGCTTCGGTGACTGTCGCGGTACTGGCCGGCGTGCGCCTGTACAACCAGGATCAGATCGCCGGTGTGCAATTGGCTCAACAGGAAAGCCAGCCCATGATGGTCGCGCCCATGGCCCAGGCCCCGGTAGTACTGGCTAGTTACAACCCGCTTGACGAGTCGCGCCCTGCGCCAGCCAGTCAGCCTGAACTGGCAGGTAGCGAGTGGTACCAGCAGCATGTTCCGGGCTATCTGCGCCAACATGCCCGGCAGGCATCCGTGGCTTCTCCGGATGCTGCTTTGCCGTTTGCCCGCGCCGCCAGTATTGAAGGTCGCTGAGGACGTTCATGCGTTTACCTTTTCTGGTCTTTTTGCTGGGTAGTTTTCTAAGCATCTCCGCAGCAGCCTCTGAAGCCCGCGACTGGCTGCTGCGCATGACCGAGTCAGCCACAAAGCAGAGCTTCAGCGGGACTTATATCTACGAACGCAGTGGTAATTTCTCTACCTATCACATCTGGCATCTGGCGCAGCCACCTTCCTCAAGTACCGAACACCTGCTGCAACTTGACGGTCAGGGGCAGGAGGTTCTGCTGGTTGATGGACAGGTTCGCTGCTCTACCACGGATTTGCAGGATCATTTTGTCGGCGTGCAAGGCCCGACAGGCAAGCGACTGGATGTTACCCGGCTGGTCCAGAGTTATGAAGCGCAGATGCTGGGTACATCCAGAGTTGCCGGTCGATCAGCTGTAGTGCTGCTGTTGTTGCCGCGGAATGCCGATCGCTATGCTCGCGAGTTGCATCTGGACAGTAAAACCGGCTTGCTGCTCAAGTCTTTGCTACTTAATGGTCAGGGGCAATTGCTGGAGCGCCTGCAGTACACCAGCCTTTCGGCGGATCTGCCAATCACCGCCGAGGATTTGCAGCCTTCAGCGGCCTGTATCGAATCTGCCAGCGCGTCCTCAGTACCTGCCGTTCAGTCCTTATGGAAGATTGGCTGGCTGCCTGAAGGCTTTGTGCTCAGTAGTACGCAAGAGCAGGCGGGTGCGTCTGTCGGGGTGCCTGTCGAGAGCCAGATGTATGATGACGGACTTGCCCGGTTCTCGATTTTCATAGAGTCACTTGAAGGTGTCGCAATGGCTAACGCCCACGCACAGTTAGGCCCTACCGTCGTGGTCTCGCGGCCAGTGAACACTCCGAGTGGCCAGTTCATGGTTACGCTGGTCGGCGAGATTCCATTGGCGACTGCCGAGCAGGTGGTTTTGTCCGTGACGGGCAAAGATGTTGCGGGAGTTAAGCGATGATCGAAGAAACCGCTCGTGTCGTTGCCCTGGAAGAGGGTGCGGTCTGGGTGGAAACCCTGCGCAAGTCTACCTGTTCAAGTTGCTCGGCCAATGCCGGTTGTGGCCAGGGGTTGATGGACAAGCTGGGAGTCGGACGTCAGCGCGGCTTCGTCCGTGTGCTTTCGGATTTGCAGTTGGCTTTGAACGATGTAGTGGTTATAGGTATCAGCGAGGATCTGTTAATGCGCACAGCAGTGCTGGTCTATTTGCTGCCACTGCTTGGCCTGCTGGCGGGCGCGTTGCTGGCCAGTAGTCTGGAGTTGACTGAAGGGTTGGTCATTCTGAGTGCAATGGCGAGTCTGCTGGTCTCGTGGCTGGCTGTGCGTTGGCATTGCCGGCGCACCGAGAATGATCCTGAACGGCAACCGGTTGTGCTGCGCGCCATGTTGGCCGGAGCGACAGGCCAGTACTAATTGTTAATCAATCTGAAAACATTCAAAGGGGTCGTTTTGCGATGCTCAAGTTGAAGTCTGCTTTGTCTTTGGGTGCTTTGTTACTGGTGCTGCTGCAGCCGATTGCAGCAAATGCTCAATTGCCTGATTTTACCGAGTTGGTCGAGCAGGCCTCACCGGCAGTGGTGAATATCAGCACTACGCAGAAGGCTACGCCGCGCCGTGCCGGGGCAGGGCCGCAGCAAATGCCGGACCTGGAAGGCTTGCCACCCATGTTTCGCGAGTTTTTCGAGCGCATGCCGCAGATGCAGCCGCAACCCGATCGCGGGCGTCAGCCAGAAGCCCAGTCATTGGGTTCCGGCTTCATTATTTCAGCTGATGGCTACATTCTGACCAATAACCATGTGGTGGCTGATGCGGACGAAATCATGGTGCGGCTGTCTGATCGCAGTGAGCTTGAGGCCAAGCTGATTGGCGCCGACCCGCGTACCGACGTGGCATTGCTCAAGGTAGAGGGCAAGGGCTTGCCCACGGTCAAGCTGGGTAACTCCGAGGATATCAAGGTGGGAGAGTGGGTGCTGGCGATCGGCTCACCGTTCGGCTTCGATCACTCGGCGACTTCCGGCATCATCAGTGCCAAGGGCCGCAGCCTGCCCAATGAAAACTATGTGCCATTCATCCAGACCGATGTGGCGATCAATCCGGGGAACTCTGGAGGGCCGCTGTTCAATCTGGACGGCGAAGTTATCGGGATCAATTCACAGATTTTTACCCGTTCGGGCGGTTTTATGGGGCTGTCTTTTGCCATTCCCATCGATGTGGCAATGAGTGTTGCCGATCAATTGAAAGCCAATGGCAAGGTCAGTCGGGGCTGGCTGGGCGTTCTGATTCAGGAGGTCAACAAGGATCTGGCCGAGTCTTTTGGGCTCGACAAGCCGGCCGGAGCATTGATTGCCCAAGTGCTTGAAAACGGGCCGGCCGCTAAAGGAGGAGTGCAGGTTGGCGATGTGATTCTGCAGGTCAATGGTCAGCCAGTCATTATGGCGTCCGATTTGCCGCATCAGATCGGGGCGCTCAAGCCAGGCGCTACAGCGAAGCTGCAAGTTTTACGCGGCGGCGACAGCCAGTCACTTTCCGTCACCGTGGGCACTTTGCCAGCAGAAGGGGAGGAAGCAGTAGCGGGCAACCTGAGCACGCCTGACAAGAGTGATAATCGTCTGGGTGTTTCAGTGGTGGCGTTGACTGCCGAGCAGAAGAAAGAGCTGGATGTTCAGGCTGGGGTCATGGTGCAGTCGGTCGCCGAAGGGCCTGCAGCCATGATTGGCTTGCGCCCCGGTGATGTGATCACCCATCTGAATAATCAGCCGATTATGTCCATTGAGCAGTTTCAGAAGGTGGTCAAGCGTTTGCCGGCCAATCGATCGGTCTCGATGCGCGTTTTGCGCCAGGGACGTGCCAGCTTTATTACCTTCAAATTGGCAGGCTGATCAGCTCATGAGTTGGGAGGGCGGCTTTGGCTGCCCTTCTTTCGCAGGGCGTAATTTCTTGCGTACGTGACGCTATGCCCAGCATTCAGGTAAACTCGCCGGCTATTTGCGTTGGGCAGCCTGCCCGCGTCTAATTCGAGTGCTGATCCGTGAGTGACCTGAGTCATATCCGTAACTTTTCCATCATCGCGCACATTGATCACGGTAAATCGACCCTTGCCGATCGCTTTATCCAGATCTGTGGCGGCCTCGCCGAGCGTGAAATGGAGGCGCAGGTTCTCGATTCGATGGATCTTGAGCGCGAGCGCGGGATTACCATCAAGGCACATAGTGTCACTCTGTATTACAAGGCCAGAGACGGCCAGACCTATCAGCTGAACTTTATCGACACCCCCGGTCACGTGGACTTCACCTATGAAGTCAGCCGCTCCCTGGCTGCCTGCGAGGGAGCCTTGCTGGTAGTGGATGCCGGGCAAGGGGTTGAGGCGCAGTCGGTGGCTAACTGCTACACCGCCATCGAGCAGGGCCTCGAGGTCATGCCGGTTCTGAACAAGATCGACTTGCCGCAGGCTGATCCTGACCGGGTCAAGGAAGAGATCGAGAAAGTCATCGGCATTGATGCAACGGATGCCGTGACCTGCAGCGCCAAAACCGGCCAGGGAGTGGATGAGGTGCTTGAGCGCCTGGTGGCCACCATTCCGGCGCCTACCGGTAATATCGAGGATCCGCTGCAGGCGCTGATCATCGACTCCTGGTTCGACAACTATCTGGGTGTGGTCTCGCTGGTGCGGGTATGACATGGACGCATCAAAAAAGGTGACAAGGTGCTGGTCAAGTCGACCGGCAAGATCCATTTGGTCGATAGCGTCGGAGTGTTTAATCCCAAACATACCGCTACCGTTGATTTGAAAGCCGGTGAAGTCGGCTTCATCATCGCCGGTATCAAGGATATTCATGGTGCGCCGGTGGGTGACACCCTGACTCTGAGCTCGACACCGGATGTCGATGTGTTGCCGGGCTTCAAACGCATCCAGCCGCAGGTCTATGCAGGCCTGTTCCCGGTCAGTTCTGATGACTTCGAAGATTTTCGTGATGCTTTGCAGAAGCTCACGCTGAATGATTCCTCCCTGCAATACACGCCTGAAAGCTCCGATGCCCTTGGCTTCGGTTTTCGCTGTGGCTTCCTGGGCATGCTGCACATGGAGATCATTCAAGAGCGCCTGGAGCGCGAATATGATCTCGATCTGATCACTACTGCGCCAACGGTGATTTTCGAACTGCTGTTGAAGAATGGCGAGACAATCTACGTTGATAACCCGTCAAAACTGCCGGACGTGTCGAGCATTGAGGACACGCGCGAGCCTATTGTGCGTGCCAATATCCTGGTGCCTCAGGAACATCTGGGCAACGTGATTACCCTGTGTATCGAGAAGCGTGGCGTGCAGCACGACATGCTGTTTCTTGGCACTCAGGTGCAGGTGACCTATGACCTGCCGATGAACGAAGTGGTGCTGGATTTCTTCGACCGTTTGAAGTCCACCAGCCGCGGCTATGCTTCGCTGGACTATCATTTCGATCGCTACCAGTCGGCCAATCTGGTCAAGCTGGATGTGCTGATCAATGGCGAGAAGGTTGATGCGCTGGCGCTGATTGTGCATCGCGATAATGCCAACTACAAAGGTCGGGCGCTCACCGAAAAAATGAAAGAATTGATACCTCGTCAAATGTTTGATGTGGCGATTCAAGCAGCCATCGGCGGGCAGATTATTGCTCGAAGCTCAGTCAAAGCACTGCGCAAGAACGTGATCGCCAAGTGTTACGGCGGTGATGCCAGTCGCAAGCGAAAACTGCTGGAAAAGCAGAAAGCAGGCAAAAAGCGTATGAAGCAGGTCGGTAATGTGGAAATTCCACAGGAAGCATTTCTGGCTGTTCTCAAGTTGGAAGGTTGATGCCCATGTCGCTGAATTTTCCGTTATTGCTGGTCATTGCCGTGGCGGTATGCGGTCTGTTAGCGCTGATCGACCTGCTGTTTTTCGCTCCACGCCGGAAGACAGCCATAGCCGCCTATGGCCGGCAGGTAGCCGAGCCGGATCAGGCGGTGCTTGAGCAGTTGGGCAAGGAGCCGATACTGATTGAGTACGGCAAGTCGTTCTTTCCCGTACTGGCGATCGTGCTGGTGCTGCGCTCGTTCATTGTCGAGCCGTTTCAGATACCGTCTGGCTCAATGCGTCCGACGCTGGAAGTGGGCGACTTTATTCTTGTTAACAAATTTTCCTATGGCATTCGTCTGCCGGTGCTGGATAAAAAAATCATCCCGATCGGCGATCCATTGCGTGGCGATGTGATGGTCTTTCGCTATCCCAGCGACCCACAGGTCAATTACATCAAGCGCGTGGTTGGTTTGCCCGGCGACCGCATCCGTTACAGTAGCACCAAGAAGCTGTATATCAATGATCAGCTGGTAGCCGAGACATTGCTTGGTCAGCAGCCAGGAAGTCTGGGCACTGCAGAGCTGTATATGGAAAAACTCGGCACGCTGGAGCACATGATCCGCAAGGAGATGGGCCGCTTCCGTATGGAGCCCGGCAAAGAGTGGCTGGTTCCGGCCGGTCACTATTTCATGATGGGTGACAACCGCGACAACTCCAATGACAGCCGTTACTGGAATGATGCGGCTATTCCGAAAAACCTGTTGGGCATGGTTCCCGACCAGAACATAGTCGGTAAGGCGTTTGCCATCTGGATGACCTGGCCTGACCCTAAGCTGAAAAATTTGCCAAGTTTTTCACGTGACCGGCTGATTCATTGAAACAGTTGCCGCATTGGGCTGTTGTTGGGGCTATACATTAACCTGACGGTTTTTCAAGAATTTCAATAATAAGCTGATCGAGGTCGCATTATGAGCTTTGCAAAATCGCAGAAGGGTGCATCGGTACTGGGAGTTATGGTGATCCTGTCGTTGGTTGCGTTCTTTTTGAGCGCGGCCTTGAAGGTTGGCCCTCACTACCTGGATTACTACTCGATGGAGAAGTTTATCAATGGCGTTGGGGATGACAGGTCGGGTGATATTACCAGTGTGCAGGATTTTTATACCCGGATAAAAAAGGGCATGACAGTCAATGGTATCCGTGACCTTGATCTGGAAAAGGTTCTTCAGGTCAAGCTCGAAAACAATGAATTTATGGCACACCTGAAATACGAAAAACGTGAGTCGCTGATTGGCAATCTCGACCTGGTAGCTCGCTTTGACAAAGAATTCCGCGTGCGTATGCCGTGAGCTCCAGCCTGGATCGCCTTGAACGAAAACTGGGCTACAACTTTCGCGATCAGGAGTTGATGCAGCTGGCACTGACGCATCGCAGTTTCTCCGGGCGGAATAACGAGCGTCTTGAGTTCCTTGGTGATGCGATTCTCAACTTTATTGCCGGTGAAGCCCTTTTCGGACGTTTTCCTCTGGCCCGCGAGGGCCAGTTGTCACGGTTGCGTGCGCGCTTGGTCAAGGGCGAAACCCTGGCTGTGCTGGCGCGCGGTTTTGAGCTGGGCGATTTTTTGCAGCTGGGCTCTGGAGAGCTGAAAAGCGGCGGGTTCCGTCGCGAGTCGATCCTCGCGGATGCACTGGAAGCATTGATTGGTGCAATTTATCTGGATGCCGGGATGGAAGCTGCACGCGAGCGTGTGCTGGCCTGGCTTGCCGATGAAATGGCCAGTTTGACTCTGGTAGATACCAACAAGGATCCGAAAACGCGACTGCAAGAGTTTCTGCAGTCGCGTGGTGGCGAACTACCTCAGTATGAAGTGGTAGATATTCATGGTGAACCGCACTGCCGGACATTCTTCGTGCAGTGCTCAATTGATTTGCTGAGTGAAACAACCAAAGGGCAGGGCGCCAGTCGGCGCATTGCCGAGCAGGTCGCAGCGGCTGCAGCGCTGACCGCGCTAGGGGTTGAAAACGAGCGCGTGGAGAATGGACATGACTGATACACCCGTAAGCCGCTGTGGTTATGTAGCCATTGTCGGGCGGCCCAACGTGGGCAAGTCCACGCTGCTTAATCATATTCTCGGTCAGAAGCTGGCGATCACTTCGCGCAAGCCACAGACCACGCGGCACAACATGCTCGGAATCAAGACGGAAGACGGTGTGCAGGCGATATATGTCGATACACCCGGACTGCACAAGAATAACGAAAAGGCACTCAACCGCTTCATGAACAAGACCGCGAGCAGCGCCTTGAAAGACGTTGATGTGGTGATTTTCGTGGTAGATCGAACACGCTGGACCGATGAGGACCAGTTGGTCCTTGATCGGGTGCAGTATGTTGAAGGACCGTTGCTGCTGGCAGTGAACAAGGCAGACCGGATCGAGGACAAGAGTGACTTGCTGCCGCATCTGGAGTGGCTAGCTACTCAGTTACCGAATGCCCAGGTGGTGCCGGTTTCTGCCCTGCATGGGCATAACCTCGACACCCTGGAGCGGTTGGTGGCCGAGAATTTGCCTGAAGGAGAGCATTTTTTTCCGGAAGACCAGATTACCGACCGCTCCAGCCGCTTTCTGGCTGCCGAACTGGTGCGCGAGAAAATCATGCGCCAGTTGGGTGCCGAGTTACCGTACCAGATCGCCGTGGAAATCGAGGAGTTCAAGCTCGATGGACGCATTCTGCATATCCATGCGCTGATTCTGGTAGAGCGTGAAGGGCAGAAGAAAATCATCATTGGTGACAAGGGTGAGCGGATCAAACGCATCGGTCAGGAAGCGCGCAAGGACATGGAAAGCCTGTTCGACAATAAGGTCATGCTCAACCTGTGGGTCAAGGTGAAGGGTGGCTGGTCGGACGATGAGCGCGCACTGCGCTCATTGGGCTATTCAGACATCTGACCCACCGAGGCTGCGGACTTCCCATGCAGCATGCTGCCAGCCAACCGGCTTACGTGTTGCACAGCCGCTCCTACAAAGAGAGCAGTTCGCTGGTTGACCTGCTGACGCCACTTGGGCGCACCCGCGCGGTGCTGCGCGGGGCGCGTGGCAAGGCCGGTAGCATGGTGCGACCGTTCATTCCGCTGGAGCTCGAATTGCGTGGCCGTGGCGAACTGAAAACAGTGGCACGGCTGGAGGCAGCCGGTATTCCCAACATGCTACACGCTGATGCCTTGTTCAGCGGTTTGTACCTGAATGAACTGTTGATCCGTTTGCTACCCGCCGAAGATGCTCATCCCGCGCTTTTTCAGCATTACGCCGCGACTTTGCCTTTACTTGCCGCCAGTCAACCGCTGGAGCCCTTGCTCAGGGCCTTCGAGTGGCGGTTGCTGGAAGAGTTGGGTTACGGCTTTTCACTGGCGGAGGATTTGGCTGGCCAGCCGGTTGAAGCGCAACGGCTCTATCGGCTGGTACCGGATGCCGGGCTGGAGGTTGTTACCGAGCTTCAACCCGGCGTGTTCAATGGTGGTGACTTGCTGGCAATGGCCGACACCCAATGGGGCACACCAGGAGTACTGGCGGCTGCCAAGCGCCTGATGCGTCAGGCGTTAGCGCCGCACCTGGGCGGGCGGCCGCTGGTCAGTCGCGAGTTGTTTCGCAAGTTCTGAGCAAAGGTCAACAGAGCCAGGTTGATCGGGTAAAGTGAGCGCATAAACCTGCTCGAAAGTTTTTAGTTGGAGAATAAATCGTGACAGACGCCAACCGTATTCTGCTCGGTGTGAACATCGACCATGTGGCCACCTTGCGTCAGGCGCGCGGTACGCGCTATCCGGATCCGGTCAAGGCTGCCCTGGACGCTGAGGAAGCCGGTGCCGATGGAATTACTGTGCACTTGCGCGAAGACCGCCGGCATATCCAGGATCGTGATGT
>Ga0102812_10002989_pt1 | contig 11163 bp, 10 predicted proteins | sample ColrivemetaGS713_FD_79334 | JGI IMG/M metagenome (GOLD analysis project Ga0102812, IMG submission 79334) | Estuarine microbial communities from the Columbia River estuary - Flood tide ETM metaG S.713 | ecosystem: Environmental > Aquatic > Marine > Intertidal zone > Estuary | place: USA... | reverse complement strand
TAAAGACTTAAGACCGAGTAGCATTGCTTCCTTTATAGCAGTATCCCAAGCGTTTTTAAATTTACCGCCGTTAACTACACTATAGGCAGACATATTCCTTTGCCAAAGCTTATCGTTCGAATAAGCATCAACGGTTGCTCTTGGTTTACCAATAGATATAGCCGATATTGCTGGGTGTACTGTTACGGCGAGTTGTGCCTTGGCATAGGTAATTGCTCCGTCTATATCTATTTGCTTATTACTTTGATGATTAAAGCTCCACGCAAGAATTATCCCTGTTATTACAGAGACAAAAACAGTAGTACGTAATACCTGACGGAACATTCTTACTTTATGTAGGAAAACCTGACCACCACCTATAAAGTTATTGAGCATAATTTTTGCTTAATTTTTAGTTATTCGGGCATGGCTCATTTCGTATCTTGCATGCCAGTTTTGTAAGTATTTTTGTGCTAAAGGCTTGTTTTGGACAATAATAACGTTCTCGGTATTTCTAATATCGGCAGAAGTCGTAAAGTTAAAACTGCCCGTAATAACCGCCGAGCCGTCAATGATAATAATCTTGTTATGGGCAATACCCGAAACCTCGTCTATTAAAACTTCAATACCCGCCTTTCTTAAGTCCCTCATTTTGGAGTATTTAGCGCCTATATTACTTTTATCGAGTAGTACCCTAACTTTGACTCCTCTATTATTAGCGTTAATCAGTGCTTTTGTGATTTCTCCCGAAGTAAACCCGTAAGCTTGGACATAGATTGACTCTTGTGCCTTGGATATTTGATTAGCTATAACTGCTCCACACCCTGAGGGCGGAGTAAAACACGTAGCAACTTCGCTATCGCTGATTAATACTGGATTTACTTCTCTTGTTACTTGAGGTTTTAAATAGTTATCTAAAAATCCTAGGACATCTCGGTTATTACCCGCATATCCTATAAATATCCCAACCAACAATGATATTGCTATTACATTAAATAAGGTGTGGTATCTTCTTTTTGACATAATTACCTTTATTTAATTAACTGACTATTGCCAAGCCAAGCTATAACTACCTTTCTTGAATATTGCTTGTGATGATTAGGATTTGCAGAATGATAGTGCCTTATAGCTTTATGCCACGTTCCATGCTGTTTAAATAATGATGATAACAATTTAGCTGCATACTCAATGTTAGTAGCTGGATTAAGCATTTCTTCAATATTCTTGAAATTATCCTTGTGCCAGCGATAATTAATTTGTGCTATTCCTACGTCTATATTGGTAACACCTTGATTTAAAGCATTCTTAATTGTTTTGATTGCTTCAGATTTATCATTTATGGTAACCGTCTTACCCTCAATATTAATAGCCGTAGGGTTAAAACCAGACTCAACGCCCACGATAGCACTAAGTAAACCTCTAGGTATCCGATTTCTTTGCTCTACAGAAGTGATATGTTTTTTAAGCCAATAACCATTAGAAGAGTTGATATCTGTTGCGTATGTGCCTGTATTCCATAAAATAAGCATCGATATGAGTAAGGTAGCTCCTGTTATTCTTTTGAATAAAGCCCTGATTCCTGATAACATAACGGCTAATATATAAAACTGATAATCGGTATTAGAAATGCAGGATTTTACAAAACCTTTTAAGCTTAAAAATGAAGTTAAACAATTAGAGCTTAATATTCCAAACCAACCAAAAGTAGGTTTTATCGCCTCCCGTATGAATAAAGATAACTTCTGGAATTTGTTATACTTTGTTGGAATGTTTAGTGGGATTTCTATTGCTTTTATTACTAAGTTCATGATTTTATCTTGGATTACCATTATTGGATTTATTTGGCTTGTTAAAAGAAATGCAGATGTAACCTTTGACAAAATGGAACAAGGAGCTCCAATATTCATAATCAACGGCAACAAAAGAGTTAATGCTACAGGTATAGGATTTGTAGGACTATTGATTGTTTCTTTTGGATTAGTAGTTGGATTATTAGCTTTAATTAGATTTATTGTATCAGATATTCTCAAAATCAGTGATATACCAATAGTATTAACCATGATGAGTGTAAGTTTACTAATATCACTACCCGCTTTATATTGCATACTAAGAAACCTCCCTATTGCCGTTTATTTCAAAAAAGAAGCGTGGGTCGGCGATGGTACTGTTTCTTCCTGTAACAATAACGATAGGATGACCAGACCAAGTACTACGAATGATAGTATTTCTTTTGCTCATGACTACGCATACAGGCATCTTAGCTGTAACATTTATAATCGCAGATAATTTTTTCATTCCTGCTCTCCTTTAGTTTTTAGAGGTTTTGCTTGGGGTATTTGCGGGGCTTTTTCTTTACCTTGTAAATATTCCCTTCCTCTCTGTTCGGCAGTTGGAGCACCTACATTAAAATCTCCGGCATGACCAAAAGTAGGAATATTTGCTGCAATACCTACTAGTTGAGACGTTATCCCTTGCCCAATCCTGTCCTTCTCATACTCCTTGATTTTATCATTCATGCCAGTTTCCATAACCTTGTTATGATGCTCTATTGAATGAATCTGATCATTAGCGTTTGCAGTCATGTCATTTTGCTTGTTACCGATATATGCCCCAGTACCATCTATTTTAGCGTTTATCAGGTTAGCATCTAGTCCACCTTTAGCAGCTTCTTTCCGTAGGTCAATTTGTCCCTGATTATTAACTTTGCCTGAATGCTCGTTTTTAAATAAGATAGCGTCTTGTGCCGACTTATCTTCTATGTGCTGTTTGCTTGCCTTAACTTGCGCTATTTCTTTTGCAGTTTCGGTTTCAACCATAGAATTCCATACTCTTTCGGCTCTTGGGTCGGCAGTTTGTACCATTTGGTGTGCATCTTCTCTTGATACGCCGTACTGCTTCATAACTTGGTCTTCTACTACGTGGGTTACATCCCGTCTATCTGTAGCGGCTTTGTGCTGGGTAGCCTGTAGAGCTTTGTTATAGTTTTCTACTTCTTCTTTCCTTTGATTTAATGCACTGCCGTAATTTTGCATTTTTTCATAACTCGCACTAGCACTGTTGGATAAAGTCTTTCCCGTCTCATCATTTTGAGACCAATTATGATTTTTAGCAGCTTTAACTAAAGTACCGAGATTATAGCTCGTGCCGTTTTCTTTATTTATACTATTGTCTTTGTTCAATGATTGATCACTGAGGTTACTAGCACTTACACTTCCTTCAGTACTCACTCCCGCAGAAACTCCTGGAATTATTGAACCTCCTACTCCTGCATGAGCTTTAACAGTAGACCCAGCTGCCTGTTGCCATCCGTATCCCTCTTTATCATGTAAGGCAATAGTGTTCTTGACAGCTTGATTCATAGCTCTTCCCTCTTCGGTACTTGTATCTAAATTCAAATTTTCTCCCGCCGCTTGTCTTTGTGCTAAGTGAGATACTAAATCGGTAGTATCCTTAATAGTAGAAGTTTCTGCCTGTTGAAAATGTTGCTCTAGACCTTTTATTGCACTTAAACCTTGGGTATAAGCTTCTGTTAGATTGCTAGTTTTACCGCTTTCTAACATTAAGCTTCTTGAACCTGATGATAGGTTTACCCCTGCTCCTGAACTCATGCCGCTTTGCCCGTTTGCAAAGGTTCTAAGTATTGAGCCGTCAGCGGTTTGTACCTGCGTTGCTCCCTCTTGATATGATTGGTTAAAGTCGGTCTTAAACCCTGACTTATTACCGATGCTAGCCGTATCTTGAGTAATGTTATCAAAACTCCGATTACCGCTGGTAACTTCACCTGCAGCCACGGAGGCAGCACTATTACTTGCCGACTGTATATTGCCTGCTAGATGAATAAAGCCGTCTACACCTCCTTGTACTATTGCATAACTTAAAGCAGGTATTGCCATTTGCAGACCGCTAGCTACAAGTACGATAGTATCTACGCTGTCATGACCGGAATTAAAATTGGTAAAAGTTATATGCCCGTCTGTTGCCATTGCTCCCCTTACGCCGCTATATAACTCAATAAACAGGTTAAGTACTGCATTTAACGCAGGCCATATCTGAAGACTAAATACTACTGTGCAGTATTTTAGATATCTGGACATTCCGCCTGATAGTATCATCATCGGTAGCATGAATATAAATGAGGCATAGATTAAAGCTTTCATAATATTTAGAAGCAAAGGCAAATATTCTTTAGCCAGATCCCCCGCTATTTTCCAGTTACTTTTCTGCAAGTCATCGGCTCTAGTATAGCCGTATAAGTCATTGGTATTGCCCCAGTCCTTAAGGCTATTTATCATCAGATTTTGCCTGATTATATCGGCAGCTGATTGGTCTCTTATCCCGAAAGAAGTGGCATAGCCGATTTCAATGTTTCTGGTAAGTAGCTGTTGCATACCCATTCCGCCGCTACCGCCTGCTAAAGAGAACTCGCTACCTTTATATTTAAACTTAAGGAACTCTACCTCGGTTGGTAAATATGTTTTAAGTAGTGCTCCTGCTTCCTTACAGTTTATGCGTTCAAATTTTCCGTTAACTCTAAAATCTACTTGGCGGAATGTACCTGCTTTTTCCGTTACTAACTTAAAAATATCTTTACTATCAAAAACATCGTCGGGAGTAAACCTACTACCTATCATGGCTTCAAGCACGATACATCTTTTTATAAAGGTGTTCATGTTTCTTGCAAATTCGGGGTTTCCTATTCGCCAGTTTCTGGATTCCTGTACTAACCTTTGACCGAATATAAGCCCGTAATCCTTATAAGGCATTGATGAAACTGTAGAGAATGCCTGCTCAAACAAGGAAGTAATCCCCGCTCCCATAGCCTCGAGTATTCCGACAGGTAAAACAAATGCGTAAGGGAGTCCGCTTACTACTTCTTTCTTACCGCTAATACGATCAACAACTAACATATCGGCTTTTGGGATTAGTAGAGAAGTAATCAGTATTAACATCCCTGTTGTCTTTAAAAAATAATGGCCTGTCCCTCCTTGTGCTGCCGCAGCTATTCCACGCAAGGAATAATAGCTTGTTGTAACAAGTGCCATAAGCTTGATCATGCTATCCATAAAACCGCTGTTAATGATCATTTTTATGCCGTTTAAGACATAAAACATTGCCTCAAAATGTCCGTATGTATGTACTGCAAACTGTATTCCCATAAATTACCTCCCTTTACTGTTTCCATATCTGTTAAAATTCATTTCAAAAACGTCCTGCTGCTTTGTCAGGCGTTCCTTTACCGCAATAATTGTCTGAAGTTTATCCATTGCCTTATACTTCTTGTCTCGAAGTAACAATTGGACTCTTTCAATATTTTTGTTAAATCTCTCTATTGCCGTATTATCAATTTGGGCAGTTTCTATACTATCTACGGCAGTTTTTGCTTCGTGCAACATCTTTTGCATAAAATTAGTTATCATGTCATAGCAGACTACCTCTACAAACTCCGAATTACCGGCAAATAGAGAAACACTATCCTTGTTCTTAAGTGCCAGTTCAATTTCAAAAAGGGTTATAATAGGTATCTGGGAATATTCGATTAAGGCCTGCTCTTCATCGGACAACTCGCCTTTATTACTATCGATTTTATTTATAATTGATTGCAAGGCAGTCTCCACTCTGCCGTATAAAGTACTGCTTTTATCGGAAACAAGCCATTCCTGAGCTATGGGGTTCAAGCATTTTTGTTTTTCATCACAAATATATACGTTAATCTTGCTCGTACCCATTCCTGATTTTCCCATATATTTTTCAAGTAAATCTTCTTTCTCAACAAGAGAAGGTAAGGTTTTAAATGCAGAAACTCCGTTTTTTTTGGTAACAATAATACTGCCCGATATTGACATCATTAGTTCCATCATACGTGCATCTGATAATTCTCTTCCACGATTTAGAGCATGCCATACAAGGTTAAAATTATCAGGTAACATTGATTTTAATTCTTTATCATCGCCTGCTTCGCCGTAACGATCAGGGTTATCCTGACACTTCTGTGTTGCATCGTGTAAATCACTGCCACCTTTAACAAGAGAGGATTTTGCTAGGCATTTCTGGTTTTGAGCCGCATTGAATTTTCCCATTAAGCCTTCTGCTATAGCTTTGCCCTGCTCGCATTGATTAAAAGTCATCCCGTTTATATCTCTTGCTATAGATTCCAGATCAGACATAGCACCCTCACATTGCGGACAACCTTGAGTAATTGCCATTTTAACAAAATAAGCCCCTGAACCTGAGGCAACGGCTTTATAATATTTGGCAAATTCTGCTCCTTTAATATATGAAAAACCACCAAAACGTAAATCAAAAGAACCCGTGCAAGGGTCAAATGCAGCACTCGGTAATTGAACGCCGAGAGGTTGTAAATCCATGGGTCTTGGTCCTCTACTAATTATTGAACCTCCAGTCATATAACCCGCTTTCTGATCACTGATAACCGCCCCTTTGTTTATGCTGGTCATTGAGCCGCCTCTGGCACTATATAACATGAAATTATCAAGACCGGTGGCAAGAACCTCGGCTATTATTAACTGTATAAGAATTATTAAAACTAACCTATAACCTATATACTTTGTCATCTGCTTACCTCTTACCTGATGATTGCGCCTTTTCCATACTATAGGCATGACCTAGGACAACGTTATCCTGTAACTCTGAAAAACTTATAAACCCTCTTGCCAGCTCAAATAACTCGCCTGCATCCTTACTTATTGCAACTAATGTCGGAACAGCAGTTATACCGAGTTTTATAGCCATCTTTCCTTCAGGAGTATTAAGCCCTGTACTACTTAAGGTAAATCCGTATTCTTTGGCAAAGCTGCTTACAACAGGCAGAAACGCTTTACAGTAAGGGCAGTCGTCATTTACAAACAGCACCAGATCGAACTTACTTGCAAATTCCCTGATTGTTTTTATTTTTTCTTCTTCATCTACCTTACGCTTGATTTTGTTTGCAAATACGTTAGTAGGTAACTCAATCTGATCGGCTATTTCTGGATTCGTAAAATTAGCCATATCATTTGCATTGGATAGACGAATAGCCCCGTCATACATTTCTTGTTCCAGTTTCTTGTATTTTATTATTGCCTCTCTGAGTATCTGGGGCGGCGTATCTTTTATAAAGGCAAGCTCGATCATCTGGTTTCTTGCATCATCCAGAGTCTTACGCCTTACCTCTATAGCTTTTTCTGCTTCAATAGGTGTAGGTATATGATAAGCGTCTTTTTTATCTTCCTTTAGTAAGCTTTTATCCTCAAACCAGTAAAAACCGCGATATCTATCACTCCCTTGGTAAAAATGACCTACGTTTGCCTGTGCTTGGTAAGTAATTACAAGGATTAAAACAATAAAAATTTTACCGATATTTTTTCTCATGATTGTCCTCAGTGCCCTTGTGTTTTGGAGAGACGATCAAAAGAGTTCTTCACCCTCATTTCTACGTCATTAACATTTGGCATAACTACTTTGCTAAATATTTCAGCAGCAAGGGCAGAAAAATCTATTTGGCTAAAATCTACTAAACTTAACTCCTCTATCGTAAGCCCTCTGCAATCGGGATTTCCCCCGCTACCGAATCCGTCAGACCCGAAAAAATTGCCTCGAAGAGCGGGTTGCTTTCTTGCCTCTACCTGAATAATCTTCTCTAGCATATTTGAAAAGCAGCAGTAATAATGCTTGGTAAGGGTTACTACGCCTAGGGTTTTCTCTGTCTCCTTACCGACATATATGCACAGATTTTTTGTTCTCTTTTCAGCTAGTATTTTCTCATCTTGACTACATCTAGCTCCGAGTTCTTTACCCCAACCGCCTTGTGAAATACGGCAGCAGTTCTGGTAGTCGGCAGCTTTCCGAGAGCAGTGCTGACCTCTTCCTTCAAATATTTTAAAACCCGCAGGAGTATTTTTACCCTGTGATAATGCTTTTAGTAGGGAAATTGAGGAAACAATATCACTATCCATTTCGTAGGACTTATCTATGCAATTGCCGTCTATACATGGTATTGCCTCACAGACCAGTGCATTTTCTCCAGCTCTCTCTTTTGCGCCGTACCTGACTGTTTCCGACTTGATTATTTCAGGTACAAACCGCTCACAGCTAAATTCTTTTCTGATATTGACGCAATTGCCTAAACTATCATACAAAGCGCAGTCTCTTTGCCCTAGCAAATAGCAACCGGCAAATTCATTACAGTTATTCTTGGTTGGATAATTACAGTTTTTAGTATAAGACCACCCCCAGCAATCACGATATACGTCAAACCCGTCTATTTTTCGTGTTCCACCGCCGCTTACACAAACCTTGCCCGTATCACTACAAGGATGACTTGAGGTAAATCTTTGCCCGGCAATTACTATCTCTACGTTACAAAAGACTAAGCAGAACCAGTAAATAGGTATAATTAGAATAGAATTTATATTCTTTATTGGAGTATACATGTCTCGCTCCAATCTTCCGTCCACTGCTCACATATAGGGTAACCATCCCTATACTGATAATGGAATGTTACGCGGACAGGTACTATATCGATATAGATACCAAGCCACGTTAAATGACAATTGCTGAAATCTACATTAATTGAACCGCGATTCGGAGCAGGTATAAGTACTATGTTCTGATTACCGACATAAACTTGCTCTAGCCTAGCGCCGATCATACCTGCTATATATTCTGCCATTTCCTGACTATAGGCAGAGTTGATAGTCCATTTGCCGCAACTAGTCTTCCAACCTCCGTGATAGCCCGAATCAGCATAATGTCCTGCAATCCACCAGTGCCTAGGTAGTTCTCCAAAAGTTTTAACCATCGTCCTATTTTGCCACGGCCCCCACGCTATACCTTTTTTAGTACAACGAATATTTAAAACGTCTTGACAATTGTATTTGTTCCTTGGCTCTTCACAGAAAACCTGCTCATATTCGCTATTCTTATGCTCCTGTCCTTTGATCTCTATATGGTAGGTCAAATCTTTCTGAATCGGTCCTTTTACCTGCCGGCAATCAATCCCAAGAGCTGAAAGCTTTGTCTGTAAATCTTGCCCTAGTTTTTGCATCCTTTCACCAGTTAGAGCTATAATCTCATCAGCATCCCGTTTGTGAGCAAGATTACCCGGCTTGCTATAATCAGGTTCAAGCTCATTTTCATCATAAAAACGATATTCTTCAGACGCTCTTTTTTGCCTACCGCTACTTTCTAAATCCACTTCCCTAATTGATTCAAGTTCTCGTGCCTTACTTTCTGCTTCACCTATTCCCTCCACATGCTCAAGTCCTTTGCCTGTTTCAATATCCCTTAGCGCTCCCTCTCGTTGCTCCTGTAAATCCCTCATTAACTGGTCTTTATTCTCAATATGCCGGTCAAATAAATCGTTTACCTCATTAACGTTAGTTTTGACTGCTAACACAGGTGAGTTGCAACTTAAGGTAAAAGCTAGCAAAACTATTATTCTTAAAGCGGGTTTGTTCATTTCAATAGCTCTCTAGCATTTTCTTTTAAATCACCCTCCTTAGCAAAAACCTCTAAGGCATACTTAATTGTTACGTTACCACCGATCTTATCAAAAGCTCCTCCCTGTACTTGCTCAGAAAATATACTTGCCGTTTTACTTAGTACTATTGTCGGCACAACCTTGACATTGAAAGCTTTAAAAGCCTCATCATCTATCTGCATTGCTATACCCTCGGCATTATTTCCCGATATATCACTGACCAACTTGGCGAGACGATAAAAACTCCCCTCAGGTAATCCCCTAAAGACCAGTACTCCGTTGTAGCGGATAGCTTCCCTAGCATAACTTTTAAGTAAGCTAATCGGCATGGAACTAGATACAAATATCTGCAACCGAGTTCTCGGCTTTAGAGCTTCGGCCTTTAAATCCTTATCAAATCCAGGCATTTCCATCATTTCTTTTAGGTTATCCATAAATATTCGCTGATTATCCGCCGCTAAACTCTGTGCCCACTCCATATCTGGTTCATCGCCATAAACACAAGGCTTAAAAAGCAAAAGACTAGTTATTGTTAATATTACCAAACGCAACAATTTCGTTTCCTCCATACTAAATAACTCCAATCTTGCCCGTCATAAGGATATTCCTTAAAAGAACTGTAAAGCATATCGGCAAAACCCAGAGGCCAGCATCCGATTGCTCCGCTTGTAGCTTTAGGTACAAGCATCTGTAGTTTGTACTGACTTTTCTTGATTTTTAATGCCGTCTCTTTTCTACATATCGGGCCGTTAACTCTAGCATCAGAAGTACTTGTACTCTCTGCAAGCCCAACTCTGTGCATCTTGGCAAGTATCCTGGCGGCTAACAAACTGCTGTTTTGCACTCCTCCGTTATGATTGGCATTACTACCGGAAAATGGATAAATATTACCCCAACATCCGCTACACCAAAATAGCCCGTCTCTGGGCATACTTAAGGTACTGCTAGCACAATCAAGCGCACAAGCCGCTTGAGCAAGAGGATTACCGAATAAAAAGAGTTCAGGTTGCATCAATGTTTGCAACTTCTCATCATTCCACGTAGGGTCTAGCTCAGACATGTAAGCAATATCAAAGCTCGTTTGTTCAAGACACAAAAGATCGGTAATAAGCTCAAGCCAGTAAACAAGCGGGTATACGTAATAATGAAGATGATAAAAGCTGTTATGGGCTCTCCTACCGTTGCCGTGAGCTTTGTTATAAGTACCCATGCTTGTCGGGTCATCACTACCAAGGTCTAAGCCAAGACCGACCATACAGAACTTACTTCTGGTTACGTCTATCATTCGCACAGGTTCCCAAAATCCCAGTGTTATACCGGGAATAGGCACGGGAGAGCCGCCTTTCTTACAAGCACAAAGAGGAGAACTCGGGTTTGCCGTATCCCTTTTTGCAGGAGTACTACCGCTCCCTACTTTCATATTACCAATAGAAAGAGGCAATAAGCATGACCAGCAAACGTCAGTTATAGGGTTGACGAAACGTGCGCCGCACGTTACGCTTGCACTTGCAGATAGGGGCATAATAATAGCAATTATTATAGCTATTATTAGCCTTTGTTTTGTGCCTGACCGGTCTATAGTTTTCATCCTGCAAGATTCCAAACTAAAGACCGGCGTTTGCCGATGTTGGTTCATTTTTAAATTTAACTATCTCTTTTTATTTTTGTATTAGTTTAATTTCATCTATTTTAAGTCTTAACCCATC
>Ga0102812_10002981_pt1 | contig 11179 bp, 10 predicted proteins | sample ColrivemetaGS713_FD_79334 | JGI IMG/M metagenome (GOLD analysis project Ga0102812, IMG submission 79334) | Estuarine microbial communities from the Columbia River estuary - Flood tide ETM metaG S.713 | ecosystem: Environmental > Aquatic > Marine > Intertidal zone > Estuary | place: USA... | reverse complement strand
CCGTGCTTGCGGACATGAAGACGGCGGGCCGCGTCATCTGGGCTAATACCCCAGTCTTGGCATACCTCAGCGGTGTTCAGGTCTGCGTATGTGATTTCAAGTGCGTGTTCTTCAGACAAGCGTGCATAATGGTCCACTTCTCGGCGGCACACCGGACACGCGGCGTTGTACAGGACTTCTGTTTGGGTTCGTTTGGCCATGGACCTTCAAATAGTTCGATACGCATGTCTTTCACCTGCTCATTTGTCGCAGGTTCAGCCAGGTTTGTGGTGATCAATCCATTTGGACATCAGTGTTCTGTCCTGGAAACAGGCACGCGGTACGTCGCAACGCTTGATCTGCGCCAGCCGTTCAGCAAAGGCCACCTGTTTGGAACTTGGGTATTGGGCGAACCGACCCTGCAAAGGTTTGGGCTTGTGAGCGTCGATCCAGCGCGAGAGCGCGGCGCGATCGGTTGTGACCGGCACTGCGGCACCTGTGCGCTCTGCAATCTTGCGCGCATAGGACATCTGTTTCTCCGTCGCGGGTTGAGCGACCGCTACGGCCCCTTGTGCGGGAGTGTAAAGACCGGGAAAGCTGGGTTGAAACGACATCTTGACCATCCTTGTTCTCGGGATGGAATAAATATAGAACAAAATAAGAACATTTTCAAGATGTCGTCGTTTTCGCCTACAGCTTGTTGTGCGATCCGTCGCATAGCGGTGTTTTTCCAGTGGCTTTGCAGCCGCAGAAATACAGTGTTTTGTCTGTCTCTGCTTCGTATTTTACAGGTGTAAAGGACGTTTCCTTGTGTGATCCGTCACAGAAGGGTTGCTTGGACGACTGCCCGCACGAGCACCAGAAATACGCTTTTCCAGCGGTAACTTCGACGGGATAGGGGGCTTTCTGGGCGATCTTTGGCGCATCTGACATGTGCGATCCTTTGCTGATTGTTGCTGAAATCAACGCTAGCAAAAAAAGCACCATTAGAAAGGAAATAAGTTGAGGAATGCTGCGGGGCTTTCAGCGCGCCAGTGTACCCCACAGATCATATTCTCCCGCCTCATCTACTGTGACACGCACAATCTGACCGACTTGCAGCTCTTCAAAATTTTCGTCGATGAACAGGTTTCCATCGATTTCCGGAGCATCGGATTGGGTGCGGCAGGTGGCGGCCTCGTCGTCTATCTCGTCGATAATCACGTCGATTGTCTGTCCCACTTTGGCGGCAAGTTTGGCTTCGGAGATAGCCTGAGATTTGGCCATGAAGCGATCCCAACGATCCTGTTTAACCTCGGCAGGAACGTGGTCGGGCAAGGCATTTGAGCGCGCCCCGGCGACATTTTCGTACTGAAAACAACCGACCCGGTCGAGTTGCGCTTCATCCATCCAGTCCAGAAGGGTTTGAAATTCTGCTTCTGTCTCGCCAGGGTAGCCAACGATAAACGTGGATCTCAATGTCAGGTCCGGGCAGACGGAACGCCACGCCGCTATTTCATCCAATGTCCGGGCTGCAGCCGCGGGGCGCGCCATGCGGCGCAACACATCCGGATGGGCGTGCTGAAACGGAATATCGAGATAAGGCAGGATCAATCCATCGGCCATCAGCGGGATCAGGTTTCGCACATGCGGGTATGGATAGACGTAGTGCAGCCGCACCCAGGCCCCGAGCGATCCAAGATCACGCGCCAGGTCTGTAATATGTGCTCGGTGTCCGTGTGCCTCGGCGTGTTTAATGTCCACGCCATAGGCCGACGTGTCCTGGCTGATGACCAGCAACTCTTTGACCCCGTTCTGAACCAGCTTTTCGGCTTCACGCAGGATGGCATGAGCAGGGCGGCTGACCAGCTTGCCGCGCATGTCCGGGATGATGCAGAACTTGCACTTGTGATTGCAGCCTTCGGAAATCTTGAGATAGCTGTAATGACGTGGTGTCAGGCTGACGCCCGAAGCTGGCAACAGATCGACAAACGGATCTGGGCTGGGCGGTACGGCGGCGTGTACGGCATCCAAAACCTGCTCGTACTGGTGCGGGCCGGTCACGGCCAATACTTTCGGATGGGCGCCTGTGATATAGTCAGGTTCGGCCCCCAAACAGCCTGTGACGATCACACGCCCGTTTTCTGCCAGCGCTTCGCCGATCGCTTCAAGGCTTTCGGCCTTGGCGGAATCCAGAAATCCGCAGGTGTTGACGATCACCGCATCAGCCCCGGCATAGTCTGGCGAAATGCCATATCCTTCGGCACGCAAACGCGTCAGGATGCGTTCGCTATCGACAAGCGCTTTGGGGCAACCCAAAGAGACCATGCCAATGGTCGGCTGGCCTGGGCGGCTGTTGTTGGGCAAGCGCGCTCCGGGGGCGAGGTCCGGGCGCAAATTTGGTGGGTTTGAGCTCATCCTTTGCGCTATAGTGGATCAAACGGGCCCGCGAAAGGCCCTCTGAGCAGGAGTATGTAGATGAAATGGATTGTTCGCCTGATTGGCGTCCTTGTCTTGATGGTTGTGGTGGCGGCAGTTTCGATTCTGTTTCTGCCCGCAGAGAGAATCGCAAAAATTGCGGCTGATCAGTTGCGCACGGTCACGGGGCGCGACGTAAGCATCAGCGGCAAGGTCGGCCTGACCTTCTGGCCGGTGCTGGGGGTCAGTGCGGATGGGCTGGAGGTTGGTAACGCCAGATGGTCTGAACAGGGGCCGATGCTGTCTGCGACACAGGCCGCAATTGGCGTCGATGCCATGAGCCTGCTGCGCGGCGAAATTCGCATCACCAAAATCGAGGCAGTCAGTCCGACTATCCGGTTGGACCAACGCAAGGATGGACGCGCCAGCTGGCAGTTTTCCGATTCCTCTGGGCAGGCACAGATCGCGACCTCGACGACTCCCGAACGCGCCGCGCGCCCTATCAGCATCGAGCGACTGCAGATTACCGATGCGACGCTGATTTATGACGCGGAAGGTGCTGATCTGGTCACATATTCTGGCGTCGATCTGACACTGGATTGGCCGGACCGATTGGGTGGCGCGGATATTCAGGCGCGCGTGCGACCCGCAAAAGAGCCGGTTGACGTATCCGCTACGATCGGTGGGTTTGCCGGGTTTATCACGGGGCAGGTGCAACCAGTTGATATGTTGATCAGCACAGATGCAGGGTCGGTGCGACTGAACGGGCGAGCCAGTACAGAAGGCGCAGTCGCAGGTGACTTGACGATAAAAACCGATGATACGGCGCGGTTCCTAGCGGCGTTAGGGGTTCCCGGTGTTGCATTGCCGCAGGGACTGGGGCGGAGCATCGATGCACGCACTCAACTTACGCTGACGCCAGACAGGCGGCTTGCCTTGCGCGACATGACCGCCGACTTGGGCGGAAACAAAATTAGCGGGGCGGCGGATGTTTCGCTGAATGGAGTGCCGCAGGTCAATGCACAGTTGGACGCCGGCGCTCTGGATCTTACGGGTGGCTCCGCGTCAGCAGGCGGCGGATCGGCAAAAGGTGTTGATGGATGGCCCAAGGACCGGATCGATGCCAGCGGGCTTGCGGCCTTCAATGGTCAGATCGCGCTGCGCGCGACCAGCGTAAATATGGGCGGATTTCGTTTGGGAGCGACAACTGCGATATTGCGTAACGAGCAGTCTCGCATGGTGTTCGAACTGCGAGATGTCGTGGCCTATGGGGGCAACGTCACCGGCGAGTTCGTCGTGAACAATCGGGGTAATCTTTCCGTTGGCGGCAAAATGGCGGCACGCGGTATTGAATTGCAGCCGCTGTTGCAAGATGCGGCCGACCTGTCACGTCTGACGGGCAAGGGCGACGCAGACCTTTCTTTCTTGGGCAGCGGTTCAACTGTGGATGCGATCATGCGCTCGTTGTCGGGTCAAGGGGCGCTGTCGCTGGGGCGTGGTACGATCGAGGGATTGAACCTGGACCGCCTGATGCGATCTGGCTCTGCCAATGGTGGCACAACCATCTTTGAAAGCCTCAATGCGACCTTCGGGATAGAAGGCGGCGTGCTGAAGAACCGGGATTTGTTGCTTCTTTTGTCCAGTTTTCGTGCCGATGGCAAAGGCGATGTAAACCTTGGGGCACAAACAATCGATTACCTGTTTACGCCCGTTGCTTCGCTTAACGGCAGTGGCGACAGCATTGCCATACCGGTCCGGATTGTCGGACCCTGGGCCAATCCTTCTATCAAGCCGGACCTGCAAGCTGCGATTGACCTCAACCTGGACAAGGAAAAGAAAGAGCTGGAGCAAAAGGCGAAAGACGGGGTTGCAGAAAAGCTGGGGCTGACCGTACAGGACGGGCAGTCAACCGAAGACGCCATCAAAGACAAGGCCACAGATGCGCTCAAGAAAGAGTTGCTTAAGATTTTTCAGTAGTCTGGGCCGAGCGTGACCCTTGGGCAAGGGTCACGCTGGTTCCGTGCCAAGAGATCAAAACGTCTGGTCGTAGTCTCCGACCGTTGGCTCCGTGCGAATTACCGCATCAATTTCGGCAAATATCGCACGCATTTCCGCATCGCTTTCGGGACTCTCGCAAACGACGACGAGGTTGGGAGTGTTTGAGCTCGCACGTACCAATCCCCATCCGCCATTATCCAGAATGACCCGCGCGCCGTTCACTGTGACAACTTCTTTGATCGCACGCCCGGCGATGGAGTCACCTGCTTTGGCTTTGGCGACCAGTTTCGCCACGATCCGGTCCAGCGTCGCGTATTTCTCCGTGTCCGCGCAATAGGGCGACATTGTCGGGGTGGCGTAAGTTGTTGGCAAGGCGCGCCGCAGATCCGACATCGACATCTCGGGGTTGCGGTCCATCAATTTGCAGATTTCGACGGCAACGCGCATTCCGCAATCGTATCCACGCCCGATCGGTTCAGCCAGAAAATAGTGGCCCGATTTTTCAAACCCTGCCAGTGCGCCGATCTGTTTGACACGGCGTTTCATGTGGCTGTGACCGGTTTTCCAGTAGTCTGCCTTGGCACCGTGTTTGATCAGTTCCGGGTCGGATGCAAACAGCCCCGTGGATTTGACATCTGCGACAAAGGTGGAGCCTGGGTAGATTTTGGCCAGATCCCGGGCCATGATCACGCCAACCTTGTCTGCGAATATTTCTGTCCCCTCATCATCGACCACGCCGCAGCGGTCGCCATCGCCGTCAAACCCAAGGGCGAAGTCCGCGCCGGAGGCTTTGACAGACGCCGCCATGTCATGCAGCATTTCCATGGCTTCGGGGTTGGGGTTGTAGTGGGGAAAGGTGTAGTCGAGTGAGTTGTGACTTTCGACGACTTCAACACCCAGACGGCGGAACAATTCAGGTGCAAAAGCGGAGGCCGTTCCGTTCCCGGTTGCGCAGACGACCTTGAGCTTTCGCGTCATTCTGAAATCACCCACCAAATCGTCAAGATAGGCCTCGCGCACGCCATCAACGAACTCATAGCTCCCGCCGGGGCGCGGCTCACCCGCACCTGACAGGACAATATCGCGCAACTCGTTCATTTCTTCCGGGCCATGGGTAAGCGGGCGTTCGAACCCCATTTTCACACCGGTCCAGCCATTTGGGTTGTGACTTGCCGTCACCATCGCGACAGCCGGTGCATCCAGGTGAAACTGGGAAAAATAGGCCATCGGGCTCAGGGCTGGGCCGATGTCGCGCACTTTTATTCCAGCCTGAATCAATCCGAGCATCAACGCGTTCTTTATGGACAGCGAATAGTCGCGATAGTCGTTTCCGACCGCGATGACGGGTTCGATTCCGCGTCTGTGCATCTGCGTCCCGAGCCCAAGCCCCAGTGCCGTAATACCTGGCAGGTTGATATCATCTGGATATTTCCAACGTGCGTCATATTCACGAAACCCTGTGGGTGTGATCATGGCATCGCGCAAGAATTCCCATGTGTTCTGGTTTACGGAAAGGGCGGGTTTTTTCATGGAATAGGCCTCGTGTTTAACTGGTTACTTAGACCGAGAGGGGATTGGCCTTGGCCAGTCGGTCAAACTTCATCAAAGTTTCAATTAACTCCGGCATTTTGTCCAGTGGGATCATGTTAGGTCCGTCGCTGGGGGCGTTATCGGGGTCTTCATGTGTTTCGATGAACATGGCGGCGACACCAATTGCCGCTGCGGCGCGGGCCATGACCGGAGCAAATTCGCGCTGGCCACCGGACGAACCGCCACGCCCGCCGGGCTGTTGCACTGAATGGGTGGCATCCATCACCACCGGGTATCCTGTCCGAGCCATTTGTGGCAGGCTGCGCATGTCTACAACAAGCGTGTTGTAGCCAAAGGTGGTGCCCCGTTCGGTGAGCAGGATGCGTTTGTTGCCAGTGCTTTCAATCTTGGTGACGACGTTTTCCATCTCCCAGGGTGCCAGAAATTGCCCCTTTTTGACGTTGATCGCCGCGCCAGTGTTGCCTGCGGCCAGCAGCATATCGGTCTGCCGACAGAGGAAGGCCGGGATCTGCAAAATATCGACAGCCTCGGCTGCGATCGCGCACTGGGCTTCGTTGTGGACGTCTGTCAGAACCGGTACGCCATTGGCTCGGCCCACCGACTGCAGGACTTTGAGGCCTTCATCTATCCCCAGCCCACGTTTGCCGCTCAGTGAGGTGCGGTTGGCTTTGTCATAGGATGCCTTGAACACATATTGCGCGCCGACAGCATCGCAGGCCTCTTTCATGCGGCCCGCTATCATCTGCGCGTGGTCTTCGCTCTCCAGTTGGCAAGGACCAGCGATGATAGTCAGCGGTCGGTCATTGCCAATGACCAAATCAGCTACAGAAACATGGTTCATATTAGGACGTCACCTGTTCGCGAAGGATCGAGGCGGTCAGGGAAACCATCAGATAAATACCTGAGAAGATCAGGAACGCCAGGATCGTGTTTTCAAAACTCCGCGGATAAGTCGCCTCTTCAGACGGGACCGGCTCCACGCTGGTGGTTAGATACCGCACTTGGCGATTGGCTTCCATACGTGTTTGTTCCATCTGCTGCAGCGCGGATTGCAGCAACATATCACGGGTCGCCAGATCCGCCTGTGCCATTTGAATCCGGACAGAGAGTTGTGCCAGCGAGTTTTCACCCTGACTTGCATCCGTCATCTTGTCATTCAACTGTGCCAAAAGCTCATTCAGCCGACGCACGTCGCCGCGCGCCCCATCGACGCGCGATTGATTGGGGCGGGAATTGTCCAGCAGTGCCGCCAGCTGCAATTCCTTTTCCTGCAACTGCAATTCGACGTTGTTGATTTGCGCGCGTAGACCCGCGATCACAGCTTCGGGATCCAGCGTCGCCCCTTTGATCTGCAAGTTCACAAGCGCTTCCTGTGCCGCGCGCCGTTCGGCTTCCGCCTGTGCAAAGCTGGCTTGGGCATCCGACATCTGATCGCCGCGTTTCTGCAGACTGAGGGCATTCACGCGGTCCTCGGCGTATCGGATCAGTGCCTGGCTGAACTGGGCGCTGACGGCGGGGTCTGCCGCGATCACTTCCATTCTCAGGACCCCTTCAGTAGGATCATATCCGACTTTTATGTTTTTCTTGTAGAGCTTGTAGGCGGCTTCGTTTGATGGTGCTGCACCAAGACGTTGGATCGGATCGATAAAGTCTTGCGTGAAATGTGATTTGAACCCGACATCGCCGTCCAGACGCAGCATAGCATCCTTGGACTGCAGATACGATTGCACCGCGATGCTGTCCTGCGACGTTGCAAACTGCGTGCCTGACAGTAGTCCGCCCAGCCCGCTGCCGCCCTGATTGTCGGCTTGCAGGATCAAAAACTCGGCGTTGGTGGCATACATCGGTGTCGCGATCCGGTAGTAATACCAACCTGCGACGAGCGTCGGAAGCATTACGAAAAAGGCCAGCCGCGCAAGCAACATGCCCATTTTGCGGCGACGGCGGCGCGTGATGTCACGTTGAATTTCTGATATGTCACGGCTTCTTTGCTCGGCCGGGCTCAAGGGGGTCGACGGCAGATTTGTGCGTTCTCCGGGGACAGTTTGCGGCAATTGAATGCGTTTTCTGTCTCCTTCCGCCGCTCTTTTCTTCAAGTCCTGCAACGCGTCAGGTGCACCGCCCTCGTGTTGCTCCGCGCCTGCGGTCGGAACGACCAGTTCCAGCAGAGCAGATCGTTCAAACGGATCAATACCAGCCTTGCGCAGCAGCCGGATTGCATCGAAATCCGATGTCGGGGCCAGGTTGTGTTTCTGGGCAATGCGACGGGCCATGCGCAATTGGCGCCCGGTCAGACCCTCTCGACGTATGCTGTCAAGTTCGAGCGCGACTTGAGGCCCGTTGTTTGGCGCTGTCGTCGCATCGGAGGGCTGTGCCGAACGGCTCTGGGAAATAGGCTCCTGCGCAGCGTGCGAGCCTTTCGGCTGTGCTGGTTCGGGTTCTTGTGCCTGGGGCTGCTCAATATGCTCAGCATGTCCAGCCGCCGCAGTGCCGCTGCGCCGAATGCGGAATTTTCTAGCCTTGGGTTTTGTAGTCATAAAGTTGTTTCGCCTCTTCCAAGGTGTCGAACATGATGAATTGACCGTCGAGCAAGACAGCCGCTGAGCGGGCAAATTTTTCCAGAGTATTAGGGTCGTGCGAGACGATTACGATTGTCGTTGTGCGCAAGCGTTCCTGCAGGATTTGTCCGGCGCGCTTGTTGAATTCCACATCTGTCGTCGACGGCATGCCTTCGTCGATCAGATACATGTCGAAATCCAGCGCAAGCATCAGCGCAAAGGAGAAACGCGCCCGCATACCGGACGAATAGGTGCCGACAGGTTGATCGAAGTACTCGCCAAGATTGCACAGCCAACGGCAGAAACTTTCGACGTAGTCTGGGTCCAGCCCATAGAGCCTGGCGATATAGCGGCTGTTTTCCATGGCTGATACTTTGGACACCACGCCGCCCATGAAACCCAGCGGGAAGGAAATGGTACACCCACGGCGGATTTCGCCCTCGTCCGGTTTTTCGAGCCCAGCCATCATGTTGATCAGGGTAGTCTTGCCCGTTCCGTTGGGGGCAAGAATGCCCAACGAGTTGCCCAACTCCACGCGAAACGTGACCCGGTCAAGGATTACCTTGTGCTGGGTCCCAGTCCAAAAGGACTTCGAGACGTTTTCGAACTCAAGCATTAACTGCTCCGGTGCCTGCTCTGTATCCCGGTTTTCGGGTTGGGTCCCTCATTAGCAGAGGTGTGTTACCGTAATATTCTTATTATTCTCTCATTATGTCCGATCAGGCAATGAAAGTACATCTTCTCAAGAGCGCAATCTTTGGGAACAGGCCGGATGTTGCCAAACCGCAGATGGCGATCGCAAAGCTGCCTTGTCATTTTCCTCAAAAAGGGGTGGTTGTAGCGACGCCAGCGACGGTTATTGCCAAGGTGATGTTTGTGCATTTTGACCTGTGGCCAAAGGGTGCTGCCGATCAGGCGATGGCTTGCCAGATCACGCCTGCGGCAACGGCACCCAGCATAGCAAATCCCAGATAGGCTGCGAAAACGCGCGGTTTGACCAGCGCCCATACGGCCACTGCGGCAGGAATAGAGCTGACACCGCCTGCAATGACAAAAGACATAGCTGCACCCTGCATCATGCCTTGGCTCAGCAGGGCGTCGACAAGCGGTACGGCCGCATATCCGTTGAGATAAGCGGGTGCGCCGATCAGAGCGCCCAGAACGATTGGCCACAAGCCAGACCCGCCCAATACGCCCGCAATCAATTCAGCAGGCACATAGGTCAGCATCAGCGCCTCGATGACATAAGCCAAGGTCAACCATTTGAGCAGGAAAAGCGCGTTTTCCATCCCTGTGTCACGGAAGGTGTTTCGCCTGTCCGCTTCAGACCAGAAGCGCCAGACTGGCGCGCCTGAAAACGGCTTTTTGGCGCCACAACACCCGCCGACGGATGGACGTGCGCGCAGCGGATCCGCAAAAATCAAAGTGTTGGCAAAGACCAATGTCCCCAGCCCGCCCAGAAGGCCGAGACCGACGGCGGCAACCGTCTTGGCCAGCGCAAATTCAAACCCCAGCGTGCCAGAGGTTATTGCAAACATCGCGGGATCCATCAGCGGCGAGGCAAGCCAGAAGGCCATGACAGCCGAGAGCGGCGCGCCCACGGCAAGCAAGGCCGCAATAAAAGGGATAACTTCGCAGCTGCAAAAGGGCGACAGCCCGCCCAGCAGTGCTGCCATGACGATCATCCGCAACGGGTTTCCCTCGAACGCGCGTGCGAGAAGTGTCTCGGCTCCGCTTGCCTTGAGATATGCAACGGCGAGCACGGCAAAGGCGATAAAGGGTAACGTACCCAGCAGAGCCTGCGTCGAAAACTGCACCGATGGCGCAAATTGACCCGGATCCAGCAGGGCCAGAGCCGCCAGAAGGCCGACAGTCACCCACCATGCATTCGGTTTGATCCGCCGTGCGGGAGCCGTTGAAATATCAGCCATGGTCGTGATCCTTGGTTGGGGCATCGGCGCAGCATTCCGTTAAAAGAAACCCTGCGAGGCTTTGGAGTTCATCATAGGCGACAGCTGCGCAGATGATGCTGCGACCCTGGCGTTTCTGCGACACGAGACCGGCAGCAGACAGGATTTTCATGTGGTGGGTCAGGGTGCTGCCGGTCACACCTGTGCGCTCGCCCAAAGTGCCTATGTTCAGGCCTTCACGTCCGGCCCGAACAAGTGTGCGCAGAACGCTCAGACGTTGTTCGGAGCCAAGTGCCGCAAACCGGGTTGCCGCAAGGGTGAGTGTGTCGGGGTGTTCGTCATTCATTTTCATGTTTTTCGAAATATCGAAATGACGGCGGTCGTGCAAGTATTATTTCGATAGATGTCGAAGTAATTTGATTGATGCCAATCTGGCAATCCCGGCTCGGCAAGATACTGTGCAGACCATGACAGATATTCGAAGCCAGATTGCAGTATGCACTTTATGCGCTGACAGGTTTGCATTGACTGCGACGCACCACGCGCCGCGACCTGTGGTCTGGTTTGCGCCGTCTGCCCGCATTCTGATTGCGGGGCAGGCTCCGGGCGCCCGTGTCCACGCCTCGGGACAACCCTTCACCGATCCGTCCGGGGATCGTTTGCGCGCCTGGATGGGTGTTGACGCAGAAGATTTTTATGATCGCGCGAAGGTGGCCATTGTTCCTATGGCCTTCTGCTTTCCGGGCTATGACGTCAAAGGGGCGGATTTGCCAACGCCTCCGATCT
>Ga0102812_10002978_pt1 | contig 11187 bp, 6 predicted proteins | sample ColrivemetaGS713_FD_79334 | JGI IMG/M metagenome (GOLD analysis project Ga0102812, IMG submission 79334) | Estuarine microbial communities from the Columbia River estuary - Flood tide ETM metaG S.713 | ecosystem: Environmental > Aquatic > Marine > Intertidal zone > Estuary | place: USA: Columbia... | reverse complement strand
TTAGTGCACCGAAAGGTTCTTCTATCCACGAATTAGCTGTTGCAGCATAATCTACCGATAAACTTTTGGCTAAATTCCATTTCCACCCATAAACTCTTCCAATACTAAATGTTTTATCATACAAAACTGGAACAATAGATTTAAAATTATCGTTGTTTCTATTTTGAAGTTCTGAGTATCTTCTGTCAATATCTAACCTAAAATTAAGATTACTTGGATTTAGCCCTAGGTTAAAGTCTTTTATTATGCTAAACTTTTTCCCTTTTATAACATTTTTAAATGGTTCCCAAACTTTTTGCTTAGGAGCAAACGTGTAGCCAAGTGTAGACTTATACGTTTTTATATCATTCATTTCAATTATCTGATTTCTTCTATAAACTCGCTGGTAAGCAAAAGAATAATTCCAGTTTTCAATGTCATAAAAGTGCGGTTTTCCTCCACTCGCCGCCGTTCTATTTTTCTTTATATTGGTAAAGTTTAAACTATAACGCGACGTGTAATCCTGTGCCGCCTCTTTTATAGCTGCCTTTTCGCTTGAAGATGCTGCATTATTTATTGCCGTACGCAATAATATATCTGGATTTAGAGGATAATATTTGGGATTGATAATATTCTCGTTATACCCAATAAACATTGGAATTGTAATACCTGATTTTTGAGGGAAGAATTTCCCAAGCTCAACATTAGAAGCTATATCGTATTGTATTAATTCATTAATGTTTCGTTGATTTAGCTTTTTATCGATTGCTCCAAACCCTATAGATTGATAGTTACCCGAAAGTGTAACGGTCGCTAAATCCGCTAATTTGGTAACCATTCTAGCATTTGCAGCATATCCACCTTTATTTACAAAGTCTACTAACCTCAACTCATTAAACCAAACTTCGGCACATAATGGATTTACGGAACTAGTTGATGAATTTTTTACACCCAATAAAATAGTTCTTACATTACTTAAATCTGGGAGACCAATTACACTTATTATATGCCCATTTGGCAATGTTTCTTGGTAATATCCATTTGGGTTTGAGGAATTGAGTTGTCTGTTTAGTTTTACTCTATAAAATTCTTCTAGTTCTACTAGAAGCTCGTTCTCTGTTGGCCATATGGCTGTTGGGTCTGCTGTACCGTTAGGCGAAATTTTTAATGGAATTTCGTATTGATAATAGTTGTTTTCCAAATCTGTACCTATTCGCATAAGAGCTACTACGTCTCCATCCATTGCAGTTGCCGACTCTGCATGAATAAACATTTTCATGCTTTTGTAGTTTCGTATATCGAAATCTAAACTTCTAAAAGCACCGCGAGCATCCTCTTTTTGTAAGTTGCAAACCGCAATAGAAAGCGATTGCTCATTTTGCTGCACATTACCTACTTGCGTAGGGTCTATTTCTCTGTTAAATCCTGGCGGCACAACGTATTTAATTGGCGTACGCTTACTATTCTCTATAATATTTACAGTTGAAATTACCAGCTCTGCATCGTCATTAGGATCTACAGGTGGGCCAACTCTTGGCGGAAACTTAAGCGTGTTTAAATATCTTCTCCAATCTGCTCTAACCAATTGTAAATTAGCGAAACGAAGCACTACACTGTCTTCAAAGCCTTTTACAAACATTCTCATAAATCGGATAGATTTAAAATCTTGAATACCCCCAACTTTTTTCTCGTATTGACGAATTGGAATTTTTAGTTGGTACCACGTAACGTAATTTGGCATTGCACCTTCGTCTTCTTGTTTTGCTTTCACATAAAAAGAATCGGTTACAAAGTTTTCTCCAATTTTCAATCCGTTTGGACTAATGTCTATTTTATACTGAAAATACTCCTCGTTTAAATTTACGGTATAATCTTGGTTTATATCTTCGTCGTCTGGCAGTGTGTTAGAAGATTTTGGTGTTCCGTCTGCCATTTTATCCAATGTTGAGTTGCCATCAAAACCATTATACATTTTGTATCGTTCCAATACCAACGCATTTTGTCCATCATAGATTTCATCTCGTGGATACAGGTAATTATCGTTGCTTGGATCTGCCGAAGCTTTTTGATATGCTACTGAATTTAGGCCATGCTTTAGTTCGATGTTTTTAAGATAATTTGAGAGCAATCGCCTTTCCACATCGTCATTCATACCATCTAATCCCACGTCCTGTATATCTCTTGCATTAGGATCATTGTCGAAAGCTTTATTAATTATCTGTCCAGATGGTGTAAGTGCATATCTGCCTGTATCAACAGTAAAATTGCCTACTGGAGTTGGCAATCCATTTTCTGCAGATCTTTTTCTATCGGGTATAATATCTTCTGAAACACTGCCTAAGTTTATGTAAAGTTGGCCTGTACTCGGTTTTGAACCGTCATACTTGCTATAAACAAATGGATCCATCATCCATACTTCTATGTAGTCTATGTTCGTAGCTTCAAAATCATTGGTCTCTATACGACGCATTATGCCTCCCCAGTTTTCCTCTGGTTTAGCCAAGGTACCGTCGGCATTTAAATCTTCTGTATTGTAATTATACTGCCCTTTTTCTTTTGGATAGTAGGCTAAATCTAGCGTTGGTATTTGTTGTGGTTGGCCTTGTTGCAACTCAATTTCCGGAAACACTTCCGTTAAAAAAATAGTTCTAACAAAGTGGTTGGAACGTTCTAGTGGATTATTCTTTAAATTTTCAGGAGTTAGTTGTTGATTTAAACTTTGGAACACCGGATCTATATTGTACCAAGCCAATTTAGCTCGTTTAGAATTATACATACTATCCGCTTTTATTGGATTAGTAGTTTCAGGAAACAAATCGGGTTGCCCTAAAGGTGTACTAGCTAAATACCAACTTCTAACATATTTAAGATCGTACGGCGTTTCCGAACCTTCAAAGTCATCCAAGTATGAAGTTCCACGCTCGCCCATTGTTTTGGCTTTGTGCGGAATAAGATGAGCGAACTCGCCTGTAAAATTGATTGATGACTTTTCTTTGGTTTCAACAAAAGGCAGTTTATCTACCATTCTTGTTAAAAACCGAGATTCTGTATTATACGCACCATCTAAACCCCAAATGGAGTTTAAAAGTGGCTCTTCGCCAATATTTACTTTGTTGGTAAGCGGCCTTTCTGTCATATGCATAAACGTTCCACCAAAAACTAGTTTATCAGAATGTTTATAATCGAACCTCGCTCCTACTAAAGATTTTTGTTGAATGTTGATTAACGAATTGCTTTCGCAAGTGGCTTTTATAGCTGCTCCGGAGTTTAGAATACCCGTATTTACAATTTTTACGGTACCCATTGTATAGTCTACAATGTAATCCGAACCTTCGTTTAGCACATTTCCGTTTGCGGTAACCCGCACGCTACCTTGCGAAATATTATAGCACTGCAATCTAATTACATCTGTAGAAGAGCCTTTAAACGTTCCGCGTAAAAAGAATTTATTGTGTTTTAAATCTTGCTCCGCATTCCATCTGGTGGTGCGATAAAGCGAATCGTAAATATAGTAATTTGCATCTTCTTTGTTTACGAATTTACCTTTTAAGAAATCGCCAAAAGGCTCTCTTACAGGAAAAATAATTCGGCCTTTGCTTGATTCAATAGTAACTCCTTCAATAATATCAAAAACCCCATCAGGCTTTTGCTCCATTTGCTTGTTTAATCTATCTAGATTTAAAACGGTAATAAGCTGCTGGTCTTTTATGGCTGTTTCTGTAGGCTTTACTGGCAAATAGTTTAAATCTGCTCCCGAAGGGTCATCTGCATAAACCACATTTAATGTAAAGTCTTCTTTTTGAAGATTGTATGTATTTAACGAATAGATATTCTTCATCATTAAATTCCACGCTGGTATGTTGGTTTTAATGGTAGAATGCTTTAACAGCTTAAGATTTAAGTGATTATTATTACTACCTGTTTGCGGATTATCAACGGCAAATTCACCTACTTGATACGTGAGTTGGTTTACAGAATATTCGTAAGCCACCATCAAAACCTCATCATTATTAAGCGATTGGTTTAGTGAGATATAACCTAAACTAGGATGGAAAGTAAACTCATTGGTGTTTAATTGACGAGCGTTGCTTAAACATTCGTAATCTGTACCTAGTTCTAATCGTTGGTCAGTAGGATTACAAAACTCTTGTCCTTTTACAAAACTGGTATATAAATTCGTAGAAAAGTTGTCAGGATATTGAGCAGAACTTGCCACCAAGAAATCTCGGTAAGTGTTGCTCTCCATTTCGCCCAAATCCATAAAACCCATTACATTTCTTGAGTTACCTACGGAGTTGTTTCTATTTGTTATCCAAACTTCTACATAGTTTACTTGTATGTTTGAATTTATGAGAGGAAGATTACTTAATGCTCTATCATAATTATTCGCAAAAGTCTGATTCAAGAAATAATGTCTATTAACATCATAGCTTGATGCTTGAATATCGTACTTGGTAATTTGTGCACCACCGCTTACTTCGGTTTCTCTTGTTTCGCCTTTTTGTTGTGTGGCAATAACAGTGGTGGTCAGCTTACCAAATTGCATTTGCACTTTGGCCCCAAATAAATTTCGGCCACCTTGTATCAAACTTCCATTTAGGGGCAAACTAACATTACCTAGTTCTATGTTTTTAATTATATCGTCATCTTGCCCACCCCAATTCAGTTTCATTTGGTTTTCAAACTCAAAAGTGGCTTCTGTGTCGTAATTCCAATTCAGTTTTAGTCTATCACCAATTTGGCCTGTTACATTCAGCTGCATTTTCATTCCAAAATCGAACTGACCATTTTTTTGCTGACGAACAGGAAAGTTAGGATTCTCTACTTTATTAAAGTTTCCACCAAAGGTTACTTCGGCAGAGCCGCTAGGGCGTATGTCAATAATTCCACCTCCAAATACTTTATCAAAAATTTCAGGAGTAACAACAATTTTAGGAACAATACTCCCTCCTTTTATATAGTTTGCTGCATTACTTTTCTTGCGATAATACGCTTCTCTATCTCGCTTTTCTCTTTCTTTCATGTACTCTGCCATTGTAAGTACACGTGGCGAACCCAAAGGCTTACCTCCTATGGTAATAATTTCTAAATAGTTTCCTGTGTTAGGATCGTACTCGTAAGTTGTTTTTACGTTTGGCGGATCCTTAAAATCTACTAAATTAGTTTTAGGAATATCGTATTGCTTGGTATCTTTAAGTTTGTACCGCAGCGAATCCCCCGTCTGAGCAAAGCCTTTTAGCCCAGTCGAAAACAAAATAGTCTGTATAAGAAAAGCCAATAGGAGTTTGTTTGCACCCATTGTTGTTTTTTGTCGTTTCAAGAAAAAATTAAAATTAATTACAAGTAGTGTATATCTATAGGCAGTTTCGTATTTAGCTTTCAAAATTACAAAATTTGTAATGACTTCTTTATTAACTGCTCTGTAGTTAGATTATTGCCTTGTTCTTTGGTTATTTTAAGCAAAACTTTACTAACGGATGACCGCACAAAACCCAATGCGATTAATGCCTCGGTAGCTTCATCCATTTCTTTATTTCCGCCGTGTAATAAATATGCATCATCAGAACCAATTCCACCTAGTTTATCTTGCAGTTCTATTATCAATCTTTGGGCGGCTTTGGGGCCAATACCTTTTATTGATTTTAGTACGGCCAAATTACCATTTGTAATGGCTGCAACTACATCATCTACGCTTAATGCAGATAGTATCATACGAGCGGTACTAGGTCCAACACCATTTACCGCTAAAAGTTTTACATATAACTCTCGTTCGTTGGTAGTGGCAAAACCGTAGAGCGTGTGGCTGTCTTCTCGCACTACTAAATGGGTAAATATTTTTACGTTTTGCTCCGACTTTAGTTTTTCGAAAGTATTTAGCGATATGTGCATTACATAGCCAATGCCTCCACAGTTTACCACTATATCCGTTGGCGTAATTCGCTCTGTTTTACCAGAAATAAAATCGTACATCTATGCAAGAATAACTATCGTTTAGCATTCATAAAAATTTAGGGTGTAAAATATTACTATTTCTGTATGTTCATGTCGTTTTATTGCAGGTCCGTGCCTCAGAGACACGGACCTACGGAGGCAAGAATCTGCGAAGAAAAATTCCCAAAATTTATCGTTTTTTTGCAGCCTTGATTATTGACAAAAAAATTGGGGTGCATTTAGCCATGTTTGCGGTGGCTTTGTTCTATGCGGCTAATTATTCCATTGCCAAATGGGCTATGCCTCAATTTATTACCCCGTTTGCTTTTATAACTCTACGAGTAGGGGTTGGAGCTTTACTTTTTGGCCTCTATTATCTTCTATTTTCAAGAGAAAAAATACAAAACAAGCAAGATTATATAGACCTCGCTATCTGTGCCTTTTTTGGTGTAGCACTTAATATGCTGGCATTTTTTAAAGGCTTGAGTTTGACCTCTTCTATTAACGCATCTGTACTCATGCTTCTTTCCCCCATTATGGTGGTTTTATACACCGCTGTGGGCACACGTACTTGGGTAAAATCTCGTGTAATTATTGGCATTTTTATTTCTTTTACAGGTGCTGCTTTTTTGGTAAACATTGGTTCTTTCGATTTTATAAGCGATGGCTTTAAGGGCGATTTGTTGATAATGCTAAACGCTTCCAGTTTCGCCTTTCATTTATACTACGTTGCACGATTGCTAAAAAAATACAAGGCTACTACGGTTACTGCCTTTATGTTTATGATTGGGTTTGTATTTGTTCTGCCTATAGGTTTTACAGAATTCGTCGCAACGGATTGGACAGCTTTTACCAATAAGGCCATATTTTCACTCGTATTTGTGGTAATTTTTGTAACCATACTTAACTATATATTAAACGTATGGGCGGTGCAAAATAGCAGCAGCACACAAGCAGGTAGCTATATTTATTTGCAGCCCTTGCTAGCCACACTTATTGCGGTAGCTCTTGGCATGGATGTGCTTACTCCCAGCAAAGCAGCCTATGGATTGCTAATAGTAGCAGGCTTATATTTGGTTAATAAGGGAAGAGTGAAAGGGTAAATCAGGTTCAATCCACCACCTTTTCATACACCTTTTTACGTGCCGAATATTCGTAAAAAATTGGAACATAATAGGATGTATCTCTCGTCATAGCATAGCTATCAGAATTGTAGGTTTTTATATCGTACATTTTTTGCGATGAATGGGAAAGCACTTCAAAAGACAATACTTCGTTTAAGTGAAAAATCAAACTATCGTTATAAAACCAAAATTGTTGGGTGGGAGCCATTTTTACAGTGTATAATTCTGCAAAAGCCGATGGGCCTATTTGCACTTTTTCTATCACTACTTTGTTGCTTTCCCATTCTCTGTCCGTTTCCGATTCTGGTGTAAAGCTGCGGTAATCCTGTCCTAATTTACTGGCTATTACGCGTATTCTCTTATAGTCAAGGTTGTTTATGGTTAAGATCTTTTCATCGAAATTTTTTTCATTGTAAAAGACCTTGTACCTTAGTCCATCTCTTGTTTCGTAGTAAAAACTTAAAAAACCATAATTGGCCTCTTTGCTTTGGCAAACAATAAAGCCGCATCGCTCAAAAACTACTTGGTAGCCACTTGCGGTATGCTGAATTACTTGTACATTTTGCCCGCAACTGCCCATAGGTGCACCGCAAACCAAATCAGAAACAAAAACAAAACAAGAACTATCACTATTCACATCAAGCGAAAAAAAGGTGGTGTTGGAATCTGCATAAGCGAACTGAAATAGTTCGTCGCACAAAGACAATGCAATTCTGGTATATCCATTCTCTGTCTCTTTTATCGTATCGATGTCACCTTCGGGTTCCTTTTCGCTGCTTGGTTGGCAGCTTACCAAAACTGCGACTAAGCCTATAAAAAGGATCTTTACTTTCACGGCTATAATCTCCATTTGGTTTATCATAAGTCAAAACTAGTTCATTTTAGGTGGTTTTAATTCCAGCATATTTAGACTAGGGTTAAAGAAGTTGGTTGGTTGTGAATTTACCTGCTTTCTTTCTTAACTAAAATTTATAAATCGCATAGCATAAACTACCTTTGCGGCTTTATGCTTCGCTCAATGACCGGCTATGGTGTAGCCGAAAAACACACGGAAGAGTACACCGTAAAAGTGGAAATTCGTAGTTTAAATGGTAAATACCTCGATTTAAACTTACGTATGCCACGTTTTCTTATGCCCAAAGAAATAGAAATTAGAAACTTTTTCGGCAAGCAAATGGAACGCGGTAGTGCTACGGTTACTATTAATGTAACTAAGCATCAAGTAAACGAAAATGATATTCAAATAAACGACGCACTTGCTACGCAATATTACAACAAACTAAAGAAGCTAAGCGAGAGTCTAGATGCTCCACAGCACGATATTTTCAGAATTGTTACTACAATGCAAGATGTAATTTATCAAGATGATGAGCAAACCGACGATGCACTATTCGATTTGGTATGGGAAGTAGGTGAACAAGCTTTTAACGAATATGATGCCTTTAGACTTAGAGAAGGCAGCGAAGTGCAAGAGCACTTATTCCTATACTGCAAAACCATTGCAGAGTGCATTGCTCCCATTGAAAAACTAGAGCCTGAGCGTATAGAAAACACCAAAGAAAGATTGCGTAAAAACTTAAGCCAATTGGTAGATGATGACAACTTTGATAAAAACCGATTTGAGCAAGAACTAATTTACTACTTAGAAAAGTTTGATATACAAGAGGAAAAAAGCAGACTATCGGCTCATTGCAATCACTTTATCGAAGCGTTAAGTAGCAACCCAAAAGGCAAAACACTAAATTTTATAGCTCAAGAAATGGGCAGAGAAATAAATACACTTGGTAGCAAAGCCAATCATGCAGGCATACAAAAACTGGTGATTGTTATGAAAGAAGAATTAGAAAAAATTAAGGAACAAACATTAAATATACTCTAAGGTTTAATTCGCCGCGGCAAATAGGGTTTAAGGTTTAGGGTTTAATCTTTAATAATTTTAAAAACTAGACTTTGCCTTAGACTTATTAGTATTAGACTTAGATTTAAAATTAGACTTAACACGTGACAAACAAATTAATCATATTTTCTGCTCCATCGGGATCAGGAAAAACAACCGTTGTAAAACATTTATTGGCCACAGTCCCAGAATTGGCGTTTTCTGTAAGTGTTACAACTCGAAACAAAAGACCTGCTGAAATAGATGGAATAGATTATTATTTCTACTCTGAAAAACAGTTTTTACAAGCTATAAAAAATGAAGATTTCTTAGAATACGAAGAAGTTTACAAAGGCCTATTTTACGGAACGCTTAAAAGCGAGGTTGAGAGGCTTTGGGCTTTGGGCAAAACTGTAATTTTTGATGTAGATGTTGTTGGTGGTTTAAACATAAAAAAGTTCTATGGAGACCAAGCGTTGGCGGTGTTTCTTAGGCCACCCTCTGTAGAAATATTGATGGACCGATTACGAAAAAGAGAGACAGAAGTGGAACATCAATTAAACGAGCGGATTGAAAAAGCGAAAAGCGAATTAAAATTTGAGCAGCAATTTGATGAAGTTATTGTTAACGATGTATTAAGTGATACATTTGCAACGACAGAAAAGTTAGTTGCAAGATTTTTAAAATCAGAAGATTAGATGAAGGTAGGATTGTTTTTTGGCTCTTTTAACCCTATACACAATGGGCATTTGATAATTGGGCAGTATATGCTAGACCAAGCAAAGCTTGACGAAGTTTGGTATATTGTATCACCTCAAAACCCACTAAAAAAGGGAAAGGACATAATGGATGCCGACCATAGATTAAATATGGTGAAGCTTGCGATAGCAGATAATGCAAGTTTTAAGGCTAGCGATGTAGAATTTGATATGCCTATTCCATCTTATTCCTCTTATACTTTGCGAAAGCTTAAAACCAAACATCCGAAAACTGAATTTGTGCTTATTGTAGGTACAGATAATCTTCAGAATTTAGAAAAATGGAAAGATTACGAGGAAATATTAATGAACTACGAAATTCTTGCTTATTTCCGAGATGGATTTACGGGTGGAGAGTTTGCTAAAAACCAGAAAGTAAGAGTAATGAAGGGCCCAATGCTTAACATTTCAGCCACTTATATTCGAGGCTTGACGCGTATGAAACGGTCTATAAAATATCTTGTACCAGATGACGTAGCAGATTATATGACTACAAAAATTGGCGACGAATAAGAATTACAATGGTTAACGATAAAAAAGGGAGGCAAAACATACGTTTTGCCTCCCTTTTTTTAATCTATTTATTTGCGATTTAAGCTTCTTCCACTTCTTCTATAGGTAAGTCAGCTGAAGTCGCTTCATCCAAATCTTTTACTTCTCCTACAAGCTCTTCAGCATCCCATTCCCTTTTGCCGAAAATGGCTTCCAGATCTTCTTTAAATATTACTTCTTTTTCAAGTAATTTATCAGCAAGAGCAAGTAACTTATCTTTATTATTAGAAAGTATTTCTATGGCACGGAGGTATTGCGTTGATGTAAGTTTTTTCACTTCAGCATCAATCAAATTGGCGGTTGCCTCACTATATGGTTTGTTAAATCCATCTCCCATATTATAATAAGAAACATTTCCTACTTCTTCATTTAACCCATAAATAGAAACCATAGCCATTGCTTGTTTAGTTACTTTTTCCAAGTCACTTAAGGCTCCTGTAGATATTTTATTAAAAACCACTTTTTCAGCAGCTCTGCCACCCAACGCAGCACACATTTCGTCTAATAACTGCTCTGTATGCGTAATTTGTCTTTCATCTGGCAAATACCAAGCAGCTCCTAAGCTTTTACCTCTAGGAACAATCGTAACTTTAACCAATGGATGAGCGTGTTCGCACAACCAACTTACAGCAGCGTGTCCTGCTTCGTGCACCGCAACAGAACGTTTTTCGTCAGGCGTAATTATGGCACTTTTCTTTTCCAATCCACCCACTATTCGGTCCACAGCATCAAGAAAATCTTGTTTTTCTACAACTTTTTTATCCTTTCTTGCAGCAATTAAAGCAGCTTCGTTGCACATATTTGCAATATCTGCACCGCTAAAGCCTGGTGTTTGGCGAGCTAAGAAATCTATATCTAAGTTCTCCTCAATTTTAATTGGTTTTAAATGCACTTTAAATATCGCTCTACGCTCATTTAAATCTGGCATGTCGGCATATATCTGTCTATCGAAACGTCCCGCTCTTAG
>Ga0102812_10002975_pt1 | contig 11195 bp, 7 predicted proteins | sample ColrivemetaGS713_FD_79334 | JGI IMG/M metagenome (GOLD analysis project Ga0102812, IMG submission 79334) | Estuarine microbial communities from the Columbia River estuary - Flood tide ETM metaG S.713 | ecosystem: Environmental > Aquatic > Marine > Intertidal zone > Estuary | place: USA: Columbia... | reverse complement strand
TTATCTCAGCCCGTTTATGACCCTGATTTTTGCCGGCTTCCAAATTAAAATCCGTCAATTAAACGGGAAGTACTTAGGAGAGTAGGTAATTTATTAAGGATATCTTCATGGGCCATGCGTTCGGGGCCTTGCTGCGCAAAGGCCAGCTTATTCCAAAAATTCGAATTCGTGGATCGCATCGAGATCCAGTACCGTTTTCCCAGAGCGGGGGTAATACATGGGGAGGTAGCGGGCATTCCAGCGAATTTCGCGACAAGTATAGGAGCTGCTTACGTGGATTCTTTGACCGAACGATTCATCAAACCCTTCGATAAAAATAATCATCTCGGCTTGTTGCCGGGTAAAGTCCTTAGGTTCCCAATCCAGGATGGGGCTTTTTTTGTCGATAATATGAACGATGGTCCAGTTCAAGGGCAAGAGGCTCACCTGGTCGCGTTCCAGGGGAAGGTTGGAAAACCGCCGGGTAGCGTTGCCCATATCATCGTCTTCGACCCAGGAAAGAATGACGCTGGCGCGTAGATTGATAATCCGGCTATTTCGCAAATTGGCAATTCTGAACTGAAAGCTCATTTGCCTTGTCCCCCGATACGGAGAGATCAGTGCATCCTTGCTAAAGATGAGCTGCGCCTGCGCTTTGGAAAAGCGGGCAAAGAAAAGCCCCGTAGCCAAAGCGGTAGAAATCAAACCCACCAAAGCATCAGCTGAAGCCAGCAAATTGGCCCCGACCCCCTGAGGGTTAACAGCCCCATAACCAACGGTAGTAAACGTCTGGACGCTGAAGAAAAAAGCTTCCGCCAAATCGTCCAACCAATGACTGGCAATGACGCCCGATAATTTTTCTACCCCAATCAAAACAAAACCTACCCCGAATAAAAAATTAACCGCCAGGTAATACAGCACGACGTACAGGAAAAAGTGCGACCAACTCATCTCCACCAAACTCTGGTAGGCGGTCCATACCTGCCGCCCTTCGCGAATAATATTATAAGAACCATCCTTATTGATCAGCCGGTCAGCCGAATGAGTAATATGGGTCCCAAAGCCAGGATCCTGCAACTCGGGCCCTCCTTTGGGGCTAGACTTTCGATTGAATCCGGGAATATTCATTGTGCTTCGGGTAGATTTAGTAATTTTAGGGAGCCTTTACAGACGACACGGTATTTGCCGGAGATGAAACTATCTCCTCTTCTCTTCGTAAGCTAATTTAACATACAAAGTGCAAAACTGGTTTTTAGCGCGTGTTTAAGAACCGTATTGCCAATATCGCAAAATCGTCTGCCAATGAGAGCTGAAATCGTTCTTATTTATTTTCTATTCCTGTTTTTCACTATTCCCCTACCGGTACAATCCACGGAGGTGATGCGGCAAGCACCCTCCGCCGGAGACTTCACCCTGATGGCTTTTGGTACCGGGCAAACGACGGGCCACATTGCTACCCTTACGGTGACGAACAATACGGCGGAAGAAGTTGTAGTGGCGGCACAGTCTTTTTTGTTGCCAGCTTTACAGACTTACCAAAGCTATGTGGGCCGCATTCCGGCGGGGATCAGCGTTGCTGCCGGGGAATCTACTGAAATCGCTATTACGGGCTTTTGTATTGATGTGCACAGCCCTCCCGTACCATTGGGGCGGGCGCTGCTGCCCGTGGAAGATTGGGTGCCGGTGGCGGCCAAAAACGGGCGTTCCGTCATCGGTTCGGCAACGAGTATTTTACCCGGTACACCACTCCCCGCTTTTAGTGCCGCGGATATTGGTTTTTTGGAAAATTTACCGGGGTTCAATGCGCAGCGGTCGAATAAAAAAGCAGAAGTAAATATTACCTATCCAGGTGCTACAATGCCAATTGGCGGAACCTTGGATAAGACGACAGATATGGCTAAAATCGCACCACTGCTCGTCGCCATGGTTCAACGTATTGAGGCCGTCACCCCGATCATTCAGGAAGATTATCCGACGCCTTTTCAAGGAGATTTACTCAAAGAGCGGGAGGCTATCATCCAGCAAAGTGTGTGGATTTTTATGGCCCACTTAAGAGGCGAAGCTTATACCCAGGAAGACTTTGCTGCCAAAGTGGAGCAGGAGTTTCAGCAGCGCACCGGTACGGTAGCCAGTGGTTTGCCACCAGCGCAACAAGCAAAACTTACCACCGGTATCGACAACTTTTGGGCAGCCTTCTTAGCTTCCGGTACTGCCGCCAAAGTCTGGCAGTAAGTGGTTGTATAGTCCGTCAAGCTTTTTTCCCTTTTCATTTTGACACGTACCCTATGAAAACATACTACTACACCGCTTTTTTATTTTTTCTCTTGCTTGGCGGAGGTCCTTTAGCCGCCCAAGTTGAGGATCCTTCTACCGATACCATTGCTGTAAACACTTACGAGCAAGACCCGTGGGCCAGCATTGAGCTCACTGGCCCGCGCATGAAGCCTGGTTTGCTACCCCTTGCACAAACCACCGACGCGAAAAAGAAACTACCGTTCTGGATTCCGCTGGGGGGAGGTATCCTCGGAGGCAGTGTTGTTACTTATCTCCTTTTGCAGGAAGAAGAAATGCAGGATACCATTCCCGGACCCGGACCGGACCCGGATCCAGATCCTGATCCCGTACCCGATTCACTGGTGGTGCGGGATGATGCTTTTACGCTACCTTGCTTGCCGCCTTTCACGATCCGGCCATTATTGAATGATGAGGGGAGTGGTATTCGCATCAGTGCGGTTGGACCAACGGGCGATGCGACGGTGGAATTGTTTGGTACCGATGCTTTGATAATTACGGCGTTCGGACCGGCAGCGACGTTCAGCTTTTCGATTACGGTAAGTGATTCGCTGGGTAATTCAGCCACCAACAATATCTCCATCAGTATTGATCGCCCCGCTATTTCGGTGCAAGACGATAGCTACAGTGCGGCGTTTGGCACCCCAATTTCAGGCAATGTACTCACCAATGACGAGGGAACGGGAATTCGCATCATCGATTTTACGCCGCCGCTGAGCGGTGGTACATTTGAACTAGGGGAAGATGGGCAATTGATGTTTACGCCCGCCGCCGATTTTTTTGGAACGATAACGATTCCCTACACTATAGAAGATGATTGTGAGCAGCAGCTATCCGCGACCATCACCCTTACCATCGGAGCGCCGGATTGCGAATTTTCAGCCACTTTAACGCCCACACCCGCCGATTGTGGCTTAACCAACGGGGGAATTACTACTGTTGTCAGCCCTACGAATGATTATACCTTCAGCTGGTCCAACGGAGCGGAAAGTCAAAACCTCGAAAATTTATTGCCAGGTGATTATTCGGTGACCATTACCAGTAACAGTGGATTGTGTATAGATACTTTTACGACGACCATTGTTCAAACAACCTTTACCTATATCAACGCCGTGACCAGCTCCCCCGGAGACTGCACCGGCGCCGGGGAGATCACCCTCGACCTGAATACCCCCGGATCGGTGCCGCTGATCGCTACGCTCAGTGGGCCGGGTGGGCCGCAACAGTTTATCCTACCTGCAGGAGTAACGGTGCTCAGTGATTCGACCAATCTTTTTCCGGGCGACTATACCCTGGTTGTCTATCCTCAAAATGCAGGCGAAGGCTGTGCCCAGCAAACGAGCATCAGCATCGCCGATAACAGCGTACTACCCACGCTGATGAATGACAATTACAGTACCCCTTTTCAAACGGCCATCAGCGGTAACCTTCTGGACAATGACAGCGGCATGTCGATTGTCATTACCGAACTGGAAACGCCGGGTGAAGGAATGCTGACTTACGACGAGAACGGGAGTTTCACCTATACGCCTCCGGCCAATTTTACGGGAACGGTTAATTTCGTCTACACCCTGACGGATATCTGCGGAGTTACCTTGACCGGAACGGCGAGCATAGCAGTAGGTGCACCCGATTGTGATTTAACCGTTGTGCTACAAGCCTCTCCGGCCGACTGTGGCCTGGCCAACGGCAGCATCAGCACCAGCGTTTCCCAGGAAGGGGCCTATGCTTACAGCTGGTCGAATGGAGTCGAAGAAGCAAATATTGAGCAGCTCACCTCCGGAACATACCAGCTCACCGTCACCAGCAACGGCGGACTTTGCCAGTATGCCTATACCGCTACGGTAACCGAGGTTCCTGGTAATTACATTAGCAATGTGAGTACCACTCCCGGTAATTGTCTGGGCGGAGGAAACATTGAACTGACATTGAGTTCTCCGGCTCCGGGGCCGCTGGTGCTGGAGGTTACAGGTCCTTTAAGTACGGAAACCTTCAGTGTAGCCGCCGGAGTCATTGCCTTGAATACGTTGACCAACTTACCCGCGGGCAATTACACCCTCAGTGTTTACCCAGAAATGGCGGGTAGTGGTTGCAGCCAAATCAACAGTGTTGTCATCGGAGACAATACTCCTGAGGTAGTGGCCAACAATGATTTCTATACCACCCCTTTCCAGACCGCCATCGGCGGGAATCTTATCATCAATGACCAGGGTTTACAAATTAGCGTGATTGCCGTTGAGGCAATTGTTGGAGGCACCGTGACCTTTACGCCCGGTGGAGGCTTCACCTTTACCCCCACGGAGACCTTTACGGGTACGGGGGGCTTTACTTATACGATCCGCGATATCTGCGGAGGAGTAACTACCGCGAATGCAATGATTGTAGTGGGGGCACCCAACTGTAATTTCACGGTGAGCCTGAATACCCAACCGGCCAATTGTGGGTTCGATAACGGTGCGATTACAACGATGGTCACACCCTCGGATGACATGTACACCTATACCTGGTCAGACGGTAGCAACAATAGCTCGCTCAACGGAATTGCTGCAGGCGCTTACACCCTCACCATTACCAGCAATAGCGGTTTGTGCAACCAGTCGTACAGTGTTGTCGTATCTCAATTGCCGATCAATTACATCAACAGTACAACTACTACAGCAGGCACCTGCCTTGGCGGCGGCAATATCCAACTTGATCTCAGTGCCCCTGACGGTGGCTTACTGAATGGAGTACTCAATGGGCCTAATTTCAATCAGACAATCAGCTTGCCCAGTGGGATCAATAACCTGAACGAGCTCTTCAATTTAAGTTCGGGTAGTTATTCCATCACCCTTTATTCCCAAACTGCCGGTCCTTTTTGTAACCAAACGATCAGTTTATTGATTCCGGATAACACCCCGGTTTTATCTGCGATCAATGATAGCTATACTACCGCCTGGCAGACACCCCTTAGCGGCAATGTCATCACCAATGATAGTGGCTTGAACCCCGTTCTGATCAGCACCGAAGAAGCCTTTGGCGGAAGTGTCGTGTTTGCAACAGACGGCTCCTTTACGTTTACGCCCACAGCGGGCTTTACCGGATTGGCCAGTTTTCTTTACACCATTCAGGATGCTTGCGGCACGATGGCCCAGGCCGAAGTTATGATTACCGTAGCGCCACCCGATTGCAATTTTACTGTTTCGCTCGAAGTGACCCCCGCAACTTGCGATCTGAACTCGGGGAGTATCAGCAGTAGTGTAGATCCACCGGGTGTTTATACTTACAATTGGTCCAACGGGGCCAGTACTGCTTCCATCAGTAATCTGCCCGCCGACGATTACACCCTCACGGTTACTAGTAACCAAGGGTTTTGTGTGCAGGAGCTGGCCGCTACGGTCATGCAGGCCGAACCCCTTTACGTAGACAGTCTGAGCACAGCACCCGGCGACTGTGCCGGAAATGGATCAATTATTATAGAGGTGACGGCTCCTGACAACGGCAACCTTGTCGTCATCATTAACGGACCCAGCGGCAGTAGTGAAGTGACGATTCCTTCCGGCTTTTCTGATCTTGGTAACCTGGTGAACCTTCCCAGCGGAGTGTATGACCTGGTCGTTTACCCCGTCTCGGTAGGGTTTTCGTGTAACCAGCAGACTTTTGCGGTCATTGAAGATAATACGCCGCCCTTTGTGGTGAATGATGACAGTTACACGACCCCCTTCCAAACGCCTTTGATCAATAACGTTTTACTCAATGATGAAGGTTTGCAAGTCCAGCCAGTGGAAGTACTGGAAGTGACCGGAGGAGTAGTAGACTTAAGCAGTAACGGCGATTTTCTCTTCACTCCCAACGACGGCGCTACAGGCACGGCTGGTTTCGTGTATTCAGCCACCGATGCCTGCAACGAGATTCAACAAGGTGTGGTTACGATTGAAATAGGGCCACCTAATTGTAATTTCACCGCTTCCTTTGTTCAGACCGACGCCAGCTGTGGCTACAACGATGGTAGCGTGACGGCTACCGTCAACCCTGCCGGAGATAATTATACCTATGCCTGGTCGAATGGCGCAGATACCAGCCAGGTGCTGAATTTACCCGCGGGGGAGCATTTCCTGACGATTACCGATACTACCGATAATTGTCCGCTTTCCTTTACGTTTAATATTAGCGAACTGGCCGCGGCTTACGTTAGTAACCTGCAAGTGACTCCTCCGGATTGCAATCAAAATGGCGATATTGATTTTTTACTTGACGGTAATGCTCCAGGGCTCTACTCGATTACGATTACTGGACCAAATGGGAGCACAACAGAGGTTAGTAACGTTGCCAGCGGGATGATGCAACTCAGTGATTATGTAGTCGTTAGTAGTGGCGCATATTCCTTTAGTGTTTACAACCAAAACATTGGCACCGTTTGTACAGAAATTGTCACGGCAGTTATCCCCGATTTGACCACACCAATGATTAACCTGAGCGCAGTCACTCAGCCCTCCGGAGGAGGAGCCATGGATGGGAGCTTTACCTTCATTTTTGAACAGCTGAGCACGGGCCCTTATCAGGTAAATATCAATGGCTCGGTGGTAGGCACCTCTAGTGGCACGCCTTATACGGCCGAGAATTTAGGGGCAGGCACCTACACTATTTTTGTCACCGATGCCAATGGTTGTACCTCTAATACGATCAATATTGAGTTGGTCAGCAGCCTTCAAATTCAAATAGGCTGGCAACAGCCGGCAACTTTCTTTACGCAAAAAGAGGTGGAATCCATCAACAACAAAATATCTCCCGTTCTACGACCACGCTGGCGACCGGCCTTACAAATAGACTATTTACACAAGCGCCATTTGTACCGGCTGAATTTGACGGAAGCGTACCACTACACTGCCCCTGGTGGGGTAGCTCCAATACTACACGCTAGTTTTCATTACGCGCAGCAAATGCAAAACAGCGCTGGCACTTGGCGATGGAGTACCGGCCCCGCCTATCTGGCAGATACTGCCTTGGGTTGGCAATGGGAAGCTCAATGGGATTGGCAACCAGGAGCGAGTCAGCAAGGCTGGCGTTTACAAACAAAAGGATCATTGGGGAATACGCCCCAATTGGTTATTGGGCTTATTTGGGAGCCGTAGCAGTATGCTGTGTTTGATATTGAATAATGTTGTTACTTTTGTAGCAAAATGAAGCAAGTGACGGAACAAAATAACTGATTCCATTTTTGATTCGCTAAAATTTTCTAAGCAAGCAACTAAAAGGAGCTTGCGTGAAAATATTTGCGAATCGTTGGAAAAAATGGAATCAGTTATTTCCGTCAAATTACCAATGTTTTAAGTAGTTTTTAACATTTCCGTGCCTAGGTCTAAAAAAAATTAACCTTTACCTGTATCTTTTGCATCAATTCGCGTCTAAAAGCCAAATTCGTTTGTGCTAAGGGCGCCGATAAAAGCTAGTAATGCATGTCCGCTTGTAATGCACAAATGAAAGACCTTGAGGTGATCCATAACTACTTGGACTCCCAGGCATCACGATGTTTTAATTTGCTGTACCAGCGATATTCTGGAAAAGTATACGCCAAGTGCCTGACGCTCCTAGGAGATACTGCCTTGGCCGAAGATGCCACCCAGGAGATTTTTACCAAAATCTTCTTGAACCTTGGCCGTTTCAATGAACAATCGAAATTTTCCACCTGGCTGTATTCGATCACCTACAATTTTTGTATCGATTACATCCGGAGGAAAAAGAAAGAGAAAGCCGTGTTTTCTGACGAAATAGAGAATGCTCCAGATATGGCAGAAGACAATATCCCGGATAAAGAGATGCTGGAACTCAACCTGGTTCAATTGGAGCAGGTAATGCAAAGCCTCAAGGCAGGAGATCGCGCTATCCTTCTCATGAAATATCAGGATGATGAGCAAATCAAAGATATCGCAGAACAATTTGGGAAATCAGAGAGTGCTATTAAAATGCAGATTAAGCGGGCAAAGGAAAGAGCCCGAAAAACTCGGGAAGAGAGCTTTGTCACAGAGTCATAAATCCTAAAATAATGGATGATAAGGGGCGTAATCCTTTTGAAGAGATGGAGGATCATCAGATTCGTAACTTCTTTGAAGGGCCAACAGAAAGAAAAATAAAATCCGGGCTGGATGGCACCCTTGGTACCGTTCGGTTTCTGGGGAGCATTGCTGATGTTTACCTAACGCGTTTAGTGGACACCGTCGTAGGTATGGCCAGTGCAAACAGCCAACGCGACGAGGAGTCAACGACCTCCAGTGGAAGACTTGACCCTGACCCAACACCTGACCGCGATAAGAAATACCCAAACCTTTAGTTTTAATTCGTAAAACCGCTACCCATATACCTGCTTATGGATCAGATTTTAAAGACGATTGAGGAACAATTAATGGCCATGTTAGCGATCATTCCTGGTCTCTTGACAGCCTTGGTTGTGTTTTTGGTGGGCTTAATCCTAGCCAAAACACTACGTCGAATTATTGGGAGGCTATTAACCAAAAGTGGGATTGATAAACTCGCAGATCGGTTAAACGACATCGACTTGATCGCCAGTACCGAAATTAACATCAAGCCTAGTGCGATGATTGCCGGGATTGTTTACTACCTGGTGCTTTTTGTTTTCATTATGGCCTCCGTAGATGTATTGGGCATGGAGGCTATTTCTGACTTGATGACGGATATTATCAATTATATCCCGAAAGCTATCTCCGCCTTTTTTGTCTTCCTTATCGGTATCCTCTTCTGCGATCTGATCAAGAAAATGGTACAGACCGCTTGTGAATCTTTGGGGATTGGTTCAGCAAAATTGCTCGCCAATATCGTGTTCTACTTTTTATTTCTAAATGTTGCATTGATCACCCTGAAGCAAGCGGAGTTGCAGACTTCCTTCATGGAAAACAATATTTCTATTATTTTAGCTGGAGTGATTTTTGCTTTTTCTATCGGCTACGGCTTGGCTTCCCGCCCCCTGATGTCCAACATGTTGGCAGCCTTCTACAACAAAGACCGCTTTAAGGTGGGAGACGAACTCACGGTAGAAGGCCAGCGCGGGGAAGTTATCAATATGGATACGACGACACTGACGCTACGGATGAGCGAAGGAGAGCTGATTGTACCGCTCAGTAAATTGTCAGATAATCAATATATCATTCACCGACGCGCGCGCTTCATGCCGCTGCAGGAGAAGGAAGAAACGGAAGACTAGGCTTCCAACATCTTAATTAAACCAATTTCGAAATGAAAGGATTATGTACCTTTTTTGCCATCGTTCTCATGATGGCTTGGCAACCTATTATGGCTCAAACGACCGAAGAGTTGCAAGCAATGAAAGACGAGAAAGCTGCTGAGCTTTCCACACTAAAAGGAGAACTAGAAGAACTTACCGGCAAGGTGGATGCGCTGAAAGGCGAAGTTGCCAGCTTGACGGATCAGCTGACTCCCTACCCACGCTGGGATACCCGCCTCTTGGGTAATGTGGGTCTCAATTTCTCCACTTTTAACGACTGGTTACTCCGCGACCAACCCAATACCAGTGCCGTAAATATCGGGTTTTCTACCACGGGTATAGCCAATGCTGATTTTGAAAAGGCTTTCTGGCGCAATAGCTTCAACCTTACCCTGGGGTGGTTGAAATTTGATAACCGCGACAACCCGGATGATAATAGCGACTTCCAGGTTTCGGCTGATGCCTTCAATATCACCTCTTTATACGGCTACAAGTTGTCAAGCAAAATTGCCATCTCTACCTTGGGGGAATACCGGACTTCTATCTTAGACGGCCGCTTCAATAACCCTGGCTACCTTGATGTCGGTGTAGGAGCAACCTGGACCCCCATCAAAGACCTCGTAGTAGTAATACACCCCTTAAACTACAACTTCGTTTTCTCGGATGCAGAATTCGACTACAAATCTTCCCTTGGTGCCAAGGTGGTAGCAGACTACACCCGCCAGTTGACCAAAAACGTTGCCTGGAAATCTAACCTCTCGGCTTTCACCAGCTACGAAAGCGGCGACCTGTCTAACTGGACATGGGTAAACGGATTTTCAACTGCCGTAAAAGGCATCGGCATCGGCCTGGACCTCGGTCTTCGCAACAATAAGCAGGAAGCCCTGGCCGCCGAAAAAACCGACAATCCGTTACAGACCTATTGGATACTGGGCTTGTCTTACGCAATTTCTGCTAAGTAATATTGCCAGAAAATAGCGCTTTAGATTTAAGCAAAGCTGCCGATTTACGGAAACGTAGATCGGCAGCTTTGTTTAAGTCGGAGGTGGGAAGTGGGAAGTCCGAAGTCGGAAGTATTTTCGCACCCTCGCACCCTCGCACCCCGCACTCCGCACCTATCTCAACAAAGTCACACTCCCCGTATAAATCCGTTGCACCCCGTTCAGGTAATTCACTTTAGCCTTGTAGGCATACGCTCCCTGGGGAAGAACTTCCTCTTTGTAGCGACCATCCCAAGCCGCGGCGGGTTGATCCTCGCTGAGTTCTTCGGAAACGAAAACCCTTTGGCCCCAAGGCGAAAATATCTCCAGCGTCCACGAAGCGAGGCCAATGCCAGCGGGTTTAAAGACGCGTACATCACCACTACCGCTTTCCGGCGAAAGGGCATTCGGAAAGAAAATATCGTACATAAAATCAGGTTCCACATCTACGCGCGCAGTATCGGCACAACCATTCAGCGAGGTGGCTAAAAGCGTTACCTGCCAACTGCCGTTTTGTTCGTAATCGTGCACCGGGTCCGTCTCGGTGCTTCTGGCGCCGTTGCCAAAATCCCAGTAATAGTTATCGGCACCGGTACTCTCGTTATTGAAGAGGACAATGCCACGGTAGATATCCGTAGGCAACTCCCAACTAAAAGCCGCCACTGGCCGCGGCAATAGGTTGACACTACCGCTGAGTTGCAAGGAATCAAAACAAAGGCCATCATAAG
>Ga0102812_10002973_pt1 | contig 11197 bp, 7 predicted proteins | sample ColrivemetaGS713_FD_79334 | JGI IMG/M metagenome (GOLD analysis project Ga0102812, IMG submission 79334) | Estuarine microbial communities from the Columbia River estuary - Flood tide ETM metaG S.713 | ecosystem: Environmental > Aquatic > Marine > Intertidal zone > Estuary | place: USA: Columbia... | reverse complement strand
TCTCGCAAAGTCTGGCGGAGAACAATGCTGCAATTGGCCAGCGAGCGTATTACAACTTTGGACGAGCTAAACGCTATCAAAGAGATCACTTTGAAGAGGTAGAGGATTTGCAGAATTATTTGGTGCAAGCTAAGCAAGCAGGCGTCATCCATTATGAAGTGGCGATAAACGATGGCTTCAATATAGGGCTGGGGGTAAATGTTAAACAGGCCTTTTGGAACTTGAATACTAAGGGAGGGCTATTCTTGGATATAAAGAAAGTATTTATCGCCAACGGGGGTGATTGTGCGATTGATATTGATTTTGGAGAATTTGAGACCAGCATTCGGGAAGATAATAGTCAGCAGGATTTTAAGGAGCGAATCATTGTTGATCATCAAGTGCAGACGGATACTTCAGGGAACCAATTCGAAGTGCCGGTATACGCCGAGGTAGAGGGTACGGTAGAGACGGTGACCAGTACCAAGGTCGGCAGCTGGGAAGTGAAAGTAGACGTTAGCCGAAGAACGGGAAATTGTAATATTTTCAGTAACCGGTATCATCAGGAAGCAAAATCTACCATTGAGTTTTACCGCTTGAGCGGTGATGAGCGCGCCATACCGGACGAATATAAAAGAACTATCTTTCAAAAGGAGCACACCAGTGATGAAGACCTGGCAGAAGAGGTTTTAGATAACCTCGTCCAGCTGATTTACCGCGATTATTTCAATGGATAATAGGTGAGTTTTGCGAGGTTAATGGTGAATGTGGAAAACTTGTGTCATAGAAAAGCAAAATAATAACTACCTTCGCCGCTGCACAAAACAGCAAAGTAGCTGTTAGTTTTACATGAGAGCATACCACCAACTACTCCAGCATATTTTAGAGAATGGTACCGACAAGGGCGATCGCACGGGTACCGGTACTCGGAGTGTTTTTGGTTATCAGATGCGCTGCAACCTCAGCGAAGGCTTTCCTCTCCTCACCACCAAGAAGGTTCATTTCAAAAGTATTGTCTACGAATTGCTCTGGTTTCTCCAGGGGGATACCAATATTAAGTACCTGGTACGTAATGGAGTCAATATTTGGAATGAGTGGCCTTTTCAGCATTATCTTAATGAAAATGGTCTGGCGGACAAGTACCCGCGCTACAGCACGGAATGGAAAGATGCTTTAAAGGAATTTGTGCAGCAGGTGAAAGAAGATGATACCTTCGCGGCCAGCTGGGGAGAACTTGGTCCGGTATACGGTAAGCAGTGGCGCGATTTTGGCGGCGTTGATCAGATCACAGAAGTTGTGGCTGCGATCAAACGCAATCCTGATTCTCGTAGGCACCTGGTTTCCGCCTGGAACCCGCCGGATATTCCCGGGATGGTCAAGGCTGGATTGCCACCTTGTCATTCGCTGTTTCAGTTTTACGTGGCGGACGGGCGTTTGTCTTGTCAATTGTACCAGCGGTCAGCAGATGTTTTTTTAGGCGTACCGTTTAATATCGCCAGTTATGCTTTGCTGACGCACATGGTAGCGCAGGTGTGTGATTTGGAGGTAGGAGACTTTGTCCACACTTTTGGAGATGCACACCTATATAACAATCACCTAGAACAGACGAAATTGCAGCTGAACAGAGCAATTCGTCCTTTACCTGAGTTGAAATTGAATCCGGAGATCAAAAATATTTTTGCCTTCTCCTACGATGATATCCAGTTGAAAAACTATGATCCTCATCCCGGCATCAAAGCCCCGATAGCGGTTTGATAAAAGGATAGGCTTGTTATTCAGCGTATTAAATACACTTTTTGCAAATATTACAGATGACAAAGGTTGTCTGCCCGAAATTTCCTAAAAATGGCCAAATCGGGCTCCTTATTTAGATTTTATCTAAATAGAGCACTTGTTTTGCAATTAGTTTGTTAAAGAAATGTCACAAAATTATCTTTGCCCCGATTTCAGGCAGCTGGAATTTTTGTGTTTGAATAGAAAAAGTAATAAAGGTCACTACCGATGACGTATAAGTCTTTGACACACCGCTTTTTACTCCTCCTTGGTCTCGTACTGAGCAGCTACGGCTTGTTTGGTCAAGACCTCGAAGCAGGTAAAACGATATTCCGTAACAATTGTGCGGCTTGCCATGCTGGCGATATGAAAACCAATCTTACTGGTCCTTACCTCGGTGGAGCACCAGAACGTTGGGCCGATTACGGCGGCGAAGAAGCACTCTATTCCTGGATTCGTAACTCACAGGCGATGATCGCCAGTGGGGACAACGAACGTGCCACTCAGCTATGGGCAGAATGGGGTCCTACTGTAATGAATTCTTTCCTCAATCTTTCTGATGATGATATTGCCAATACCTTGGCTTACATCCAGGGGGTGTATGATGGTTCTTATGGACCGAAGAAAGATCCAAAGACTGATACCGAAACGGTAGCAGTAGAATCAGACAACACCTGGATGTTCGTTGGCCTGGCAGTACTGCTAGGTTTGCTAGCAGTGGTGTTAGCGCGGGTCGTTTCTAACCTTAACTACATGATTAAGGTGAAGGAAACGGGTGCAGCCGTTCAGCGTCGTACGCTGGTGGAAGTACTGACCAGCCGGGGCGTTATTGCTTTCGTGATTTTCGCACTGGTGGTGCTTGGTGGTTATACCACCGTAAACAACGCCATTGCCTTAGGTCGCCAGCAAGGTTACGAGCCTACGCAGCCGATCAAATTCTCACACGCTACGCACGCAGGTATCCAGCAGATCGATTGTCAGTACTGTCACGACGGTGCACGTCGCTCTAAGCACTCGGTAATTCCTGCGGCCAATACCTGTATGAATTGTCACAAGGCCATTAAGAACGGCTCCCAATATGGTACTGCGGAATTGACCAAAATCTACGCTTCCGTAGGTTACGATCCAAGTACAGATAAATACATCGACAACTACGACCAGCTGGAAAACGACGAGATTGAGGCGATCTACAAGAAGTGGATTGCGGATCAGTACGTGCAGACGACCGGTGGTATGGATGACGAAGGCGAAAACCAAATCGAAGAGCAGTGGGAAGGTATCGTAAGTGCCTTGACCAGCGAAGATTTGGATGATGATAAAATTGCTGGTCCTATCAACTGGGTACGTATTCACAACTTGCCTGACCACGCTTACTTCAACCACGCACAGCACGTGTCGGTAGGTAAGGTAGAGTGTCAGACCTGTCACGGCCCAGTGCAAGAGATGGAAAAAGTTTTCCAGTGGTCACCTTTATCTATGGGATGGTGTATCAACTGTCACCGCCAGACGGAAGTGCAGTTTGCGGGTAATGAGTACTACCAGGCGTACGAAAATTATCACGAGGAAATTCAGGCCGGAACGCGGGACCAAGTTACCGTGGAAGACATCGGTGGTCTGGAGTGCCAGAAATGCCATTATTAAGAACAGCAATCAAGAGACAGACAAATCAGCATAATGAAGAACCATAAGAATAACGTCTGGATAGGTACAGAACAACTCAATAACAATCAGGAGTTGGCCCAGTCGGAAAAGTCTGAATTTGCAGAGTTGGCAGCGGAAGGTGGAGTAGAAACCCGCCTGGAATCAAACCGCCGTGACTTTTTGAAATACCTCGGTTTTGGTATTGGTGCTGCGACTATCGCAGCGTGTGACATTCCCGTACGTAAGGCGATTCCTTACGTAATCAAGCCGGATAGTATCGTGCCGGGTGTTGCTACTTACTACGCTTCTTCTTTCGTTCAGGGTGGCGATTACTGTCCTATCCTGGTGAAAACCCGCGAGGGGCGTCCAATCAAAATCGAAGGAAACTCTTTATCTCCCGTTACTAAAGGAGGTACCAGTGCTCGTGCACAGGCCAGCGTTTTGGGCTTGTACGATACCAGTCGCTTTGATGCTCCCCGCGCTGTAGCGGATGGGAAGTTCTCTGACGCGATGAGCTGGGAAGATTTTGATACAACCATCACCGGCAAGTTGAAGCCAGGTTCTCGGGTCCGCATCGTGGCTAATACCATCCTCAGTCCTACCACCAAGCAGGCGATTGCAGACTTCACCGCTACTTACCCTAATACGGAGGTAGTCATGTATGATCCGGTTTCTTCTTCCGCTTTGTTGCAAGCCAACGAGGCTTGTTTTGGTACGCGTGCTATTCCTGAGTACAACTTTGATAAGGCTGATGTTATCGTTGCTATCGATTGTGACTTCCTGGGTAGCTGGGTTTCACCGATCGAATTTGCACGTCAGTACGCTGTTGGCCGTAAGGTAAACGCGAAGAACCCCACAATGTCTCGCCACATTCAGGTAGAAAGCCACATGAGCCTTTCTGGTTCTAACGCGGATAACCGTGTGCCGGTCAAGCCATCTGAAATTGGTGCTGCAATTGTAGCGCTATACAATGAAGTAGCCAAAGGAAGCGGCAGTAGCGCAGTAAGCGGACCCACACTTCCTGCTGAGAAGCAGAAGAAAATGGTTGCTATCGCCAAAGAATTGTTGGCTGCCCGTGGTAAGAGCGTTGTTGTATCAGCCTCTAATAACATGGGTGAGCAAGTACTCGTAAACGGCATCAACCAGATGTTGAACAACTACGGTGCGACCATGAACTTCACTAGCTCGCTGATGACCCGTCAAGGGGATGACAGAGCAGCGATGAAGCTGGTAAAAGATATGCAGAGTGGCAGCGTAGACGCACTGATCGTGCTGGATGACGCTAACCCTGCTTACAACTTCCCTGGTGCCGCTGCCTTCCGTGCCGCTTTAGGTAAAGTGAAGCTGAAGATCAGTACCAGTGGAACACCCAACGAAACCAACGTGCTATGTGATTATGTAGCACCTACCCACCATTTTCTTGAAAGCTGGGGTGATGCCCAGCCTAAGGCTGGTGTATATTCTCTGATCCAGCCAACCATCTCGCCGATCTTCGCTTCTGTTGGTCGCGCTGGAACCCGTGCTGGAGAGGAAAGCTTACTCCGTTGGGCCAACAGCCCGGCTTTGGATACTACTGCCGAGCAGCCTTATCTGGAGTACATGAAGAAAAATTGGGAAAACACGGTTTTCCAGGCGCAATCGCGTTACCTCACTTTCCAGACCTTCTGGGATGCTGTCCTTCACGACGGGGTAATTGATTTACCTACCGGCGAAGAAGCTCCAATCACCTTTGCGGGTGATGTGAATGCTGCTGCTGGTAAAGTGCGCAAGCCTGCCAACTCGGAGATGGAGATTACCTTCTACGAGACGGTAAACATGGGTGGTGGTGAATACGCCAACAACCCTTGGTTGCAGGAAATGCCTGATCCGATTACCCGCTGTGTATGGGGCAATTACCTCGCTATTCCCGTTACTTGGGACGGAGGTAACTCCTGGTCAGCGATGAAAGGCCTGAACGAATGGGAATTCAAAGGCAAAGCCGATCAGGTTATGCTGGGCGTTGACGGAACAGAGCAGAAAGCAACCTGTGTACGCCAGTTTGGTCAGCCAACGGGTACTACTGCGCTTGCCCTGGGTTACGGTCGTACCGTAACGGGTATGGTCGGTCGTGCTTTAGGCAACGAAGTTGGCACCAACGTTTTCGAATGGTTGAAAACGGACAGTGACGGCAACGTACAATACTATTCTACTACTGCAACGATTTCTGATGCGGTACAAGAAGAAGAATTCGCTTGTGTTCAGTACCACCACACGATGGGGGTAAATAGCCGCAACGAGGCAAATGAATTGCTTTACGTAGATAAAGAAACTGGCGAAGAAGTTGCTATTGCAGGGGAACTCACTGCTGAGCAAAAAGAGAAGTATGATCTTTTCAACGTAGATGAAAAGACCATTATGACCCTCGGTGCCGGTTTCCAGGGAGGCCTCACCAAGCGTTCAATTATCTATCAAGGTAAACTGGACGAACTGTCTGATTTAGAGGAGCATATCGCAGAACGTCGGGCAGAGGCTAAGCACCTGAACGACCAGACGCTGTATCCTTTTGAAGAATATAATGAAAAGCTTTACAGCCAGGGCCATCACTGGGCCATGCACGTTGACCTCAACGCTTGTATCGGTTGTGGCGCTTGTCAGGTAGCTTGTGTTGCAGAAAACAACGTACCCGTTGTTGGTAAGCACGAAGTACACCGTCATCACGAAATGACCTGGTTGCGTATTGACCGTTACTACTACGGTGATTACGAAAACCCAAAGACTGTTTACCAGCCGATGATGTGTCAGCACTGTGACAACGCTCCTTGTGAGAACGTTTGTCCGGTAGCAGCAACCAACCACAGCTCGGAAGGATTGAACCAGATGACTTACAACCGTTGTATCGGTACCCGTTACTGTGCCAACAATTGTCCGTTCAAGGTTCGTCGTTTCAACTGGTTGGATTACACTACTGCTGATTTGTTTGCAGCCAATGAGCCTACCGTTAGTGGCGAAGATGTACCTTACGGTGCAGACAACCTCACGCGGATGGTCTTGAACCCAGACGTTACGGTTCGTTCACGTGGTGTGATCGAGAAGTGTAGCTTCTGTGTGCAGCGTATCCAGGAAGGTAAATTATCTGCCAAGCGCGAAACTCGCCGTCTGGCTGATAATGATGTACGCACGGCTTGCCAAACGGCTTGTCCTACAGGAGCAATTGTTTTTGGTGACCGTAACAATCCGGAAGGAGACGTTGCTGAGCGCATCGAGAACCCGCTGAATTACCTGGTACTGGAAGAGATCAACGTCCAGCCAAGTGTATTCTACGCTGCTCGCGTGAACAACAGTAAAGAAGAATTAGAAGCATAAATCTAAAGTTTTGAGTTTTTGACTGGATTTTCTTAAGGTTACCTGAGAAAATCCAGTCCCTCAAAAACGAGTCAATAAAAATTGATATGAGCGCAGTTGTATCTCACATTCGGGAGCCTTTAATAAACGGTGGTAAGACTTACCACCAGATTACGGAGGATCTCTGCTCACCAACCGAGCGTACCCCAACGGCAGCGTGGGTGATCGCATTCTTGGTTGCGGTGACGGGGTTGGCCCTTTACGTTTTCTGTGTAGCCTGGACGATCTGGGAAGGTATTGGTTCCTGGAACCTTAACCGTACCATCGGCTGGAGTTGGGATATTACCAACTTCGTTTGGTGGGTAGGTATTGGTCACGCCGGTACGTTAATTTCCGCGATTCTTTTACTCTTCCGTCAGCGTTGGCGGACGGGGGTAAACCGGGCAGCGGAAGCCATGACCATCTTTGCGGTAATCTGTGCGGGTCAATTCCCGCTGATCCACATGGGGCGTCTTTGGCTGGCGATCTTCATTTTCCCTTACCCTAACACCAGAGGGCCACTATGGGTGAACTTCAACTCCCCACTGCTGTGGGACGTTTTTGCGATCTCTACGTACTTCACTGTTTCACTTTTGTTCTGGTACACCGGTTTGGTACCTGACTTTGCTACCGTACGTGACCGTGCGAAGGGGCTGCGCCGTAAAGTTTATAACTTCCTGTCATTTGGGTGGACAGGTTCAGCAAAGCACTGGCAGCGCTGGGAGAGTCTTTCTCTCGTACTTGCTGGTTTGGCTACGCCGCTGGTACTTTCGGTACACACCATTGTATCTTTTGACTTCGCCACTTCGGTTATCCCTGGTTGGCACACCACGATTTTCCCTCCTTACTTCGTAGCAGGAGCGATCTTCTCAGGTTTCGCGATGGTACTGACGCTGATGATTATGACGCGGAAGGTACTGAAACTGGAAGACTACATTACAATTGGTCATATCGAAAGTATGAACAAGGTTATCCTTTTAACGGGTACCATTGTAGGGGTAGCTTACCTGACGGAGCTTTTCATTGCTTGGTACTCTGGTTACATCTACGAGCAGTTTGCTTTCTATAACCGGGTACTCGGACCTTACTGGTGGTCTTACGTAGGGATGATGTCCTGTAACGTACTGTCTCCCCAGTTGTTCTGGAGTAAGAAGATGCGTCGCAGCATTTTCGTTACCTTCTTCATGTCGATCTTTATCAATATCGGGATGTGGTTTGAGCGCTTTGTAATTATCGCTACCACCCTGGCACGTGACTACCTGCCTTCCAGCTGGAGTTACTACGTACCTACTTGGGTAGAGATTGGTTTATTCATTGGTTCTTTAGGACTCTTCTTTACGCTCTACCTTCTTTTTGTACGGGTAGCACCGGTAGTTGCCGTAGCGGAGATCAAGAGTATCCTTAAAGTAGCTGGCGATCAATACGCAGGAGAGAATGCTAAAAAAGCAAACGCTCACGCTGATCACCACTAGAACTTGAAAAATTATTAACGCGAATAATTAGCTTATCATGAGCGCGACGCATAAAGAAGTTTTATTTGGCCTTTACGATGATGAGGAAGTACTCATCAAGGCGGTCAAGCAAGCCAAGGAGGATCACCTGGAGATCATGGATGTTTACTCTCCTTTTCCGGTACACGGTCTGGATCCGGTATTAGGGTTGGCGGAAAGCCGGCTCCACATTGCTGGATTCATCTACGGTGCGATTGGTACCCTCACGGCATTCTTATTCATGTCATGGGTGTTCACCCGCGATTGGCCAATCATTTTTGGTGGTAAGCCGTATTGGTCAGTACCTGCTTTCATTCCAATTACCTTCGAGGTAACCGTACTTTTTGCTGCTATCGGGATGGTAGTAAGCTTCTATACGGTTTGTGGAATGGCCCCAGGAAGAACGATCCCAACGCTGGATGACCGGATCACGGATGATAAGTTTTGCATTGCCTTTGAAACCAACGACGCATCAGAGTCTCAACTGGACAAACTGCGCAGTTTCTTTTCCACTTCCGGAGCTTCTGAAGTGAATACAAAGGTGATATAATCATTAACCACGCTAGCAAGAAATTTCTGATGAATAATATTAAGCTGATCATCATTGCCTTTTCTGTATCCTTGCTGATGTACGCTTGTGCACCGGCGGATGGAGAATCCACGGGTTCAGAGTACATGCCTGATATGGCACACTCTTTGGCCCTGGAGGCAAACACGTCTAACTACTATTACTACAATACCTGGGACAAGGAGAGCACGATCAAGCTCAACGACCTGTTGAAGCGTCCTGATCTTCCCGTTACTGGTACGGTACCCCGCGGTTACGCTGGACAATTCCTGCACAGCAATGCGGGTATGGAAGAGGCACGAGTTACGGATATCAAAGTTCCTGTCAATGGTTCTGTTCCTTTCTACTACGTAGATACGGAAGAATCACGGGCCCTGGCAATGGCTGAGATCATTGACAACCCTTTCCCTATCACTGCGGAAGGTATAGCACGCGGAAAAGAGCTTTATACTATTTTCTGTGCTATTTGCCACGGAGAAAAAGCAAATGGTTTAGGGTATATCTATGATACTGAACAAAACCCAAATGCTAAATACCTGGCTGCACCTGCTAACCTGGTTAACGAAGTTTTTTCTGCTGCTAGCAATGGCCAGTTTTACTATGCACTCATGTACGGTAGGAACTTAATGGGAGCATACAAAGATAAGATCAGCTACGAAGAACGCTGGCAGGTCATCCACTACATTCGCTCTTTACAGGCGAAAGAAGCGGGTGCTACCTACAACGAAGAAGAGAACACCTTTAATCCTGCGTTCGGTGTACCTGGTGCTTCTTTTACTCCATATACTAATCAATCAGCAATGATGATGGAAGAAGGAGGAGGAGCGCACGACATGGAAACACTCCACACAGTAGTAGGGGAGCATAGCACCGATCAGCAGCACTAAGCAAATCGTCCTGAAGGACGTGACAGACAAGTAAAAAATTCGCAGACGCACAAATAATACGCGATGAACCAATTTACGTTTGAGGCCAAACATAAGACCGTACTAGGAGCATTTATGGCACTAGGTGCTATTTGCTTGGCCTTAACCGCCTTGGGAGACGATAGTTTTCTCACCCGGACCTGGTCTAATTATCTACACAATACCGTTTTCTTCTTAGGAATCAGCTTTGTGTCTATCTTCGTATTGACGGCTTTCACCACGGCCTATGCCGGATGGCACCTGATGATTCAGCGAGTCTGGGAAGCTTTCTCTGTATTTCTGGTACCTGCTTTGATCCTGATGTTAATCATGGTTGCAGGCGTAGTATTGGACCTTAACCACATCTACCATTGGGCGGATGATGCGTCGGTTGCTACTGATACCATCCTTCAAGGTAAGAGCTCATTCCTCAATAATACCTGGTACAGTTTGGGTACCCTATTGGTGGTAGGAACTTGGGCCTACTTTGCCTACCGCTACCGTACCCTTTCCAAGGAAGAGGACGAAGTAGGTACGGAGGAATACGCTCAGTACAAGAAAATCAAGAAAATCTCTGCTATTTTCCTGCCCATCGCTGGTTTTACCAGTGCGGCAATGATCTGGCAGTGGGTGATGAGTGTTGATGCGCACTGGTACAGCACGCTTTATGCGTGGTACGCTACCGTATCTCTTTTCGTTGCAGCGATGGCCCTGACGATTATGTTGTTGATTTGGTTAAAGTCCAGAGGTTACTACGAAAATGTCACCAGTGAACACTTTCATGACTTAGGTAAGTACCTCTTCGCTTTCAGTATATTCTGGACTTATATGTGGTTCAGTCAGTACATGTTGATTTGGTACGCCAACAACGGCGAAGAAACCACTTACTTCCTGACACGGATGCACGAGTATCCGATGCTCTACTGGGGTAATTTGATCCTGAACTTCATCCTTCCGTTCTTGATTTTGATGCGGAATGACACCAAGCGTAAGTTTGGTACCTTGTTCTTTGTCTCTTTCATTGTTTTCTTCGGCCACTGGTTCGATTACTTCCAAATGATCAAGCCAGGTGTTGCTCATACCGCTCACGAAATTCATGAAATGCACACTGCTGGTGGTGATGATCATCACGATGCAGCTACGCTGAGTATGAACGACGATCATGCAGAAACTGGGCACGACGCAGCAGCACACGCTGAAGGTGATGACCATAGTGCAGCCGCTGGCGAACACGCTGATGCAGCTCATGGAGAGGAAGGTCACGGACACAGCACTTTCCAAATGGGGATGACTTTCCCTGGTTTGTTAGAGATTGGAACCATGTTAGGCTTCCTGGCATTCTTCCTGTTTATTGTCCTGACGCGCTTGTCAAAAGCGAAGTTAGTCCCTGAGAATCACCCATTTGTTCGCGAGAGCGAGCACCACCATACGTAGTCTTATTTAGAATGAATCTAAACAAGGAGTTCTAGTGAGCAATTTGC
>Ga0102812_10002972_pt1 | contig 11197 bp, 10 predicted proteins | sample ColrivemetaGS713_FD_79334 | JGI IMG/M metagenome (GOLD analysis project Ga0102812, IMG submission 79334) | Estuarine microbial communities from the Columbia River estuary - Flood tide ETM metaG S.713 | ecosystem: Environmental > Aquatic > Marine > Intertidal zone > Estuary | place: USA... | reverse complement strand
TAAATTTCTTTTTTTTGACTTTAATATTGTGACCTAAATGGAAGTGAATCGAAAAAAATACATCTACATTGGATGTATATTAGCAACTGTAGTTTTAATGGCAAACAGTGGTGGATCTCCGGGGGGCAAAACGGGTTCTCCTGGTGATAAAAATGTGAGCTGTGCTACAAATGGGGGTTGTCATGGCCCTAAAACGCCAGAAACTCAGGAAATGATTAGCACAACAATTCCTGAAAGTGGCTATGTGCTTGGTGCAGAGTACACTGTTACTATTTCCGCAACGCAAGCTAGTAAAAGTAGATTTGGGTTTGAATTAGTTGCCGAAGATAGCACGGGTGTGGCAAAAGGAACTTTTGTTACAAATTCAGAGGTTAATGCATCTGGAAATAGAGCAACGCATAGATTTCAGGGAACTGGGGGTGTTGGAGAAAAATCTTGGGATATTGTGTGGAAGGCACCAGAAACAGCAAGCGGTGATCTTACGTTTTATACTGCGGTGCTGGCCGCCAATAATAATGGTACTACTAGTGGTGACGAAGTTTTGCTAGATAATTTTAAAGTAAAACAAAGTGCGAATGTAGCCGTTGCAGGTATATTAAAAGAGCCAATTAGAATTTATCCAAACCCTACAGTTGGTGTGCTATATATAGATTATTCTACTGAGATGGATGCGGTATTAAGTATAACAAATAGTATGGGAAAAGTAGTACAGAGTCAAAATTTTAAAAAGGTGGTTAGTGTTGAACATTTACCCGCTGGTAACTACTTTATTAAGTTAGAAATAGATGACGTTGTTATCGTAAAAGCGTTTATTAAACGTTAATTAAACGTAAAAATAACGATTAATTAACCCTCGATTTCTTTAGAATATAGATAAGCGAGCTTGCTTTGTCTCTATTTATCAGTCCATTAATAAAAGAAATTAATCCAATAGTAAAGGTGTAAGGTAAAAACTTTAAGCCACTTTTGTAAGAACTGCTAACCATAGCGTTAAAAAAAGGATCAAGAGGCAATCTTTTCATAGAAATCATTTCAAAGCCGTGTCCCTCTGCAAACTGTTTAAAGGTTTTTGGAGTAAAATGCCACAAATGACGAGGAGTATCAAAACCGTTCCAATAGTTTTTGTAGTGCTTTGCCTCAAAGCAATTGGGATTTGGAAGGGCAACGAAAACATGACCATTCTCTTTTAAAGATTTATGTAAAATGTCGAAATATTCGTTGAAACTGTATACGTGTTCAAAAACATGCCACATTGTTATTATATCAAAGTCTTTTGGAAGCTTTTCGGCTAAAAATTCTGTTGGAGAATTCACGGAAATGTCAAACTTGTCTTTGCATAAGGCAACTGCTTTGTCACTAATCTCTACTCCAGAGACATTGTAACCGTTTTGCTTCATATAGTTAATAAAATAACCAGACCCAGAACCTATGTCTAGCAGTTTCGTACTTTTTGAGTAACTACGAATATTACTTAGCTTAAACTTAAGCATCAGTTTTCTAGCTTGGTGATAGACACCATAAATTAGCCCCTTATTGGTGTCTGTATGTTCTACATACTCTTCGCTTTCATAATAGGGTCCGGCATTTTCAAGCAACGGTGCATTTGCTGTAAAAATAAAAGAACAATTACCACATTTTTTCAATTCAAAATTCTCCTTAGAAACTAACCAATCAGGCACGTTGAGGTAATGAGAAAATTCGAATTCAGGAGATCCGCAAACTGGGCAAGTAGAAATATTAAATTTATTTTCTTCCAAAATATGCTGCAAATAAAGACTTATCGCCGACAAAAAGGAAATTAACCTAAGGTAGTTAACAACTACTTATTTCTAATATTTTTTAAGAATCTGAATAATATTGGTGGCATAAGGTCTGTTGCCAATGTAACTAATCCATTGTACATTTTCATAGAAGGAGATTCTATTCCTTTTCTATCCTTAAACAAAGTGGTGTGATCTTCTAAGCCCATGTTTACCTCCTCCTTAGGTCTGCCATTAGTATAGTAATATAAGGCAAGAGACTTTCTACTTCTGTCAGGAGGGCAAGTTAGTGGGTCAGGATGGCCGTGGTAAGAAAAATCGGTAGTTGAAAACATGGCTACTCTATTAAAAAGTGGAAGAATCTTTGCCCTACTTTCAGTCATGTCTGTATTCCAAAGTTCGAAGTGTCCGCCATATTCTTCTTTCCAATCTTTGTTTAAATAGATCAAAAAATTAAGTCTTCTATCTAATCCCGTAATACGATGCTTGTTAAAATCGGCGTGAATTTTTAACATTCCACCAGGTTTTATTTGATGACAGCCGCCTCCCTCAAAATAAGGGTCTGATAATAGTTTATCTATGCCAGAAAGTTCAGCTAAAAAGTTTAAAAAAGGTTCCGAATTTAAAAAGTGCATCAACACTTTTGTTTTAGGCCCAAATTTTTGTTCGCCTCTACTCGCAAGTTTTATTTCATTCGGGTTACTATACTGAATATCGCTTTTATCACCCAATTCAGGAAATTCAGCCAACACGTCAGTTAAAAATTTTTCATTAAAAAAATTATCGAAATAGATGCTTGGAAAGGGATCTGCGTTAATGTACTTATCACTATTTTCTTTGGCAAATTGCAACAATTCGTCATAGTTTTTATTTAATATTTGGTGTTCACCTATTTGCATTTTTACGTCGATTATTCGTGTCAAAAATACATTGAATAGTAGCAAGCGGAAAATCAAATTTTAATTTTTGGGAATTGAAAGTATCAAATCCTTTATTTTCGCCGTTTCGAAATAAGAAAACATAATAAGTAATGAATAATTTTAGATTATTAAACAACATACTTGGATGGCTAACATTCGTAATTACATTAGTAGTTTACACGATAACTTTAGAGCCTTCTGTAAGTTTATGGGATTGTGGCGAGTTTATCTCTGCTTCGTACAGGTTGCAAGTAGTTCACCCACCGGGTGCTCCTTTGTTTTTAATGCTTGGCAGACTGTTTTCCATTTTTGCAACTCCGGGAACAAATGAAGTTGCAATTGCGGTCAACATGCTTTCTGCAGTTGCTAGTGCAGCTACAGTAATGCTGACTTTTTGGATTACAACACATTTTGCGGAAAAAATTCTTAAAATTGATCTAAGCGAAAACAAAGTAGATTTCGGAAACGGAATAAGCATTCTTGGTGCAGGATTAGTTGCGGCGTTATCCGTAACATTTATGGATACATTTTGGTTTAGTGCTGTTGAAGCAGAGGTTTACGCATCGTCAAGTGCATTTATGGCCCTTGCATTTTGGGCTATATTAAAATGGGAGAGAGTAAAAACGGATCCTACTTCGGATAGATGGATCGTATTTATAGCCTATATAATTGGTTTAGGTATCGGACTCCATTTACTTAACTTACTGGTTATTCCTGCTATTGTTTTCTATTACTTCGTAAATAAATATACGCCGAGCAGAACAAATATTTTCAAAGCGGCTGCAATCGGTTTAGGTTCTATTGCCTTATTACAATGGGTTGTAATTCCTAAAACTCCAGTTTTTGCTGCATTTTTCGATCGCATTTTTGTAAATGGGTTTGGGTTGCCGTTTAACTCAGGAACTTTATTTTTCTTACTTTTAGTAGCAGGAGGTATTGCATACGGCTTATACTATACTAAACAAAAGGCAAAGCCAATTGCAAACTTAATTTTACTGTGTTTTGCTTTTATAATGTTAGGGTTTTCATCTTACGCTATGGTAGTTATACGTTCTATTGCAGAACCTGCAATAGATATGAATGACCCTCAAGATGCGGAAAGCTTATTGAGCTACATTAACCGTGAACAATATGGCGATAGACCATTAGTATATGGACCTTATTGGAATGCGAGATTAACTGCAGTAGAAGAGGGAAGAACACTTTATAGAAGAGGTGCTGATGGTTATGAAGAAATAGGTAATAAGCCTGAATATAAATTTGATGAAAACTACAGTACTATTTTGCCAAGAATGGGAGATAATACCGAAAAATCTACCTACTACCCCATTTGGTGTGGAATGGAAGATATGTTTTATAAAATTAATGACCTTAAGAACAAGTTGAATTCTGACCCCAATAATAAAGAGCTGCAAGAGCAGTTGGCTATAGCAGAAATGACAAAGCCTAAATTTAGTAACAACATTAAATTTTTATGGGATTATCAGATTGGCTGGATGTACTGGAGGTACTTTATGTGGAACTTTGTTGGAAGGCAAAATGATTTGCAAAATGTTACGGGTAATGTAGTTGATGGAAACTGGATTTCTGGGATAAGTGCAGTAGATAATTCAAGATTAGGACCTCAAGATAATCTTCCTAAGTTTTTAGCTTACAATAAAGGCAGAAATGTATATTATTTCTTGCCATTTTTATTGGGTATCTTAGGAATGATATTTCATTTTAAACGCGGAAAAATGGATTTCTACAGTGTTTTGATTATGTTCATCTTTACCGGAGTGTTAGTTGTAATATACTTAAATCAACCTCCAATGGAACCGCGTGAAAGAGATTATACAAACGTGGGTTCTTTCCAAACCTTCTGTATTTGGATAGGTTTAAGTGTGCTGTTTATGGTAGACTTGCTTAAAAAGTATATAAACAAAAGTACAGCTGCAGTAGGTGCAACAGTAGTAGCACTTTTAGCCGCTCCAGTGCTTATGGGTTCTCAAAATTGGGACGACCACGATAGAAGTGGACGATTTTTGGGAATTTCCTTTGCTAAAAACTACCTGAATAGTTGCGAGAAAGATGCCATATTGTTTACCAATGGAGATAATGATACTTATCCGCTTTGGTATGCACAAAACGTAGAAGGCGTAAGAACAGATGTGAGAGTAATAAACTTAAGTTTGTTGCCAACCGAATGGTATTCAAGTGCTTTGCGTAGAAAAGTGTTCGATTCTGAGCCACTTCCTTTATCAATTCCAGCAGAAAAACTTGTTTCGGGTAAACGCGATTACGTTAGATATTTCGACAATGGAAAATTTGATCAAAATAAAGTTTATCAATTAACAGAAGTATTGGACTATATGACGGATAATGATCAAAGTAAAATGCAACGTACACAGAATGGGGATTTGGTTAACGTTTTTCCAGTAATGAACTACAGTGTAGATATAGATAAGAGTGCGGTAATAAACTCCGGTTTTGTGCCAAATAAAGATACAGCTAGCATTGTAGATAAGCTTGTTTGGAACATAGGAAGAAGTGGCTTGAGTAAAGGAGATATTGTTGTATTGGATATTATTGCAACCAATGCTAAAACAGGGTGGAAACGCCCGATTTATTGGACTACCACTACGGGTTCTTCTGTTTATTTAAATCTAGATAAATATTTAAGGCACAATGGCTTAACATACCAACTAATACCAGTAGAAGCTAATCAAAGAATGCGAGGAATGGACGACATGGACTTGTTGTACGGTCGTTTGATGAACGATTATGTTTGGGGAAACATGGATAAAGGAACCTTGAATTTGGATGATAAAGCTCAATTAGTTCCTCAAAATCTACGTTCGTTGTTTGTGCAAATTGCAGATTACTATAGCAATACTGGTAAACTTGATTCTGCCGTAAACTTAGTAGATAAATGCTTTGCATCTATGCCAGAGTCTATTTTGCCGATGAATTTAAGATTAAAAGCAGCTAGTGCAGAAATTTACTATAAAGCAAATCAAATGGAAAAAGGCGATAAAATGTTGAATGAAGTGGGAGAAGATGCTGCAGAGTTAGTTAGATACTATAGAAAGTTTAAAACACGTGGTTTGCAAAGTGTAGAAGGAGATAAACGTGACAACTTAGAAGTAGTTAAAAACGTTGGCCAAACCGCTGCTCGTTATCAACGAACGGATATGGCTAAAAAGTTTGAAGCCTTGTACAATCAGCTGAATACAGCTTATTAAACTAATAGAATGAGTAAATCTGGAATAGTAATTGGATTTCACGCTGTTGAAGATTTACTTAAAACCGATAGAACAATCGGAAAAGTATATGTAAACACAGCTGCCGACAGACAAAAAATTGGTGTTTTGCGGCAGCTGTGTAAACTTAAAGAAATTCCGTTTCAAATGGTTCCGATTGAAAAGCTTAATCGGATTACTAGGGCAAGTCATCAAGGCGTAATTGCCATTGAAAGCCCGATAGATTTTGTACCGTTAGAAGAAACGATTACTCGCTTGTTTGAAAGCGGTAAGCCACCTAAAATAGTGGTTGCAGATGGGATTCAGGATATAAGAAATGTAGGTGCTATTTCAAGATCATGCTTAGCATTTGGTGTTGATCTGTTAATAATTGGAACGAAGGCGAATGCTGAAATAGGAGAAGGTGCAATGAAATCTTCTGCTGGAGCTTTATTAACTCTTCCGGTTGCTAGGGTTAGCAGTTTAGAAAATACGCTTCAGTATCTTAAAAGTTGGGGATTACCTCAAATTGCAGCAACAGAGAAAGCCGAAGAAGAGGTTAGTTCACCATCTGAAAAATTTCCGCAAGCGTGGAGTTTATGGTTAGGAAATGAGGATAATGGCTTGAGCAGAGAGCGATTGGCACAAATGGATAGAACGCTTAAAATTAAAATGGAGGGTACTATTGATTCCCTAAATGTATCGGTGGCTGCGGGTATTTTAATGTATACGTTAACAGTTAATGGTCAGTAATCCAATGGTTTATTTAATCTCAAATTTAATAAATTAGGATATTTCAATTTAAAAGTTATTTTTGCGGCAAAATTTGGGAGTATAAGAGCATAATCTGCTTAACTACTTTCAACAGTAATTAACACAAAACACTATGTATTGGACATTAGAATTAGCATCTTATTTGGACGACGCACCTTGGCCAGCTAGTAAAGATGAGCTTATTGACTTTGCTATACGCACAGGAGCTCCTTTAGAAGTAGTAGAAAACCTACAGGAATTAGAGGATGACGGAGAACCTTTTGAAACGATTGAAGAGATTTGGTCGGAGTACCCGTCAACAGACGACTACTTTTTTAATCAAGACGAGTTATAAAACAATAAAAACTTTTTTGATATGATTTGTAAAAGCCCTGCTAATTTATTAGCGGGGCTTTTATTTGATAGTTTTTTTCACCGCTGACGCTTAATTCATTTCCTAAAATCCAAGGATTTAGACTTTTTATTACGTGATAGTTGCTTCCAATGGATTGGGCGTACTCAGAAATATTTGGAATAGTTGAATCTATTGAAATTGGAATAGTTTTTGGTTCTGCGTAATAATCCCTATCCTCTATATGAAAGCCATAAGTACTAGGCGTTTCAAAAATGGCCTTGAATGCGATAATTCTAAGCAGGTATCTAGAGGTTTCCGAGTTTAAGTGAAGCTCATAGTAGTCAGACACCAGTTGTTTGTTTAAATCGTTCGAAATGCCACTCATTCCTCTGTTGTATGCTGCTGCAGCTAAAGTCCAGTTGCCAAATTTCCGATAAGCTTCTAGTAAGTACTGACATGCTGCTTCCGTGCTTTTCTCTAATAGGTATCTTTCATCCACATTATTGTTTATTTCTAAACCATAAGCCAAGCCAGAACTAGGCATAAATTGCCAAACGCCTTTGGCTCCCGAAGGAGAAGTTACATCTTGTAAACCGCTTTCTGCCACAGCTAAATATTTAAAATCATCAGGAACTCCATTTTTTCGAAGAATTGGTTCAATAATCTCAAAATACATTTTACTTCGTTTAAGAATAAGTAGTGTATTGCTTTGCCAAAAAGTGTTTACGGTTAACTCCCTGTCTAGTCTTTCCAAAACTTCAAACTTGTTTAAAGGAACTATTTCTCCAGCAAAGCTAATTTTTTGAGGAATGGGCACCGAGCGGATATGTTGGCTTAGGTTAAAAGCTTTTTCTTGGTCTTGGTATTCCGTATATTTTGCTCCAACAAATAGAGTGGATATGGTTACACCGCATAGCGTTGTAATAAGTAAAATTCTGTTTTTCATTTAAAATAAGTAGCCAATTTCGAAGCTAAGATTAACTATGCTTCCATTGTTGCCAGTGGGTGGGAGTATATTTTCAAAAAACACTCCGTTGTTTACATTTCGTAAACCAATTTTAGTACCCACCTGAAAGATAGCAATATTGCTTTTTTTATGGTAGTACAAAGCTAAACCATAGTCTATATCTTTTATAGCAATATCATTTAATTCTGCTTTTTTCTTTGCACCGACAAACATAGACGATAGGGCTTGATAGGATGCATAGGGCCCTAAAACATACTGATGTTTCGAATCTTTATCGGTTTGGTATGCAAGGAGAAAGGGGAGATCTAAATAGAATAAAGCTATTTTTGAATACTCACCCACACCATTCTTAAAGTTAGAACCTCTAAAACTTGCAGCGAATTCACTATGTATTCCAAAATTGTTGTTTATTGGGTATTGGTAAAATGCACCTGCAGTATAGCCAAATTTAGGCCTAGGATTTTGTAATTCTGAGCCAGTTAAAAGTGATCCGTTAATGCTTGTTTTTATACCAAGTCTACCTTTCCCCTCATCGGTTTGGGCAAAACCTAGATTAACGAGCAGTATACAAGCTATATAAAGAAAACTTCTCAATTTCCTATTTTTTTGCCTTGAAGTGCAGCTGCTATTTGTTTATCCATAACTATTTCCGCAAACTGTCTACTGTGATTGTTCAAGTTTTCCACGGAGCTAGTAATTAACGTTTTATCTTCTTGTTCTATTGCGTTTTTTATTTTATTCTGAAGATTTTTTATGGTAAGTTGGCCGTCTTTTGGAATAATAGCCTCGTTTTCTACCAGAAACTTGTCGGTAGCATAAAGCAGCTGCTTAGCTTCTGTTGTTGCCTCTAAAAGAGACCGCTTATTCATATCCTCTGCTGCGTGCGTTATACTAGCTTTCAGCATTTGCTCTATTTCGCTATCGGTTATGCCATATTGGGGCTTCATTTCTACATTTTGTTTCACTCCAGAGCGTAATTCTTCTGCACTTACTTGTAATATTCCATCGGCGTTTAACATAAAAGTAACTTCTACTTTGGGCATACCCGCTGGCATACTAGGGATTTGCTTTAGGGTAAACTCACCTAATTTTCTATTATCAGCCACAAGCTCTCTTTCGCCTTGAAATACATTTATTTGTAAGTTTACCTGACCGTCTACCGAGGTAGTATATTGTTTTTTAAATGTGCTTGGAATTTTAGTATTTCTTGGAATTAATACATCTATTAACCCTCCTAGCGTTTCTATACCTAGTGAAAGAGGTGTTACATCTAGCAACAGCATGTCTTTTCTGTTTCCTGCTAAAATATCAGCTTCTATAGCCGCACCAAGAGCAACTACTTCATCTGGATTTATTGTGTCATCTATGGTTGAAAAACTAAAAAATGCTTTAACCGCAGCTTTTACTGCCAAATTTTTTGTGCTACCACCTACCAAAACCACTTCGTGGATATCGCCTATTGTTAGTTCTGCATCTGTAAGTGCCTGCATACAGTTTTTAAGTGTTTTGTCTACTAGAGGCGTTACCAATTGATTTAGTTGCGTTAAGCTTAAACTTATTTCAATTATTTCATCTTGTATCTCAATAGTTTTTTGAAATTCAGCAGATAAACTCAGATGTTTTTTTGCTTCTTCGGCCGTAATTCGGAGCAATTGGTTTGTGAGTATAGATGTATCAGTAATGCGGTATTCTTCTTTCCAAAAATTTAGAATTGCTCTATCAATATCGTCACCGCCTAAAAAGGTATCTCCATTAGTTGCTAAAACTTCGAAAATGCCATTTTGAATAGATAAGATGGATATATCAAATGTTCCTCCGCCTAAATCGTAAACAGCTACGGTTTTGGCTTCTTCGTTATTCATCCCAATACCATAAGCCAAACTAGCAGCAGTTGGTTCATTTATTATTCTTAGCACATCCATTCCTGCCAATTTTCCGGCGTCTCGCGTAGCTTGACGTTGCGAATCGTTAAAGTATGCTGGAACGGTAATTACAACCTTACTAATTGATTGACCCAATTTATTTTCGGCAATAATTTTCAGCTCTTTTAGTATAAATGAAGATAGTTCAATGGGGGAATATATTTTATCTCCCATTTTCACTTTTACCAGTCTATCTTCTTCGTCAATTATTTTATAGCTAAAGTATGCACTGTGTTGCTCTACATCTGAATAGCTTTTACCCATTAATCGTTTTACAGAGTAAATAGTGTTTTGGGGTTCAGATAGCATTTTAAGAATGGCCTTTTTACCCACTAAAACCTTACCATTGCTAAAGTGTATTGCACTAGGCACAATGCTATCTTCATCTTTAGTTATGCAGTACGGCGTTCGGTCTTCTTCGTTTATTGTAGCTATTAGGCTATTGGTGGTACCAAGGTCTATTCCAATCACTGCAGTGCTGGTTTCAATGGTTCCGGTATTTAAATCTATTGATATTCTAGCCATGGCGGCAAAGGTATTTAATCTAATCTCAACGAATTAATAATCTACTGCATAAATTTGTTTTTAAAATGGAGGAAATAATTTCAGAAATATGGTATGAAGCAGAAAATAGTTTCCCGATAGTGCTGTTTGATGGCGTATGTAATTTGTGCAATGCTTCAGTAGATTTTATTGTGAAACGAGAACGTAATAATAAATTGCGTTTTGCATCTTTACAAAGTGAATTAGGTCAACAGATAATTGCCAAATATGTTGATGGAGAGGCACCAGATAGTATATTGTTTTTGGAGGATGGAAAGCTTTATACTCAATCTACAGCCGCTTTGCGAGTGTCTACATACTTAAAATTTCCTTGGTGTTTAATCGGGTTTTTACGCATTTTCCCCAGTAAGCTTCGCGATTATGTTTATAATTTTATCGCTGCGAATAGATACAAATGGTTTGGTAAAAAGGAAACGTGCAGGCTGCCTACAGAAGAAGAAAGAAAAAAGTTTTTAGGTTAAAATTAGATAGGTCTAAAATGCTAAGCTAGCTTATTTGCTAATTGGCCGCAAGCTGCATCTATATCTTTACCTCTACTTCTGCGAACGTTTACAATGACTTTATGGTCTTCTAAAAAGGCTGCAAATCGCTCAACCTTCTCAATAGAACTTGCCTCGAATTCTGCTAAATCAATTGGGTTATATTCAATTAGGTTCACTTTGCATTTTATTCTGCGAGCAAAGGCTACTAACTCTTCAGCTTCCATATTGTCGTCATTTATATCATTAATCACGC
>Ga0102812_10002971_pt1 | contig 11198 bp, 5 predicted proteins | sample ColrivemetaGS713_FD_79334 | JGI IMG/M metagenome (GOLD analysis project Ga0102812, IMG submission 79334) | Estuarine microbial communities from the Columbia River estuary - Flood tide ETM metaG S.713 | ecosystem: Environmental > Aquatic > Marine > Intertidal zone > Estuary | place: USA: Columbia... | reverse complement strand
TTAAAAATTGAATGTTAAAAATTAGATGCTAAAAATATATTTTATTTGCTGTCTTTTATCTGTGTCCTTTTTTATGCACGCTCAGGTCTTAGACCCCTCTATTATAAATACTGCAGGAGGAAATATAGATATCGCCTCAACAAAAAATCAAGCAAATAATAATTGGATGTTTGATTGGAGTTTGGGTGAACCCTTTGCTATTCAAAATTGGTGTTCAAAAAATAAAATTGTTTTTTCTATAGGATTTTTACAGCCTAGTTTACTACTTAATCCTGAGCTAATAAGGCCGGGGGCCTTTGATTTTAAATTAAAATGGGGCCCTAACCCTGTATCTACTTATTTACTACTTTCTTGTAAGCAAGCTGGTATTGATATTATACTTATTAATATAGTAGATAGTGATGGAAACAAAATACAAAAAATAGAAGGCCCTTATTCAGGTCTAGACTTTTCAAAACGTATATCATTCGCTTCGGCAAATACGGGTATTTACTTTATAAGCATCCACTATATTGTGGCTAATAAATTTACGCAAGTGAAAATTTTAAAAATTATAAAAGTATAGAATGAAATTACATCGAATGAAATTGTATCGAATTTTAATATTTTTAAGTTGCGCTTTGCTAGCTAGTATTACCCATCAAGGTTTCGCTCAAACCAATCAAACCAATAAGGGTATTAACTTTCAAGGCATTGCTAGAGATAATAATGGCTATATACTTGCTAATAAATCTATCAATATTAGAATATCCATTAAAGCCGATACGCTTTCTAGTAAAATTGAATACCAAGAAATTACACCTATTACCACTAGTGTACTAGGTTTATTTACCATTGTGGTAGGCGCTTATGGAACTAATAAAATTGTAGCAGTGGGACCATTTGAAAACATCAACTGGTCAATAGCAGAAAAATATTTAGAAATAGAAATTGATACAGTGGGCGATTTATCTTTTATTTATATGGGCACGCAAAAAATAAATTATGTGCCCTACTCTTTTTATGCCGATAATGTGGGTGCGCAAAATATCAACGGAATCATTGGTATCTCACAAGGAGGAACGGGGCTCGATAATTTAAAAGATATAAAAATCTTATACAATATTGATAAAATAAATAATACCCCCGATTCTAGTAAATGTATAAGCAACCTAGCCTTAACTGCTATTAATGATAAATTAAAAAAAGCAGATACCCTTTCTTTAAGCAACCGCATCAATTTAAAATTAAGTGGCAAAGACACTATTAGCCTATCTAATAGAATAAATAGTATTGCTTCTTTGTCTGTAGTGTATGATTATGGAAGTTTTTACGACACCGCTAAACAAGGAGCTAGCGCAGTATCCAGCGCTACTGCTATTAAATTTTCCTATAATGGATTATTAAATAATATTTCAGTACAGCCCAATACAAGTGGACAAGCCAGTAAAATTACAGTACTGCATGCAGGCGTATATAGGGTTCAATATTCTATTCAAATGATAAAACCAGATCTAGGGGTAGATGAAGCAAGTGTTTGGATAAGAAGAAATGGATCGGCTTATGTAAATACCAATACCAATTTTAATATTGCTGGAAGTAATATTAAAAATTTACTGACTGGTAATTATTTGGTGGACCTAGGCGACAACGATTATATAGAACTATATTTTAGTGTAAAGAATATAAGTACTGCCGCAACTGGTAACACTGCGCAAGCAAGTCCCTCAAGGCCTGCTACACCAAGTGCTTATATCATTTTACAAAAACTAAACTAATAATTAACCATAAAAATTATCCAAAAGGTTTTTCAATCGAAATACTTTGTTTGGAAAAAAACTTTGGACCCTCTGCTGCGATATAAAGACAGTCTTCTAATCTAATGCCAAATTCTCCTGGAATAGAAATAGTAGGTTCATCACTAAAACACATACCTACTGCCATAGGCGTTTTATTTCCTTTCACAAAATTAGTCCACTCATGTCCCTCTAATCCAATACCATGGCCAGTTCTATGCGGTAGCCCTGGTAATTTATAATTGGTGCTAAAGCCTCCTTTTTCAATCACTGCTCTTGCTGCAGCATCTACTTGTTCACAAGGGGCTCCAATTTTTATAGCAGCAAAAGCGGCGTCCTGTGCTTGCTTTTCTAAGTTCCAAACATCTATTTGTCTTTGTGTAGGTTTGCCTGCCACAACGGTTCTCGTAATATCAGAAGCATAGCCTTCACAACTAGTGCCTCCATCTATCATTACCACATCTCCTTCTTTAATAGTTTGAGGAGTTATACTTCCATGAGGTAGGGCCGAATATTTTCCTATTTGTACAGAGGCGCCTCCACTAAATCCTAATTTTCTAAAGGCAGCTGAAATATTATTACTTAATAATGTTTGTGACATGCCTGGAACAATAGTTGCAAAAGCAGCTTTATAAGCTTCAATGGTAATATCACTTGCTTTTTGCATCAGTGCAATTTCTGCAGGTGATTTTATCATTCTACATCCAGCAGTTATAGGCGTTGCATCTACTACTTCAAATCCAGCAGCTTCTTTTTTTACGCCATCGGCAATAAAAAATCTTACCCTTTCTTCCATTCCAATGCTATGATGTTGAACCCCTCTATCTTTTACAATACCTACAATGACCGCATATGGGCTTTCGTGTTCTTCCCAACAACGAACTTCTTCTCCAAAAGCAGGTAGTATTAATTCTCTAGCTCTATCTTCTTCAAATTTTGGGCAAACATAAACCAGTGCTCCCTTTGCAGGAATAACCACTCCGAAGGTTCTTTCGCTGAGGCCCCAACGCATGCCAGTAAAATAAAAACAAGAAGGAGTGCCCTCTAAAAATATAGCATCCATTTTATTTTGGGACATCAATTCCTGTGCTTTTGCAATTCTTGCTTTTCGTTCCGCTACTGAAATAGGCACTATGCCAGCTACTTGAGGACTCTCTTTTTCATCATGCTGTCTTCCAAATATAGAACTGCTCAAACCTAAACCGCCGGCTGTAAGCGCCGATACTGTTAAAAATTTTCTTCTATTGACTGACATAGTATACAATTTAAAATGTTTTACATAAGTGGTATTAAAGATATTACATTTTAATAAATTAAAAACTTTAAATTTAGCAATCCATTATAAGGCCAGACCTTACCCATTCAAACCATAAACTAGCTTACATTGAAACTATTTCGACTTCCCTTTTTATTATTATGCATACTTGGATTTCTAACAACACAGGCACAAAAAAAGAACGCTAACATTAAATATTACATTCACAAAGCAACGGATGCAATAAAGTTAGATGGCCTAATGAATGAGCAGTCCTGGTTAAAGGCGCAGGCTGTAGATAAATTTCCAATGGTACTTCCTATGGACACTAGTGTTTCTAATGTACCCACCGAAGTAAGAATGACTTACGATGAAAATAATTTATACATTATTGCTATTTGTACCAAGGTGGGTGACGGCGTGGATATGATAGAGTCTTTGAAAAGAGATTGGAACTTTGGCAAAAATGATAATTTCATTATGTTCATGGACACCTATGGTGATTTAACCAATGGTTTTGCATTTGGCGCCAGTGCAGTGGGTGCCCAATGGGATGGTACTATGTTTGATGGAGGTTCTGTAGATTTAAACTGGGATAATAAATGGACCTCTGCTATTTATAATGACAGTTCAAAATATGTTTTGGAAGCAGCCATTCCTTTTAAATCTATTAGGTATAAATCAGGTGTTCAAGAATGGGGAGTAAACTTTAGTAGAAACGATTTAAAAACAACAGAGAAGTCTAGCTGGGCTCCTGTGCCAAGACAATTCCCTACTGCCGCATTAGCTTATACTGGATCGCTGGTTTGGGATGCACCACTTCCAGCACAAAAAAATAATTTTTCGCTCATTCCTTATTTTAGGTCTAGTGTTTCAAAAGAATTTGCGACAAATGATGGTACAAAAATTAACCAGGCTTCTGTGAATAGAAGCGCTTACGGCTTAGATGCAAAAATTAGTTTGTCGTCTTCTTTAAATTTAGACTTAACAGTGAACCCCGACTTCTCTCAAGTAGAAGTAGATAGACAAGTAACCAATCTAAGTCGTTTTGAATTATTCTTCCCAGAGAGAAGACAATTTTTTTTAGAGAACGCAGATTTATTTTCTAATTTAGGTTTTGAAAATGTACGCCCATTTTTCTCTAGAAGAATTGGCTTGAATACCAATATTGATTTTGGTGCTAGAATGAGTGGTAGAGTGAATAAGAATTGGCGTATAGGTATTATGGATATGAAAACCAGTGCGGATGAGTCTAAAAATTTATTAGCACAAAATTTTGCAGTAGTTGCCTTACAAAGAAAATTATTTAAAAAATCTAATATTGAATTATTTTATATTGACAAGACTGCCTTTAATTATCCAGCACAACAAACTATCACTCCCACTAATACTAACGCTATAGGCAACCCGTATAATAGAAACTTTGGTTTTGAATTTAACCTTGCTCCAAAAAATAATATTTGGTCAGGAAAAACTATTTTAATCAAATCCTTTACACCTAATAAATCAGGAAAAGATTTTTTAAACGCAGGTAATTTACAATATAGTAGTAGAAACTGGATTATTTCTTGGCAGCACGAAGTGGTAGGCAATAATTACAATGCAGAAGTTGGCTATATTCCAAGAAATAATTATATCAAGTTTATGCCAAGTATTACACGCTTGTTTTTTCCTAAAAGCGGTTCTATCTTAAGCCATGGCCCTCAGTTCACTACTACAAATTATTATAATACAAATTTTAATGTAACAGATAACACAAAATCATTTAATTATCTAATTACATTTAGAGACAAGAGCACTATCGCCTCTGTCATTCAAAACGAATATGTAGAATTACTAGCACCCTTTGATCCCACTAGAATTGGAAAGCAAACCTTGGCTGCCAATACCAAACACCAATGGTCATCAGTAGGTTTTAATTGGATTTCTGCACCTCAATATAAATTTACTTATTACCTATCTGCAAAAAAAGGGGGCTACTATGCCGATGGTAAATTATTAAGCATTACGGGTAATATTGGTTATCGTATTCAACCCTATGTCAACTTTGATGTATCCGCTACCTATAATTATATTGAACTACCACAACCATGGGGCAACAATAATTTTTTCTTGATTGGCCCTAAAGTAGATATCACCATGACAGATAAATTATTTTTTACAGCCTTCTACCAGTACAACGAGCAAACAAAAAATATAAACTTTAATACAAGATTACAATGGCGCTATAAACCCGTCTCTGATTTATTTATAGTGTACACCGATAACTACTATATCGGACCTGTATTTGTTAAAAATAGAGCCGTAGTTTTAAAGTTTACTTATTGGTGGAATAAATAAAATAAAAAACGCTTAGAAAAAAAATACCCTTCTATTTAAGAAGGGTATTTTTTTAGCTTATAATTTAAGATAGGATGCAGCCAGTTTTTCCAATTGTGTGTTTAACTCCTGGTACACTAATTTTTGTTGCGAAGTGGGTGGAAAATCGGCGCCCATGGTTTGACTTTCTTTAGTAATGGCTAATAGTCTTTCAAATATTTTAGCTGGATTTCTAAAAATATCCATCCTCGCTCCTGTCAAGTGAATGTCAAACAATTCTTTTTCAATAGTATAAATTTGTTTTTCGCGCGCAGTAGCTGCTGTTGTATTTTGCTTTAATAAACTAGCTCGCTCTATTTCCATTTTATCAATTAGGCTTAAACATTTTTTCATAGCACTAGTTAATTGCATTCCAAACTCATATTGAGCTTGTATTTCACTCATACTTGAATATGCATTAGGATCCTTCAATACTTGTAGAGGCTGCTTCATTATTTCTTTACCTACTTTTAAAACCACTGTATAATTACCTGGCGGAATTCTAATAGGCTCTAGTCCTGGACCAATATCTAAATCATAAATAACCATGCGTCTATTCCCGAGTGAATCAAATTTTAAATAATTTTTATTATCAGGTATTGTTTTTAAAGGGGGGAGTTCAATATCATTATGTGCAAGATTCCACCAAATTCTATTTACCCCTTTATGATGCGTGCCTTCCATTTTTTGAATGGTGTCTGCTTTACTATTTAAAATATAAATAAAAGCATTGGAAGAAAGACTATCTGCTAAATAATAGTTGATGCTGGCACCATAAGGAGGATTCTTCCCAGTGACCATTGAGGATTCGTTATGAATACCTGTTTTATTATTAAAACGATACGCTTGTCTAGGTGCATACAATTCATTTTTATTTTTTACCATTTGCTTACTCCACTCTCTCAAAGGTGTGATATCATCTAAAATATAAAAACCTCTTCCATAAGTAGCTAAGACTAAATCGCGAAAGTTTTTTTGAATAGCTATATAATAAACTGGAGAGGGGGGTAAATTATTTTTTAAATGTACCCAAGTATTACCATCGTCTGGACTAATATATAAACCATTATCTGTTCCCGCATAGAGCAAACCTTTTTGAGCCGGATCTTCTTTAATGCTATGTACAAAAGAACTATTACCAGCGGGGATACCCGTTCCTATTTCTTTCCAGGATTTACCATAATTAGTTGTTTTAAAAATATAGGGCTTAAAATCGCCTAATTGTTGATAGGTAATACTTATATAAGCAGTCCCCGTTTCAAAATTGGAAGCATCAATGCTTCGAATAGTTCCCCATGGTGCTATTCCTTTTATATTCGCAGTTACATTGGTCCATGTTTTTCCATCATTGGTAGTGACTTGTACTTGTCCATCATTACTACCTGTCCATAAAACACCTTTTGTTAAAGGGGATTCTACAATTACATATAATGTAGAGCCATCAAATGTCATAAGGTTGTCGGAATTAATACCACCAGAATTTTGCTGATGGGTTTTATCATTGGTGGTTAAGTCGGGGCTGATAACATTCCAAGACATTCCCTTGTTAGAAGTTTTATGTACATATTGACTTCCAACATACACTACCCCTTTTTGATGTTTAGATAATGCCATCGGAAAATTCCAATGCCAACGATATTTCATATCTGCTGGAGTCCAGCCATAACCTGCTGCTGGCCAAGGGCGCACATCATGTGAATAGCCTGTTCTAACATCGGTAACATCTAATCCTCCATCATAACATCCAGACCAAATAATATTATTATCAAAAGGATCGGGTTGTGCAAATCCACTTTCACAACCGCCTACTCCTTCCCATAAGCCTAAAGGAATGGAACCTTGCATACTAATTGCTGCTGTTCTATAACTATAACCGTCTTGTCTATTTCCCATTACATGATAAGGAACCATATTATCTACTGCTACATGATACATTTGTGCAATAGGTAAATTAATATTGTTCCAGGTTTTACCTCCATTGAAGCTCATATTCAGACAACCATCATGTGCTACCATTATACGTTCTGCGTTGGTAGGATCAAACCAAACATCATGGTTATCGCCTCCTGGTTCATAAGTTCCATTGCCATTGAAACTAATGCCGCCGTCTTTTGACTCCATGATGGTAACACAAATAGTATACAATTTATTTTCATCTTTCGTGGATACACGCACTCTTGTATAGTAAGGGGCACGTTGTGCCATTGAATGATTTTCATACATCAATTTCCAATGTTCTCCTCCATCAATTGATTTATATAAGCCAGGGGACTTATCTTCTACTAATGCATAAATGGTTTTAGGATTACTCTGTGCAATGTCTATAGATGTTTTACCAATAGGATGAGCGCTGCCGCCTGGTAATCCATTATTCATTACTTGCCAAGTTTTTCCTCCATCGATTGTTTTATAAAATCCACTACCTGGGCCGCCGCTATTTAAATTCCAAGTGGTAAGATTTACTTGCCACATAGCAGCCACTAAATTATTAGGATCTTTTTCATTTAAAGATAAATCGCTACAGCCTGTATTCGCATCTACAAATAAAATGCGCTCCCAATGATTTCCACCATCTACTGTTTTATACACACCTCTTTCTGCTTGTGGTCCATGCATATGACCCATGGCCGCTACGTAAATAGTATTTGTATCCGTCGGATCTACGATCACTTTACTAATTAAAACAGTTTCTTTGAGTCCTTTATTTTCCCATGTTTTACCTCCATCACTTGACTTATAAATTCCATTGCCATTGGCATGTGCTGGACGAATCACAAATGTTTCACCTGTACCAGCCCAAACTTGTTGAGGATCTGATTTTGAAATGGCTAATGCACCTATAGAAGAATTATCCATATTATCGAAAATCGGTTTCCAATGCACACCGCCATCGGTGGTTTTCCAAATACCTCCGGAAGCTGCCCCCACATAAGATACCATTGGATTACCTGGCTCACCCACCACCGCAATAGTCCTATTGCCATCAGGGCCAATAAATCGAAAAGGCATAGCTGCAAAAGGTTTAGAACCAGCCGTTTGTGCAAAAACAGCCTTTGCACTAAAAAGACTAAGGAACAAATAAAAAATAAAAATGAATTGCTTTTTCATAAAAAATTGAATAAATATTTTAAAACCAATGATTGAATTTAATGAATATTATGCAAGCACCCAAGCGCAAATAAGGGAAGCTATTATTTAGTATATTTAAGTACCTAAATTAATTATATGATATCCCTTCTAACTACTTTAAAAAATAAGTACCGTTTTGTATTTTCTACTTTTATATTGGGATTATTAGCAAGCGCTAGTTTTGCGCAAGTAAGTACAGAACAATTGGCTGGTTTAAAATATAGAATGATTGGCCCACATAGAGCTGGAAGAACAGTAGGTATTTCTGGTGTAGCGGATCAACCCAATGTATTTTACATTGGTGTGAATAATGGAGGTGTATGGAAAACCACCGACTATGGTCATACCTGGAAGCCCATCTTTGATGCTGAAAACACAGGATCCGTAGGCGATGTAGCCGTAGCCCCTTCTAATGCAAATGTTATTTATGTAGGAAGTGGTGAAGGTATTCAACGTCCCGATTTATCTATTGGTAATGGTTTATATAAATCAAGCGATGCTGGAAAAACTTGGACCAATATGGGATTGCATGATGCGCAACAAATTGGTGGCATTAGTATTGACCCAAGAAATGAAAATAGAATTTTTGTAGCCGCACTTGGACATCCTTATGGGCCGAATAAAGAACGTGGTGTGTATAGAAGTTTGGATGGCGGAAAAACTTTAGAACAAGTATTATATATTGACGAGAACACAGGTGCGGTGCAAGTATTGATTGACCCTAATCATACTAATATTGTATTTGCGACTATTTGGGCTGCAAGACAAGGGCCTTGGGAAAATGGTGCCTGGGATGGTGAAGCAAGTGGTTTATATAAATCAATCGATGGCGGAAATACTTGGAAAAAAATTATTAAAGGCTTTCCAACCACTACCGAAGATGGTTTAGGAAGAATTGGCTTTACCATTGCCCCTAGTAATTCAAATAGAATGTACGCCACTGTTGATGCAGCTAAAAAAGGAGGCATTTATAGAAGTGATGATGCAGGGGAGTCTTGGTATATGTTAACTTCTGATGGAAGATTATGGGGAAGAGGAAGTGATTTTGCAGAAGTAAAGGCCGATCCTAAAAATGAAGACATTGTTTATTCTGCGAATGTAGTAATGTGGAAATCGAAAGATGGCGGAAAAACTTGGGAAGGTATTAAAGGGGCGCCAGGCGGAGATGACTATCACCGTTTTTGGATTAACCCTAATAACCCCAATATTATTGCAATTGGTTTAGACCAAGGTGGGACCATTACAGTGAACGGTGGTGAAACTTATTCAAGTTGGTATAACCAAGCTACTGCTCAGTTTTATCATGTAAGTACCGATAATGCTTTCCCTTATAATGTATATGGAGGTCAACAAGAAAGTGGTTCAGTGGGTATTGCATCACGTTCGAATGATGGTGGAATTACTTTTAGAGAATGGCATCCAGTAGGTGTAGAAGAATATGGATATGTTGCAGCAGACCCCTTAGATCCTAATATTATTTATGGTGGAAAAATTACAAGGTTTGATAAGCGCACTGCGCAAGTTCAAAATATTACACCTACTCCAGTAAGAGATGGTAAGGTTCGTTTTATTAGAACAGCGCCTGTTTTATTTTCACCCGTCGATAACAAAACTTTATTTTTTGCAGGTAATATTATTTTTAAAACTACCAATGGTGGATCAAGTTGGGAAACCATTAGCCCCGATTTAAGCCGTGAAACCTGGGATATCCCTGCTAGTGTGGGTATTTATAATACAGATGAAGTTAAAAAAATGCGTCAACGTGGAGTCGTTTATTCACTCGCCCCTTCTTATCAAGACTTAAATGTTTTATGGGCAGGTACCGATGATGGACTTATTCATATTACTAAAGACGGAGGTAAAAATTGGAAAAATATTACGCCAACATCCATTACCTCTTGGAGTAAAATTTCTATGATTGATGCAAGTAGATTTGATGTAAACACGGCTTATGTAGCGGTGAACAGAATTAGAGTAGATGATATGACACCACATATTTATAAAACAACAGATGGCGGAGTAACATGGAAGAAAATTATTAATGGTTTACCAAATGAACCTATAAACTCTGTAAGAGAAGATGCCGTGCGAAAAGGTTTATTATTTGCAGGATCAGAAAATGCAGTTTACTTTTCTTTAGATGCAGGAGAAAATTGGCAGTCTTTAAGATTAAATATGCCCGCTAGTTCTATTCGTGATTTAGTCATTAAAGACGATGACTTAGTCATTGGAACACATGGTCGTAGTTTTTGGATCTTAGATAATATTACACCACTTCGACAACACAATATAAATAAAGCCAAAGAAACTGTTTTGTTTAAACCACAGAAAGCCATTAGAGTAAGATGGAATATGAATACCGATACGCCGCTTCCTCCTGAAGAACCGGCTGGTGAAAACCCTCCCGATGGTGCCATGATTGATTATTATTTACATAACAATAGTGCTGGTCCAGTGAAATTAGAAATTCTAAATACAAAAGGAGATATCATTAGAACCTTCACTAGCAATGATACTTTATATACCATACCTGAAGTAAATATTCCTCTGTATTGGATAAGACCTCAACAAATATTAGCAGCCACAAAAGGAGCGCACCGTTTTTTATGGGATATGAAATATGCTCCATTGAATATACCTGCAGCTTATCCTATGACAGCTATTATACATAATACCCCACC
>Ga0102812_10002966_pt1 | contig 11208 bp, 12 predicted proteins | sample ColrivemetaGS713_FD_79334 | JGI IMG/M metagenome (GOLD analysis project Ga0102812, IMG submission 79334) | Estuarine microbial communities from the Columbia River estuary - Flood tide ETM metaG S.713 | ecosystem: Environmental > Aquatic > Marine > Intertidal zone > Estuary | place: USA... | reverse complement strand
TTTTAAATGCTAAACGTATTATTATAGTTGCTTGTGGAACTTCATGGCATGCTGGTTTAGTTGGTGAATACCTTTTTGAAGATATTGCACGAATTCCTGTTGAAGTAGAATATGCATCAGAATTTAGATATAGAAATCCAATTATAAACAAAAATGATATTGTAATTGCTATTTCTCAATCTGGAGAAACTGCAGATACGCTGGCTGCAATTAAACTTGCAAAATCTAAAGGCGCTTTTGTATTTGGTATTTGTAATGTAGTTGGTTCTTCCATTGCAAGAGAAACAGATTCTGGAGCATATACACATGCAGGTCCTGAAATTGGAGTTGCGTCAACAAAAGCATTTACAACTCAAATAACAGTACTTTCATTAATTGCTTTAAAACTTGGACACTTAAAAGGAGAACTTTCAAATTCTAAGTTTCATAGCTTTTTGCATGAATTAAAGATAATTCCGTCTAAGGTAGAAGAGTTATTAAAAATTAGTCCTGAAATTGAAAAAATAGCCGCTATTTATAAACATGCTACAAACTGCTTGTATTTAGGGAGAGGTTATAATTTTCCTGTTGCCTTGGAAGGTGCTTTAAAATTAAAAGAAATATCTTACATACACGCTGAAGGTTATCCAGCAGCAGAAATGAAACATGGTCCAATTGCGTTAATTGATGAATCTATGCCAGTTGTAGTAATTGCAACAAAAAAAGGACATTACGAAAAAGTTGTTAGCAATATTCAAGAGATAAAATCTAGAAAGGGTAAAATCATTGCTATTGTAACTGAAGGAGATGTTTTGGTGAAAGAAATTGCAGATCATGTAATTGAAATCCCAGAAACTGAAGAAGCTTTTTCACCTTTATTAAGTACAATTCCTTTACAATTATTATCATATTATATTGCTGTAATGAGAGGTTGTAATGTTGATCAGCCAAGAAATTTAGCGAAATCTGTTACGGTAGAGTAATTGAAAATAAAAAAATAAAAAAGCCAGCAAATTGCTGGCTTTTTCTATTCAACTACATCGTGTATCATTGTATGATTTCCGTTATTCCAAATTGTTAAAATATCAGTGGCAACTAGTGCTCCACTTCCAGCGGCAATTGCATACTGACTTCTCCAACCTGCTAATACTCCAGCAACAAAAACACCATCTTTTACCACATGTTTACTGTTTTTAAGCATAATTTTTTCTTTTTGAGCAGGAATACTTGTATGCGGAACAACATATTGCTTTAATCCTTCTATTGCAAACATATTTGATGGGCCTACTGCAATTACAACAGCGGCTGCAGTATATTCATTCTTATTAGTTTTTACAATTAAATTTGGAGATTCACCTTTAACAGATACTACTTTTTCCTTATCAATTTGAACAACACGAGGATATAAATCAGATAATTGATTCATTCCTTCTTCAAGAATATCAGCACCTTTTGTGCCTTTTTTAAAACCTAAAACGTTATTTAATTCAGCGGTATTTAATGCTGAACTTTTTTGATGGGTAATAATTCCTACTTTTTTACCTTCAGCAAATGGTTTTCCCATTGCAGAACCTAAAATTAAAGCACAAGATAGCCCTGCTGCGCTTCCACCAACAATTAAAACATCAAAAGAATTCATAATTTATTTTTAAGAGATTAATCCTTGAATATTGGATGCAAATAATTTAACTGCAATAGCTAACAGTATAACACCAAATATTTTTCTAATAATTAAAATACCATTATCACCTATAAATTTACCCAATTTATTAGATGTTTTAAGCACTATGTACATAAAAATTATATTAATTACTATTGCAATAACAATATTAACGGTTTCAAACTCTGCCCTTAAAGAAAGTAACGTAGTTAAACTACCTGGACCAGCAATTAACGGGAAAGCCAGTGGAAAAATAGAAATTGTTCTTGCATTAGTCTCTTCCTCCTTATAAAGCGAAATTCCTAAAATCATTTCTAGGGCAATAAAAAACAAAATAAAAGCACCAGCAACTGCAAAAGAATTAACATCAATACCTATTAAGTTTAAAATACTTTTTCCTAAAAATAAAAAAGCAATCATAATTACACCAGCAATAATAGAAGCTTTTTCAGAATGAATATGACCAAATTTATCACGCAAATCAATAATTATAGGAATATTTCCAATAACATCTATTACAGCAAATAACACCATTGTAGCTGTAAGTATTTCTTTAAAATCAACTAACATAGTTTTCCATTTTAATTTAAGGATGGCAAAAGTAGATAAACCTTATTTATAAATGCCAAAATTAGTACAAAAAAGTTTATTTTTGCCAAATGTTTCAATTAGGAAAAACAATCGTTTCTGAAGACATAATTGAGAAAGATTTTGTCTGCAATTTAAATGCCTGTCAAGGTAAATGTTGCATTGATGGTGAAGCAGGGGCTCCACTAGAAGAAAAAGAACTACAAATTTTGTTAGATATTTACCCAAGAATAAAACCTTTTTTAAGAGAAGAAGGAATAAAAGCTATTGAAGATCAAGGGCTTTTTATAACCACAGAAGGTGAATATGAAACTACCTTAATTGATGATAAGGATTGTGCGTATGTAATTTTTGATAAAAATAATACAGCAAAATGCGGCATAGAAGATGCGTACAATCAAGGTGTAATTAAGTGGAAAAAACCCATTTCTTGTCATTTATATCCTGTTAGACTAATGGAATACAGCGAATTTACCGCAGTAAACTACCATAAGTGGCCTATTTGTGATGATGCTTGTGTGCTAGGAAATGAACTTCAGGTTCCCGTATATAAATTTGTTAAAGATGCATTAATAAGAAAATTTGGTAAAAATTGGTATGCTGAATTAGAGAAAGTTGCCAACACATTTAAAAGATAAATTATTTTATTGGGATTTTTAAAGTGATTTTGGTTCCTATTGCCTTATTATTTTTATCAAATAAATCTGTAAAACTAAGCTCATAATTATTTTGATAATCTTTAACAAAATTAACTAAACGTTCCTCGGTTAATTTTAACCCTATGGAACTTTTTTTAAGCATTTTTTTAGAATTTATTTCGGCTGATTTTTTGCGACCAATCCCATTATCTATTATGGTTATTATAATATGCGATTGATTTTCTTTTTCAATATTTAAAGCTAACTTTTTACTTCCTTTTTTAGATGATAATCCATGCCAAATTGCATTTTCTATAAATGGCTGTAATATAAGTGATGGTATTTTAATAGTTTCAAGACTTAAATCATCTTGCACATTCATTGTAAACTTAATTTCATTAGAAAATCTAATGTTTTCAATATTTACATATAACTCCATTGTTTCAATTTCATCGGCTAATGAAATTTCTTTTTCTCTGGTGGTAGCTAAAATTTTTCGAATTAGTTTAGAGAATTTATTCAAATAATAAACCGCACTTTCCTTTTCATTGTCTATTATATAAAGTTTAATAGAATTTAAAGAGTTAAATATAAAATGAGGATTCATTTGGTTTCGCAAAGAGGATAATTTGAGTTCAGCCAATTCTTTATCGTATCGTGCTTTTAATTTTTCAACTTTCTCAGCTTTAGCTATTTTGCTAAGAATCTCAACTTCTTTTTCTAACCGTATTTGAATTTCATTACGCAATTTTTCATTTTCCTCAAGCTGCATAATTAACTTTCTCTTAGACTCATTTTTTTCTAGTAAAATGAGTTTCTGTTTATGCCCTAGCCCTAAAGAAAATAAAATATTCTCCAAAATAAAACCTATATATAAAATAGTAAAAGCACTTTGAATATCTTTTGAAGAAGACATTAACTTTAAATACTGAATTAAAGAAATTATTGAAGTAATAAAAAGAATAAGTGAGCCATAAATAATATAATATTTTAATGGATTTTGAACCTTAAAAAAAGGAATATATGAAATAATACCAAGTATTGTAATAAAAACTACAAACCCATAATAACCTTTAATTTGATAATACTTATTCCCTGTTATAACAGAAAGTAAAACCAATATAAAACAATAAGCTATTATAAAATACAATACTCTGAAATTAATTTTACACCATTTTGGAAAACTTTTTTTAACATCTAAAAATTTATAAGCAAAAAAGAAATATATAATATAATAGGCTTCAGTATATACTTCGGGCTGTACTATTACTTTACGAAATTTTATTGCTATATCATAAATAAAGCCATTCCTAATATGAATGAGATTTGCCATTAATATAAAAAAGGTATAGGCACTATAAAGTAGAAACAACTTATCTTTATGCTGAAAATACAACAAGAAATGATATAGCGATAAAATAAATAAAATTCCCAGTACAAATTCTAGGAATCCATTATCATGTGGGAATTTAAATATATCTGTTATTTGTAATACAAGCAACTCTTTCCTATTGATTTAATAATTGTAATAATTCCGTTTTTTTTGAACGAGAGACTGGAATAGTAGTTCCGTTTTCTAATACCAAATACTGGCCATCACTTTTAATATATTCCTTAATATAATTGATATTAACCAAGTAAGAATTGTGAACCCTAAAAAAACTAGAATCTTGAATTAAATTTTCTACTTCTTTTAATTTTTTTGAAAGCAATTCCTTAACATTCTCTTTAAAGAAAATTTCAGAATAATTTCCATCAGATTTACAATATAAAATATCTTCACTATTTACAAAAATAGTTTTGCCAGCTAGAGGTAATGAAATTTTCCTTTGTTTAAACTTAGGAATAATATTTTCTAAAACTTTTTTAAGTTCATTGCCTAATTGATTTTTTTCTTTGTGTGTTTTTATTTTTGCTACAGATTTTAATAAATCATCTGTGTCAACGGGCTTTAATAAATAATCAACTGCACTTTCTTTAAATGCGCGTATGGCATAATTATCAAATGCAGTAGTAATAATTAAATCAAATTCTCTAAATTTTAAACTATTTAGTAACTGAAAGCCATCCATTTCAGGCATTTCAATATCTAAAAACACACAGTCTGGTTTTAAGTAATTAATTGCAGAAATAGCCTCAAAAGGATCGGTAAAACTATCACAAATTTCTATTCCATCACAAAAGTTTTCAATCTCCCATTTCAAACTTTTAATGGCGCTAATTTCATCATCAACAATTACAACTTTAATCATATAATTTTCAGTTATTTAATCAAATATAAAGAATTGAATATAAATGTTATTAGAATATACATAATTTACCTTTTTCAGCATATACTATGTTTAATATATTGTATAATAAGTAAAAACCAATAAAATAGCTGTAGCTATCAAGTTATAAAGTTTTTCTATCAAATCACACATAATTAACTGCATTTCATAAAGTTGTATAAAATTTTTCCCTTATATCTTTTTAAGTTTGAATAAGAAATCCTGCTATGGAATTTCTGTTTAATAGAATAAAGTAGCAATAACAATCCTAACTAAAATACATCATTAAAAAAGGTGGTAAAGCGATTTTAAAAAATCACAAAGGCAGCTAACTAATGACTTTTATAGCAAAGCAATTGGTGTTATAGATTCTAAAAACAGTTTTCCTATTTCGGGTTTAAAAAATACAAACTACTAAAACTAAATTAATGAAAACAAAGCACATTCTAGTAGCAGTACTTTGCCTTTTTATGGTGGAGCATGCAGAAGCCCAATTTCTTAAAAAACTAAAAAAGAAAGCTAAAGAGGCAATGGAACGCACAGTCCTTAAGAAAACAGATGAGGTAGTTTCAAAAAAAACTGAAGATGTTATAGATGGTGTTTCTACACCTAATAAAAAAACCGACGAATCAACCTCTGATGATGAAAAAGCAGGAGGTATTCTTGACATATTATTGAGTCAAACTCCGAAAGATGCAGGAACCCAATCTGGTGGTACAGATATTGGAAGTATGGGAGAGGCAATTCCTGCTCCACCAGACAATAATGTAGTATTGCCTGACAGTTATAGTTTTTCTTACCAAGCTATTGTACAGGTTAAAAATAATCAAGGCACTTTAGAAACAGAATACTATCTACAGCCTAATGAAACCTACTACGCTAAAAAAAGCACAAATAAAGACTTTACCGAGCATGTAGTGTACGACAACCAACGCAACATGGAGGTTTACTTTGCCGACATAAAAGGAGACAAAAGAAAAGCACGAAAAAAGATGGATATATATACCAAAGCAAAAATGGTTGGTGCTTACAGAGATGCCCCAAATAGAAAGGTAAAATCTATAGGCAACAAAACATTATTAGGCTATCAATGCAATGGTTATGAAATATCTACAGATGCTGGCACCACAGTACTTTGGGTAACCAACGATGCACCAGCGACCTTATATGGTGCTATGTTTGAAAAGCGAGCCGACGCACCTAATTCACCTTTTACAAAAAACACCATGATAATGGAAGTGACCTATACTTCAAAGGGGCCTTCAGATGAGAATTATCAAATGCTATGTACGCAGTTACAAACAAAAACTATAGCTTTTAATAATAACGATTATAAAGAATAGACCCATGAAGACAAAAAATATAATTACAATTGTACTTTTCTGTAGTTTTTATATTACAGTTCAAACACAAAACGATAATGAAAATTTGCTTGCAAACGTGCAGGCAACGATTAATAATGCAATAGAAGAAGCCTCTGATAAAGTGGCAAAACCCTCTCGTATGGACATGTTAAGAAAAAGCGATATTCGATTGCGAATGATAGCAAAAAACGATAAAGGCAGAACCAGGTTAGATAATCCTGGACCTACTGCAACAGGTGGAGGAGATGGGTTTTATATGTACAAAAGTGGTAATGACGAAATTTATGCCGAATTCGACTGGGATAATGTAGCATTATCTATGCTGGGAAGTGGCTCTACTACCGAGTACTATGATGGTACGAAAGCAATGGGAGGTACTGAAATTTATAAAGAAGTAGGAGATGAAATAATGCAATATACAGACAAAGATGGCTATTGGTACGTGCCTTATGACGATCCAAATGGAAAACATAAGCATATTAAATTTAATGCTAAAGAATTAATTGTAGGAGGATTAAATGATTTGATTGATTTAGCTTCAGAAGAAAATGCAGAAAATTTGATGTTTCTGTTGGAGGAAACTTTTAAAACTATAGATTGGGATGATTTAGGTTATGAGTATCATGCCATTGCAATTACGGCTTCAGGAACGCTTAATGAAATGATTAAAAAATTGGCAAGTGAGGAAACCAAAAAACAGCTAAAAGATGGATTAAAGGAATTAATAAGCGAAGAACTATCCCAGATTGGCGGTTTCCCAATATTTATCCATTGGGCTTTACTTTATTCACCTGATAGTATTAAAGCCAAATTTCAGCATAAAGAGACAACTGTGCCTTTTAGAGGGATTCCTAACTGTACAAAAATTCAGGTTACATCTGGTGAAGAATCTGGGAAGTCTATGATTTTTGACCAATACGATAGATTAGTTTTTATCAACGCGTTAAACGATGGCACTGCGGAATACTTTTACGACAAAGATGTTACTGTAAAAATACCACCAGCGGCTACTTTATCTAGCATAATAGGTGAAATTCAAACGGCTAACAAAGAAGAAAGCTCAGGTGAAGCTAAAGAATCCACTGTAGACGCTCTTAAAGCAGCTCTTGAAGCAGCTAACAAAGAAGCTGAAAGAAAAAAAGAAATAGAAAGATTAAGAAATGAAGAATTAGCAAAATTAGAAGAGCAATTAAAAGAAGCAGTTACTCCGCAGGAAAAAGAAGCAATACAACAAAAAATAAAAGAGTTAAAAGAACTGAGAGAAAAAGAAAATAATAATTGATGATACAATTTAGATTTAAAAACAAATACATACTAAAAACTATAGCTATAACATGTTGCTGCTTCTTTTTATTTTCTTGCGGAAATGATAAAATTACAAACAAAGAAATTATCCAAGAAACTGTAAAAGCAGTTAAAGAAACCCCTAAGTCTAACGATTTTAGTGAGCGTTTAAAAGCAAACCAAGCGGTTACAAAAGTTCAATTTAAAAATGGGTTGCCTAAACAACTCGAAAATTTTAAAAGAACCAAGTTTACCTAATGATGACTGGGTTATTAATACTTAGTTGAATCCATAACGATAATAAAACCTTTAAACTAGAATAAATATGAAAATACGATTTTTATCTACCCTTATAATTTGCGTTTCTTTAATTTTTTCAAGTTGTGGAAAAGAATCTAAAAAAATTAAAGACGAATTAAGCAACACAAAAGAAGTCATTAAAAACGCATCAAAAGTAGCCGATGAAAGCGAAAACATGCAAGAGAAAATGACTGGTTTACAAAAGAAAACACCACTAAGCAAAGCACAATTTGAAAAATGGTTACCAAAAACAGTAATTGATTTACCATTAACATCATCTACCGTAAATACCATTGTAGGTATGGGTTCATGCAGCGGAAGTTATAGAATTGGAAATAAAAGAATTCGTGTCATGGTTATTGATGGTGCCGGTAAAATAGGTTCAGATGCAGTAGGCTCTTATATGTTTTCGAGCACAATGGAATATAATGAAGACAATGACTCCCGATATACAAAAACGAAAGTTATTGATGGCATCAAAGTAAAGGAAACCTATCATAAAAGTAACGGCGATTATAATGTATCGACGTTTTATGGCAATCGATTTGCAGTAGATATTGAAACTAAAGAGGTAAGCTACGAGGAGCTAGAACAAATAATTAAAACATTAAATCTATCAGAACTACTTAATTTTTAATATGTTATCATAATTTAAATAATATAAAATAAAAGAACATTATGAATTACAATACATCTTTAAAAACGGGTCTTGCATTATTTTTTTGCACATTTTTATTTACAAGTTTTATAAACAGTAGTGATAGTAACAATACAATTGATGAAGCCAAAACATACATCAAATTCAGTATCTCTGGAAATCAAATAAACAATACGTTCAACATTTCTGGAGACCAAAATAACGCCAGCCAAAATGTAACTGCTATGATTTTTCCAGATGGTAATTCTGGTGAATATAAAATGGCAGAAATGGCTTATGGCGATGTTAGCAAAGAAATGTCAGCATATTTCAAAATTCCTGCTAAATCAGGGCTTATTGAAATCAAAGAGGGGAATCCGAAATTTAGTTTTAGTATTTCTATTGGAGATATTATCCTTAATGCACAATCGGTTTCTGTAAATACCGAAGATGTTGTTATAGATAAAATCATGCGAATGAAAGCGTCTTACGCAAAAGGAAGCTTTGAAGGCGTTTTTATACATGAATACATCAAAGACAATAAAACATATAAAGAACCTCATTTGGTAAGTGGCAACTTTCAGTTTATGTCGCCTCGTTACAAACCTAAAAAGAAATAATTATGACATCTATTAATAAATTTCAATCACTTACATTAATATTTTCAATATTCTTCGTAATGACTTCTTGTGCTCAAGAGTCAAAACAAAAAAACGAGAACACTAATAAACCTGCAAAGACTTTCGGTAAAGGTGCTTCAGCAATTGAAAAAATAAGAGCTCTAAATAAGGAGACATCTGCCTTAAAAAGTCTTGAGCCACTAAAAGTTAAAGAACTAGAAAACTGGTTGCCAGAAACTATTAAAGGCATGCACAAAACCAAAGGTGGTGCTTTAACCCAAGATGGTATTATAGGTATAAATGCTAGCTATCTTAAAGAACATCCCGAATATGGTAAAGATTTTGGCACTACCGTAAGCATTTTAATCATTGATGGACATGGTGAAAAAGGAGCTGTAGCAGCTGGGTCATTTGTGTCCATTAAATATGACAATATCAATTCTGATAAAAGCAATGGTTACACAAAAACAATAATGTATGAAGATACTGTAGTTAAAGAAGAATATACTAAACATAATAAGTTGTACACCTTATCCTTTTTCTATGACAATCGCTTTGCTGTTGAAATGAAATTAAAAGGGTTTGAACAAAATGAGCTTTGGGAAGTTTTTAAAGCATTTAAATTAAATGAATTAACTAATTAATATTTATATTTAACTAATAACTAACACTACATACTATGAAATCAAACTTATTTAAAACGTTATTTTTTCTCTCGATAATTATTTTTTGGAGCTGTAAAAACGAAAAAAAGACCAAACCAATTGAAGAAACTACTCAAATAGAAAACGTTATTCAAGATCCTACTAATGTTATTGATGTTGTAACAAATAATATGGATTTTATAAGTGTAGATACTATACCTTCTGGCTGGAACACCTTTAAATACGATAATAGGTCTAACGAAACTCATTTCTTTTTATTAGATAAATATCCTGAAGGAAAGACAGTTAAAAATGCCATCTCTGATATTGCTCCTGTTTTTGAAGAAGGCATGGATTTAATTAATGAAGGTAAAGCTGAAGAAGGTTTTGCAGCCTTTGGTAAATTACCTGAATGGTATGGCCAAATTGTTTTCTCTGGTGGTTCTGGGTTAATTGCTCCAAAACATACTTCTATAACTACTGTAAAACTAGATCCAGGATATTACATTATGGAATGCTATGTTAAAATGCCTAACGGAAAATTTCATACCCTTATGGGAATGGCAAAACCTATAGTGGTTACAAATGAAGATAGCGGTAATGAACCTCCAAAAGCAACAGTAAATATTACTTTATCTGGAATAGATGGTATTTCTTATGACAACCAAATTACTGGAGGAAAACAGATTTTTTCAGTATTTGTAAAAGATCAAAAACCTCATGAAAACTTTATATGGCATGATATTAATTTGGTAAAACTTGAGGATTTCGCGAGCGAAGATGCTCTAGAAGCTTGGATGGATTGGTCAGATCCTAAAGGATTGATTACACCTGTTCCTAATGGAGTTACTTTTTTAGGTGGTGTAAACGATATGCCTGCTGAAAGTACAGGATACTTTTATGTAGACTTAAAACCAGGTAAATATGCGTTTATTTCTGAAATTCCAAATTCTAAACAAAAAGGTATGTTTAAAAGTTTTACTGTTTCCAATTAAGATTAATCGCTAACTGTATTTTATTGATTAATAATTTTTCTAACTTAAAAAAATACTTAAATGTTGAAATGACTTTATACATTTAAGTATTTTTTTTAACATTTCAATATTAATTTTACTAATATTCAAAAAATAGCTTTTCTATTTAAAGTCAATAAAACCAACTACGCAGCTCCATTTCATTAATTTATATTATTGATTTTCAATGCTTTACACTATTTATTAAAAT
>Ga0102812_10002965_pt1 | contig 11213 bp, 8 predicted proteins | sample ColrivemetaGS713_FD_79334 | JGI IMG/M metagenome (GOLD analysis project Ga0102812, IMG submission 79334) | Estuarine microbial communities from the Columbia River estuary - Flood tide ETM metaG S.713 | ecosystem: Environmental > Aquatic > Marine > Intertidal zone > Estuary | place: USA: Columbia... | reverse complement strand
TGGTGTTTTTGGTGGGCCCGGTCAATGACCAATCCGCTAACTTGGTGGTCGCGCAGTTGCTGTTTCTCGAAAGCGAGAACCCTGACAAAGACATCCATTTCTATATCAACTCACCCGGTGGGTCGGTGAGCGCGGGTATGGCGATTTTTGACACCATGAACTTCATCAAGCCAGACGTCTCAACGTTGTGTACCGGCATGGCTGCTAGCATGGGCGCGTTCCTGTTGGCCGCTGGTGCGAAGGGTAAGCGGTTTTCATTACCCAACTCGCGGGTCATGATTCACCAGCCCTTGGGCGGTGCGCAAGGTCAGGCGACCGATATTGAAATTCATGCCCGCGAGATTTTGCGTCTGCGCGGCGTTTTGAATGGTATTTTGGCCGAGCGTACCGGCCAGCCACTTGACAAAATCGAGCGTGATACCGAGCGTGACTATTTCATGTCTGCCGACGAAGCTGCCGCCTACGGTTTGGTTGACAAAGTGATCGCCACACGCGAGAGCGCAGCCAAGGCGGAAGGCGCTTGATGGGTGCCCCTTCACGGGTGCCAGCGGTGCGCGTGAAGGGTTATCATTGAGGGCAGATTTACACCACAAACAGAGTTAGACCATGGCGGATAAAAAAGACGCAGGATCAGAGAAAAACCTCTACTGCTCGTTTTGCGGGAAGAGCCAACACGAGGTCAAAAAGCTGATCGCGGGTCCCTCTGTATTCATCTGTGACGAGTGCATTGACCTGTGTAATGACATCGTTCGCGATGAGTTGCCCAACACGGAGCTTGGCAAAACCGAATCAGACGCGTTACCCACGCCCGTCGAACTGAAGGGCAACCTGGATAACTACGTCATCGGTCAAGAGCGCGCCAAGCGCGCGCTGGCGGTTGCCGTTTACAACCATTACAAGCGTTTGCGCCACAAAGAGACGGCAAAAAAAGACGACGTCGAACTGGTCAAGAGCAACATTTTGCTGATTGGCCCAACCGGCTCAGGCAAAACCCTGCTGGCCCAAACACTTGCGCGCATGCTGAACGTCCCGTTTGTGATGGCCGATGCCACCACACTGACGGAGGCGGGGTATGTGGGGGAAGACGTCGAAAACATCGTTGTCAAGCTGTTGCAGACCTGCGAATATGACATTCAAAAGGCCCAGCGTGGCATCGTCTATATCGACGAAATCGACAAAATTTCACGCAAGTCCGACAACCCATCCATCACGCGTGACGTGTCGGGTGAGGGCGTCCAGCAAGCTTTGCTCAAGCTGATCGAGGGCACCGTCGCTTCGATTCCCCCGCAGGGCGGCCGCAAGCACCCCAACCAAGATTTTCTGCAAGTGGACACGACCAATATCTTGTTCATTTGTGGCGGCGCCTTTGCTGGGCTTGAGAAGGTCATCGAAAACCGCACCGCTGCATCCGGCATCGGTTTTGGTGCATCGGTTCGTTCCAAGGAAAGCCGCACCCTGACCGAGGCCTTCCGCGATGTTGAGCCGGAGGATTTGGTGAAGTTCGGCATCATCCCCGAGCTGGTTGGTCGCCTGCCCGTTGTGGCAACCCTCGAAGAGCTCGAGGAGGATGCGCTTATCGACATCCTGACACAACCCAAAAACGCTGTCGTGAAGCAGTTTACGAAGCTCTTGGCCCTTGAGGGTGCCGAGTTGGATGTGCGTCCCAGTGCCTTGCGCGCAATCGCCAAAAAGGCATTGAAGCGCAAGACGGGTGCCCGCGGTTTGCGCTCGATACTTGAACAAGCGCTTATCGACACCATGTACGAGTTACCCAGCCTTAACAACGTGTCGTCTGTCGTGGTTGATGAAACCACAATTGACGACGGCAAGGCGCCTTTATTGGTCTACCGCGAAGAGGCCAAAAAGGCCTAAATACTTAAAGGTTCCGCCCATGTCTGGACAAGAATTGTTACCGTCCTCATCCATTGATCTGCCATTGTTGCCGTTGCGCGACGTGGTGGTGTTCCCGCACATGGTCATTCCATTGTTCGTGGGGCGTGCCAAGAGCATCAAGGCCCTCGAAACAGCAATGGCGGCCGATCGTCGCATCATGTTGGTTGCGCAAAAAGCGGCAGCCAAAGATGAGCCCAGCGCTGGCGACATGTTCGAGATGGGCTGTGTTGCAAGTATTTTGCAGATGCTCAAGTTGCCTGATGGCACGGTCAAGGTGTTGGTAGAGGGTTTCCAGCGCGCGCATGTTGAGAAGATCACCGATGGGGAGGCGCACTTCACGGCAACACTGTTGCCAGCCGCCGCCGCCGACGAGCGCGTTGACAAAGATGACACCGAAATCGAGGCATTGCGCCGTGCGTTGATGCAGCAGTTTGACCAGTACGTCAAACTGAATAAAAAGATTCCGTCTGAAATCCTGACCTCTATCTCAAGCATTGATGAACCGGGGCGACTGGCTGACACCATAGCGGCGCACCTGCCCCTCAAGCTTGATGACAAGCAGGACGTCCTGATGCTGGTGCCCATTCGTGAGCGCCTCGAAAAGCTATTCGGGCAGATCGAGTCTGAGGTTGAGGTGCTCAACGTCGACAAGCGTATCCGTGGCCGCGTGAAGCGGCAGATGGAGAAAAATCAGCGCGATTTCTATTTGAACGAGCAGGTCAAAGCCATCCAAAAGGAACTGGGTGAGGGCGAAGACGGTGCCGATATCGAAGAGATCGAAAAGAAGATCAAGCTGGCACGCATGCCCAAGGAGGCGCGCACCAAAGCTGAAGCCGAGCTTAAAAAACTCAAGCTGATGTCACCCATGTCGGCAGAGGCCTCCGTGGTACGCAACTACTTGGAAGTCCTGTTGGGCTTGCCTTGGAGTAAGAAGACCAAAATTAAGCACGATCTGGCGTTGGCAGACGACACCCTGAATGCAGACCATTTTGGTCTCGAAAAGGTGAAGGAACGCATCCTCGAGTATCTCGCGGTTCAACAGCGCGTCGATAAGGTCAAAGCGCCCATTTTGTGTTTGGTCGGCCCACCGGGGGTCGGTAAAACATCGTTGGGCCAATCGATCGCAAAGGCCACAGGGCGAAAATACGTGCGCATGGCCTTGGGTGGCGTGCGTGACGAAGCTGAGATCCGTGGTCATCGCCGCACCTATATCGGGGCTTTGCCTGGTAAGGTTTTACAAAACCTCAGTAAAACCGGTACCCGCAACCCGTTGTTCCTGCTCGACGAGATCGATAAGCTGGGAACCGACTTCCGTGGCGATCCCTCAAGTGCGCTGCTGGAGGTTTTAGACCCCGAGCAAAACCACACGTTTGGTGACCACTACGTTGAGGTTGACTTTGACCTCAGTGACGTCATGTTCGTGGCGACATCAAACTCCATGAATATTCCAGCTGCATTGTTGGATCGCATGGAAGTGATTCGCTTGAGCGGTTACACCGAAGACGAAAAAACGCACATTGCGCTGAAGTATTTGTTGCCCAAGCAGCTCACCAACAATGGCCTCAAAGAAGGGGAGCTGGAGGTCCGCGAAGACGCTCTGCGTGATGTCGTTCGCTACTACACCCGTGAAGCTGGCGTGCGCTCTCTTGAGCGTGAAATTTCCAAAATTTGCCGCAAAGTGGTGAAGGGTTTGTTGCTCAAGTCGATGACGCCTACCGTGGTCGTCACAGCGGACAACTTGCCCGATTACCTCGGTGTTCGTAAGTTCACCTACGGCCGTGCTGAGCAGAAAAACCAAGTGGGACAAGTGGTTGGCTTGGCTTGGACCGAGGTCGGTGGTGACCTCCTCACCATCGAAGCCGCGTTGATGCCCGGTAAGGGTGTGATCACACGTACCGGCTCCCTGGGTGACGTGATGAAAGAGTCTGTTGAAGCCGCCCGTACCGTGGTACGCAGTCGTTCAAACGCCTTGGGTATTTCCGAAGAAATGTTTGAGAAACGCGACATTCACATTCACGTCCCGGATGGCGCGACGCCGAAAGATGGCCCGAGTGCAGGTGCCGCGATGGTCACGGCTTTGGTCTCGACCCTGACGCAGATTCCCATCAAGTGCACAGTGGCCATGACGGGTGAAATCACGCTTCGTGGTGAAGTCACGGCGATTGGTGGTTTGAAGGAAAAACTACTGGCTGCTTTGCGTGGTGGCATCGAAACCGTTTTGATCCCTGAAGAGAACGTTAAAGACTTGGCGGAAATTCCTGATAACGTTAAAAATGGGTTGGAAATCATCCCCGTTAAGTGGATTGACCAGGTCTTGAAGATCGCGCTTGAGCGCGAACCTCAGCCATTTTCAGAAGAGCAAATCGCCGCCGCCGCCGCCGCGCGTGCCGCCACGAGTGCGACTGAATCGAAAGGCGCAGCGAAGCATTAAAATTTTTTTTCATGTGCTTTAAAGTGCCGAAAAATTTGGTTATACTTCTAGCTTCAGCGGAGACGCAGTGACGGAAACGTCAGAAAAGCTCCAAAGATATGCGGGAATAGCTCAGTTGGTAGAGCGCAACCTTGCCAAGGTTGAGGTCGCGAGTTCGAGTCTCGTTTCCCGCTCCAAATTTGCAAAAAGGGAAGCTAGAAGCTTCCCTTTTTCGTCAAGGCACAGACCATCAAATAACCGGCGCGATAGCAAAGCGGTTATGCAACGGATTGCAAATCCGTCTAGTCCAGTTCGACTCTGGATCGCGCCTCCAAAATCTTCTTTTGGAATCAAGAAAATAGCTCCTTCGGGGGCTATTTTTATTGCAAGGGCTAATTAGGTTGCCGTCGGAGGTGTCCAACTGCCATCGACATCACCCCGGAGGATACCCACAATGTTGACCTCGGCGCTCACGCTGAAGTCATGGGAAATGGGTGGTGGTGTTGCATGATCTTTGTCGAAGGACTGACCGTTGATGTCAGTTGGGCTGTCTGAATCTTTAACAAAAACCCACTCCATTGCCTGTGTGTTGGCTACAGGCAAACCCAAGAAGACCTTGAGTAGGCTGATCACATCAGATAGTTCAACCTTGCCATTGGCATCCAAGTCCACCGCCACGTAGTTATAGGGTGATCGGTAGGTATCCGGCAGGTTAAGCCCGAGGAAAAGCTTGAGCGAGGCGATGACGTCGCTCAAATTGATACTCGCGTCATCCTTATCTGCTACCTTGTCGTAGGTGACAACAGGCGTGATGATGCCATCGTCTGTATCGTCCAAGTCATCAACGCCCTCTAACAGGGAAGAGCCTGTGATATGGGAGTAGGTGAAATTTTCACCGACCGCCACCTTCACATTGGATAAGAGCCTTTCTGATCCCTCGCCAGCACCTTTGTTCCAATACTTGAACTTAGGTGCAACGTTGTAACCTGCACCTTCAGGGCGGGTCGTAAAGTTGTGGGTAGCCGCACTCGCGAGCGGATTACCCGCTAGGTCTTCCACAATTCCTCTGGGAAGGGTGAGCAGGTATTGAGTCTGGTAATCGAGATTCAAAGTTGGGTCTATCACCAACTTGTTACCGCTGATCGTCACGTTACTGCTGTCAGCAGAATATGTCTCAACTGTTGCGCCTGCCGCAGTCCTTAGGACAATCTCTCCTGTGCCACGCTGTATATCCTCGGAGAAAGTGAATAGGAGGTTCGCATTCGTGGTGACACTACTCGCACCATCTAAAGGACTGACGCTACTGATGGTTGGAGGCGTGGTGTCAATTGTGCGGGCAATGGCAAGTGGGGCATCGTTGCCAAACACTAAAAACTCGATATCTGACAAGAGGTCTATCCCGTCTGGCGAACTATCTCTTTGATCTGTGATTCTGTAATCGTCACTCTCGAAGAGGACTACCGTGTAATCGCTCAAAGCGCCGGAGTAAACGGCTGTATCGCTATCCGTACCACCGTATAGGGTGTCATCTCCAGACCCGCCATACAGTGTGTCATTGCCACCGCCACCGAATATCGTGTCTTCGCCCTCCCTCGCATCCACATAATCATCGCCAGCGCCGGCTGTAATGTCATTGGGGAGCGCGTTACCGAATAACTGGTCGCCCTGTCTTGAGCCAACCAGGTTCTCGATATTGCTGCCAAAGTTAACGGTTTGCTGCCCGGCCGACGTAATGAGGCTTGCGGGCTCTGGGCCACAGTAACCCTGATAACCGGGCGATAGATATAGCGTTACTGCTTGCTCACACGCAGATGCGTCGATTGTGTCGATACCTGCCCCGTCCCAAATGAAATTAGCTTCGGTTTCCGAATAGACGTAAACATCGTTCCCAGCTCTTGTGTTTGAACTTGGCCCATATAGATAATGCAAAGCGGCTAAATCAAGTTCTCCATACGCTATGGCATACTGAGCCGGGTCGGAGGTGTAGCTCATCATTGTGTAGAGGGTCATATCCTCTGCTACTGACAGCTGAGGAGTCCCCTCAAAGGGATGCTTTAAACCCAACGCATGGCCAATTTCATGAATCAACGTGTATGCCGCGAAACCATCCTCCTGTGGTTCTAGGTTGCCATTGGAATCCTTTACGTCCAGAAAGATATCACTGCCGTTGAAACTACTACCAGTCGGATAAACCGCATAGCCCCCAGAAGCCTCTTGGAGGTTATTTGAAAAGGTGAGCGTGTTTAAAGAATCGAACGTTTCTACTTCAACAAACTGAAGGTCGGTAACCGTTGACAGGTAGGTCAACGCCGTTCGCGCAAACGCTTTTTGCGTGTCATTGAACTGCTGAAACCCAGCACCGTACTCTGCAGATTTTTCTGGCTCGTAGTACCCCGGAAGCACCGCTGGGAACGCAAAGTAATACGTTTTATCTTCCCCCACCCAGCCGCTGAAGGCAGCTGCACCGTCTGCCAACAAAGCGTCAATCCAGTAGGGGAGCTCCCTCACCCCATCCGCATAGCTCACAAACTCTAGGGTAGAGGGGACCTTGACAAAGTCAACTCCGACGACAGCTGTGTCACTACCGGCTGTGTCGTAGAGGTCGAATGACGCGGTATTCAGAATGTAGGTGTCATTACCGTCTCCTCCTAGTAAGCGGTCAAAGCCCTGACCTCCTACCAGGGTGTCATCGCCATCGTCCCCGAATAACGAATCATTACCCGTACCAGCCACCAGGCTGTCGTTGCCAGCGCCACCGACGAGATCGTTGGCACCGTCGCCGCCTACAAGCGTATCGTTACCATCACCACCGTATAAGCTGTCATCGCCATCACCTCCGTCTAGGTATTTAGCGTCGGCATGGCCTGCAAAGCTCAGTCGATCGGAGCCGCCCTCACCGTATACAGTGTCGTTTCCGGTATCAACTTCATACCCGCTGTAATCGTCGCCATCGCCCAAGTGAATGAGGTCGTCGCCAGCGCCGCTGGTAACGCTATCATTTCCGGCCCCTCCATCAATACTGTCGTTACCATCATCTCCAGAGAGATAATCGGCGCCCTCACCACCTACAAGCGTATCGTTACCATCGCCACCGTATAAGCTGTCATCGCCATCACCTCCATTGAGGTATTTAGCGTCGGCTTGGCCGGCAAAGCTCAGTCGATCTGAGCCGCCCTCACCATATACAGTGTCGTTTCCGGCATCAACCGCATACCCGCTGTAATCGTCGCCATCGCCCAAGTGAATGAGGTCATCGCCAGCTCCGCCCGTAACGCTATCGTTCCCAGCACCTCCATCAATACTGTCGTTACCATCATGGCCAGAGAGATAGTCGGCCCCTTCACCACCTACAAGCGTATCGTTACCATCGCCACCGTATAAGCTGTCATCGCCATCACCTCCGTCTAGGTATTTAGGGTCGGCTTGGCTGCTAAAGATCAGCAAATCCGAGCCACCCTCACCATATATGGTGTCGTTTCCTACATCAACCTCATAACCGCTGTAATCGTCGCCATCACCCAAATAAATCAGGTCATCGTCCGCACCGCCGGAGACGCTGTCATTCCCTGCACCTGCCAGAATAGTGTCGTTTCCGCCAGCGCCGAATATTGAGTCATCGCCGTCTTCGCCATTCAAGTCCTCCGCCGCATCGGTTCCCGCGTAAGTCGTCATGTTCCTTAGATACTTTTTGTGAACGCGCTCTTGGCTCCCAGCGCAAACCTAAGCAACAGTCCAACTGCCATCGACATCACCCCGCAGGATACCCACAATGTTGACCTCGGCGCTCTCGCTGAAGTCATGGGAAATGGGTGGTGGTGTTGCATGATCTTTGTCGAAGGGCTGACCGTTGATGTCAGTTGGGCTGTCTGACTCTTTGACAAACACCCACTCCATCGCCTGAGTGTTGGCTACAGGCAAACCCAAGAAGACCTTAAGTAGACTGATCACATCCGACAGTTCAACCTTGCCATTGGCATCCAAGTCCGCCGCCACGTAGTTGTATGGTGATCTATAGGCCTCTGGCAGGTTAAGCCCAAGGAAGAGCTTTAGCGAGGCGATGACGTCGCTTAAGTTGATACTCGCATCATTTTTATTCGCTACTTTGGAGTAGGTAATAACAGGAGTGATGGTGCCATCGTCGGTATCGTCCAAGTCATCAACGCCCTCCAACAAGGAAGTGCCTGTGTTGTCGGAGAGGGCGAAATTTTCACCGACCTCAACCCTCACATCAGACAAGAGCCTTTCTGATCCTGCGCCTTTATTCCAATACTTGAACTTGGGAGCAAGATCGTAGCCTGAACCAAGTGACTTAATCGTCAACCCAAAGCTGTCACTAACATCTTGGTCGCCGTCTGTTGCTGCTAGCTCTAGACGAACAGTTGCTTGACTGTCCCCAATCCACTCTGTCGGTAGTTCAAAAGGAAGTAGCGGAGTTGATGAATCAAAGTTAAATGTAACGTTCCAGCGATAGCCAGAGACGCTGTCTTCTTGAACATTAATCTTAACGTTACCGGCGGACGTCAAAGTAAACGCTTCTAGATCAAAAGTCGCTGCTAGATCGACGTTTGTGGGAAGGGTGTGCTCTCTATACTCTGCAACAACGATGGGGCTATCCGAGTCAAAGAGATCGACGAGGGTACCATCAAAAAAATCGTAAACCGTTAGCCGATCATCGACTAAACCTGCGATAAGTAGAGAATTGGAATCGAAATAATATTTACCGCTCGAAGCGTACGAGAAAGTCGCGCCATCCAGGTCAAAATTGATGTCAATTATGATTTGCCGGCTGTAAGCTTCATCACCGTTGAAGGAGTCCGATTCCCAACTCCCAAACTTTAGGCTCCCGTTTAGCTGCAGTTGGAGGTTGTCTATTTCAACCCATCCAAGGACCGTAGTTTCCCCCGGGAGGAGAGTTTGGGTGTTGAAGAGTTCTAAGATGTTATACGTTTGTGGTGCGACCGCGAAGCTGTAAGTTGACATGTAGCTAATCCTATTTTCAATTATTTTCTAAGCTGGCTTTTACTGACACGCGCATTGATATGTTGAAAAATTAATTTCGAGATACCTTATGCAACCTGCTCAGTTGACGGCGACTTTAGCGCCATCTAGAAAATCATACAAGCCGGTTGACGCGAGAAAACCCTTTTTCCCCAATAAATTTTGAGAGCACACCTTTGGTATCGAAGTAGCGGATTGTTATCATGAGATTTGCGCTGATCCGCCTGCTTTGGGTGCGGTGGTTACCAAGGGTTTTCTGCAAGCTCAAACTGCGCAGCCGGCAAACGTCCTCGATCGCCAGACCCATTCGTTTGCCCTAATTACGCAGCCCCCGCTAAAGTGCGTACGGTTTCTAGCTTGAGTAAATTTTTCGCCAGCTAGGGGACTCCCTCTGTTGGGAGTATGGCGAGATGAATAAGTCGAAATTTACGGAGAGCCAGACCTTGGCGTCCTTTTTTAGTCCCAACTTAGCTCCTTATTGAGCTATCTTCGTTTGTTTTGCGGTGGCGTTTGTCCATCGCTCGTCGAACTGGGGGTGAGCTCCTCAGCCTCCGGCAATTTGGGCAGGGGCGGTAACGCTAGCACCGTTGCGATTGAGTCATCTGCGGCGTAATTTAACTGAACCTCAGTTGGGGTCACTCTCACTAATTTCAGGTCTTTTGTGACCAGATCTCCCACGCGAACGGTCTCGATCGGCCCATTATTTATTGAGATCTGGATGATCCCTGCGCCATTTTCTTTCGCGATGGTTGCCAATACCGCAATCCCCGGTAATGCCTTCACGACTTGCGGAGTGGACTTGGATTGAAGAAGCTGCAATCCCCCACGCGTTTGTATCTTTTCAACGACTCTTGTGGGGGCTGGGCTACCTTGTCCTGGGGTGGAAATGGAGGGGCTTGCGGCGTGAGTGATCCAGAAGCCCAGACTGAGCCCTACTGAAATCCAAACCGCGCTGGTTAGTAGTTTGTTTATCATTAGGAGAGATTCGGTCAGTGTTGTTTGGTTACCTTCATCGCGTTACATTATTACTCTTATGAAAAATTGTCGTAATCGTCTCAACTCAAAGAAATCGGCGCAGCGCGGATTTACGCTCATCGAACTAATGGTGGTGCTAGCGATTATTGGCATACTCGCAGCCCTTGTAGTGCCCAATGTATTGGGGCGCGCAGATGATGCAAGAGTGAGTGCAGCCAAAACGGACGTCGGTAATTTGATGTTGGCCCTGAAACTCTACAAGCTGGATAACCAGCGATACCCAACTGCGGACCAGGGGCTTGCAGCGCTTCAAGCGAAACCCACCGTTGAGCCGATACCTGCTAATTGGCGTAGCTACCTAGATAAGTTACCTACAGACCCTTGGGGGAATCCCTATCAATACCTCAATCCAGGTGCGAATGGCGAGGTTGACGTTTTATCGTTTGGGGCTGACGGTGCGGTTGGTGGCGAGGGGAAAAACGCTGATATAGGAAGCTGGGAGTGATCACTGGGGTGAGAAGCCAACGGGGTTTTACCCTGATAGAGCTTCTCGTTGTGCTCATGTTAATCGCGGTGGCCACGGCGGCTGTTCAGCTGTCTCTGCCTAATCAATCAAATCGCCTTCTCCAAAAGGATGCGCAGCGCCTCGCCTCGTTGCTCGAAGTTGCCCGAGCTAAGTCCCGGGCAACAAATACCGTTGTTACTTGGGAAGCGCGGGAAGATGGCTTCAAGTTTTCAGGAGAGGCCGTAAAAGATTTTCCAACCCATTGGCTGGACGACCAGGTAAGCGCAGTTATAGACCAGCGTTTGATTTTGGGACCTGAGGTTCTAATTCCTGCGCAGTCGATAACGTTGCGATTTCAGGGGGCAGATGGCGCTACAGTGATTACAGACGGCATAGGACCATTTGGTGTCGCAGTTTCCTCACCATAACTCA
>Ga0102812_10002960_pt1 | contig 11221 bp, 9 predicted proteins | sample ColrivemetaGS713_FD_79334 | JGI IMG/M metagenome (GOLD analysis project Ga0102812, IMG submission 79334) | Estuarine microbial communities from the Columbia River estuary - Flood tide ETM metaG S.713 | ecosystem: Environmental > Aquatic > Marine > Intertidal zone > Estuary | place: USA: Columbia... | reverse complement strand
TGAAATCAAAAAGCAACCCAGTCTTTAGAGATAAGAAGTTCCTGACTGAGCATATCAGCTCGATTATGGACTTTTATCATCCACATTGTATTGATAAGGAGCTTGGTGGGTTTTTTCATCACTTTAGGGACGATGGTAGCATCTATGATTCTAGTACCAGACACCTAGTAAGTAGCACTCGATTTATCTTTAATTATTCAATGGCTTCAATTCATTTCGATAATGATGAATATATTGAAGCTGCTCGTCATGGAATAAACTTTTTAAGAGACTACCATCTTGATAAAAGTACTGGCGGCTATAGATGGATACTAGAAGGTGAAAAAGCAAAAGACTCAACGAACTACTGTTACGGGTTGGCTTTTGTGTTACTAGCCTATTCAACAGCCTATAAGGCCGGTATTAATGAAGCAAAACACTACATTACAGAAACTTTTGAGTTAATGGAAAAGCAATTTTGGATAAATGAGTATGAGCTTTATTCTGATGAAAAAAAATCTGACTGGACTCAAGAGTCAAGTTATCGAGGACAGAATGCGAATATGCACGCATGCGAAGCTTTAATAGCTGCTTTTGAAGTGACAAATGAACAAAAGTATCTGGATAGGGCTTTAGCTATCTCCAAGAGCATCTGTATCAGGCAAGCTGAGCAAGCAGACGGCTTAATTTGGGAGCACTATGATTCAAACTGGCTAATCAACTGGTCTTTCAATAAAGATAAACCTGACGACTTGTTTAGACCATGGGGCTTTCAAGTGGGACACCTTACTGAATGGTCAAAGTTATTACTAATCCTTGAAAGGTATGTAGAAGAGGATTGGCTTTTGCCTCGTGCCCAAGAGCTGTTTGAAGATGCTATTGAAATGGGTTGGGATGAAAAAAATGAGGGGCTTTATTATGGTTTTGCGCCAAATGGTGATGTTTCTGATAAAGATAAATATTTTTGGGTGCAGGCCGAGACGATTGCAGCTGCAGCATTGTTAGCTCATAGGACTAATGATAAATATTATTGGGATTGGTATGATCGAATCTGGAGTTTTAGTTGGGAGTATATGATTGATCATAAATATGGTGCTTGGTATCGTATTCTGGACTTAAACAACAATAAGTACGATGATCTTAAAAGTCCAGCTGGAAAAGTAGATTACCATACGATGGGAGCTTGTTACGAAGTAATGAATGTTTTGGATCTTTAGCTTTTTATATAGGGATCACAATAGACAGACTGGTGCCATTATTATCAGAATTTAAGTTTAATTTGCCATCATGAAGTTCAATGACTGTTTTAGCAATTGATAGGCCTAAACCGCTCCCTGTATTACTAGATTCAGAATCATGAAAAAATCTATCAAATACGCTGTCAATTAGTTCTGCTTTAATCCCATTTCCATTATCTTTAATCACTAACACTGCAGAATGATCCTCAAGCTTAAGTTCAACATGAATTACTCCTCCATTTGGGCATCCATAAAGAAGGGCATTATCTATGAGGTTATCAATTGCCTCCCCCAGGTATGTTTCACTGCCAGTGATTCGAATTGATTGTTCGGCAGAGTCCAAAGATAAATTGACTTTTTGCTTGTCAGCCCTTAAAGCAAATTTAGTTAAAACTTCTTGAGTTATTTTTACAAGATCTACATCTTTAAATTCTGACTTAATTGATCTTTGAGATATATGCTCCATTGAAAGAAGCTGCTGAGTCAATCGAGAGGTTTGTTTAGCTGCTTTTGCAACATCTTTGACACGAAGCTTCATACTTTCAAGTGTTTTTGATCTTTCGGCAGCTTCAGCTTGGCTTTGGATGCCTGCAATTGGATTTCTCAGTTGATGGGCAGCATTAGCAATGAAGTCATCTTTTTCTGTAAAAGCTTTTCTAAGTTGGGAGAATAAATTATTCATAGAGCTTAATAGGCTTGAAACCTCCTTTGGAACCTCTCGCTTTATTTCACTTAGATCATCAGCAGAGCGTTTTCTAATTGCACTTTGGAGTTCAAGTAGAGGTTTTAATCCAAACTGGACGCCAAACCAAACAATTAAACCCGTTGAAATTAACATAATGATCATTGTTACAAATGCGTCACTTGCAAGCTCAAGAAGGAGTTGTCTTTGTCCTACCTGAGTTTGCCATACATAAATATCAACCCAGCCAGGGGTATCCATTGAGGATATAAATTCTCTTGAATAAATAACCCTAACAGATTGATCTCTATAAACAGAATCAAAATAAATGGGTTGATAGGGCCGTATTTCAGATATCTCAGGAATTTGAGGTGGGTTGGAATATCCAACAAATAATGCATTGCTTTCATCTCGAACTTGATAGAATATTTGATCATTTAGTGAATCTGTCAAGGTTTCTAAAAGTTGCTCTGTTAGTAGATCACCATCACTTAAAACTGCATCCCTTAAAATAACCTGTGAAATTGTATGAAGTAAGTTATCAAATATTTCTTGAGATTTTTTTTGAGAGTCGAAATAAAGAGCTACCGTACCTATGGATACAATGAATGTAAGAGGAAGTATAATCAATAAAAGGAGTCGACTTCGAAGAGAAAATATCTTATCACTCATTTTTTGTATTCTCATCCATCATATATCCGATACCTCTAGCTGTTATGATTTGAATATCATAATTTAATAGTGTTTTTCTGAGTCGCGATATACTAATTTCAACTGCATTAATGTTTATATCTGATCCAACTCCATATTGACTATCAGCAAGAAATAATTTAGAAATATATTGCCCTTTTTTGTTTAATAGTATTTCAAATAAAGTTAGCTCCCTTCGATTAAGATTTAACTCCTCTTGATTAAAAAAAAGTCTTCGAGAGTTTCGATTGAATTCTAGGTTACCTATTTTTTCAGTAGTTGGATGTAATTCAGAATTTCTTCGTGATAAAGCCCTTATTCTTGCCTCCAATTCATCCATTTTAAATGGCTTAACTAAATAATCATCAGCACCTGCATCTAGACCTATAACCCTATCTTTTGTGGCACCTCGTGCAGTTAATATAATGATGGGGAAGATTTGTTTTCTGCTTCTTATGTTTTTAGTGATTGATATTCCATCTAAATTAGGAAGATTTACGTCGATAATCGCTAAATCTGCTCCCTCACGTTTAAAGTGTTGGTCAGCAAGAGCGCCATCAATAAAATAATCAACCGAATGTCCACCATCCAAAAGAATTTTTTGGATCCCTTCAGCTAACATTTGATTATCTTCAACTAATACAATTCGCATATTTAAGTTCAACCCCTAAAAAAAAGTATAAATGAATTTTTACGTTAAAAATTGCAGAATATTGTTGTTGACAGGTTCTTGAAAGCTTTAATTCTTATGATTGTTTTGATAAACAGATAATTATTGTAAATTCAATCAACTATATATATTATTAAAACAAATGACAGTCTTTATAAAAATTAATATTAAACTTTTTTTATCAACTTTAATCGTTTGTATTTTATTTACTTTTTCACATCAAAGTTTAGCTGAGGTTGATCTGAATGGAAAAAGTATTAAATGGGTGGTCCCTTTTTCTGAAGGAGGGGGAGCAGATGTATTGGCTCGTTTTTATGCTCCTTTGTTGAGCCAAAATTTACCTGGAAATCCAAATGTTGAAGTTATAAATATGCCTGGAGCCGGTTCTACAAAAGGGGCAAACTGGTTTAGTGCGCAGGCCCCAACAGATGGTTCGGTTATTTTTTCAACATCGGGCTCAACTCAATTCCCATTTTTATTAGATGATCCGAGAGTTAAATATGATTACAAAGATTGGGAAGTTATCTTAGCGTCGTCAACTGGAGGAGTTGCCTATCTTCCGAAAGAATTAGGAGCGCTATGGAATAAAGACCCGAAACTGACTCTTAATGAGAACTATACTTATGCCTCGCAAGGTCCAACCAGGTTAGATCTTGTTCCTCTTTTGGCCTGGAGTATGCTTGGTATGAATGTTGACCCAATCTTTGGAATAAAGGGTAGGGCAGATGGAAGATTAATGTTTGAGCAAGGCTACGTTAATATTGACTATCAAACCTCTTCTTCATTTTTGTCTAAGGTTGCACCCTTGGTTCAAAGGGGTGCAGCGATTCCAATAATGACCTGGGGTATTCTTGACGATAATGGAGACATCATCAGGGATCCTAATTTTCCAGACATACCAACATTTAGAGAGGTCTATATGCAAATTCATAGTAAAGAGCCATCAGGAAGTGATTGGAATGCCTGGAAGGCTTTCTTTATTGCAGGCTTTTCAACTCAAAAAATGGTTGTCATTGACAAGGAAACTGATCCAGAAATTATTAATGCATTTTCAGAAGCATTTGAAAGCATTATTAATAAACCCAGTTTTGTTGAAACTTCTGAAAAGTACATTGGTATTTATCCTCAATCAACTGGTGAAAAGGCAATCAAATTCAAAGAAATTGCTACTCAAATTGACCCTGTAGCAATTTCTTGGGTTAAAAACTGGCTAAATAATAGTTATAGTTTAAATCTTTAATATCCAAAAAAAATATAGTAAAAATCAGACAGGTTTCTGAAAGACTTCAGGCATATCATCTAAACTCCAATTATCTAATATTTTTTTGAATCTCCTTAATATTTGAGTAATTGGTATTGTCTACTTAATGTTGAGTAGATATTTAAACGGAGAGATAAATTATGAAAAAAATATTCATAAAATTAGTATCGTTCTTGTTTATGGTTGGTGCTCTTTCGAGTTCAGCAATTGCAGTTGATAAATTGCACTTTGTTGTTCCTGGTGGTGCTGGCGGTGGATGGGATGGATGCGCAAGAGGAACAGGTGAGGCTTTAGTTAAATCAGGCTTGCTTGAATCTGCATCTTTTGAAAACATGTCTGGCGGAGGCGGCGGTAAAGCGCTTTCATGGATGATTAAAACAATGCCTGAAAATACAGTTATGGTTCAATCAACTCCAATTGTACTTCGTTCAATTAGTCGTCATTCTGGTTACGTTTCTGATAGTGCTGCTAGTGGCGTATTATCGTATAAGGATGTAACTCCAATTGCTGGAATTATTGGTGATTATGGTGCCTTAGCTGTTGCTGCAGACTCACCTTTCAAAACATTCCAAGATGTTGTTGATGCATATATAGCAAATCCTAAGTCAGTGAAGATGGCTGGTGGTTCAACTCGTGGAAGCATGGACCATTTGATTGGTGCTCTGGCATTTCAATCAGCTGGTGCAAATCCTAATGATGTAGTTTATATACCTTATGATGGTGGTGGTGCTGCTTTAGCTGGACTATTATCTGGTGAAGGTCAAATTCTTTCTACTGGATTCAGTGAAGCATTAGCTGCAGGAGACCAAGTTCGTATTTTAGGTATTACTGCAAATGAACGTTCGGCAGATGCTCCAAGTGTTCCAACACTTAAAGAGCAGGGATATGATGCATACTTTGTAAACTGGAGAGGATTCTTTGGTCCACCGAATATGAATGCAGCAGATAGATATGAAATTGCTAAAATGCTAGGAGACATGCAAAGCACTCCAGAGTGGGAAGTTGTTCGTAAGCGTAACGCTTATGTCAATATCTATAACCCTGGTTTTGACTTCATGGGCTTCTTAGAAAAGCAAACAGAAGAAATGACTGACTTAATGAAACAATTAGGCGTTATTTAATCTATATCTACTAGGAGAAAGATAAATGACTATCAACTATACAAGGATAAGTGCTTTTATCTTTCTCCTTATTTTTCTTATTTATTCCTATCTTGCGGGTGAGATAAGAGTATTTGCATTTGATGAAAATGCAGACTTTAATGCAAGAACATTTCCTAAGCTTATTTCTTATTTGGGGATTATTGTCTCACTTCTTACATTGGTTCTATCAAAAAATGAAGAAGAGAATATGGTCCAGTATGAATGGATCAGCGTTATCATTTTATTCGCACTCGTTTTTTCATACGGACTTTTAATTAAAACAATTGGGTTTTTTGTCTCAACCAACTTGTTTTTAATCGTATCTTATTTGTATTTAGGTGTTCGAAACTACAAGGTAATAATTCTTAGTTCATTACCAGTAGTGGCAGGACTTCAGTTTATGCTTCATGGCTTGCTGGATGTTTATATTAGAGATCCATTTTTACAGTTTTTAGGAGTTATATCATGATAGAAGGCATGATGATGGGCATTAACACTGCTTTTAGTGGTTATAACATTCTGATGGTTATGATGGGTTGTTTTGCAGGAACCATTATAGGGATGCTTCCAGGTCTTGGTCCTATGTCTGCGATAGCGCTAATGATTCCTATAACCTATGGCTTTGATCCAGCTTCAGCGATGATATTAATGGCTGGGGTATATTATGGCGCCATCTTTGGTGGTTCTACATCATCGATTCTGATTAACGCACCAGGAGTTGCTGGAACTGTTTCAAGTTCATTTGACGGCTACCCGATGTCCCAAAAAGGGCAAGCAGGAAAGGCGCTTGCTATTGCGGCTTATGCTTCATTTTCTGGCGGCACAATTGCTGCATTATTTTTATTGGTAGCCGCTCCTCAATTAGCTAAGGTTAGTCTTAGCTTCCAGTCTGCAGATTATTTTGCCTTAATGTGTGTAGGGTTACTCTCTATTGCAGCTTTTGCAAGTAAAGGTCAATTCTTAAAGGCAATGATTATGACAGCGCTTGGTTTGGCACTTGCAACTGTTGGACAGGATTCTTTGTCTGACATCACGCGTTTCGCATTTGGAAACATTAATTTAATGGACGGTATTAGCTTTGTGCTACTTGTAATGGCAACCTTCGCAATGAGTGAAGCATTTATGATTATTTTTAAAAAAATGGATATTAATTTCAAATCCTCCGATGTGAGTAAGTCTAGTCTGGGTTCGATTAAATTATCCAAGAAAGAGGTAAAAGAAATGATTCCAACTATTGGAAGAACTTCTGTATTAGGTTTTTTTGTTGGTGTTCTTCCAGGTGCTGGAGCTACAATTGCTAGTTTTTTAGCTTGGGGCTTTGAGAGAAGTATAGCCTCTGCTAAAGAAAAACTAAAATTTGGTAAAGGCTCTATAAAGGGTTTAACGGCGCCTGAAACTGCTAATAATGCGGCTTGCACTGGATCTTTTGTACCTCTATTAACTTTGGGTATTCCAGGATCTGGAACTACTGCAGTTATGTTAGGAGCATTACTCTCATTTGGTGTTCAGCCTGGCCCAAGGCTTTATGTTGAGCAGCCAGAACTTTTTTGGGCTGTAATTATCTCTATGTATATTGGAAACGTAGTTTTATTGGTATTAAATTTACCCTTAATACCCTATATAGCAAGAATATTAGCAATACCTAAAAACATTCTAGTTCCTCTGGTTTTGTTCTTTTCGGTAACTGGCGTCTATTTGATTTCGTTCAATTCTTTTGATATTTACTTTATGGCTATAGTTGCATTACTTTCATTAGTTTTAAGGGTTTTAAACTACCCAATGCCACCACTAATACTTGGATTTATTCTTGGTGGAATGATTGAAAAGAACTTGAGAAGAGCTGTCCTTATTAATGATGGATCTTTCTCTTTCATTTGGGAAAGGCCAATCAGCTTGTCTTTATTTATTATTGCTATTCTAATTGTCTTGTTGCAGGTATATCAAGGATTTAAAAAGGAAAAAGAATAAAACTTTCTATCTATTTCTCTTAAAAGTGCTTCCTAGTTTAAAATAGCAAACTGATTTTAATAATGCTAATGAGTTTATGACACCTGAAAATGTAATTGAGCAGTGGGCTAACTATTTCAATAATGCAGATACGAAAAACATCCTCAGCCTTTACCATGATAGTGCAACCCTTTTGCCTACCTTTCTACCAAAACTCTTAACTTCAAATAACGAAATAAAAGGCTATTTTGAGGTTGCTTTTAATGGTGATGCCTCTGTTGAGGTAAATGTTGAAAATGCCATAATCAAAGAGTTGCCTGGAAACAACTTTTTAATAACAGGAGATTATATTTTTTGCCTGGGTAGTAAAGGTGATAAGAAATATTTATCTTGGTATAGCTTTTTGATTGATCTTTCCAGTGACTCACCAATCAGGCATCATCACTCATCCAGAGTTCCTTTCGAATTCGATCTAAGTAATACAGAGTAAAAAACAGTAAAACTTTATTAGATTCAACACCTTACTATTCATTGTTCGATTCAAATTGTCATAGTTTGTAACAATTCTATACAGTTTGAAATAACCCCACTAATAAACTGGTTCTAATTCTGCTCAATTGTGTGCAGGATGTGATTCATATAATTTTAATGGAGAAAATATGAAGAATAATAAGTTAACAACGCTAGCGGCAACAGCGCTACTAGCAAGCACGACTTCAGTATCTGCTGGAGACGTTGAGGTATTACACTGGTGGACTAGTGGTGGTGAAGCTGCAAGTGTAAATTATTTAAAAGGTAAGCTAAGTGACGCTGGAGTTGGTTGGACTGACTTCGCTGTTGCTGGTGGTGGTGGTGAAAATGCGATGACTGTTCTTAAGTCAAGAGCAATTTCAGGAAACCCTCCTACTGCAGCACAAATCAAAGGCCCTTCAATTCAAGAATGGGGTGACCTAGGATTTTTAGCTGACATCGATGGTGTTGCAACTAAAAATAACTGGGATGACTTATTACCTTCAGTTGTCTCTGACGTAATGAAGCATGAAGGCAAATATGTTGCTGCTCCTGTTAACGTTCACAGAGTTAACTGGATGTGGTCTAACCCTGAAGTATTTCGTGCTGCAGGCGCTACAATTCCAACAACTTGGGACGACTTCATGGTTCAGGCCAAGAAACTTCAAGACGCTGGTTACGTAGCACTAGCTCACGGTGGTCAGCCATGGCAAGATGCAACTGTATTTGAAGCAGTGGTTCTTGGTGTTGGTGGTGCAGACTACTACAACAAAGCATTCGTAGAGATGGACATGGACGCACTTAACAGTGCTACTACAGTAGAAGTTTTTGAAACTTTCGGAAACTTACGTCAGTTTATTGACTCTAATGCACCAGGACGTGACTGGAACGTTGCGACTTCAATGGTTATTGAAGGTAAAGCTGGTATGCAAATCATGGGTGACTGGGCAAAAGGTGAATTCAAAGTTGCTGGAAAGAACGTAGGTACAGATTACACTTGTACTGCTGCTCCTGGAACTTCAGGTGCCCACACGTTTAACATTGACTCATTTGCTTTCTTTGCACAAGGAACAACAGCTGGAACTGGAGCTCAAAACATTATGGCTGCAGAAATCCTAGGTACTGACTTTCAGACAGTATTCAACCTAAACAAAGGATCAATTCCTGCACGTCTAGGCGTTTCAAGATCTGAGTTTGATTCATGTGCTCATGACTCAATGGACGCTTTTGTTTCCGCTTCTACAAGTGGTGGCCTAGTACCGAGCTTTGCTCACGGTATGGCGTTACCTTCAGCAGTAGCTGGAGCGGTCGTTGATTCAGCTACTAACTTCTTTAACTCTGACCAGAGTGCTGAAGATGGTGCTGCTCAGCTTGTAGCTTCAATGGCTGCAGCAATGTAAGAGTAAGTCAGTATAAGTAAGCACTCTAACATTCCTCCTTTTTGTTAATGTGCTTGCTATACGCTTAGGGCGCCTAATATAGGCGCCCTAATTCTATTAAATCATAATAAAATTAGAATCACTGTGCTCAATTTTTTAGAAAAAAATCTGCCAAAAATAGTTTTAGCACCAACAACAATCGTGATGATTGTATGTATGTATGGATTCATTATTTGGACTGGCTTACTCTCTTTAACTAAAAGTAGAATGATGCCTCAATGGGACTTTGTAGGTCTCGATCAATATGCTAGACTTTTTAATAACCCACGATGGGATGTGGCAGTTGATAACCTATTAATATTTTTAATTCTCTTTATTATTATTGCGCTTATATTAGGCCTTTTATTGGCAATATTTCTAGACCAAAAAATTCGCGTTGAAGGTGCAATTAGAACAATTTATTTATATCCAATGGCAATCTCATTCATTGTCACAGGTACAGCCTGGAAGTGGATCCTAAATCCTGGGTTAGGCATTGAAAAGCTGATGCGTGATTGGGGCTTTGCTAGCTTTGAGTTTCGATGGCTGGTTGAACAAGACATGGCTATCTATACGATAGTTATTGCCGCCGTATGGCAGTCAAGCGGCTTTGTAATGGCGCTTTTTTTAGCAGGCTTAAGGGGTGTTGATGACAACCTTACAAAAGCTGCAAAAATTGATGGCGCTTCAACGCCTCGTCTTTATTGGCACATTATATTGCCGTTAATGAGGCCTGTTTTCTTTAGTGCAATTGTTATCTTGACTCATATAGCTATTAAAAGTTTTGATTTAGTTCAAGCTTTGACTGGAGGAGGTCCGGGATACGCTTCAGATCTTCCAGCAAACTTCATGTATACCTATTCATTTAATCGCTCCCAAATTGGTGTCGGTGCTGCAAGTGCCATGATTATGCTATTTGGTGTATTAGCAGTTTTAATTCCCTATTTGTATTCAGAATTGCGTGAGAAAAAATGATGAATAACTATAAATTATCAAATTTTAATTTTGGACGTGCTTTTATTTATTTAATTCTGATCTTCTTTGCACTTATATATTTAGCTCCTTTGTACGTTATGTTTACGACATCTCTCAAAGATATAGAAGAAATACGAAGTGGAAACTTGATGGCACTGCCACTCGATCCAACGCTTTATGCCTGGAAGAAGGCATGGTCATCTGCCTGCACTGGTAGTGAGTGCCAGGGCCTAGCCCCATATTTTTGGAATAGCGTTCGAATTGTTGTTCCAGCGGTCATTATTTCGACGGTTGTGGGTGCTTTTAATGGCTACGCTCTAGCTAAGTGGAAGTTTAAAGGAAGTGAGCTGTTGTTTGGAGCACTGCTATTTGGTTGCTTTATTCCCTTCCAAGTTATTCTTCTTCCAATGGCTAAACTTTTGGGAGAGTTAGGTTTGGCGAATACCGTAACAGGCTTGGTATTGGTCCATGTGATATATGGAGTCGCCTTTACAACGCTTTTCTTTAGAAACTATTACGTTGGTATTCCAACTGAATTAGTCAAGGCAGCGAAGCTGGATGGAGCTGGTTTTTTAAGTATCTTTCGACACATATTCATTCCTTTATCTACGCCAATTTTTGTGGTTACCATTATCTGGCAATTTACACAGATTTGGAATGACTTCCTTTTTGGTGTTGTTTACTCTGGCTCTGGAACTCAGCCAATAAC